>JAEEGG010004153.1_pt1 | contig 35325 bp, 10 predicted proteins | sample 9134161 | NCBI WGS metagenome assembly JAEEGG01 (sample SAMN16246543, study PRJNA631951) | gut metagenome | biome: gut microbiome; feature: rumen; material: CR-attached | host: Bos | place: Iran: Karaj | collected 2018-10
ATGGGAGGATTCTGATGAGTTGATAGTTAACAGATAAAATGATAAATCATTACAAAATAAACTATAGAAAACGTTTAACAAATTTTATTAATACAAGTATGAAGAAAGTATTTTCTTTGATTGCTACGGCAATCTTGGCAGTAGGTTTTACTGCATGCTCACAATCTGACGTGCTTGAGGATAATGGTTTCAGCTCCTCAGCAACTTCTAATGACAATGCCGTTCAGTTCGGCACTTACATGGGTAAGACTGGTGTTACGAGAGCAGGTACGGCTGGAACAATTGCTGGTACCACTTCCGCAGATTTCAAGAGTGCTGAATATGTACTTGATGAAAAGGGTGGCTTTGGTGTGTTTGCTTATTACACTCAAGGAACAGATTACGCTGTCGGTTCTACTGCAACTCCAAATTTTATGTACAACCAGAAAGTTGAGAAGAATGCTTCTGATGGTGATGGTTCATCAGCAGGAGCAAAGTACACAGTTACAACATGGAAATACGACCCTATCAAGTACTGGCCTAACGAGTTTGCTGCTGGAGATGTTGATACTCAGGATCCTGACGCACAGGGAGCATCTTCAAATGGTAAAGTTACCTTCTTTGCTTATGCACCTTATGTAGCAACACCAGGTACTGACACAGATGCAGCCTTGACAGGTAAAAACAATAATTCATCTGCAACCATCGCAGCAGGTTCTGCTGTTAAAAATGGTGATGCATCCGGTATTCTTGCTATGACAAAGAATAATTTTGGTGGACACCCTTATCTGCAGTACAAGCTCGCAAGTCTTGTTGATATGGCTAGCAATGTTGACCTGCTATGGGGTACTGCTGGTACTAATGGTGTCAATGCTGCCACAGCTGGTACACAGGCAGGAAGTACATTGTATGATCTCGACGGAGAGGGCTACAAGGTTAATACTGATCTCGTGAAAATGAAGACTGGTGATGCTAACCGAGTTGCATTCAACTTTAAGCACGCTTTGGCACTTGTAGGTGGTTACGATGCAACTGGTGGTGGTTTAACCATACAGCTTGATGCAGACGAAGCCATTGCCACAAAAACTATTGGTGGTGAAACCAAACCTGTTACAAAGGTGATGGTGGAAAGTATTACTATTACCAATGACTTGGACAAAGATGGTTCAGTGGATACAGAAGAACAGATTTCACAGGGTGGTGTATTTAATCTTGCAACTGGTGAATGGAATCTTGATGCTGCAACAGACCCAGCCTTGTTCACTCAGACTATCGATGTAACTGGAACGACGGATGCAAAACTTAATGCAGATATCGCTTGGAGTAATCCAACAATGAGCTCATTAGGTAATGTTCAGACATATTTTAAGAGTACCACAGAAACTGGCGTTGTTGAAGCTACAAAGAAAAATGTGTTTGATGCTAATGACTACAAGACTGCACTCGTTTATCTTCCTGGTACCACACCAAAGCTGAATTTTACCATTGTCTATCGTGTTCTTACATATGATGAAAGTTTGGCGACTTGGTGCTCAAACGTACAGCAAACAATCTCTCGTGTTGTAACATTCCCTGATCCTGTAAAGTTGAATAAGCGTTATAATGTAAATATTATTCTTGGCCTTACAAGCGTTAAGTTCACCGCAACTGTTGAAGATTGGGACCGCGATATTGATAACGATTCCAATGTAGATGATGATGATGATACAGAAATTTATCTCCCAGCAAATGTTGCTCCATAATCCCTAAAACATAAACTTATCAAAAGCCTCACTTCGGTGAGGCTTTTTTGTTTCCGTTTTACCACGTCAGCGCCGTGAAGTGACGCAGCGCTGAAAACTAAATTTTATTTAGATACTTTATAAAAAAGGCAGGCTTCGGCTTGCCTTTTTTGTGTCTGTACTTGAGGAATATTTTCCTGTACCTTCAAGTTTTTTCTGGTAGGTTAGGAAATTTATTTTTCTTAGTTAGGAAATTTATGTTCAAGGCTTATGAACACAAGTTCATGAGTTGTGAACATAAGTTCATAAGCCTTGAACATAAGTTCATAAGTTATGAACATAGAATTCCTAGTATAGTAAAAGAAATTTCATAGTGTACTAAAAGATATTTCCTGGTATAGTAAAAGAAAAATCCTTGTGTACTTTTTTCTGCTGCCTTTTGGAGGAGTGAGCCGAATTGCATACCTTCGCAGCATGACAAGTACGGAGATTTCTAATTCTAAACCTATGGGCGAGAAGAAGCCGATACATAAGAGCGAGAAAAAGCCTACAATGAAGCGCCGCATGGACGAGCACGACTACACAGAAAGGTGTATTTATATGATAACTCTGGCTGTGGAAGGGCGAGAACCGGTATTGGGCACTCAACCAGGGGGGGGCGTGGGCGGATGTTTTGCAGCCGATATAAACAACAAAAATCATTGATTTTTTTGCAGAGGAAAAAGAAGTGATTACCTTTGTGCAGAATAATTACTAAACAGAAAAATCGAGCTGGTATGAATGCTATGCAAAGAAAGGTTTTGCAGGAGTTGAAGGATTACTTCTTCATTGCTGTGGGAGTGATGCTCTATGCGATTGGTGTCACAATATTTATGTTGCCCTATGGACTGACCACAGGTGGTGTGGCTGGAATCTCCTCGATTGTTTATTATGCTACTGGAGTTGAGGTGCAGGTGACTTATGTGGCTATCAACTCCATCCTTTTGTTGGTAGCCATCAAGGTGCTGGGTGTGAAGTTTATCATCAAAACCATCTATGCAGTAGCAGTCATGACCTTCAGTTTGTGGTTGTTTCAGCGCTTGGCGGAAATGCCTTCGCCCGATAATCCGGCTAAGATGATTCTGCCCAAGGTGATAGGTGATGAGGTTTTTATGGCTTGTGTGCTGGCTGGTATTGCCGAGGGTTTGGGACTGGCTTTCTGTTTCGAAAACAACGGTTCCACTGGTGGTACGGACATCATTGCACTCATTATAAACAAATATCGCCAGATGACACTCGGAACTGTCATCATGGCTTGTGATATAATCATCATTTCATCGTGTTATTTCATCTTTCACGACTGGTACAGAGTCATCTATGGTTTCGTGATGCTTATCATCTGTAGCATGACTCTCGACTATGCCATCCGACGCCGCCATCAAAGCGTTCAATTCATGATTTTCTCACGCAATCCGGAGGCGATAGCTAATGCTATTGTGCAGACAGGACATGGAGTCACAATCCTCGATGGAATCGGCTGGTTTACGAAAACTAACCGAAAAGTTGTGGTGAGCATTATGCGACTGAGAGACCAGATTTCGATGCTTCGAATGCTGAAAGGAATCGACCCTTATGCCTTTGTGAGTATGACTGATGCAAGTGGTGTGTGGGGTGAGGGCTTTGATGCCATGAAGGTGAGTCGGAAGGATAAGCGTCGAGGAATTCTCGTTTGTGTTACAAACAACCTTATAAAACTGGATAATGCTCGCGCTGCCATGGGCGTAGATTATGATATTCGCTCTTTGCTTGAGGTCGGTTGCGACACTCGTCAGGACTTCTATTCAGTCATTCTCGGACAACCTCCTGTAAAACGCTGTTCGTTCGTTAAGAAATTCTTCGGTTTCGACTGTTTCTACCTTGAGAGATCGGGTAAGGTGACCCTTGTTCAGGGCGATTACGAACAGGCTGAATATGATGTGCGGGAATTCGACGACATCATGGCTATGAAAAACTATCTGGACACCCAAAAGTAAGTGTTATAGTGTCGAAAGGGGCTTTTTAACAGATAAAATTTGGCTATCTCTGTCAGAATGCCGAACTTTGCAACTTCAATGTTCGCGCGTATATATGCGTGCGTGACATGGGGTTGAAAAGTTAAACCGAATGGAGAAATTTTTTGTCTGCAAATTATTTAGGATAGAGCTATTTTCAGCAGTCTTATTCCTTAGCTTGTTACTCGTCTCTTGTGTGAAGAGTAGCGAGGGAGAGGTGTCGCCACAATTGGCTGATGCAGACATGCTTGTTACCTTCTCTCCTATGCTGACAGCGGAGAAGCAGACTCGTGCCGTTTATCCTGAAGATGCAGAGGGAGGTATGGACGATTCCCGTCTGCAATATTTTGGCTTTGGTGTGTATGCACAATATGCCGGCAATACAGCATGGACTTCTTATACAGAGAAATCGACAACTCCATTCAACTTCATGTGGAACCAGAATGTAAGCTGGGATGGCACAAGTGCATGGAAATACAGTCCGGTGAAGTATTGGCCAAACGACAACAACCCAGCTGACGACCAGGGGGCTACAGGCAGTCAGACACACAGCTATCTGAACTTCTTTGCCTATGCACCGGTGGTGCAGGCAGCAGACCTGCCTGCCACTGGACACGATGATGCAACGGCGGATGGTATTGTGGAGATTTCAGCAAACAGTGTCAATGTTTCTGCTTCTTATATTTACTACCGCACAAGTTTGGAGAAACCGTTTGGTACGGATAAGAGTATCGATCTGTTGTGGGCCACCAGGCGGAACTGCTACAAGTATGATAGCGACGGGGCTAATGACGACGGACGTGTAACAGACCAAGTCAACCTGTTGTTTAAGCACGCTCTTGCAAAGTTGGATATCAACGTACGGGCAATGGTTGACCGTACTGCCGACCATACTTCACCGGCTTATTCTACTGATGTAAACGGCAATACCCGCATTTTCATCGACAATGTCAGCATAACAACGCCGACATATTATCCAGAAGGCAAGTTAAAGATTGCATCAGAGGACGATACCCCTGTTTGGGATTATACCGATATAAGCACATCAAAGACAAAATTCCTTTTCGGCAGCGACATAGACCTGTATCTTGCCAATGTAAACGATACGAAAGACCTTGACAATGTGAAGTATTCACTGCGCTATGCGGCTCCGAATGTCCCTACTAATGCAACGATTGATGATGACGATCATGATGACATAGACGATAACACCGGACTTACGCTGGCAGAGACCGCCCGTGCAGCTTTCGATGAAATGGAGGCGGGCGTTATTGCTACCGAACAGCAGCTGTCGGCAAACTACAGTACTTTTATGTTCTGTCCGTCGGCCGCCACTTCGGACATTTCGATAAGGGCTGTCTATCACGTGGTAACTTTCGACCCCAACCTGACGCTTAACAATCCGAAGTTTTATAGCAACGTAACCAACGACATAACGGCATCGCTGGGCAACGACGATTTTAAGTTTGAACCCAATAAGCAGTACAAGATATTGCTCAATCTGGGTATTACCAGCGTGAAGTTTGAAGTATATGAGCTCGACGAAGTTGGAGAGTATATTCTGTTGAGCGCTGTGGTGAAGGAATGGGATTTGAAGACTATTGAGGCAGATGTGGAGTAATTAATGGTTAACGGCTAAGGATTAAAGAAGATGATTAAGAATATGAAGATATATACAAATATTCTATATGCACTGACTGCGATACTGGCGAGTTTGCTTCTTGCCGGCTGTAGCAACAATGAGGCTATAGAGGAAGAGGTAAGTGAGCAGCTGGCAATCGATGTGGTGGAGACCGGCTGGCAGGGCGAGACCGTTAGCATCACTACCCGCGCCGGCGAGACGCTGGAGGGATTGCGTGATGTTTACCCAGCCCGCGAATGGGACTCATTTGAACCAGATGGGGATGACATTACTGCGCTTAATGCAGCAACCTCACTTTGGACCTATGATGAAGGAACATATACCTCACGTGTGGCTATTAACGGCACTTTGGCAGGAGGGGCTGAGGGCACAACCGAACTCTTATTTACAAAAGGATTGAATTTTTCGGCTGATGCGGGTAACATTCTTCTTGTTAGCGATGGGGCTAATAGTTACATTAGCTTTACCGGCGTTTTGACTATCTCTAATCTTAAAGCCGGACAAACGGTGACTATTGAATTAGAATCGCCCATCGCAGAAGCAAGAACGATGAGTATAAGTAATGTCTCTGGGTCGCCTGTCCTTAATGCAACGCTTAGTAAAACATCGGAGGTAAGAACAGTGGCAAATAACGGTAGTGTAAGCTTCACAGCTGCTGCAGCTATAAACATATTTTCTATCATAGTATCGAGAGCAGAAGATCTTGGTTTTGGTATCTACTGCAGCGAATTGAGCTATTCGAATACTCAGGTGACATGGGATGAGACACATGGTAGGTGGAATATTGGAGAACATAACTACAATTCATACTGGAAAAGTAACGAGACGGGGACAATCAATGTCTATGCTTATGCGCCATACAAGCCTGGTGGTTACACAGTATCTGCTGATCATAAGCTGACCTTCGTGGCGCAGAAACACAGTTATCCTGGCCATACCGATAAACTGTCAGGTGAAAATGTGGATTTGCTGCAAGCCAGCGCCTCTATTAGTCGCAGCAGCAATAATCCTGCCCAGTTGAATTTTACGCATAAGCTGGCGAAACTGACCTTTGGTACCATCACCAACAATACAGGTGAGACTATACAATTGAGTGGTTTTACGGTAAGTGGAACCATCAATAGCGAGGCCAAGCTTGATCTAACAAACGGGGGTTGGAGTGGGCATGTAAGCAGTACAACGTCAATCCAGCTGCCCCCACCTTTTGTTTACGTTGTGCATACGCTTGCAGAAATGGCTGGTCCTCCACCAGATGGCTACGCTGCTAAGGCTCTGATAGAACCCCTACTTGACAAGCAAACGGTATTGCCAAACATGGCAATGGGCAGATCGGTATTGCTGATACCCAACGGCAATGGCGAGATTACCGTTACGGTAGAAGTAAACAATAGTACCGGTGAAACTTTCAGTTTCCCAGTCACGTTGGTTATGGGAGAGGAGAAAATCGTAAACATCACGATAGGTAGAAATTTTGAGGTGGCGATTGAGTGATGTAAGGGTTAAAGAAATTAGAGAAAACGAAAAACTCCATACGAAAAACGAAAACGGAAAAAACGTAATGACAACGACAATAAAATATAATCTGACGGTTCTCATGGTGATTGCAATGGTGCTGGTGGGATGTAGTAAGGAGGATTTCCCTGATACAGAACAGCAGGTCGGGCAACTTCAGCAGGGCACTCAACACAATGTTGAACCCATTGTGTTGGGGGTAAAAGAGGTGGTTCCGCCTGTAACACGCGCTCAGCATACAGGTAGCATGAACTTCACCCAACTGGAGTCAACAGGCTTTGGCGTGTATGGCTATGAAGGTGATGCTGCATATAATAGCAGCACAACGGCATTTGAACTGTTTGCACCCAATACTCACGTCACTTTTGTAAGCGGAGGTACTGAACCTACCACTATCGTTGACCATCCGGGCAATTGGGAGTACAGCGGCGATTTGAAGCCTTGGACAGTTGGCAAGAAATACACCTTCTTTGCCTATGCACCCTTTATGAGTGCCGGTGAAGGTACACAAGGCGTTGATGCCGGCATCAACACCATATCCACCGGAGCCGGTGACCCAACCATCGGTTATACAGTAGCTACCGACCCGGCTGAGAGCGTTGACCTGCTATGGGGCGTTCGTACCGATACCAAAGAGAAAGCAGGATTGGCGTGGGTTGACATAGAAAAGGGACAGACCACTTCGGATGTACTCTTTACCTTCTACCATGCCCTTTGTGCCGTAGGACTACATGCACAGGTGATGGTGGATCAGGCCAACGATACTGACAATCTGGGCGACCTTTCCCAGTTGGGAACTATAGGAAGTGCCGATGGCTGTAAGGTGACGCTGAAGAGCATTACGATTACACCAGCGGGCTTTCCAGATGCAGAGCCAGTTGTAGCGGCTACACTTTTCACTAAAAGTGCTCAGTTGAACTTGAACAACACCACCAAGCATCAACCGCGATGGCAGAGTCATACAGGTACTATTGCCAGCCTGGTTGTAGATGGCACAAAGCTTGATGACGAACTAAAAGACCCCACACCTAATGACGTGTCCGACTACTCTGTGATGACCAGCGAATCGTACGACACTGAGGTACCCGGTATTACCGAATCGGCCAATACACAGACGGTGATAAAAAATGACAAACTCTTCATGCTCATTCCGCAGGCAGCTCAGGACTACACTGTCTCCGTAGAGTATTTCCTGACCTACAAAACTGAAAGCGGCTATCACCGCGAGGAAAAAAGTGGTACCGCCAAAATCCGCAATCTGGAACTTGCGGCTGGTGTGAAATACTACCTGAACCTGGTATTCGGACTTACTACCTTCAAACTCTCCGTTGATGCCACCGACTGGCAAGGACAGAACATCAATACCTCAGTGGTGATAGAAAATGGTACAAGCGCCAGCGAGTCATTAGTGAAGAAAAGAAGAATGATGGAATAACGGAAAAATAGAAGTACAAGATATGACGATAAACGATAAGACGATATATAAGACTATAATACGGTGGATACTCTGTCTGCTGCTCCTGCTGACGGCTGGTGCACAAGGCGTGTGGGCACAGATAAACAGTCTGCCTTATTTTTCTGATTTCAGCAGTAGCATTAGCCCCTTTGATAATGGAACACGAAGTTCAAAAGGTAATATCAGTGATGTTTTGGCTGTCAATAATACCACTGCAACAGCCACTTTTACCGGTGGCTACACTCTGAGGAATGCGGAAACCGTCACTATTTCGTTTACGGCATATCACGGATATTTGAGTACAGGACAATATGCCACCGTGAAACTTTACAATAAAGCAAACCAAGAACTGGTTGCCTATACTTATGACAAAAAAGGGCAGCATATTGTTGACGTATCGTTTGGAGGAACTACAGCTGACGGCTTCGTAAATTTCCCCGCTGGTTCCTGGGATAGTGAAAAGAATAAATTAGCAAATGGTTTTGAAGGAGGTGGTTCTGGTAGAAAATACCATGCTGGCAGTGGTACCAACAATCCATTCATTACCATGACCGTAAGCGGTAGTGGTAAGGTGGGCTTTACCCTGAAATGCACAGCCATAGGTGCTGACCAAAGTTTCACTGGTTATCTTGAAGGTATATCGATGGATCTGAATAAAATCGTTATTACCGATGCTGATGATAACAGCGACCGTTGTATTGCCATTGATGATTTGAGTATCACCTCACAGCTTTACTTTAATGATTACGAGAATGCGGGTGGTCTGACTGATTGGAGATCAAGTGTAGGTGGTCGCTATACACCGATTATTGCTGAGGAAGGCGGTAACCACTATATGACCGTCAACCAGGGGCTGCGTAATAACAATGGTGCTGTGCTTACTAACGACATTATCAATGGTGCTGCTTTGGCTGGTGAAGACTTCACACTGGAGTTTGATATGAAATTAGGACGCTCAGACCGCAACCAGACAGCCACGACGTTTACTGTGTTTGCCAGTGACAACGAGCCATTGTTTACCCTTGCTGACAAAAACACAGAAGGCAACAAATGGAACATGACGGTGGTTGGACATGATACAGAAGAGATAACCTTGTCCGGTGTTGCAACTGGCGGCATTGATGCTATCACATGGCATCACTATAAGTTATCTTATACCAGCGGTCTGCTATATGTTACCATCACCTCCATGGATGGTGCCACTAACTATAAACGTGCAGGTTATAACGTGACAAAGAGTGGACTTAGTAAGATGACTTTTGAAACTAAACGCTATTATGCCAACTTCGCCTTCGACAACCTTAAGGTGTCTGCATATGCCAGAACGAATTTCAGCGTCAGCGGAAAAACTGAGACATATACCATTAGCAGTACTGGCGACCTCAAGCAGGTAGATGAGGGAAAGACTATAACTATAGAATATGGTAAACTTGATGAGGTACAGTTGACAAAACAAAAGGATGGTTACATTGGTGCTTATGCCTTAGACAGGAATCCTGGAACTTATTCAAGAGCCTATCAGAATGATTCTCCTTCCCAAACTGCTTTGCCAATTCTTGGTACATTCTATAAGTTCACTCCGAAGTTCAACGGAAAACTGAGCATCAGCGGTTGGGTAGATGAGGAGAATGCTTCAGGCGGAGTCAACAACGTTACTTTGCAAAAAGCGAGTGATGGTAGTGTCATTAATACATATCTTCCGTCGAATTCTAATATATTTACAAATCAATTACTTGATGTGGAGTTGGAGGCAGACCAGACATATTACCTCTATGCCTCTACTCCGTTTACAGCTAACTGTCAAACGTCGAATACAAACTATCCTACGCTCTTCCTCACTGGCTTCGAGTTTGAGCAAACTGGAATGAACCGTGAGATTAAGGTGAGCGACCTACTATATGTCAACGGAAAGACACAGACGGACGGACTGGATCGTACTATCCCCGGATTCGTACTGTCTTTTACAGGGGGTAATAAGGTCTCAGTTGTTGAAAGTGGAACCCAGTTAAAACTGGAGGATAATAATAGTGGCTCCGGTGATGGTACAATGGTTATAAACTTGCGTCAAAGTTTACCTACCCATGATGCCGAAATACATAGTATAGTCTTTCAAGTAGCAAATGCTGCTAGTGGAACTAAAGTAACAGTAAATGGCACGGAGAAAAGTATTGTGGGTGGTAAGAATACACTGGATTTGTCCTCAAACTATGAGTCGGCTACAATCGTTTGCACAGCAGGAAATTTCCGTTTTACCTCGTTCTCCGTCAACTATACTGGAACTAAGGATGATGAAACTCACTTGTGGCTCGACGATTCGAAAACACAGACGCCGTCTTTGGCCTTTGACGACAGTCACATCATGCGCGTGGCAGGCGACGGACAGGCATTTACACAGGTGCCGACAGCCAGTCCTGCCAGTTTCAATCTTCCCCTGACCTATACGTCGGGCAATACTACCATTGCTACCATAACCGGCGACGGAACCAACGGACAGTTGATAAAGAACGGCGAAGCTACTATCACCGCTACCTTTGCTGCTACCGACTACTTCAATAGTGCCAATGCAAGTTATACCGTCAGCAATGTGTTGAAGAATGGTGAGAGCTACAGTCACTCGGCAGTTGACAACAACGTGGTACGCATCAATGCACATGCCGCAGATGCCGACAAAACACTCACTCTGACAGGTACTCACGATGGCTCTTTTATCCTTGGAACGGCTTCAAGCGATAATAAAACAACTGCCAACGCTACTACCGTTACGCTGACCAACAACTCAGGTAGCGACATCACCATAGAGCGATTGAGGATATATGCAAAGAGACCTGTCGCATGGCTCTATTACGAGGGACGGGAAGACAACTACGCCCAGCAGATGCACTTCTTAGGCTATACTTCAGGACCTGTGATGGGATTCAAAGTCTATGACATTGGTGATCCTACCGACCCTATCGACCTGACAGAGGAATATGAATTGAAAACCGGTGCTAAGTATGTGTGGGTTGATGGCGATAAGGTTAAAGCTGCCAATCATGGCGGAACTTTCAGCATTGAAAACGGAAGCTTTACGGTTGGCAGTAAGGAGACTGTAGATGAAGATAATCCTGAAACCAAGCTGCCAAAGATTACCCACAATCTGACACATACCGGAAGTACTGCCGGTTATTCAGACCTCACCGCTGAATCAAATATCTTCATAGCTACACCGCCGGACGAGGATACGTATAAAGTGTGGGATATGACTACATCGGTATCGGCACGAGGACAAATGGATAGTCGCTGGGTTTGGGACAATCACGGATTCTATCAGGCATGGCTACCGCAGTATCAGCCGATACTGAATAACACTGGTACTACTCTGGCAGGCAACGAAGGACTTGTCGCTAAGGGCGAATTGCGTTATTACACCGGTGATGCTGGTCTGCGTATGAATCTGACACGTGTCAATGCAGGACTGAAATTCCCAGTGAAGGAGGGCATGGAGGTGAAGATTGTCATGGCTGCAACAAGTGCCGATGTAAATAATATCATATCTAATGTAACGACATTGACTGGCGAGACAACGAACTCGCTATATATAGAGCGAGCAGGCGTTGAAGCCCCTGTAACCGTCTATTTCCTTGCGAAGGCGGATGGTGTTGTAGAACTGCGCTCTATGGATAAGATGGGTTGTTACGTGAAGAGCATCACTTTGCAGGTGCCACAGATACACTTCGAAGAAGAGATTGTCACGGTAAAGAACGAACCGGCTGACATTATGAATGTTCCATACAATACAGGTGATGCCACGCTGACATATAGTATCGGTGGGTCATATGATCTTGACGGAACTCCTGCCGGCGGCGCTTTGGCAACTATAGCAAATCCAAATATAGGCAAAGTAACTGTGAACGGAATCAGTGAAGGCTATGTTGTGGTCAACGTGACTAATCCAGGAGCTACCGGAATAAAACCCAAGAAAGGTTCCTACAGACTCTATTTTTTGGATTTCCACTTCAGTCTCGATACATACAACTCAACTACTGACGAAGACGGAACTTCCGGTGCCGACTTCCCATCTTTGGATCTGTCGAGTACTGATGCTAAAAATAACGGTGGTGAAGCTAAGTTTGATAAACTTCCTATAGGCTACGACAAAGTGGTGCACCCCGTCACTTACACAATGAGTATTGTAGAAGGTTCACCGCGAGGAAAACTGATACAGATCACCAATCCGATTCCAACCGAAACCAGATACGAATTGGAGGCTTACAGTCCAGGAATAATACGTGTAACTGCTACCACGGGACGTATCTCTACATCGTGCGATGTGGTCATCAGCGGTGGCGACGCTCTCTTTGCGGACAATGCTCCTATCAGACGGTTGGCAGACCTGCCTACTGAGGGTGATCCCAAAACATATTATTTCCTCAACAAACTACCTGCAGTATTCGACCCTTCGGGAACGACTACCTACACCATCGATAAGGCAGGTGACATCAGTTGCGGTAGTGTGACTACGACAAGCGAAACAGTAGATGACGTTACTTACTACTATGCCAAGATAGCCAATATCACCGGCGACGGCGGAGCTCTGCGTGTGACGGCAACAAATGACAATAATACTGTAGATACCAGCGATGACAAGACTGCCTCATTCGTGCTCACCATTGCCTATCCTGCTTCAACAGAGCATAAGTGGGACTTCTATCGTAAGAAAAACTATAATGCAAATACTGAATTCGGTCTCTATATAGGTAAGATTGAAGATTATGACGGTAATACTTCACAGACCGTTGACTCTAAAACAGTGACCAGTAGCACCTCAATACAGCGGCAAGACGGCGATGGCGTTTGGGATGCCTCATGGACAACTGATACCAAGTGGGAAAAGGTCTATCGTAAGCAAAGTGAACAACCGCGATGGGCATATGCCTACTCTGCACGTGGCAACAATGCCTTTATCATAGAGGAAACGGCAGGACTTATCATTGAGACAGCGCAGAAGGGTTTCTACACTGATAACCCGCACCAGCCGTCGGAGTTCGGCTATAACCTGATAGGTCTGCACAACAAAGCTTCTGTGACCATTCCGCAACTTCGTGGAGGCGACTACATAGCCTTGAACCTCTGTCGTGTGCTGCCCAACAATGGTGCCATCCTATCGGCAACTAACGTCGAAGACCTTTCGGGGGCTTCTGTTAACCGCAATTTCACAATCACACGTTCACAAATAGACTATCAGAATGCAGGAGGGACAGTTGTCGATGATGAAGGTGCTCGCGTCATACCGGGTTATTATACTTTCCGTGCTATCGCAGACGGCGATGTGACCTTTACTCTTGAAGACGAGGGATATCTTGACATACTCAGCATAGAGATATACAATGGCAGATACCAAAATACCATGCTTCCTATTGTCATTGACGAGCCACCTTACGACACGCCTCCTCCGGTTACCTACCTGAAAGAAGATTACGAAGTGCGCATGATACACATGCCGATGTGTAACACACTTCATTCAACCTCTGTCGGTCCGGCAGAATATGTGATTAACGACCAGAAAGGTAACATAAATGCTGTTCTGGAGAATGTGGAGTGGGTGAGCGAAGGTGGTGCCGTATATAATAAAGGACGCCTTACCGTTAACGACGGATACGGCAAGTTGTTCGTGCGTATGAACAACTACACCTCCGAAGGACGTTATCTCATAGGCTATACACCAGACTATATACTGACGGTGGGACATCCGCCTCATCAGGACTATCCTTATACCTGGAACTTCGAGAATATCTCCGGCGGAGCAGTGAAGGGTAGGGGTAACAACGCATATAACAATGTTAGCAGCGACCCATATACATGGACCGGACTGGGCTATGAGAGTTACCAGCTCGACACACGTACCGAAAGCGGCTCTCTCTATGTGCCTGGTGCTACGTTAGTCACAGACAGTCGTGACTTAGGTTTCAAGGGAACTATCGAGGAACTCAATAGAGCTAACCTCGGCTGTGACGAGTTCAACGGACTGGGCTTTGCAGGAAAGTTTGCATTCAAGGTTGCTCAACAGGGTGTTGAACCTAATGATGTACCTGCCGGTGACTGGAATCCAGGTGTTACTAATGAATTGTTGCTTTATGACTTCAAATATGCTGCTTCGTCAGATGAAGACAATAGTTATACAGACCAGAAGAGTAGTGGCTCATGGGTTCCAGCTGAATTAGATGCCAACGATGGTACAATTACCTTTGGCAGTCCGGGTAAACGTGAAACTCCGGCTGGTGGTATCACTTTAAGCTATACTAGTGCCAACTACGTCTATAAAATGGATGGTGGTAACACGAAGAATGCTTTGCTGAGACCTCAACGTCCACTGCAAGAAGGTGACGTTATCACCCTGCATGGTTACTCTACCGCCAACGTGCTGTCGTCGGGTTTCAGTTTCTATGCCGGTGCCAACGACAATTCATATGATGATCTGGTAACAATCAATTGGCCAAGCAGTACGGCTACGGAAGAGCAGGAGATAGAATATACTGTAAAGCAGGGTGATGGTCTTGCAGGTCGTAACGAGGTGTATCTATGTCGTGCCGGGAAGCAATATACTGTATATCTAACAGAAGTGAAGATCACCGGTCCTGACGCATCTGCTCCTGTGAGCTATGAACGGGCTTTAACTTGCCAAGAAGATGTGACAGTGACTATCCCTGATATGACTGCTGACCACTATGTGTATATCAAGTCGAGTGCCGAACCTACAGTGGTGCCGTCAAATCTGACGAAAATATCGTATACCGATGATGGTACTGACGGCTATGATGTGGCTACCAATGTATATAAATACAAGGTTACAGCGGCAGGAAAAGCAGATGTGACGTTTGCCAGTGGCACGAAGATATACCGCATCGGTGTGACCAACATCATGAAACAGATGAAGCGAGTTGGCGAAGGCGATGCCTGGGCTACCGAAAGTCGTGACCATGCCATAGACTACACGCAGACGGGCATCTTCACTGTAAACGATATCAAGGCTAACACCGTTACTGCAACATCTTATACGAACAATAAGGTAACCGTGCGACTGAACGAGAAAAGCAACGCAATGCCAGCTGAAACGGGAATGGTGCTTAAATTGAAGTTGGCGTATAAGGAAGGGGATGACGATGGCAATGGCGGTACGATGACCGCAGAACAGGCCTCAACAGCCACAACAAACGCCGCTACCGACTTCGCAAAGGCAAAGGGTGGCAACCAGGTTCCACTGTTCTATCCACCTTATAGTGCGACAATCCTCAATAGCAGTGCCGTAGGTTTCGGCGGTACGGAGGGTAACCTGATGATGGCTAACCTTGACAGTCGCGTGCTGACGCAGGAGCGTGAAACAGGCGTAATAGACAAAGATGGTGACTCAGTGGATGACAGCGGCGCTGCCGATGGCGACTACACTCGCTTTATCTTTGCAGAACGCTATATGAAGTGGACGAAGATTGACAACGATGTCCAACATACCACTGGCTTTACCAACAGCGGCAACGTACCGGTGTTCTATCGTATGCATCTGTATAACGGTACTGAGGCCGCTGCATTGTCTTCAACCGAGGCTACGCTCAACACCCTTGGCGCCAATAAGGCGTATATGCTGATACGTTCGGGTAACGTGCCTGATGCACTGTGGAATTCTGGCGGAGGTGGCAGTGCCAAGCGTTTTATCGGAATAGAAGGAGTGAGCGACATGGATGAAATTATAGATGCTCCGAATACCTCGGATGCTCCGGATAACGACGCTATCTACAGCCTAAGCGGACAGTTGATGGGCGATGATGAGACGGTGCTTGCCCCTGGTATTTATATTCGCAACGGAAAGAAGTTCCTGGTGAAGTAAGATGTATGATGTAAGATGTAAGATGTATGAAACATAAAGCAATTATATATTTGATGGCGATGTTGCTGGCAGCCTGTTCGTCCAGTGATGAGGATGCTGTATCCCCTACACTTTCTGCTGAACAGAATAATGCTATTTTCTTCACAACTAATCTGGATGGTGATGTATTGGAGGAACAGATGACACGTGCTACTACTGGAATGATTAATAATCTTGCTGCATTAAAGAATGTGGGTGAGGGCTTCGGTGTGTTTGCATATCTGACGGACGGAAATGACTGGACAACAACTTTTGCCGATAATAATGTTGCCACCTTCAGCAGTTTCTCCAACTTCTTCATGCAGAACCAGCAGGTGACGTGGGGTGTGCAGTACGTGGAGAATGGTGACGATGCAGACCTGTCGAACGATGTGCCCCACTACGACTGGGTATATTCGCCTTTGAAGTACTGGCCCAACTCAACCAATAATGCTACTTCACGTTACATCTCGTTCTTTGCCTATGCTCCGTGGGTTGATGAATCTACTCATCCAACAGCGGGTGTTATCGATTATGTGCGTACAGCTGATCGTACTCCGCATGTTATATACAAGATAGGTGCAGCCGACCAGCAGGTGGATTTGCTTTGGGCAAATAAAATAGATGCTACACGAAACGGGCAAGGACTTATCACTGCCGATGCATCGCCTCTTACTTACCAGAAGGTTCCTCTGGAGTTCAAGCACGCGCTCTCTGCAATTGACATATATGTGCAGCGTGTGTATGACGAGCCGGCTTATACGGGTAAGATACCTGCTGCAGTGCTCTATCCAACTGTATATGTCAGCAAACTGGAACTGAAATCTACGTCAAAGGATGGTGAAGGTAAGAACTATCTACAAAAATGTGGCAAATTCAGTTTGATTGATGGTACATGGAGCGACCCAGGTTCCCCCAATGCCTGGACCACTGGTGATGAAACCATCACTTACGAGGAGTCGATGATAAACGATACTATCCGTGGAACCACCGATACCCGCGAGGAGTTTATCCGCGACATAGAACTGGATAAGTGGAAATGGATTTTGGATACGAAGGGTACAGCCTCGACGGATGACGATGAGTGGGTAGATGCTACAACTATTACCGAGGCAGATTATACAGCAAATCCTAATCGTTGGAAGAGTGCATACGGTGTAAGCGAAGAGGAGCGTAACTTTATCAAGAATACTATGACGCAGGTGCTCATACCACGCAAGGTAACACTCATTCCTAAACTCACCTATTCGATGGTAGTACGTGATGATGCCCTGCTTGTCAACTATCTCACCGACAACGAGGGACACAAATATTCCCGTATCCTCAACGAGGTAGAGGGTAACAGTGTGACGCTCGACCTCAAGCCAGGCAAACGCTATACGCTGCTTATACGCATCGGTGTGGAGCACATCAGCTTTGAACTTCTCAGCGTGGTAGATTGGGACTTCCCAATGCGTTTCACGCCAAATGTGGTAACTGATTTCGAAAATGAAACGATAGGACATATCGTGAATGAAAGTGAATAATGAGAAATGAAGAATAACGCTATATATATAGTTTTGATAGTAGGTGCTCTGTTGACAGCCTGCAGCGACGAGTTGCTCGATGTTAACGGCAATAATGGTGACCAGAGCGGCTTGCTTTTCTCTATGACAACCGAAGAAATGGGCAAGGAAGTGGTTCTTACAGGTACCAGGGCAGCATCATCTGAAGGCACTCCTGATGACGGTGACCGATTTACAGAACGCACACTACAGGGCGACAATACTTTCGGACTGAAGGTGCAGAAACAACCTGTACCGCTGATGGGCTTTAATCGTGGGGCAGTGAATGCTTCAGCAACAGGGTCGCAGACAACGAAGCTGGATACCCGTGCAGGTGCCAACGAGGTGGTGACTGGCATCATTAACTTCCACGACTCTCTGACCATTTGGGGATATACCAATAACGGCACAGGACTCTTCGATCAGATATTGCTCACTAAGGTGCGCAACTGGCGTAACTCGGTGGAGTGGCCCTACGGACAGGGTGACTATATGCGATTCTATGCCGTAGCCCCATCGCTTGAGACTATCAATATGTCGGCAACAGGAGGCAGTTATGCTACTCCGCCAACGCTTACCTATACCTTGCCCGAGGAGGCTAATGAACTTGTAGATGTGCTATACGGCGAGTCGAACAATATTTCAATTGCCAGCGGGCCTGCAGGTTCTGTTACCACAAATCCGAAGCAGGAGAATCTGGGTAAGGATAATAAATTTGTTGATCTGATGTTCCGTCATATTCTTACCGCCGTGCGTTTCTCGCAGGGTACTATCCCAAGTGTGGTTACCATAAACAGCATCAGCATTTCGGGGTCGAAAACAGAAGGAACGTATAACCCCACTGAAACTGATGACGCTACCGTTACACAAGGAAAATGGACCCTTGGCACTGCCACACGGACCTACACCGTCGGTGCAAGTCATGTGGGTACGGGAATCTCGGGAGCAGTCGATGTGCCCATCACTGGTACGCCTACGCTTTTCCTGCTGCCACAGACATTACCTTCAGGGACTACGCTCACCGTGAACCTCACCGAGGATTTGGGTGGTGGAGACACAAAGGCACACACGCTGATTTGCTCATTGGAAGGTGATGTATGGAAAAAGGGATATACGGTGGACTATAAGATTACTGTCGGACGCATGGAATCGGGATATTATCTTAGTACCAGCACGGCAAATGTGGAACTGGAACACTCTGCCAATGCCGTAAGCAGTACTTTAGGTGTTGACAGCTACCGATTGTTCTACGATTATTCATCAGGTTCGAAGGTGGCATCTTATACACCTGTGACATGGGATATTGCCGGCTATAGCGAGACAGGTGCTGCTGATAGCTATGTTGTACCGGCAAGTAAGCCAGCGTCGCTCTCATGGCTTACTGACTTCCGTGGCGTTCTCAATGCCGACACTCACTATGACGGTGGTAATAATGCTACAGCCTCCTACACCGTGGCAGGACAAACTATGGCTCTCAGCAGTACACACGATGAGGTGCTGAGTGGTAACCCTACAACTGGTGATAGTCAGGTTGACCTATCGACAACCTACCCTTATGCCAATGGAGAAACCCACAGCAAAGAGCCTGCTAACTGTTATATCATTAACCGTATTGGTACGTATAAATTCCCGTTGGTTTATGGAAATATGACGGCGGACAACAACAAGCAGAAAGCATGTTTTAAGGATCACCGAGGTACTACCATCACCAAATATCAGATAAAAGAACAGATAGGTGCCAATACCAATCCTGAATCGTCTCATTCCAATGGAGAATACGTATGGTCGCGTCCAGGATTCTCGAATATAGGTATAGAAGGAACATTGAGGGCTGTACTCCTATGGCAGGACAGGAAGGGATTTATATCTTCGGTTGTTCTCAACGAATCACAGGGCGATGAAGGACAGATACAGTTTCAGGTAGGTACATCTGTGCCTGCAAATGCTGTGATTGCCCTGCAAGCAAGAAAAGTTGCAACTTACGCTTCTGGAGAATGGAATTCATTAAGTGTCCATACCTATGGTGAATGGGAGACACTATGGACGTGGCATATATGGATGACCGACGAGGTGTATCGCAATGAAGGGACGTCTGACGAAAACTCCTACGATGCTTACTTCGTTAATGGCTCGAAGAAAAAAAATGGATCAGGCAAATATGTAAAGGATGACCATATTGCCACATTGCAGGATTACACTACACCTGAAACTAAAACTTATGACATTCTGCCTGTAAACCTCGGATGGGTGCCTGATAATGATAACTTCGGACTTTATGAACCGCGCAGTGTGTGGATAAAACTGAAACAGACGGACACCGAGAACACCACCGAGGTGAAAATTACCCAACACGCTCGTCAGGAACTCTACACCGGTACAGGAACTGTTTACCAATGGGGACGCCCAACAGCCTTCCCCGCCGTGCGAAATCTGGCGGGTACGGTGCGCCCCATCTACGACATTGACAATAAGGACATCACTACGAAGTTTGTGTTGGCACAATCTGCCAATGGCGGCGATGCTATAGCCAATCCATACGGAGTGCTGCAGTGGGAGACGAACGCAAACTCTTGGTTCGACGTCGGTAGCAGCGACTATGTTACTGACAATGCTATGTGGAACTCTACGACCAAAACCGTCTATGACCCGTGCCCGCCTGGCTTCCGTGTTCCGTCGGCAGATGTCTTCAAGGTGTTCTCAAAGACTGGCGAAACGGTGGTTTCCGCTTCAAACAAGCTGAATATGTGGCCTGATGCGCCAGACCTCAACGGAACAACACAAACCAGCGGTCTACGCAGTAAGGGCGGCTATTTTTATTGCGATAAACACACTGATGACACTGATGCCATTCCTGATGATGATCGTTATAAATCAATGGTTTATATGCCTGCTACGGGTGAGTGGCACGGCAATAAGACGGTGGGTACACAACTACAGGATGCCAGTGAGCAGCTGAACCAGACCAATGGTCTCTTCTGGACGTCGGACTATAACAACGACGATCAAGACACAAAGGCTGCAGTGTTGTGGGTAACACCAGAATGGTCGTTCTCCTCTGCCGGTACTGCTGATAAGCCAGTCATCGGTATATTCAATGCTAATCCTAACAAACTGAATTACTACACCAACCTGCGCTCTATCCGTCCGATGAAGCAGTAAAAATAGAGGCTGCCACAGAGTGACAGCCCACATTATATATATATATCTTAAAGGCGGCCCGTATTGAGGCTGCCTTTATTCGTTTACCACTGGTCAGTGCGCCATTCTTTATTAAAGAGGGTAGTGATACTCTCTGGTCCTCGCACCTTGTCGTCGCCAGGACGAAGCTCGTCGAGGAAGGCATAACAATAAACGTAACCACTTTCCCACGAAATGCCCATCTTAAGCAGGTTGACCGTGACCTTTGCAGTCAGCTCTGCATCGGTGGTGGCATCATAACCGTGGGCTGTGATTACCACGTGAGGCACGTCGTCATCGCTCAGTGTCTGAGGGACAACGAGTAGGATGTTGCCAGGGGCGTAGTTGTAATGTTTGCGCCCCTTTGAGTGGTCACTGGGATCTTTCCATGAGTCGTCGCGATTGCCTTCCAGTTCCTCAAGAAATACAGGTGGAGTCAGTCGCAGGTAGTCGAGGGGGTCGTCGGTTCCTCTCCAGTCCCATCCGTCGATGTCATCGTAGCCAGTCATCGTTGTAGTGGCATTCAGTTGCTTTGCTACAGGTGTATCTTCGAAGTATCCAAACATATAGTTGTCGTTGAGGCGAACGCGCTTGCCGTATTGAAAGGTGAACCAATAGGGATTCATGACGTAGTGGCCGACGGTGGTTGAACCAAGGGTAACAGCATCGTCGTAGGCGATGGTGGCCCCACTGAGAGTGTAACGGGGATAGAACGTAGCAGTGGTGTGGATGTTGTTTAACTCCATGGTATAGGTCATATCTGGACGTTTACTAGTATGGCTGAGGTTCCATACTTCACCTCGTTTCCATCTTACGCATTTTGACTCATCAGGAATCTTGTCGCCTAAATTCAGTGGAATCCAACAACCTTGATCGTTCATTACGGCGGGTAATTCCTCACCATGGGCTGTGATATAACCATCATTAATAGTTACACCATTTATGACAAACCCATTTTCTAACCATAATCCAACGGCGACGCCATCTTCAGTGGCATCAGACTTCCTGAAGTATTTCTTTGTGGCAGCATCCAAATCTGTTTGAGTTGCGGCATCAGGTGTACCATCGCTATTTGTATCCTTATACACCATCTTGTCATTACCATATATAAAGACATAGAAGCGTACCTGTGCCAGCATGTGATAGAGATGGAATTGCACGGGAGTGGGGGAGTAGGTGGGAGTGTTGTCGGTGCGTATCAGCGGGTACTTGTCACGATTACAGTCGGTGACAGGTGCCGAGATGAGGAAGTCGTTGTGCTTTCCTGCATCGGAGTGCATAGTAAACTTCACCTTTCCCATACCCTTACCCTGACCAATACCATTCGCATCATTAAACATTGAGATACCATACTCACCAAGCGTAGAACTCTCGTTGTATGGGTAGTAGGCAAAGAAGGTCATGTATTCATGACCGGTAGCTGGCGATGGTAGCGGGTTATTGCTCCAGAACTGCTGGGGAGTGTAGGTCAGTGTGCCATCGCTATTGATGGTTGCGGGTACGTTGAACATCAAGTTTGCGGAGTAGAAGTTGTTGAGGATAGTATTTTCATCAGCCGTGCGACCGTCTTTCTGCGACAGCTCTACAAGTTCTGCCCATGTATGCGTGCCGGTATAGCATCCGAATAAGCCTACGCGCCTATTGCTTGTCGCAGTAGGTAGCAGGTTGGTTTCGCCAATGTTTATAATGGTGGCATCGGCACGTGTAGCCTGATGACTTGGCGCAACTGAGCCGCTGAAGGCGATTCCGATGCTTTCTTCTGCTATTTTATTCTTTCCGTCGGGTATGGTTTCTGTTCCCATGTCGTTCCAGTCGGAGCAGGAAAGGAGAAGTAGGCAGCCCCCCAACCCCCAAAGGGGGAGAGTAGAAGCCATCCAACTACTGAAGGAATTGATTCTGGTTATAATTGATTTGATTGTCTTTTTGTTCATTATATAAATATTTTAGTTGACAGGTTTTATTCCCTTCCCCTTCGGGGGTCGGGGGCTTACTTAACTATTACTTTCTTACGTCCGAAGATATAAACTCCCTTAGGCAAACCAGGATGATTATGACGCAGAGTCTGTGGAGTCTCGTTGACTGCTACACGACGACCTTGCAGGTCAAATACATCACATGGCCAAGGGTCGGAATCGGTAGTCTGCTGGATTTCCGGTTCTTCCGGTTTTTCTGCTTCTTCCAATTCTTCCAACTCTTCTTCACCATCGAAGATGGCAACTATATACCTTCTCTTTGCTGGCATAGCAGGAGGCGTATATGACTGGTTGAGCACATAGTACACTTTGTTATGATATACGTACTTGTTGTTGCGCTCAGCGTCGGTGGCTACGGTTCCGTCAGTTCCTGCTGCAGCATAACTGCCTGTGTGAGCCTTTAGCAGTGGGAAGTCTTCTCTTGCCCAGTTGTCGTTTGTGAACCAGCCCACCTGCTGGTTGGTTTCATACTCGTGTGATGAGTGCGATGCCAAACCTTCGAATGGCAGACCGAATACCATGATAGTCTTATCGTTCAAATTTGCTACGCTTAGATCTGTCGTTGTCAGTTCCTTTTCCAGATATTGTCCGCTGAGCTTTATCTCATCAAGGGCGCCGGTGATTACCGTCGGGGTGATGTTCGGAATATACAGGTTGACATAGTGGCGCTCATTGATGTAAACATTAGGAGTTTCCTCGGTATGTCCCTCATTGACCAATTTTACCTTGTTGCTTGCATCTGAGGTGCGTAGCACTACTGGCCAAGCGGCAGGAACGAACTGCGGGTTACCCATGTCGTTGAGACGGCTGACACTTGCCATTGTCACCTTGCCTGGGGTAGTAGTCGTACCCACATCCTCCGGATCCTTTGTCAATGTGAACGCCGCATCGGTGGTATTTGACAGACGTGTGTCGAACGGAACATAGAGCGTGCCGTAGTAGTTGTTGTCCTGGTTTTCTGGTGCTGTCAAGTCATCACCAGTGAGTGCATAGTTCTTAACACCACCTTTGTTCACCTCCACGCGAAGTGGTATCTCGTTGTATGGCCAGTCCTCATGAATTCCCACGGGTTGCAACAGCCACTTGGTGTCCTGGATGCCGTCTGTTGTCTCGTTCAACTCGTTGTCGGCAGCCATGCTTATACTGTAGCTATCGCCCGTGCTGGTGAGGTAGTTCGTCTTAATGTTTTCTACTACAGAGGCATCCCAGGAAGCCGATGCCGGTTCGTCGGAGAAGTATCTCAGCGTTACAGCTGCTCCTCCGATGTCATCGAGACGAAGGGCGGTACCGTCAGCAGACGACATGGTGGCTGCATTGCCAGCCGATGCCTGAACATTCAATCCTTGTGTGCTCAGCGTGTACTTGTTGTACGCTGCTGTGCCAGTAGGCTGTATACGGAATATGCTTGACGGGTCGAAGTCGGCAGGCAGCAGTTCGATGTTGCCTCGTAATGTTGCCTCAGCCGTAAACGGTGTGGCAGCGTCGAGGTCGGCAAAGGTATGTATGGTAGCATTGTCCTTAGTTGTCTCGAAGAAGCGTAATGGTTTACTACCATCCAGTTCTGACTTGAAGCGGTAGCCGCTGATGTAGCGCTGACCCTGTATGCCCTCGTGGCCTGTCGTAGCATGAGCCTTCTCATAAGCATTCAGTTGGGCTGTCGAGAAGCCTGCGATGCGGTAGTAGCCGTCAGTCATATTCACGAGGTTTGTACTAACGAAGGTCAGAGGTAGTGTCACACCCGCACGTTCTGTGCCTTCTGAAACAGTAGCACCACTTGCATCCTTGAATGTTCCGTCATACACCGTCTCCTGAATCTTTCTTAGCAGAGAGAAGTCGAGCGTAGTGCCGCTTGCCTTTGCAGTCTTCAACTGGTCATAGTAGTCCTGATAGTTGAAGTTAGCTGCGACACGAGCGGGACTGATACCTCCCACGTAGCCTGCCCGTTCGAAGTAGGGAAGCAGCTGTTCTGTCGTTGCAGACAGATACCAGTTGGCGTTGTTGTCGTTCTGCAGCGTACGTGCTGACTGAAGCTTCAGTTTTGCCTTGCCGTCTGTGTCACGCATCATGTAGTAGCTACTAAATTCCGGATCGGAAGTGTCGATATAAGCCGTTGTCGGGTGCATGAGGAAAGAGTTGCCGAATGTTGCATCACCGGTGAACATCTCATAGATACCGTTCGACATACTATCGTCACCGGCCGTTCCACCACTTGGCGGTGGTAATGTCTTGCCCTTCAGTGTATGGATGATAAGACGTGAGATGAATGGCATTGCATGGGTGTAGGTAGCCTCATAATCGGAAGCTGTTTCAGATGCAGTGTACTCAACTCCCTTCTTAGGCAGTTCGCCCGGAGTTGTCACAGCTGTGGCATTAAATCCGTTACCATTGATAGTAGAGTAGCGTGAGCGCAGTACAAATCCGTACGGGTCGCCTTCCGGTGCCCACAGATAGTCGTTGGTATAATGAGTGTCACGACCGGCTTTTAATCCTATATGATTTTGATATGAGAAGTTCATCAGGTAATCTGTGCCGCTATTATTAGTCATCATCTGATACCATGCCGTAGTATTGCGACCGCGGTAAGCAAACTGGAATGCCTCAGGGATGACCTCATAGACAACATCAATCTTCACCATACGGTTGTAGTGACACTCTTGAAGACGGTCGAGCACCGTGCCCTGCAGAGCCAATGCCTGCTTGTAGTTTTTCGGAGCCTTCTTGTAATCACCCGGACTTACCTCAATCTTACGGTCGGCATAGTCTGGATCGGTAAGAGCCTTCGTATCATCATCAGTAGTCCAAGCGTCCCATTTCGACTGGTCGAAGATACTTATCCATTTGATATTATAAGCCCGATTTATTACACCATTCTCCTCAAAGGTGCGTTGTATCAAACCTTCATATCTGGTACCTTCTCCTGGAGCATGACCTTCTAAATAGAACTTGCCATTGTAGTAAATAACGGTAACTGCATACGGGCTGGACGGATTGATCTTATACTCTACTCCGTCTATTTCTATTGTAGAACTGCCCCATTCAGCGTCAGCCACTTCAAGAGCCGGACTGTCATTATCGATTTCAGAGCGCATCACATCGCTTTGATAGAGGAAGTAGCGGCAGAACTGTCTCTTCATATACCATGGCACCTGTGGGTGGTTACCGATACCCACGCGAGACACACTGTAGTCGGTTATCGGATAACTGAGGAAGTCGCGCAGCGAAGCGTTCTGCTTCAGCAGGGTCTTGACATTGTTTTCCTGACCAGTCTTGATGCCTGTTGGCTTACCGAATTCATCGAGATTGACGTACATATCCTTTGTCCTCTTCTGTATGCCCTGATACATCAGGTATTCCAAGAGGTGGTTTTTGAAATTCGCACGGTTTGCAATTTTCGTTGCATCACCGCCTAAAGCGGTAACTACATCTGCGTTGTTATCGGCTTTAGAGAGGTCGAGATATACTTGCGTGTTATCAGGATCAAGCGAGTGTTGGTGTGCAATGACAAGGTGGTACTGCACAATGTCGGCATAACTCAGCAGGTTAGCTAACTTAAACGGCTTCACGTTGTCAGTGTCGTAGGTATGACCCGTCGGGTCGTTGTTGTTTACACCCGTACCGACGGTGTTAACAGTCTTGTCAGAAGATGTGCTGAATGTGAAGCTCATGTTCGTTATAACCTCGCCGTTGCTGTCGATGACCGATAGGAATGAGTTGCCATTCTCGTCAATACCGATAGCGAAGCGCTGTGCCTGTACCGGAATGGTGGTCTGCGTCATCAGGCCTTTGTCAAGCAGTTGTGTAGCATTGTTGTTGACGAGATACTGTGCGTAGTTCTTCATGGTAAATCCATACGGGTCGCCCACGAGTGCCCACTTCTGTCGGTCGTCCTTGCTTTGCGTACTCTCGTCGGCAAATACATTCACTTGGTTGGTGTGAGTGTTTAGGTATGCCGTTGTGGGATATGCCTGTGTAGGGTTCGTCACCACTCGTGTACGACGTTCCTTGATATAGACAGCATCAATAATCTGTCCGTTGGCATCATATACATAGTGGTCGAATACGTCAACATAGTACTCAACCTCAACGTTAGTACCGGAATAGGTCTGATCCCATGCAAAGTAAGTGTTCGTCCATGTGTAGTCTTCAGTAAGGGCATCAGATGCAGTAGTGAAGTACTGTGCTGTAGAGTCTGCCACCTCATAGATATAGGTCAGGGTGACGTTCTTGCTTTCAGCCTTCGCTGCAGTGATGGCGTTCGACAATAACGTATATTCGGAATTTGCAAAGTCAACCGATTCGCTCTCATCCATAGGTGTTGCACTGTCGCGCAGACGGGTGAGAAGGTCACCAGTTTTGGTCCCTTCGTCATAGTTTACGTAACATGTATATTCGCAACCATAGCGTCGCAGAGTGTATGGCAGCATGTCGGGAGCCAGACCGTACTTAATCTCGAGCTTATCTTTCGAGATACGCAGCGTGCCGTCTTTGGTGCGAATCTCCACCTTTGCATCGAAGCAGTCGTTATCAGCTTTATCCTTGTCTTCTGCCACTGCCGTACGTATCTGCAGGCGCTGCTCATAGACACCCAAGCTGTTCATGGTCTTCGAGTATCGCATATCGTTGGTCACGTAGTTACCCCAGTTCAGATTGTTCTTATTATTGGTGTATCGGTTATGGTCGTCGAGGGCGTATGGCTCAGCATAGAACTCGTTCGTTCCATTCTGTTTTGCCATCATGCGCCAGTAGTTGTCGGTTTCGCTGTCATCGGTACCTGCCGTAGTCTTGTCGAGCGATGCTGTACGCAGGAAGTAGTAGTCGGCATTACCCAGTTTCCACATCTGGAGCGACCAGTGAGTAACCTTATCTGTACCTGCGATTGCGGTAGATGTGGATTTGCTGTATTCCTCATTTGCTTCAATTTCATTGTTACTCATGAGTGTTGCCGCCCAAACGATAGAATCGCCAGAAGCATCATAATTAGCAATCGTATTCTTTGTAGCGGCCAGCCACATAGGATCATCGTCTCCTATGGCATCCTCGTAGCGGCGACGGTTCAGGATGGTAAAGTCGTAGGGGTCGCCCACGAATGCCCAGTGTAGGCCCTTCAGACCGTCGTTCCAACCATCGGCATCATTGTTCCAACCGGATTTGTTTTCGCTTAAGGCACGACGGTAGTTGCTTACGCGTGATTTCTCGTCTTCAACGCCGTTTCCATCTACATTGGTCTTGTCATAGTAGAACCAACTGCTTGAACCTACCATCATGTCTAACCAGGTAAGTTCAGAGGCGAGCGGGGTAGTTGGGTTTGCACAACTGCTAAACAGGTGGATACCGTCGGCGGTCATGTCGTCCACATTGTAATAGACACTAAACTTAAAGATGGCGTTTACAGGTTCCTTGCTGACCTTATGAGTCATGAGGTCGTTGATGGTTTGGCTGTGTTTACCTGTATAAGGAGCGGTGCCACATGTTCCAGAGCTGGTAGCGTTGCCAATGGTCAGGTTATGTGTACCCGCTGTAATACCATTGTGCGTAAGGTCGTTATACCCTACATATTTACGCTGCAAGTGACGAGGCACACCCGTGATGGTCTCACCCAGGCCATAGTATCCGCTATACTCATCGACAGTGACGTTGGTTTGCTCGCTGTATCGATCATCACCGGCACGGTTGGTGGTGATATATACCTTCACCGGCTGTACCAGTCGGATAATGGTAGAGTCGTTATTCGCCCTATGGTAGCCTAAGTATTCACCACTTTCGTAACGTTCGTTGTTTGGCCTGTAGTTCAGGTTGATGTGATACTTCTCCGGATTCTCCTCACTGGAGTTATAGACCATCGTCTTTCCGTCGCGTCCTAAGTAGTAATAAACGTTACGGTAGCCCAGCAAGTCGTTGTCCTCCTTAAAGCGCAGGGCAAAAGTGCCGTTCTCCTTGCTTGCTGCGGGCACGCACTCCCAGTAGAAGTCGTTTACATAAGGTTTGCCGTTGTTACGGTTAGGGAATGCCTTCTCCGGCATAGCCACACCATATTCATTGGTAGGTATGAGGGTTGGACGGTTGTCGATATTTTCATAGTTAGGCAAGCGTATATGAACACAGTCGGACACAAACTTGAAGTTGGTTTCTACCGTGTTGAAACGTGCCAGCTGTGCCTGCTTGTCACCATTCCAAGCACCTGCCGTACTGAATACCTGCAGTTTGTAAGGGTCGCCCACGAAATACCACTTCAGTTTATCGGGTGTCGATACCAGACGGTCGTCAGCAGTGCGATACTGTGTAGCATTGTATGAGTTTGTAAAATCGCTGACATAGTCAGAACTGCTCCACGTTTTCTTTTCTGGTATCCATATACCTGTGTTCTTGTCTTTGTTGCGAGACAGGTCGCCCGTTTGTATGAATGTGGTGGCCTCGGGGTCGTAGAAAGCATGGTGAGTAATCTCGTTGCCCTTAGCATCGTAGGTAGGGAAGTCCATGAAATAGACGTGGTCGTTGTTCTGAGCCATCTCTTCAACTTGAGTCTTTGTAGGCGCAGTCTTCAGGAAGATGTCACTCGTTACCTCGTATTTTACGTAGATACTTTGGGCACCACCAGGGGCAGGTGCTGAATACAGCGTACCGTCTGCTGTGTATGTCCAGACAGGCTTGCCATCCTCGTCATAGACCTTGTCACCAGTAGCAGAATAAGTGTACTTGCCTTCTCCGTCAGGTCCACTCCACGTACCAGTAGTCGTCGCTTGCGTGGTAGTGGGGTATGGACCGTCGGTCACTGTATAGTAATAGGTGTCCTCGTCAGCTTCGTTTATCTCTGTCGTAAAGTCGTCCTTATAGAGCGTATATTTACAGAAGGCACGGCGCACATTGATTGGCAAAGACAACTGTGTCCTCAGGTCTATCTTGTCATCTGCCACGTAGGTACGTTCAGCAGCGGTGAAGTAGAGCAGCGAGATGCCGGAGTCTAACTCTTTAAGATAAGCTCGCTTTTCATCGGGAGTCTTGCCTGCTTTCCAGCCATTATATGCTACCACATGATCCTCGCGCTTAATCACCAAGTTGATATCCTGGTATTTAACCGGTTCGTATAGGATCAGCTGGATAGCATTCGAGCGGTCGCTGCTACGACTACTGCCTTCTACGCTCTGAGTGGTCACCTTGTTGATGGTGCGTTTCAGCATATTCCAATAGAGCGGTTGGTTCACCTTAATATCGTTGTCACTTGTCAAAGTGATGGCTGTAGAGATGAGGCTCATCGTACCCTCCGTGCCGTAGCCGTTACTGATACCCCAATACTGATTTTCTGTTGGTTCTTCGGTGGGAACTGTTACGGGGTAGGCTGTAGCTCCGTTGCTTAGCGTGGTCTGGCCGATTGTAGTCCAGCAGTTGTCAGCGCCGGCAAGGCTATATACACCCTCGGCATTGGTGTTTACACCAACCACCGACTCCATGTTTACAATTTGCATGTTATAGGGGTCGGTACCCACGAAGGTCCACAGCCAGCGTCCTTCACGGTATGGGTCGTTATCACCTTTCTTATACCACTCTGCTACACGTGACGGTTTCCAGTCGTTATAGTTGTCTTCGGCTTGTGGATGCAGTGTGTAGCTGTTGTTCATCCAGCTCACTGTACCGTTGTCCTCACGGCGCAGGAAATACTGGTTGCCAGTATAGGTGCGGCTATCTTCTTCGCCTGTTGCTGTCATCTCGGCATCGGTGTCGAGCACCATAAAGAACCACTTGCCATGACCGTCGCCAGTATAATAAGCCGGATCCAGACGTCCCGTTTCTGCATAGTGAGCCTTGTCGTTGGCTATCTGTTCAGTAGTACTGGTGATGTCGCTCAGCTTGCGTCCACTCACGGTAGCAGTGTTGTCTATCTGATATTTGAAGTAGATGTGATAGACATCATCGAGTTCTATCTCCGGATAGACGTCATACTGGCCGCTGGCGCCTTCTATTCGATCGTCCTTGACGCGCTTGGTGAGGTCTTCATTGCTGTAGAACTGGGCATTGGGCACCTGAGCACCGGCATTATCCCTCTTTTCCAGTTCGGCGCGGGACTTGAAGATATTCATTTTCTCATTATTCACATTATCGCCTGATGCCAGCGTGTCGCGCATCTCGTATTTACAGAACAAGCGCGCGATATTATCCTCCAGCACCACAGGCTGCAACCAGTCGTGCTCCATGATGGCATCCCAGGTTTGGCCGATGCGTGTAGAACCTTCATATTTGATGGCATGATAGTGGTACTTACGCGAGACGGGGGCCTTGACAAACTCTACGCAATAGAGACCGGTGCCACCAGCTCCCATACTCAGAATCTGGCGCGTCACCACTTCGTTACCCGACATACGGATATCGTAGTTACTGAAGTTTCTATTGTCGAAGTCCCAATCTCGAGCATTCAGATTACCTGTAGTAGCATCATTGTCTGTCGTAACTCTCGTAAACACTTTTGTTCCTGAGGCAATGAGTGATGTCCATCTGCGCAACTGGTAGTTGAAGTTACCCTCTTCGTCTTTGCCAAAGTCGCCAATCTCATTGTCATTACCATGAGCCTCCAGAAGCATGAAAGTCTGGTAGTAGCCGACAGCATCTTTGTCCTGTAATGACATCTTATTGTTATCTGTCTTTACCGACAGGTATTGACCGTGTTGAGCATTGTAGATTCTGATGGCGTACGGGTCGTCGCCCATCAGTTTCCACAGGTATTCCTTGTTAGAAGGTGCACGTCCATTGGTCAATTCATTGACTTTGGTCTTTTCAAATGTCGTTGTGGTCTCTGTTACGCTTTTGACACCGAACACATTACCATGATCGGCATTGAAACGATCCTGCATATCAGCTATGGTGTACCAAGTTCCACCAGTATTCGGATTACTGGGGTCGCCACTCAGGTCGAGGCCGTCCTCATTTTCCCAATCCAGTCGGGTGTCGTCTTCTGCAGCATCATCGATGTTGGTAGCAATCTTAAACGGACTGTTTGCACGGCTGTAGGTATAGCGCACATAAATATCGCCGATGCTCTTGCTTGCCAAAGAAGCAATCGTTGTGCTGGCTGCCGTTGAAGCATCTGTATCTACGGTATAATCGCTGCCTTCTTTGGTTGCCTTAGTATAATAGGTGAAGTCGCTGCTGTTGAGCAATGGACTCTGATATACCTCCGGAATCTCCACGGTAGTTCCAGCCATGAGCGAATAACCCTTCAGCGCTTCCTTCTTATCGTTCGTTATGATATGGTAGGTCAGTACAGGACGGTAGAAGAAGTTGCTATAGATTATCATAGGATTGGCGGGGGTTGCAATCTCGTCCTTCGGGTTCAGCGGCTCACCTGAAGCTTCAAGTCGATTCTTATATGTCAGTGCATCCTTATAAATATACACGCCACCTGCCAGCGAGTTACTCTCCGCCAAGTATTGTGTGTCGTTACCGGTAACATACAACTTCAGCGTTCCCTTTCGGTGTTTGTTGTCTGACGAGGTGACTTCATTGGGGTTGGCTTTCAACACCATGAAGGTGTTCAGGTTGTAGGTTGCATCATCGGTGGCAACCAGCTTGACGAGCGGATACTTATCATTGGGCGTTGCAGCATCCGATGCTGAAGAATCTGGCGTCTTACCCGCCAATACTGCCGTAGTGCTGGTTGACGGGTTCTGTATCGTCACTTCATAGGGGTCATTGCCTGTAAATAGCCATAGGCGGGCTGGACGGGTTAATTCGGTACTTACCTTGACGTCTGTCTCAGTATCCTTCGTTATTGTTTTCTCAGCTCCTGTACCGACAGACCATATCTTACCATTGTCATTACTGCTTATACCTATGGTATACATCACCTTGCCCGACAGGTCGAGCGGCGCATAGTTATAGGGCAGTCCGTCGAGGTCGGGCATCTGGAACGATGTGACAGCCTTTTTCGACTTCTCGTAGTCGTAGCGTACATAGACCACATCGCCGTCAAGCGTCGTAGGCGAAGTAGTCGATTCACCTTTAATGGTGACGGTGGATCCAACGATGTCAGCAGCGGAATAGAAGAGGTATGCATCGTCCTTCATCAGTGGCGATTTCATCCAATTGGGAAGTTTTAGCTTGTAAGAGTCCGTGATACCGGTTTCCTCGTCACTGGTCAGTGCCACCTTACCGCTATTTGTGATAATCTTATAGGTCAGCTTGTTTGTGGCAAGGATGGGGACTAACGTCAGTTTCTTCGATGCGTCGATGGTGCCAGCAGGAGTAAAAGGTTCTGCTGTGCCTGTGGTATAGTTGCTTTGTGCGGCTAAGGTTGGGGCAGATGTTCCATCGAGGAATGAGTACGACGCTGTCGTCTTCGTTCCGGCCTGCATCAGTGCGTAACCTGTACCACTATTATGTTTCATCAAGATATAGCGTACTGCTGGGCTTTCTGTTTCCTTACTGCCGTTATACAAACTTACGGCATACGGATCTCGGATGTCACCGGCACTCCGCATAAAGCGCCAATGGTGGTCGTTGTCATTTGTATAAGCTTCCTTTGCAATACCGCTTGTTGTCACCTTGACATCAGCTCCGTTCAACTGTGCATGATACCATGTACCTTTCAACAGTCCATCGGTATCAGCATCGGGGGCATAATGATAGCGCACATAGACAGTGCCGCCAGTCGATAAGTTTGCATCGGCAAACGAACCGGAAATCTTATTTGCAAGGGTTGAGAGGTCATAGTCGTAATCATGAGTACCATCATCGGCCGTCAGCGTTTTCCAGAACGTGAAGTCCTCGGCCAACGGACTCTTGAACATTGCAGGTATCTTCGGTGAACCATCACTCAGCAACGTATAACGTAATGCTTCGCGGCCTAAGCTATCGACCACGATATAGGTATAGACCGTTGGACGAATCATCCACGTGCTCTGCCCGTGGGTCTTGTCGTCTTCGGGCTGGTCGGTAGCCCAAACGGTAAGACCGTTATCATTAAAGTTCTGAATGGCATGATAGTGGTCAAAGCGCGGCATAAGTCGCAAGTTGCCATTTGCATCGCTGACCGCCATGAATGTCTGGTTGGTCATGTGCAGGTTGACAGCATCATGTCCTACACCATTGTTCACCTCGGTATTGACAGCATGATGAGAAGCCAACGTCACGTTTTTATCGGTGAACGTCGCCTTCATGGCATTGGTTTCATCCAGCCTTGAGTCACTGGCATTGGTGGTGAAATATTTACTGGTTGCCTGGTTGTATATCTGGATGTTATAGGGGTCGAAGCCAGCTCTGGAGGTTTTGTAGTAGGATATCTCCGTTTCCGTTTGGGTTCTAGGTAAATGCTGACCGTCAGAGGTGTTGTTGACGTCTTCTTCCTCCTTGCCATCGTTGGTTTTGGTAGCATACTTATAGCCCATCTCTTTGTCGATGTCCCAATTAGGTGCTAAGTACCAATAGTATTTGGTGTCGAGATCGTTCAATGACTGGCCTGTATCAATGTTTGTGATGTTGGTAGCATTGTCGTCGGCAGCCAGCGCACCGCTGTTGTCGTATGCCAGTTTGCTGTCTTGGCGGATGATGAAAGTCTTGCCATCTGCTACTGCACCTGTAACAGTGGAGCCGTTCTTGGTTACTGTGTAGAGTTCGGCATATTCAGGCTTCACCTCATAGGTGACGAAGAGGTCGGATACGTTGCCGTTGCTATTGAGAACTTCAGGATAGTCGGCCAGTGAAGAGCCTGTGCCCTTCTCTGTCTGCCAGTTAGTGTATTTGTGATATCCGGTTGTCTTGTCGGCTGTGCTCCAGAAGTGGTAGGTCTTCACCATGGGACTATCGAACTTGCGAATGTCGGCATCGCGGCTGGCCTTGTTTGCATCGCCGGTTTTGGCCATGGGCTTACGCATGATTTCCCAACCGTGGTTGTCAAGAAGAATCAAAATGCCGTCGATGGAGTGCTCTACAAGATCAAATGTCTCATCAAGGCTGATTTTCTGATAGTAGTGGTAGGCGTACTCGTATTTCTTAGACAATGAAGAGTCTGGCTTTTCAGTGTAGATGGGGCGAGCATTCTGCCATGCCTGGAAACGATACATAGGATGGGCACCCACATTTTCGGCAGAGAAAAAACTATATGAGTTTTGTGTTTGGGATTGGAACTCATCCCATTTAAGGGCTGTACCGTCCTTAGGTTTGACACCCTTACGGCTGATAGTCTCGTATGTTTTCCAGTATTGCAGGAAGTCCTTTACAGGTCGGTGCTTACCATAGGTGGCATGGGCTTCTACGCCGTTATCTATCTCGTTTGTGGTCACCAGCTTGTAGCTACCTGTAGTGCCCAATAGCATATACTCTGTGGGAACGTTTGAAGCAGAACCTCCTGTTTTTGATTCATCCGACACCTGGGGGTCATCGGAAATAGTAGCGGTGACAATAGACCCGCCAGTTCCTATTTCACTGTTAT
>JAEEGG010004155.1_pt1 | contig 35312 bp, 29 predicted proteins | sample 9134161 | NCBI WGS metagenome assembly JAEEGG01 (sample SAMN16246543, study PRJNA631951) | gut metagenome | biome: gut microbiome; feature: rumen; material: CR-attached | host: Bos | place: Iran: Karaj | collected 2018-10
TTTATCAGGTTTTCCGGCTCCTTCACATAATTGCCGTAGACCATGCCTGCATAAATCAGAAATCTTATTGGCATATTCGGATTGTACGAACTCTGGACTTCATAAAAATTCATGGTATTGCCGATGAGAAAGGAAATATCATTTTTCATCGACATGTATACCACATCATTTAGGGTCCTTATCTGAATCTTTTCTGCATCGGAATCAGGATATGAGGAGCCGTTTACAGCGTTGTACAGACTGAGCGTCCAGTTCTTTTTCTCCGGATTCCCGAAAATGAATTTAAAAAGTCTGTCCTTATACTCTCTGTTAACTGTTGATGATGACATAAATTGGAGAACCTCCTGAAATTCAGCCTTATCGTTCTGTATGCTTCATGATTCATGATTCACGATTCATTCTTCATGCTTTTTGCTTCATGATTTATGCTATCTGACTGTGTCGGATAAAATCATGAACAGAACATTTGAAATGTTTCTCCGTTTCAAACCGACGGAGTCCCTTTTTCGGCGTTAAATTTCAGAGAACAGACAAAACTTGAAAACAGTCCCGGTTAAAATTTAGACTGTTCTTCCTGCTGAAGGTTCACTGCGTGAAGACTCAAACTGAAACCGGCCGGCAGTGTTCATGAAGCACTGGAAAATCCTCTGTTTACGCTCGGCCTAAACATTCAACAGAAAACAGCCGGACAGAAATCAGAATTAACGACTTTACAGAGAAGTTCGCCCAGAACTACAACTGTCTGACGGGTTAGTCAGTTCAGCTCTCGCTGACCGGACCAGCCTGAACAAACCAGGACAAGCCTAACCAGCCAAACCTGAACTGAACAAACACGGACCTAATCAATCCAACTCAAACCGGCAGTTCATGACCAATGCTGCCAACACTGAACCGGTATTGCCTGTTCCGGTAGAAATTTAACGTACCGTTCACTGAATTTAACTTAAACCCTGAAAGCAGAAATATTCCTCACGGAGTGTTTCTTCCTGTACAATTCTCGCGACGCACTGCACTTTCATCATCATGAAATGAACATTTTAATTAAGCGCAGAGTTATCCATGACGGATGATGTTAATACCTTATTGAAACAGCTTGTTATATATACAGTAACATTTAAAAGAATTATTAATTTAAGTTAGTAATCAGTGTACATATATTTATATAATAAATAATTCAGTCAGTACATGAAACGCATCACATTCCTATAAATTCGATATCTTCCTTTAATAGAACTGCTAGTTTAAGATTTCGGATTACTGAACTGCAGATACGGCACTCACCTGCATATGCAGAATTTTCGTTATTCAGAAGTCTTTCAGAAACATCTCGTGTCGTAAAGATGATTAGGGTTAAGCCACGCATCATCGCTGCAAACTCTCCAGGGTCACCGGCTGAACAGATGACGCTGCTGAAGAATGATGTTTATCCCCAATCAAAGCAGGGAACATATCCCGAGGATCAGCCAAACAGACAGTGAGAAGCTGCCGGTACAGTTATTCACGCACACGAGGACAAGCTAAAAATCATAACGGATTCAAATTAGTGGCAGAGCCCAACTGTTACTGATCCTGGCATCGAGGAGAATTGGACAACGAAAGAAAGCATCAAATCTTTAACACTCGGAATTCACATCTGCAGAATGTCTCCACCTGCTTTCAGAACACAAGAAAATCATGAAGTATGATAAACCGGGTTCAAGCAAAATAACCATAGACGAGAACAAACCGGTGCTCTGCATAAAAATAACTATGCGGGATTTTGCCATCATGTTTGCATCTGAAAACGCAGATATGTTTGAAGTATCATTTCACAACTCCTTTTGATTACCGTGTATCATGAGATAGTATGAGCGCCCGCAGACCACAGCTTTTAATCACACGTATAAATTAAACTGTTATCCGACGGATAACCGGGATCCTTTCTTTTGCATACTCACTAATTCTGACGTCATAAAAGTGGATAATTTATGACTATAACAAATTGAAAAACAAGAAATATTTTTAATAACCGTGGACTATCACCACTAAAAACAAAATAATGTAACGAACATATCAATATTAAAAACTAAAGCGTTTTAATGTCACAAATCAAACAATGCATAATTCATATAAATTCTGCGTTATCTTATAATCATTTTAATTAGGGAGGTAAAATCCGGAAAGGATCCTGTCATACTAACAGTCCGGGTTTGCAGTTGTTTTTGCATGATCAGTAATCAATCATAGAAGGTTTTGCTATGTTTTTTTTCAACCGATTTAAAATTGCCCACAAACTGATGTTTCTTCTGATAACTATCTTCATTATCCTAACAGTAACATTCTGCATGTCCGTGACAAAGCTGAAACTGGCATCTTCCTACCTTGATCAGCTTGCGGACAGCAAGACCGGTCTTATAGGAATGGTGGACAACTCAAGGCATATAGAAGCTCTGTTCAAGGAGCTCAGAATCAGTGCCATCAAATACCCGATGACAGTTTCAAAAGAGGAAAGAGATGCCCAGAAGGCAGCCTTCACAAGAAACAAGAGCAATTTCACGGCAGTTCTTGAGCGGATCTATAATCAGTGCAAAGGGATGAAAGAGTGCGAAGATTCCGTTTCATACATGAAAGGTCAGCTTGACGACTATGAAAAGGCCACCTATAACGAAGTCATAAGGTTGACTGAAATCAACCAGAACCGCGATGCGTACCTAGCAATCCAGAAGTATCTGGTACCTATCGGCAACAATATCGATGCAAAAACCGACTATCTGGTCAATCTTTCAGAAAAAAGAAGCAGGGAAATTCAGGAAGTGGTTGCAAAGGAGACAAGCCTTACGGTATTCGCTGCGGTTTCGGTCATAGGAATACTGATTTCACTGTTTATTACATACAAAATCTCGCGATCCATCATGATCCCGATCAAAAAGCTCTCGGACGAGGCTGACTGCATCTCAAAGGGAGATTTGTCTGTAACGATTGATAACTGCAGCAAAGATGAAATAGGAGCTCTTACAAAATCATTCCAGACCATGGTTGAAAGCCTGCGTGATGTGGTTCATGGTCTGGAAGAGGATGCAGACAAGCTGAAAACAGAATCAGAAAAGCTAACAAAATCCAACAGCATAGTAGCATCCAGCTCAGAAAAGGTTCTCGCCCAGTCCACGACCATTGCTGCGGCAAGTGAGGAGATGGCCAACACATCCCAGCAGATTTCAAAAAACTGCTCGGAGGCTTCCAGCTACTCGGCAGAAGTACAGAATATTGTCAGAAACGGTGTAGAAAAGGTTCGCTGCACTGTTGAAAAGATCAGAGAGCACGCAGAGCAGACAAATCAGAGTGCAAAGATGATCGATCAGCTCGGCATGCAGACACAGAAGATAAGCGGCATTGTGGGAACAATTCAGGAAATTGCGGAACAGACAAATCTTCTTGCTCTGAATGCCGCCATTGAGGCCGCCCGTGCTGGAGAGCACGGAAGAGGATTTGCGGTGGTTGCCGACGAGGTCAGATCTCTTGCCGGAAGAACATCCGGATCAACCAAGGAAATCAGTGCCATGATTTCCTCCATTCAGGAAACCGTAGGCAACGCCACCTCAACCATGACCATCAACGTCAAAAAGATGAACGAAATTGCGGAGGACACTGTCGCCATTGAGGAAAGTCTGAACGGCATCAACGACTCTGTGGAAACTGTTCATGCCCAGCTGATTGAAATCGCTTCAGCCACTGAGGAGCAGACAGCCACAAGTCGGGAGATATCCTCCAACATGCAGTTTATATCTGAAGCCACATCCGGCACCACAAATGAAACCAGAACATCCCTTGAAATATCCGGAGGGATCGAAGAAGTATCAAACTCCATGGATGAAAAGGTCAGGATGTTTAAACTCTGAAAACTCTGTTTTGAAATATCCGGGGCTGAAGTTTTTCTTCAGCCTTTTTTATTGCTGCGCCTGCCTCCCGGGATGGACCATCGGTTTGAAGCATGATGCATATTTCCTGATCCATCTGTCCGAACTCTTTAAGCCTCCTGTCATGCGTTTCCGGGAAGGACTTTCAAACAAACAGACCGCCTCACGCTCCAGCATCCACATCATCCATGCTCCTGATATCAAGCGAATCAAGTCTTATATTCAGATCCTGCAGTTTAAGATTGACGGCAGCCATAATTTTCCCAGCTATTGCATTCCAGTCCGTGCTTTCTGATGTCTTCAGCATGGCGCTCAGTTCACTGCCGATAATTTCAGGGATCAGAGTAAAGTTCTCCGGGGTCTTGGGGGTTATCAGTTCCTCATTTATTACGCTGTAGCTGCCTATTACACGGTATGACTCATCTTCAAATACGAACTCGCACAGAACCGCATTCCTGTAGGCAATCTGAATAATGCCGAGACTGCGATCCGAGAACGGGATCAGAAAATCGATTCCCGGCTTCATAATAACAGTTCTTTCGCCCCGCTGAACCATAAGCCTGCAGTCATCCGGAACAAACCTGATTATCATAACTCCGAGAAACAGCAGAAATCCGAGAAATAACAGTATTAATGCAGCAATCATATCAGCTTACCAGCCCCCTGCCCTTCTGAAGTAAAAGTGTGGCCCAAACAAAGAAAACCAGAAGCAGTGCACCGACGACAACATACGACAGTACAATCGATGTGTCACTGATCCCGAGAAAACCGTAGCGAAAAGTGTTTATGACATAAAGAAGCGGGTTGATCCTGGAAACACCCTCCCAGAACGGAGGAAGAAGATCCAGAGTGTAGAATACTCCGCCAAGATAAATGAGAGGTGTAAGCAGCAGTGTCGGAATTACTGATATATCATCAAAATTTCTGGCATAGATGGCATTTATGAATCCGCCAAGAGAAAAAAGCAGGGAAGCAAGGAGCAGCATAAGGATCAGATGGTGAATATGGAGAAATGATACCGGCGTGAAATTAAGTGCCACAAGAAGAACAAGAACGCCAACAATCATTCCTCTTATCACGCCTCCGGTGACAAATCCGGCCACTATCAGCCACATGGGAACAGGGGAAACCAGAATTTCCTCAATATATTTCTGAAATCTGGCACTGTACATGGACGATGCCACATTGGTATATGAACATATGATCACTGACATCATCACCAGTCCCGGCATCATAAATTCCACATAGCTGCATCCGGACATTGGACCAATTTTTGTTCCGATCAGGTTGCCGAAAATCAGAAAGTAAAGACCGGTGTTGACCATGGGAGGAAGCAGCGTGCGGAACCACACCTTGGAGAAGCGGACAACCTCGCGGCGTGTTATGGTCAGATAGGCAATAAGAAAGGCTGAATTCATAAACAGTGCTCATCCCTCTGATTCAGAAAATATTCCTCCAGACTGCTGGAACGGTTTCGCACGGAAAGAACGCTGCAGCCATACTTAAGAAGTGCAGTCACCATTTCAGAAACATTTGTCTTCTTACTGTCATAGGTATACTCAACGTAATTTCCATCCAGCGGAGTAAGAGGAAGGTAACAGTCTGCAGGCAGAGGACAGGAAAGTCCGAATATTACGCTGCGGACTGTAAGACGGGAGATAAGTTCATGAACATAACCGCCGTCGCTGATCACGCCGTTCTTCAGAATGGCAACCTGCTGACAGAGATTTTCAACCTCCTCAAAGTAGTGCGTTGTAAGAAGGACGGTTGTACCGCTCCGGTTAAGCTCACGCAGAAAATTCCAGATCAGGTGCCGGATCTCAATGTCAACTCCGGCAGTAGGCTCATCCAGGATCAGCAGTCTCGGCTCAGTGATCACCGCCCGGACAAGCATCATGCGCTTTTTCATGCCGCCGGACAGTTCTCTCGTTTCTGCATGCCGCAGAGACTGCAGATCCATGATATCAAACAACCGATCCGCTCTTTTCCTGGCATCTGATCTTCTGATCCCGAAGAATCCGGCCTGATTCAGCACCACCTGCTCAACAGTTTCAAACTGACTGAAATTGTAATCCTGGGTCATCAGACCGATGCAGGATTTCACCGCCACCGGATCTGAATCAAGATCATGCTCAAACACGCTTACGCTGCCGGAGGTTTTTCTGATAAGTCCCGCAACAATGCCGAGAGTTGTAGTCTTGCCAGCTCCGTTATGCCCCAGAAGAGCTGTAAAGGACCCTTCCTCGACACAAAGATCAACACCGCAGAGCACGTCGTGATCGCCGTACTTTTTCCTAAGATCTGTTATTCTCAGTGCCTGCATGAAGGATCGAGACCCTCGAGCAGTTTCCGGTGAATACCGTTAAAGCCGCCGTTGCTCATAACCAGAATGCTGTCGCCGCTTTCTGAAGAAGCAACTACATCTTTTAGCAGCTGATCAAAATCATCCTCAATCTTAACCGGAACAGAACTTGTCCTGGCTATCACCGAGGCATCCCAGGTGATGCTGTCAGGAGCATAGACAAAGGCCATATCGGCATCCTCCAGGGATTTTCCGATAAGATCCCGGTGAACGCCAAGCTTCATAGTATTTGATCTCGGCTCAAGAACAGCTATTATCCTGCCTTTGCCGACTTTTGCCCGGAGACCGGCAACTGTTGTTTTAATTGCTGTAGGATGATGGGCAAAATCGTCATATACATCAACTCCTGCAGCTGTTCCCACCAGCTGCATTCTTCTTTTCGGCATCACAAAGGTGCCGAGAGCTCTGGCGGATTCCTCGGGACTGATGCCGATTTTCTCAGCCGCGGCAATAACCATAAGAGCATTATGAACATTATGGCGACCTATGCCCGACCATGATACGTTCGTCACCTTTCTGCCTTCGCACAGCACATCGAAATCACTTCCGTCATCCCTGTTCAGCACGGCAGTAAAACGTCCGCCCTCTCCGTCCTCATATTCAAGCCGGCTCCAGCAGCCCATGGCAAGTGCACGATCAAGATGCACGTCCCCGGCAGAGGAAATAACATATCCCTCGGACGGAATTGTTCTTACAAGATGATGAAACTGGCGTTCGATATCCTCCACCGAAGAAAAGATATCGGCATGATCATACTCAAGATTGTTAAGGATCTGCACCCATGGATGGTAATGAACAAACTTTGATCTCTTATCAAAAAAGGCACAGTCGTATTCATCTGCTTCAATCACAAAATATTCACTGTCTGTGTTTCTTGCGGAAACGTCGAAGCATTCAGGAACGCCGCCAATCAGAAATGAAGGATTTTTGCCTGCACACTCCAGCACCCAGGCCAGCATGGTTGCGGTTGTTGTCTTTCCGTGAGTGCCGGCGACACCAAGAACCTTCTTTGATCGCAGAACATAGTCCTCCAGCCACTCGGGACCGGAAACATACTTCATCCGGTGATTAAGCATGTATTCCACGCACGGATTGCCCCGCTTCATGGCATTGCCCACCACAACAAGATCTGGAGCCGGCTCCAGCTGCGACGGCTCATACCCCTGAATGATTTCTATGCCGCAGGCTTCAAGCTGCGTGCTCATGGGCGGATAGACATTGGCATCGGAGCCGGTTACTCTGAAACCCATCTGACGGGCAATCTGGGCTATCCCGCCCATAAAGGTGCCACAGATACCAAGAATATGAATATGCATACGACCTCAATAATCTTCAAAATTCGGTAGAAAATTCAGCTCTCTTAAAAAAAAGGCTGCCACGCTCGGAGCAAAAAGCCATGCCCAGCAGATCAGTTCCTGCTTGATGAGATCCATGGTAAAGCCGTTCTTTATCAAAGTCCCAAAAGTGAAGGCGACCAGATAAAAAAACGCAAAGGAAAGAATCATTCCCACACCGCAGTTAAAAATGTAGATCACGGCAAAAATCCAGCAGGCAACCAGACAGATCCCCTGGGATGCGCCTGTAAGAGAAAAGCGGAGCTCGTCAGACTGGATCTGCAGATGCGGGATCAGAGATACAAGAAATGTAGAGGCGACAATAAAAACAAAAACGGCGACATGAGCGGCAATTTTTGCATGTCTCTCCCTGTTTTTTATGTCCTGGGCGCTGAGGTAGCTGTCGGAAGAGCCGCTCATCGTTATTGCGTAATTGGTTCCGTTGATGGTCTTCAGTCTTTTTTCCAGAAGTCTGCTGACAAGAAGCTTGTACAGAAAAACAATTGTGGCAAGCACTCCCACCAGCACGAAAACAAACTGATATGCCACGTAATTGGCCACGACCTGATCCAGGTTCTTCATAAACAAATTCCGGTACTCGTAGGCACCGAGAGCCGCAGCTCCAACAAGAGGCAGAAAGATACAGGTGAACATGGTCTTGCCAAGGGAATAGCCCTTCTCATATCTGAAGGCGCACAGAAGCAAAACTATGGTGAAGCCTATGAGAAAAGAATACTCCTTTCCCTCGTAGGAATGAGAAAAAATCAGAAAACAGGAAATAACTCCGCTGAGCATATACCACAAAAACATGACTACTTTCCTTGCCTGAGGATCAGATAATCCTTAAAAGCCCTGCTCCATCTGGCTCTGAAGCCCTGCGGCTCCTTTACAATGCAGTAAATGGCCAGATTATGCTCATTGGCATATTTAAGAGCTTCATCCGCACCGAGAACAAGAAGTCCGGTGTCCATGGCATCCGTAAACGTGGCGCTGTCACCGATTACCGTAACCGAAACCGTATTATGCTCTATAGGTCTGCCTGTTCTCGGATCTATGGCATGAGAGTAGCGTTTTCCGTCCTTTTCAAAATAATTGCGGTAGGTTCCGGCCGTAGATATGGCCCGGTTTCCGATGTCAACTATATCGCCCACAGCTCCGATAATGTCCACCGGCTGCTCAATGGCTATGCTCCAGGGTGCGCCCTTGGCATTAAATCCCCTGGTTCTCATGGCTCCGGCCACATGAACCATATAGTTGCGGATCCCTGCATCATCCAGCATTTTTGCAAGAGAATCGGCCGCGAACCCCTCTCCCACGGTGGCAAGATCCACCCTCATGTCAGGATGATCCTTTCTGAGGAAAGATCCGCCGAAGCCATAGTCAAGATGCAGCTTGTCGAGACCGACAACAAGACGGGTACGATCTATCTCCTCCGCAGACGGAATGTAACCCTGCTCCTTTTTGACATGACCGAAACCCCACAGATCCACAAGAGGACCGACAGTTATGTCAAGCACTCCGTACAGCTCTCTTCCCGCTCTGAAACTTTCAATCACCATAACGGCAGTATCATCCGAAACCGGAAACGGTTCGGTTGATTTTGAATCATTGAAACGGGAAAGTTCAGAAGTACGATCAAATGTTGAAATCTCATGATTTATCCTCTGGAGAACAGCCTCGGCGTCCTGCCTGAGTTCGAGTTCTCCGCCCGGATAATCACCCACCACTGTTATGCCGTAGAAGGTGCCAAATACAGGACCGTCTATTTTTACAACCGGCTTCGTACCGATAATACCCCCGGTTCCGCTATGATTGCAGAAACCTATTACAGCAAGAACTGCAACCAGGATCAGCGCCTTCAGGATGTTTTTTACCACTGGCTTCATAAAAAAACTACTCAATGCCAAGATCTCTGTTCATCTGCTCCTTCTGCCTTTTGGCCTCCTCCCGTTTCATTTTCATTCTGCGGGCAAAGCAGGGCTTCTCGCACTTGCATACACGCTCCTCTCCAATATCATCAATACTGCCGCAGGAACCCTTGATCATCTTATGAGCAAAAATATATCCCACGGAAAGTAAAAAAAAGGCAAGACAGAAACCGGCAAAGGCCAGAACAAATGTCATCATATCGGTACAACTCCTGATCAGTTAATTTCTGGTTTTTCTTGAAGCTCTGGTATCAATGCCGGTCCAGTCGGTCAGTGAACTTAGAGAAAAGGTTACATTGTTGACTCTGAATACTGTATAGTTCGGAGCTATCTTGATCACCTTCATAACACCGAAGGCCTTGTCTCCCTCGCGGTAGCGCCGGTCGTTCAGAGTGATGAACCGATCCTTGTCATTGGAGGAATACACATGAGACGCATAGGCAAACTTTGGAATCAGCGCCTGGATGTCTGAAGGCAGATCATAGATCCCGTAGTCCGACTCCACATTGCCGCTGTCTGCTTCGTAATTGACGTTGCTTTCCTTAATTGCCTGATTTACCCGGTATTCCAGTCCCTCGTCTGATGTCGAAGTCCCGGCAGCCTGCTGGATCTGCTGATCAGGCAGTTCCTCCTGCTGCTTCTGGGTTATGCTGTTGTCAGAGTAGAAACCCTGATCCGGAAGAGGGAAATCCTCCGTATGATATACAGGCTGCTCAAGACGGCGGTACGGCAGCAGAGGAACATCATAAAGCTTTTTGGATACAATTCTTACGGCGTTGTTCGCCTCCGACTGCAGTTCCTTCCAGATGTAGTAGTTATGAGAGCAGAAACCGGCAGCCAGTCCGAGAATAAACAGAAATAATAAAATAAAGAAACTTTTCACTTACTGAACCTCACTCTCAGAAACCAGTCGCGGCATATTGGCTCCGCCCCTTGCATTAAGAAGTATTATGGTCTTGGTTCCAACCTTTCCGTCAGGTTCGATTCCCTCGCCGGTCTGAAATTCCTTAATGGAGTTAATCATATCCTGGTTAAGTGATGTATATCTGACCGGCTTGCGGTGCAGAGCACGTCCAAGAGCTCTGCTCATGTACTCGTAATCCACGGCATTGGAGTTTCTGGAGAACTTTGAACTGCCGGACGGAAGCATTCTCCAGAGCAGTACAGCCTGACCGTCCCACATGCTGCTCAGCCAGTCATTGCTGACCTCGTACTGGGTCCCGTCAATCACAATGGACGAACTGTTCGGTCCCACATTTCTGATCACGGCATAGAACTCGGTCATTTCCTTCGGATCATAAAGGGTGATCACGGCAGGGTGATTAAGATGGATCAGTTCCTCCGGAGATCCGCTGAAACTGAAGCAGGCGAGCTTTGCATAATGGGCGTTGTCGCAGGATACCCCGGCTGCATCATACCCCCATATCTTGAACAGTTCCTTCATGGCATCTGCCGCATTTCCGGCATTTCGGATATCCGAACTGTATCCGGACTTCATATTCAGAACATCGTTATATTCGCTGCTGTTATCAATCTCCTGCACCTTAATTTTTGGTTCAGGATAGTTTATTTCCATTATCGAACCGTAGAGGAATGATGACAGCATTCCGACACCGATGCCGGCGGCAATGGCGAGAGCACCGAAAACAAAGCGGTAACTGAAGAAAAAGGACACTATCTCGGAAAAAAACGAACGTCTTACAACCAGAGAAGGAGCTTTGCCGCTGATCTGCGGAGGAGTAATAAACGCCGCAGCCTTTTTTACCTCCTTTGAGGAAATTATCCTGCTTTTGGCATTTGTACCCTCTTCAAGGCACCGATCTGCAAGAAGATTAATGAGTCTCGGCACGCCGCCGCTGATTTTTGCAATCAGTCTGACTGCGGAGGAGTCAAAAAGCGGCTGGATCCTGCCGGCAACCTGCAGTCTGAATCTTATATATGCTCCAACATCATCCGGATCCAGAGGAATTATATGGAATCTTGCAGTAATTCTCTGGGAAAGCTGACGCAGAGACGGACGGGAGAGAAGTTCCTGAAGTTCGGGCTGACCGATAAGTACTATCTGCACCACCTTGTGATTGTCTGTTTCCAGGTTGGTAAGAAGACGCAGCTGCTCCAGGGATTCCTCGCTCAGCATCTGAGCCTCGTCGATCACCACAACAGTGTGTCTGGAATTCCGGTAGTTCTCAAAAAAGAAATCCTTAAGAAGGTTGAAAAGATCCTTTATGGTTGAATCCCTGTCATAGGTAATGCCGTATTCGTCGCAGATGCAGGCATAAAGTTCCCTCGGCTCATCCGTCGGATGATAAATCATGGCAAGGTTGGTATCATCCGGAAGAATATTGAGAATTCGCCTGGATACAGTGGTTTTGCCTGTTCCCACCTCACCGGTAAGCAGCACAAATGCTCCTCCGGACTTCAGTCCGTAGGAAAGATGGGTGAAAGCCTGATTGTGACGCTCACTCAGATAAAAATACTTGGGATCCGGAGAAATCGAAAACGGATTTTCCTCCAGTCCGTAAAATTCGTTATACATGCAAAACCTCAGATACTGTCCGCCGGATCAGCGCTGTTCTTTGTCTTTTCAGAGACCGGAAACTTCACAGCAGCAGGACAGTTTATTAATGCAATACAGAAAAATAAAATCAGCGGTTATTATAGCACCTATCACCATCAGCCTAAAGAAAATGATCCACACGTCACATTCAGACCGCAGTCAGACAGCAACAGAAAAATAACAGTTCACACATCCGAAGACAGCTGAATGACACCAGTTTTTGAATGCAAACACCGTAAAAAAGGATAAAATAAAAGCAGTTTTAGCATTCAGGAAATCAATCCTATGAAAACTTATCTGGTTGGAGGAGCAGTCCGGGACTTGCTTCTTGGCGTTGAGGCTAAAGACAGGGATTACGTAGTAACAGGTGCCACCGTTGAGCAGATGCTGAGTGCCGGATTTCAGCAGGTGGGAAAATCATTTCCGGTTTTTCTGCATCCGGAATCAAAGTGTGAATATGCACTGGCCCGCATAGAAAGAAAAAACGGACACGGCTACGGAGGATTCACCTTTGATTTTTCCCCGGATATAACTCTGGAGGATGATCTGTACCGAAGAGATCTGACCATCAACGCCATGGCAATGGATGATGACGGATCGGTCATAGATCCCTACAACGGAAGAGCAGATCTTGAAAACAGGATCCTGCGACATGTGGGACCGGCTTTCAGGGAAGATCCTCTTCGCGTGCTCAGAGTTGCCAGATTTGCCGCCAGGTATGCACATCTGAACTTTACTGTTGCCGATGAAACCATGCAGCTGATGAGTGACATAACAGCAGACGGTGAGCTGGACTATCTCACTGCGGAAAGAGTTTTTCAGGAATTCAGCAGGGTACTGAATAACGGCAGCATTTCTGTCTTTATCCGAATTCTGAAACAATGCGGAGCTCTCAGAGTCCTTTTTGGAGAAATAGACAGACTTTACGGGATCCCGGCGAGACAGCACTGGCATCCGGAAATAGATACCGGGCTCCATATGGAAATGTGTCTGGACTACGCCGTAAATCACTGCTACACCCCGGTAGAAAAGTTTGCTCTTTTCTGTCACGACTTCGGCAAGGCAGAGACACCGAAGGAGATCCTTCCAAGTCACCACGGACACGGTCCGAGAGGTGTGCATATCATCAATGAATTTGCAGATCGGCTGAAAATTCCAAATGACTTCAGGACAGCCGCATGCTATGTGGCGTCAGAACATTCATTTGTCCATACTGCACTTCACCGCTCCTGCCGTGAAATTCTCGATTTTTTTATCCGAATTTCAGCCTTCCGTTTTCCGGAACGCATGGAAATCATGATCAACTGCTGCACCGCCGATATCAGAGGCAGGCTTGGCTTTGAAAATCTCCGGTACTCCCACGCTGATTACGTGAGGGCACTGTTCAGATGTGCCGTAAATGTCAGCGTCAGAGAGGTGGTGGCGGCAGGATTCAGGGGAGTGGAAATAAATAACGAGCTTAACCGCCGCAGACTTGCCGCCATGGAGCAGTTCAGCATTGGATGGAAAGATGAAAACAGGGATCTGATAGCGGCAGAAAGAAAAGAGGATCCAAACTATGTAAGAAACAGGCGGCAGTGACTGTTACCCCCGGGCGGAACGATCACCCCGCAGCTGACAGAGAGTTTTTCAGGAATTCTCTTTGATCCATGTCTGATTTGTTCTTTGATGCGGCGCAGCTTTCCCGTCTCCCGCAAGTTTCAGACAGAAGACTGAAAACAAACTGAAATAACGTCTGATCCGCATGCTGCTTAGGCTGATGCGGCTGACAGAACCACATACAGCAGGACTCCGCCGAGAATGAGTCTGTATATTACAAACGGAGTCATGCCGATCCTGCTGATGTAGCGAATAAAGAGCTTGATCACCAGATACGCACTGACAAATGAAAGAACTATTCCAAGCATCATGCTCACCGGATCTGCCGCTCCCGCCACATGGGAAGTTGCAACCTTGAGACCGGAATAGCAGCCCGCAGCCATAATCAGGGGTATGGACAGCAGAAAAGAGTAATCAGCGGCATCCTTGCGGGCAAGTCCGAGAAAAAGAGCAAATGTAATGGAAATTCCGGATCTTGAAGTTCCGGGAACAAATGCCAGGATCTGGGACAGTCCGACTATCAGAGCAACAATCAGCGGCATCGTGTCAATGGTCAGCGAATTATTTTTCCTCCGGCAGTAAAAATCTGCAAACCACAGAAGAATGCCGAAAACAATTGTAGTTACGGCAATAACCAGTTCGGCATGCTCCCTGAAGACATCCTCAATCACATGATGAAGCAGAAGTCCTGCAATGCATACCGGCACAGTTGAAAAAATAATGTACCATCCCAGTCTGCTGTCGGCTGTCTGGACTCTTGTTCTGAGACTGATCAGCCAGGCGGCACAGACCTTTCTGATCCGATCAAAATAGAAAATAATCACGGCAAGAAGAGTACCCACATGGCAGGCCACATCAAAGGCAACTCCCTGATCTTCCCAGCCCAGAAGTTTTGACGGCAGAATCAGGTGAGCCGAGGAAGAAACCGGCAGAAATTCAGTAAGACCCTGTATCAGAGACAGCACTATAATCTGAAACAAATCCATTTGTCATATCCTAAAATCAGTAATTATCAGTTCAGTCGCAGCCTCTCTGAGCCATGCCCCGTCCGGAGGATCCCCGGGCATTGCCATTTTTTCTCTGCTGCACAGTTCAGCCACGGGAACAGCCACGTAGGATCTTAGCCAGAGATCCGGATGGGGAAGTCTGTTCTCAACCCTTATTCCATCGTACCACAGCAGATCAAGATCAAGACTGCATTCATCATTTCCATTTCTGACTCTGCCGCAGCGTTTTTCTATATCCTTGAGGGAAACAGTCAGTTTATCCCAGGACATGCATGTATACCCGAATACCGCCATATTAAGGTAGTCAGCCCCCGACATTCTGGATTCCGACCGGTAGCATCCGGAAAAGACGGGATCCTCGAGGATTTCCCTGAGATAGGCCGATCCTGATGCAAGATGATTTCTTGGATCCTGATTTGAGCCCATACCTATAAAAACTGCAGCTCTCATCTGGAACGCTCGATAATCACACCGACTCCCGCTGCGGCAGGGACAGCGTCCGGTTTTGTAATTTTTAAGCGGATCCTTTCTGCGCCATACTTATGCAGAACCATTTCACATATTCTTTCCGCAGCTGTCTCCACCAGTTCAAAACAGCCGTTTATGAGAAGTTCAGATATATCATCACTCACAAGAGCGTAATCAATCACTTTGCTGTAGTCGTCCGTATGACCTGCACCTCTGTCCTTGTAGTAAATCTCGCAGTCGACATACACGGGCTGAGGGTTTCTTTTCTCTTCTTCGTAAATGCCGATAATACAGTCAACCTTCAGCTTTTCAATAAAGATACAATCCATCAAATCTGTTCTCCCGGCTGCTTTTTTCTGCTTTCACATGACGGTTCGTTTTTCCCGCAGGTCTGACTCCCGCCTGCTTCTGTATCTGCTTCTTCTGAAAGATTTATACCTTCCTGCCGAGTTCCTGACGTACCCGGCTGCTCTCCGCTGAATGGAGCAACCCTGAACAGCAGCAGCATTCCCGGTATTGCAAGGACATAACAGCAGCAGAAAAAGGAAAACCAGCCCAGCGTCTCCACCATATATCCGGTAAAACTGTTGCAGAGCACCCTGGGAAGTGCCGCAATGGATGTAAACAGAGCAAACTGGGTGGCGGTAAATGCGGGATTGGTGGCTCTCGCAATAAAGGCTGTAAACGAGGCTGTACCAAGTCCGACGCCAAGATATTCACCTGCCACGGCAAGACCGAGAACGTAGATGTTCTGTCTGTAGCCGCAGAGAAGAGCAAAACCAAGGATGGTTACAATCTGAACAAAACCGAAATACCATAATGCCCTGTTGATTCCGATTTTGATCATGATAATTCCGCCGATAAGAGCTCCGGTAATAGATGCGGAAGTGCCGATAATTTTAGCCGTCGTTCCGATCTGAGTCGGTGAAAAGCCCATATCCGTATAGAAGGGGGTAATAAGAGCCGTGGCCATGGAATCGCCCAGCTTGTAGGCAAAAAGGAAGAGCAGGAAAAATGCTGCCCCCCTGAGTCCCATGCGGGAAAAGAATTCACGAAAGGGAGCCGTCACAGATTCTCTGAAACCGCGGAGTTTGTTATGATACTCCGGCTCCTTCATGTAAACAGAAAGAAGAACACCGGGAACAAGAAAAGCAGATGAAAAAATAAAGGCTGTCTGCCAGTCAAAGACGTCAGCCAGAATAAGAGCCAGACTTCCGGGAACAAGCTGGGACAGACGGTAGAAATTGACATGAACACTTGTTCCGAAGCCAAGTTCCCGATCAGAGAGGATTTCACGGCGGTAGGCGTCAATGGCAATATCCTGGGTGGCACTTGCAAGAGCCACGGCAACTGCAAGAACCAGAACGAGTCTCAAATCTTCAGCCGGATTGCAGAAAGACAGCGCAACAGAAAAAACGAGCAGCAGGATCTGGGTTCCCAGCATCCAGGTTTTCCTTCTGCCGAAGTTTCTGACTGAAAATCTGTCACAGAGCGGAGACCACAGGAATTTCCAGTTATACGGAAACATCAGCAGGGAAAACAGACCTATGGTCTTGAGATCAACTCCGCCGGTCCTCAGCCATATGGGAAGAAGGCTGACAAGTATAAAAAAGGGAAGGCCCGAAGAAAAACCGAGGATCATGCAGACAAGAGCATTTTTGGAAAAAATCAGCTGCAGCAGTTTTCTGTTGTCAGTTTCAGGCGACTGCCCGTTGCTCCTCAGTTCAGCATTCATAAATATCTTCAAAAAGCATAAATAAAAAAAGCCTCAGATCAAAATTCCAAGGCACACGCCCCCGGACTGCAGGTACTGCACTTAATCAGACAGATCGTAAACAGACGCAGCTCTGCTGAACAATGCCGCCAGCCTCCGGGATGAAACCGTTTTAATCAGTCACGGAAGTTGTTGAACTGAAACGGCTGACCAAGATCTGAATTTCTTACAAGCTGTATTGCAGACTGCAGATCATCACGGCTTTTTCCGGTTACACGAACAGAATCGCCCTGGATCTGGGTCTGAACCTTCATTTTTGAATCCTTGATAATCTTCACCAGTTTCTTGGCGATATCCATGGGAATGCCCTTCTTGAGCTTTATGTCCTTGTAGTATTTCTTGCCTGAATGAGTTATTTCAGCAGACTGATCAAAAACCGAAGGATCGATTTTACGCTTTGCCGCCTTATCTCTCAGGATGTCCGTCATCTGCTTGATCTGAAAATCAGCATCCGCCTCCAGTTTGATAACCTCATCCTTTAATGCAAAGGATGCCTCCACACCTCTGAAATCAAATCTGGACTGAAGTTCGCGATTTGAATTGTCAACCGTATTCTGAATTTCATTCATTTCAACTTCAGAAACTATATCAAATGATGGCATGATCTCATATCTCCTGTAAACTACAGTTCATGCTCCTGCATGAACTTATGAATCTTCCTTACAATACCCTCGGCGTCCATACCGAGATCCCGGTACAGTTCCTCAGGTTTGCCCTGCTCCACAAACTGATCTCCGATGCCTATATTAAGGACCGGTACAGGACAGCTGCTGGCTGCTATAATCTGAGAAACCTCTGATCCGGCTCCGCCGCTGATGATACCATCCTCAAGCGTCACCACCAGCTTTCCGGCACGTATCGCCTCCTTCAGCACAAAGTTGTGATCCAGCGGCTTGATGAAGCGCATGTCACAGACCTCGGCATCAAGCTGCTCTCCCGCATCAATGGCATGGGAAAGAAGCGCTCCGAAATTCATAATGACTATATTGTCGCCGTTTCTCACCACCTGTCCGCGTCCGGGTTCCAGCGGTCCGTATCCGCAACTGCTGGCACCAAGTTCACTGCCCCGCGGATATCTGACAGCCACAGCACCTTCAAAACGGCATGCGTATTCCAGCATCCTGGTCAGTTCATCAAAGCAGGAAGGTGCCAGCACAGTCAGATTCGGAACAGTTCTGAGATAGGCAATATCAAAAATGCCCTGATGGGTAGGACCGTCGGCACCAACAATGCCGGCACGATCGACAGCAATGACCACAGATGCTTTCTGAATTGCAATATCGTGGATAATCTGATCATAGGCACGCTGCAGAAAGGACGAATAGACACAGACTATCGGATGAAGTCCGTTAACAGCCATGCCTCCGCTGAAGGTTACGGCATGCTGCTCAGCTATGGCCACATCAAAGAATCTGTCAGGATATTTCTCTGCAAACTCAGCCATCCCGGATCCGTCCTTCATGGCGGGGGTTACAGCCACCATAAGAGGATCTCTTTCCGCCTGTGCCAGAAGAAACTGTCCGAAAACTGATGAAAACGTTTTTTTGTTGTTCTGAGGCAGCTCGTGATCAAGCTGAAACTGGGGAACTCCGTGATAAAGAGAAGGATTGTGCTCGGCAGGCTCATAACCCTTGCCCTTCTGGGTTACAATGTGAAGAAGCTGAGGACCCTTCAGATTCTTAATCTTCAGCAGCATTTCCACAAGACCGGTAACATTGTGTCCGTCAATAGGTCCCACGTAATTGAAGCCAAGCTCCTCAAAGAGGGTACTCGGAAGAACCATGCCCTTGACATGCTCCCCGGTTTTGTTGGCAAGCTTCTTTATAAAGGGAAAATTCTCCAGAACACTGTTGGCGCGGGTGCTTAAATCATTGTAAAGGGGACTTGCGATAAGACTGCTCAGAGTGGTGGAAAGGGCTCCGACCGTAGATGAAATTGAATTCTCGTTGTCATTAAGCACCACCAGCATATTGGCCTTCAGACCTCCGGCCTGATTCATGGCCTCATAGGCCATTCCTCCGGTAAGTGCTCCGTCACCGAGAACCGCAACAGTTCTGGTATCCCTGCCCTTCAGAGCATTGGCCACTGTCATGCCAAGAGCCATACCGACAGATGTGCTGGCATGTCCCACCGATACAGGATCGAACTCGCTCTCCTCCCTCCATGGAAAAGAATGAAGACCGTTGCGGCGTCTTATTGTCTCCAGCTCCGATGCCCGTCCGGTCAGAATTTTATGAGGATAGGCCTGATGACCCACGTCCCATACAATCTGATCCTCGGGAGTATCATAAACATAATGAAGTGCGACAGTAAGCTCCACCACACCTAAACCGGAAGCCAGATGTCCTGAACTTTTGCTCACGGACTTAAGAAGAAAATCTCTTATTTCCGCACAGAGAGGCTCCAGATCCTCCCGCGGAAGTCTGCGCAGCTCAGCCGGAGTGAGAGCTTTGGAAAGAAGCGGATAGTTTTTCGGATCTACATTCATCGGTTCAGTTTTTCCGTTCTACAATGTATTCCGCAAATTCCTTCAGAACACCGGTTTCATAAGGAAGAGATTCAAGACATTCCACAGCTTTTCCGCAGAGAGTTTTTTCGTATTCCATCGCCCTATCAAGTCCCATCAGGGAAGGATAGGTGCTCTTGGCATTTTCAATATCAGATCCCTGAGGTTTTCCCAGCACCTCCGTATCCCCGACAATATCCAGCACATCATCATGAACCTGGAAGGCCAGTCCCACGGCACGGGCATAGGATCTGAGAAGTTCGAAATGTTTCTGATCAATGAACGGAACACAGAGAGCTCCCATAAGGACCGCAGCCTCAATGAGAGCTCCGGTTTTGTGACGGTGGATCTTTTCCAGTTCATCAAGAGAAAGTTTTGCATTTTCTCCAAGAAGATCCAGTGACTGACCACCGCACATACCGCACAGTCCGGTAGCGGTACTCAGTATTCTGATCATACCCAGCTGATTGGACTCCATCTCCTTTGGAAACGCGGCATGGGAAAGGATCTCAAAGCCAAGAGTCTGAAGAGCATCTCCCGCCAGCATTCCCTGGGCTTCGCCAAAAAGTTTGTGAACAGTAGGTTTGCCACGTCTCAGATCGTCATCATCCATGCACGGAAGATCATCGTGGATCAGCGAATAGGCATGAATACACTCAATAGCGGCTGCCGGAGCATCCATAATCTCATCCCCTGCTCCCAGCATTTTACCCACACTGTACACAAGAAACGGTCTGACTCTCTTTCCGCCCAGCAGCAGACCGTGTCCCATGGCTTCCGCCAGGGGTGCGGACACGTCCGGCAGTTCATCTATATGACGCTTTAAAACCCCGTCTATTCTGCTACGGTAGGTATCAAATAATTCTTTTAAATCCATATAAAATCCGGTTCCGTTCAGATCAGAACACCAAACAAAAAAACAACAGCCGACAGGCTGCAGAAATCAGACTCCGACCGAATCTGATGAGGTATGATACAACCCTCCGCCAAAAGATCAACATTTTGCAGTTCTTTCACCAGAACCACCCGTGCTTTAAAACAGACTCAGGTTGCACTCAAAATACTTCAGTTCTGAACAGGAGGAACTCCGTTTCCGGTCAGAGGAGCAAATGATGTCTCTGATGTATTCTGACGCAACAGAAGCTGAATGCGGTTCTGGGCATCATCCAGTTGTCTGCGGCAGGAACCGATAAGACCCATGCCCTTTGAAAACAGTTCTATCGACTCATCAAGGGTCGTATTTTCACTGTTGAGCCGTTCAAGTATGGAATTCAGTTCATTAACTGATTCTTCAAAAGATTTGTCAGCCATAAGATAACTCGTAAAAAAATTATTATGATTTTACAAAATTATTCAGACATAGTGAATAAAAACCGAAAGGGGAACGAACAGAAAATTTTCCGAAGAAAAAATTTTTTCAGGAATCAGAAACTGTTCATGCACTTGATAAATTCGACTGTATCATTCTGTGATGATAAAAAACGGCAGATCCGGACAATTCTCCAAATCCGCCGGCTGATTTCACCACTTTCTGAACATGAGAATTTCAAACAAAAACCATCTCGCAGGCACCATTCAATTTTCAGTAGGAATGCTCACATTTCTTGTAATCATTAATCCAGTGCATATCTCCGCTGCCGGTTCTTCCTCCGGATGAATATCTTTCCATGGCTCGGTGCTGATGATGCTTGACGTTCTCATACTCACGCTCATAGCATCTCAGCTGCCTGTAGCAGCGCTTGTACTTTTCAGAATCGCTGTCATTACGATCGAGGCAGCGGTTGCTGTCGCCTATCCTGCTGTCAATTCTGTCAAGAGCGGCATCTGACTCATTAAGCATCTTTTTGGCATCTGAAGCATTCTCAAGAGCATAAGGATGCGGAATACCCCTCATTATGCCGGAAAGATCCTTCGTCCTGAAATTTCCGCTTCTGCCGTTCTCCTTTACATATTCGCAGTAATCAGCCGCGTCATAGCGGTATCTTTCAAGATAATCACGGTTTCTGTATAGCTGGGCATTGAGAAAACCGAGTCTCCTGTCACCCAGGTAGGCCTCGATATCGGAAAGGGCGGTATCGATATCCCTTACATAGGAACATTCCTGTCTTACAGTTTTACCTCTGCGGTAGTACTCTCCGAAACCGGAATAGTTGGAGGAAACCCGGCATATATCAGAAACCCCGGTTCCCGACATTCCAAGGTTGTATGCGTTGTCATCCGTACAGAAGACATCAGCCCCGCGCTTTCGTCCGTCGTTATATGCTCCGGTATCCACATGTACGTATTTCTTGCAAGCATCAATATATTCACCCAGAACGGCAGATCCCTTTCCTGCAGTTCCGTCACTGTAACCCTTTTCATACCAGTCTGCGGTGCGGCATTCATCCTCGGACATGACTGCACACCCTGTCATGGCACTGACCAACGAAAATATCACCGTCAAGGAGGCAATCCTGCTTTTTTTCATAAAAACTCCCGTGCAAAAAATAATTATCTGACAAAAACTGACAACCACAGAACCGACACCAGAACATTCATATTTCTTCTGCTCCGGTAAACCCCAAAAAACATATTCATGATTTGGCAGAGATTCGGCAGATCATGACATCACTGCTCCAGTCTGAACAGTAACTTCGATGAATGAATTTAAATCATCGTCTGCGGCTGATATCTTCAAAAATCTCAGCTGCTCTGCAGAAGCTTTTTATAGTTCTGACATACATTTCTGAGTTCATCTTCGGTCATACCCATACAGCCGTATGTAATCATGGGCTGCTGCACCGCCATGCCTACAAAAGCTGCGGAAGTAAGAACCGGCTTGAACAGTTCCTCCAACATGAGTCCGCCCTTGCGGTATTTATCCTGAGAACTGCCTGCTGAAACAACCAGCTGAAACAGCTTGCCGGCAAGAGCATGTCCGTTGCCGCCGTATGCCCATCCGTGTGTAAACACTCTGTCCATATATGCCTTGAGCATTGGCGGAACATTAAACCAGAACACCGGACACTGAAAAATGATACGTGCATTCTCAATAAGCAGTTTCTGCTCTTCTGCAACATCGATTTCATTAAAATCCGTACCATAGAGACCATCCAGATTACGTATGGTCACATCAGGCTGCAGATTGGCAATCTCCAGCATGCTTCGATTAATCCTGGACTGCTGGTAGTAACTGTGAGAAAAAATTATAAGTGTCTTCATCGAAATACTCCTTCCATGATGTTCATAATGAAACACTGCAGATTAAGCCCTTTCTGATTCAATTCTACACATAAAAGGGATGCATTAAAGATCAGACAAGTTGATTAATTATGGTTTCGTGATCAACGTGATATAATTCAGCCGCAGCAAAGCATGACGGATGCTCTATCGCAGTACATTCCCGGAAAATCTGAATTTTCATCAGTCGTTACATCCGGGGCAGAAAAATATCTGACCGCATTAAACGAACTGCGTGCAGGTTGAACAAAAGCTATTCATGAAACCCGGTAAAACACCTATGAGTTTAGAAAACAATTGCGACAAAACAGATAAAACCCCGGACATATCCGGAATTCAGGATGATATCTCCAGCGGAACCGAACTGATTGATGCCTCCTATCCCAATATGTTTCTGATCAAACTTTTTCCGGAAATAATAATAAAGAGCCAGACCGTCAGAAAGGTAATGATCAGGCAGCTCAACAACAACATCAGAAATGTTCTGAAGCACTTCCGCATAGACAGCAGAATAAGCTCAGGATGGGACAAGATTATCGTAAGAACCGCGGAGTGCGAAGATCACGCCGGACTGGTCGGCATACTTGCCAATATCCCCGGTATCCACGCGATCATGGAGGTTAAATGTTCAACCTACACCGATATGCACGATATCTATATGCAGACTCTGGATCTGTACAGAGACAGACTCAGGGGCAAAACCTTCTGCGTAAGAGTAAAACGCAAGGGGTCCCAGGAATTTACATCGGTGGATGTTGAAAAGTATGTCGGCGGAGGACTCAACCAGAATCTGGAATCCGGCGGTGTAGAATTAAAGAATCCGGATATACAGATCAACATGGAGATTGACGGAAACAGTCTTTATCTTATAAAAGAAACTCACAAAGGACTGGGAGGGTACCCTCTCGGAACGCAGGAGGATGTCCTCAGTCTGATTTCCGGTGGATTCGACTCCGGAGTGTCTTCCTTCAGATTCATAAAACGTGGATGCCGCGTCCACTACTGTTTCTTTAACATGGGCGGCCGCCAGCACGAGGTTGGAGTCAGGCAGGAGGCATACTATCTCTGGAACAGATTCGGCTCTTCACACCGCGTCAAATTCTACGCCATACCCTTCGAGGAGGTTGTAGGAGAAATCCTGGAGCATATCAATCCCCACCTTATGGGAGTGGTGCTTAAACGCATGATGATGCGTGCTGCATCAAAGGTAGCAGATCTTCTCGGAGCAAAGGCTCTGGTAACAGGAGAAAGCGTAGGTCAGGTTTCAAGCCAGACCCTGACAAATCTCAGCGTTATAACGGAATCCACTGACAAAATGATCCTGAGACCGCTTATTGTTTCAGACAAGCAGGACATTATTGATGAAAGCCGCCTGATCGGAACAGATCAGATTGCCGAATCCATGCCTGAATACTGCGGCGTGATCTCCAAAAAGCCGGATGTCCATGCCAGACTTTCCGCAGTTCTGGAGGAGGAAAAAAATTTCAATTTCGAAATTCTTGAAAAGGCTGTGGCCAGAGCTGTCTGTACAGACATCAGAGATATAGGCAGACAGACGGAAGAGTCGGTAAAGGAGGTTGAGACTGTTACAAATCTCGGGGACGGAGATATTATCATCGACATCAGATCCGCTGAGGAAATCGAAGACAATCCTCTGACAGTAGAAAATATTACCGTAATGCAGATACCTTTCTACAAACTTTCCACCGTCTTCGGGGATCTGGATCAGCAGAAACGGTATCTTCTGTTCTGCAACAACGGAGTGATGAGCAGGATCCACGCCATGTACCTGAGGGACAAAGGGTACAAGAATGTTCTGATCTTCAGAAAAAACAAATAGTTTCGGGGAATTGCGAAAACAGGACTGCATACCAAAAAAAATGTCAGGATCAGCAATCAAACACCCGGTTTGATTGCTGGAAAGTAACTTCACTCCTTTCCTGCGGCATTTCCATGACAGCGGCAGGCAACACCGGATGCATAAAAGCATAGCAAAGCAACAAGTAACATTCACAGACTCCCGGATCGTCAGTCTGAATCACTGTTATTCCAAAATTCGATCAAAATCATAGTCAACCATTGTTTTGATCGAAAATTTCTACTACCATGAATAGTACCAAGAAACATGGAGACCGCATGACATGTACATATCAAGAGACATCGAAAAACTGCTCCTTGATGAAGCCAAGTCATTTCAGGTGATCACCATATACGGAAGCAGACAGGTTGGTAAAACTACAACCGTAGACATGCTTTTTGGTGAAACCTTCGAATTTGTCACTCTGGATGATGCTGAAGAACTTAATCTGGCACTGAGCAGTCCGCGGGCTTTTTTTGAATCGCACCCCTGGCCGCTGATTATCGACGAAGTACAGAAGGCCATCGGACTTCTGAGTGAGATAAAGAAAATAGTCGATGCCCAGCGGCGCCTGTGGCTGAAAAACAATGAGCCGCGGAAACTGATGTTTATTCTCACCGGATCCAATCAGTTCGAACTGCAGGACGGCATATCAGAGTCTCTTGCAGGAAGAACAGCCATCATAAATATGTCCGGATTCACCCAGATAGAAAAACGGAAAGAACGAGGAGCTCTTTTTGATGCTGATTTCGAAAACCTGATGACGAAGCTTCATAATCATCACGGATACTACAGGAACCGCCAGCAGATTTTCGAAGATATTTTTCAGGGTGGGATGCCGGACATATGTACCGGAGTTTCGGAGAGAGATTACTACTACAGGGCATATATTGATACCTACATCGAAAAGGATGTCAGGAAACTGATCAGTGCATCCAGCGAAATGCAGTTCAGGAGATTTGCGGTTTTACTAGCCTTAAGAACGGCACAGGAACTGGTATACAGCGAACTGGCAAACGAGACGGGAATCAACACGGAAACATGCAAACGCTGGATTTCAATACTTCAGACATCAGGCATTATTTATCTGCTGGAGCCGTATATGGCAAATGCATCCAGAAGAATTATCAAAGCTCCAAAGTTGTATTTCATGGATACCGGACTGTGTGCATATCTGTGCAGGTGGCCAAATGCAAATATGCTGATGGACTCTGCCATGAGCGGTGCCATCTTTGAAACGTATGTGGTCAGTGAGATAATCAAGAGTTTTTACAACAGCGGCACAGATCCAAAGCAGAATGTCTACTATTACCGGGACATCGACAAAAAAGAAATTGATATCCTCTTTGTGAAGAATGGTTGTCTGTACCCGGTTGAGATAAAGAAGGGAATTTCTCCATGCAAACCGACCAAAAACTTTAAGGTTCTGGAAAAATACAAAATGCCAGTTAAACGAGGCATGGTAATAGCAAATGTCGAAAAAATCACAGTTCTGAACGATAACGCCTTTCTTTTTCCGGTGTCACTGCTGGGGTTCTGACTGGATTCAGCATTTTACAGTTTAGAAACAGGTCAATACACTGGTCAGGATAATATTTAGCCTGATACCCGTCTATTTTTTAACCAAACACCCTGATATGCGACTATGTATCACTCAATAACCGATTAAAAAATTAATCATTTTGCATACCCTTACAACTTCTCTGACGACCTCCATTGCTAAAGGCAGGGGATTCCTGCCAGCGCCCATACACAGCAAACTATGGGTTACTCTCAGCGGGGTCCTGCTGCTATCCTGTGAGATTCTCTTCACTGGCTGTACGGCAGTGTCCTAATCAGATTTGCCGTCATTGAGAAAACCGAAATCTATCTCTGTCAGCAGGAAAGATTATACTTTTTCTCACACAAGCACAATGCTGCAGTCGGGATTCAGTGTTTCAGCATAACACTGATGCTACATCAGTTCATCACGCTGCAGAGGACTGTCTGCCTGTTACGCCATTCCTTTTGTCAACTAATGTTTGGAGGCATATTCTTCATAGCTGTTTTATTGGGAATTTTAACGACGGACAGGCAGACTCCGACTCTTTTTTTAAAAAAATTGCTATCAAATTCTCAATACATAACAGGCATTATGGATAAAATAACCTATTATCGCGTAATTGCGATCATGACTATTGAATGCAGATTCAGGTAAAAAACACATGAAGAAAACATTATTCGCACTGCTACTTTCCGCACTTGGCATTGGAACCTGCTTTGGTGCAGGTGTACAGGGAAAAAACGATATTCTGGATCCGATTTATGAAACATCTCCGCTTCCTGAAAATTACTACATCAAGGAGGAGAGCAAGAATAAAATCATCTATGCCAATGATCGTGTGCCCAACATGTTCATGTCAGTGGAATTTCTTCAGTCCGACGGAAAACCTCTGTACGAGATTCTTGCAGACAAAATGTACGTCTACAGGAGAGCACACCCTGATGATATTCTTCAGAGCTGTCAGAATGACATGACACTCAAGAATTTTTCCTCATATGCATTCACCTGCATCAGAAATCAGGATTCAACTGTCATGGTGGTTGCCACACAGTTTGAAGATATGAACAACCTTCCAAGTGACTTCTACCGCATTATGACAATGGCCGCCAAGTCAGGTGACAGTCCTGCATCTGATGAAATGGGGGAGATGATTAACTATGCCAACTACAAATTGGGTTTCTTTGAAAATTTCAATATCCCTCAAAAAACAACACTCAGTCACTACATTGACGATAATCTCAGGGACATAGATCTTGAAGGTCTCGTAAAAATCTCCGGGGAAGGAGAAAATCTGTGGAAAGGTTCAGGTATTAACTCTCCGATTGACGTTGAAAATGTTGACATAACAAACCAGGGCATGAAGTTTTTCCTCAAACTTCCTTCAACAAATGAGAAATTCCTGGCCACCATCCATCTGAGTGAAGAAGATTCAACTGATAAAATTGCAGAACAGATCAGAGATGTACTGGCCAGTGCATACCACAAGTGTAAAAAGCCAAAGGAAACATCTGACGTTGACACTCATACTCTGTTGACCTCCTGTTCGGAGGGTGATATCAAGGTTGTAATAAGAAAACTTCCTGTAACAAAATACGAGTTTAAAACCTACCTCATAATAACCGGTGAATCTTCTGCTCTTGACCAGCTGTTCACTGATCAGTCACTTTACAACCGCCTGAATTCATACCTTAACAAGCAGTTCTATGACACGGAAATGCTGCATAAATCAAACAATGTTTTCGGATATATGCAGGAAATCGAAGCAGGAAGCCAGATCAAAGCGTCAATGAACTACGTGGTGGACAAATCAACGGCAAAATCGCTTGTTGCCGTCAAGTCCATACCAAACGACGACAAAAACACAAAGAAACCGGAGAAAGAAACTTCCAGTGTTGTGCAGAACAACAGTAAATATGAAGAAGATGATTTCAAATTTGAGATTCTGGCCGGAGCACTGGCAATAGCCGGACTTTTGATATTTCTTTTCATTGCAGTCAAAAAGCAGAAGGCCAAGAAAGCTGAAGAAGAAGAAGCCAGAAGAGAACAGGAGGAACTGGAAAAGCACCAGCAGGAAAATGCCAATACATCTCTCAGTGGTGAAAGCGATGAACTTCTTGCGGAAATTGAAGCAGAAAGAATGGCAAGAAAGAGAGCTGCCTACAAGAACCAGAGAGAAGCGGAAAACCTGGCCCGTGAGCTTGAGGAAAAGCAAAAGAATCTCAGTGAAGAAGAACGAAAGAGAAGAAAAGCAGCTCTTGCAAATATTGCAAGTCAGAATGCTCCTGATGCCATTGCTTCAGCTCTGAGTGCGCCGAAGGAAAAGGTTGCCGAAAGCAATCTGAAGGCCAATGAAATGATCAAGGCTCAGCGAGAAGAGGAATACTCCTCAACAGAGCCTGCACCGGTCAAAGAACCGGAAACAAAGAAAGCTTCATCTCCGAATAACGTGGAGCCGTCTGTTCAGTCATCTCCGGCAGAGGAGATTCAGCCGGTTCAGGAAGAAACTGTCCAGATTCAGGAGCCTCAGGTAAATCCTGCTGATCTCATGAAATCGGAAGAGGAGCTTGCAGCCGAGCGTGAAAGAAAACGCAAGGAAGAAGAAAGAAAGGCCAGAAGCAATGAACTTCTTATGAAAATGAAGCAGGCTCAGAAATCTGATATTTCTGAAGCCCGCAAAGAAGAAAAGGAAGAGGAAAAGAAGCCTCAGGAGCCTGTTTCTAAAAAGCCTTCCGTTACTTTCAGACTTGCGGGAGATAAACCTAAGGCACAGCAGCCGGAAATTAAGAAGGAAGAACCTGTTGTTCAGCCTAAATCCCAGAACTTCTTTGCCAATGAAGAAATGGTTCAGCTGTCCGAACCTGCCGTTCAGCCTCAGGCGACACAGAACTTCTTCGCCAGTGAAGAAATGATTCATCCGTCCGAACCTGCCGTTCAGCCTCAGGCTGCACAGAACTTCTTCGCCAGTGAAGAAATGGTTCAGCCATCAGAACCTGCCGTTCAGTCTCAGACAGCACAGAACTTCTTCGCCAGTGAAGAAATGGTTCAGCCATCAGAACCTGCCGTTCAGTCTCAGACAGCACAGAACTTCTTCGCCAGTGAAGAAATGGTTCGGCCGTCCGGACCTGCCGTTCAACCACAGGCAAAACAGAATTTCTTTAACAGTGAAGAAATGGTTCAGTCGTCAGAACCTCAGCCGAAGATGCAGGACTTCTTTGAAAGCGAGGTTTCAGCACAGCATGTTCAGACAGGAGCAGCTCCGGCATCAAAACCAAAAGTTCGCGATCCACTGGAGGAGCTTGCAAGAAAATCAAAGAAAATTCAGCCTGTTGATGATGAGCCGGAGATTGATCTTGAGGCTGCTCTTGGCGAGGATATAAACCTTGACATGTTCGCAAATGACTTTTCAGCACCGTCACCATCAGAGCCGGTAAATGCCATGAGCGATGATGAGACAGTACTGGATCTGTCTTCGTCCGAAGATATTCTGGATTTAACCTCCATGGCCCAGGAACCTGCTCAGAACCAGTCTTATGCTTCAAATCAGTACGCAGATTCACTCAATCTTGAAGTTGAGACGCCTGCCAGAAAAACCGTTGAAGAAAAGCCTAAGAAAAAGACCACAAAGAAGATCAGAAAATTCAATCTGGGTTCTCTGTCAGTCTCTCTTCCGGACAAGCAGTAGCTGTAGTACTTTCAACAGCACGTTTTCATCTCCCGGATAACAGTAATCCGGGAGTTTTTACTTACGTTGCCTGATACAAGTCTGATTTACCGCAACCATCTGTACCCTTCAGCACCGTTTTTTTGATCTGAACTGAAATAATGCAATTACAACAAAGCAGAGGGAACTATCACGTAAAAATTAAATCAAACCTTGATGAACAGGTATGGGTTCTAATAATCTTTACAGGAATATGGATAAAAAGAGGTTTGCAATGAATTTACTTAAAGGTCTTATTTGCATTATAGCTTCAGGATTACTTTCATTTTCTGCACTTGCCAATCAGCCCGATGATCCGCCTTCAGGTACAGAAGTGGCTGATACAACCAAGACAGAAAATCCTCAGAATGATGTAATCGACAAAATCACCAGTTCAAAAGCTGAAATTCTGATGATAATCGACAAAAGCGGCTCCATGTACAGTTTGACTGACGATACAATCGGCGGCTTCAATTCCATGATCAAAAAATTCAAGGATAAGAAATTCACAGCAAGAGTCAGTACCGTATTTTTCAATGACAAGGTTCAGGTTATTCATGATCGGCAGGATCTGGACAGCATAAAGGATATTACAACCAATGAATACCGTGCTAGCGGCACCACTGCTCTTCTTGATGCTGTTGGCTCCAGTCTGACCAAACTCGCCGCCTATCCTGATCTCAAAGAAGCAAAGGACACCCAGGTGATTGTGGTTATAATCACGGACGGCATGGAAAACAGCAGCGTAGAATATCAGAAGAGTACCATCAAAACAATGATCGAGAATCACCAGAAGGAAGGCTGGAAGTTCGTATTCCTCGGTGCTGACATTGACGCAGCCCACGAGGCGGCAGACATGGGAATAAATCCTGACAATGCAGTCAAGTACAAGAAAACAGGAAGTGGAGTCCGAGCCAATTACGAAGCTGTCGTTGATTTTGCAGAAGCAGCAATGGCTCCGGCCGATGTCAATGCCGACCAGTCAGACTGGAAAAAGAAAATAGAAAAAGATGAATAATCGGATTGATCCAAATCTGTTTAACCTGCACTGCAAAACTGCAGTGACAAAAAAACAGGAGACGATCGAAACACTATAAATCATGAAGTCGCCGGATTTCTGAAAAAGGCGACTTCTTTTTCCAACATAACGAAGTCCCAGGTTTCAGAATCATATCAGGCACATTTGCAGTCATTTCTGCAATCCTATTTCTGTTACTGTACACATATCCCAAAACCATGAATGTCATGTGTCTGCCGTCTGATATTGACAGCACTCTTCTTTATCGATGTTAAAGAGTTTTTGGAATAAATATCAACTTTCCGGGATTTATAAAAATGCAGTAACACAACTGCAGCATCAGAAGGATACCCCGCACCTTACTTTGAAAAAAAATCATGCTGAAGAAGCATATTCCGGCGATTTTCGTGGGATAATCAGCACTGACAGTAAATTTGGGTCGCATCGGCAAATCCGGAAACAGAAGATACATAAAAGCGGAATATGGCAAGAAAATTAAGTAAACAGCAGGAAAGCAGAATATCGGCAAACAAAAATAAAACAGTTGAACAGTTCGATGCCAAAAAGGGAGATTTGAGAAAGGGGACTGTAATATGCCGCTATGGAAGTCAGGCGGATATAGAGGATGAAAACAGAAAGGTGCACCGCTGCTCCGTCAGAAGAACAGTTTCTTCACTGGTTTCCGGAGATGAGGTTTTATGGTCTGAAGATCAGAACTCACAGAATGAAAACGGCGTGGTAGTTGCAGTTCTCGACCGCAGAAGCGAACTTCTGAGACCGGACTTCTACGACGGACTGAAGCCGGTAGCCGCAAATATTGACAATGTTGCTGTTGTGGCATCAATTCTGCCGGAACTCTCCACCAACATCATCGATCGCTACCTGATATCTTGTCAGCACGCATCAATAAATCCACTGATAATAATCAATAAAACAGATCTGCTGAACACTGACGAACTGACCGCCCTGATGCAGAGACTTGATTTTTATACCCGCCTCGACTATGAAATTTTTTACACCAGCACAAAAACAAAATACGGGATCCCGGATCTGAAAAAAAGAATAGAGAACTCCTGCGTGATCCTGGCGGGACAGTCAGGTGTAGGCAAGTCATCACTGCTCAATGCTCTGCTGGACAATGAACTTGCCGCCACTGGTCTTATTTCAGACACTTCAAACCTGGGTCAGCACACAACAACCAGCACCAGACTTTTCCACATCGGAGAGAAGGGAATTATTCTGGACTCTCCGGGAGTACGCGAATTTGGTCTGTGGCATCTGACACAGGACGGCATTGTCAGAGGATACCGGGAATTTACCCCCTATCTTGGAACTTGCCGTTTCAAGGACTGTCAGCATCTTGCAGAAGAGGGATGCAGTATCAGGCAGGCAGTCAGAGAAGGAAAAATCAGCCAGGAAAGATACGATAACTATATTCAGATAAAGGCAACTCTTGATCTGCATGAACAGAAAAACAAAACAAGGCGGGCAAACACGGAGCGCAACAGAAATTACAGCACAAGAAGCAGAAAAAAGCAGAACTGAAAATCACCGGCCGCCAATTTCCACAGCGTATTTCTATATTCCTTTCGCATATGAAAAATGAAGATTTCAGTCCTGAACGGACGTCTGACAGTTCTGCACGGCACTCATGAAATTTCAGAATCAACTCATACTGTGATAGAATCATCACCATGAAACAGCTCTGCAGCCAGGCTGCTTTTATTTTTCATGCTGAAAGCATCTTCTCTGTTCTGCAGAAATTTATTCCTCCGGTAATTTTTTAACTTCTCTGGGTAAATGCTGCCATGTCTAAGATTTCAAACTCCGTTTTTATTTTTTTTCAGCACCTGGCTCCAAAGCACCTGATCACAAAAGCAGCAGGATTTCTTGCCGACAAAAAGCTTGGATGGTTTACAACTCTTGTAATAAGAAGATATGTAAAGCATTACGGCATTGACATGGAACTGGCTGAAAAAAGCAATCCGTTGGATTACGAAACTTTCAACAGTTTTTTTACCAGAGCTTTGAAACCGGAGATCAGACCTGTAGATCCTTCTGCGGAAACTGTTGTCTTTCCTGTTGACGGAACTGTCAGTCAGGCTGGAAAAATTATGAGCGGAAGAATAATTCAGGCAAAAGGATTCGATTTCAGCGTCAATACTCTTACCGGCGGCCGCCGTTCTGATTCTGATCTTCTAAGAGACGGATCCTTCATAACCATATACCTGTCTCCGAAGGACTATCACAGAGTACACATCCCATTTGCGGGCAGACTGAAAAAAATGATTTTCATCCCCGGCAGGCTGTATTCAGTCAATCCGCTTACCGTATCCAGCATAAATGAAATCTTTTCCCGAAATGAAAGGCTTGTCAGTGTTTTCGAAACTGATTTCGGTGATATGTATGTGGTTCTTGTAGGAGCAACCATTGTCGGAAGCATGGAGACAGTATGGGCGGGGACAGTAAAAGGCACAGAAATAAAAGAATGGGACTACTCTGCTCAGAATATTTCCTTCAATAAGGGAGATGAAATCGGCAGATTTAAACTGGGCAGCACTGTAATCTGCTGTTTTCCGAAGGATACTGTGGAATTCGGCAGTGAAATAAAACCTTATGCAGCAACACGAATGGGAACAGTCATGGGAAAAATAACCCCAAAGATAAAACAATAAAAACAAAGAATTCTGGTTTCAGGATAATTATTCGGGATAAAAATTATGTTTGACAAAAACAATCTGGTCTGGATGGATCTGGAAATGACAGGATTGGATCCGGAACGGGACAAGATCCTTGAGCTTGCAGTAATCATAACAGACAAGGATCTGAATATCATTGCCGAGGGTCCTACCATTGCCATATATCAGACGGATGCCGATCTGGCACTTATGGACGAATGGAACAGAAACACCCACACATCATCAGGTCTTGTAGATCGTGTAAGAGCCAGCGAGGATACCGAATTCACCTGCATGAACACAGTCATATCCTTCCTGCAGAGATATGTTCCCATGGGAGCATCCCCGCTCTGTGGCAACACCATCTGGCAGGACAGAAGGTTCATCATAAAGCACCTGCCCTATGTAGATCGATATCTCCACTACCGCAACATAGATGTAAGCAGCATCAAGGAAATTGCCAGACGCTGGGATCCGACTGTAGAATTTCCGAAAGAAAAAAAGCATGAGGCACTGGCCGATATAAGAGAATCCATCGAGGAACTTAAGTTTTACAGATCCAGAATTTTTAAAATTTGAAACTTCTGAAGATACAGTGTCTGCTCAAAACTGCATCACAAAGAGTTTAAAAATAAAAAAACGCTTGCATTGTTTCGACTTTCATTTATAATTGCCTACGTTGTTGAGCGGGAATAACTCAGTTGGTAGAGTGCAACCTTGCCAAGGTTGATGTCGCGGGTTCGAACCCCGTTTCCCGCTCCAGTTCAACATTCTTTCTTTGCGGGAATAACTCAGTTGGTAGAGTGCAACCTTGCCAAGGTTGATGTCGCGGGTTCGAACCCCGTTTCCCGCTCCAAACTTCGTCCCTTGAATTTTAGATTTCTTCTTAACCAGATTTTGCTCTGGCAGACAGATGTTGGGTAATTCTGATGTAGTGTTTTCATGTCTCAGACCTTCATCCGAAAACTGTTATCTTCAGATCTTCTGTTACGACAGCATATCTGTAAGTGTCAGATTTTTCAGCAGTCCTTAATTCAAAAGAAAGTTAAAAATACGTTTTTCTCTCTTCAGTTCACTTCGAAACTTAAAAAAGTTCATGTGCTGTATTCCTTCCGGAAATACATATGGAAAATATTCCTGTTTTCACTTTGGAAAATGACGGATTATCCCTAATCAGTTCAGCGCAGACTTGCTACCGGAAGAAAACACAGTCACAGAAAAAGAAGAATAAAGAATGGAAGATCTGGAAAGACATAACAAAACTCTGGAGCGGGAAACGGGACTCGAACCCGCGACATCAACCTTGGGAAGGTTGCGTTCTACCACTGAACTACTCCCGCAAATCAGACAAGAGAACAAACTCTTAAAGACGTGATAATACTACTAACAATCTCTCGCTCTTGCAAGATTTTTTTCCTGGCTGTATTCAATTTTCCGCCAGGAACCATTAAGTCTTCATAAATCGTATAATAAAAGGCTCTGTTTAGGAAAAGTGTTGATTTTGCTAATTGTGATGTATATCACGTTTTAGTACAATTACTTATAATATAAATATACGTGTATCTTTTATTAACATAAATCAAAGGTTTTAACAGTGATCGAATACATAACAAGATGTTTTAATCTGCAGATTAAACAAACTGATATTGAATATCGCACGTTTGATAATCTGATGTATCTGTCCAAAAATCTTTATAATGTTTGTTTATATGTTGAGCGACAGCTGTTTTTCAAAAAGCGAGATTGTGAAGATCCTGTTGAAAAAGAAAAACTCAGGGCTTTTATGCCTTATGAGGAACTCTGTAAATCTTTACAGAACTCAAACCAGGTCGATTACAGAGCTCTGCCAGCCAAACTTTCTCAACACA
>JAEEGG010004157.1_pt1 | contig 35280 bp, 24 predicted proteins | sample 9134161 | NCBI WGS metagenome assembly JAEEGG01 (sample SAMN16246543, study PRJNA631951) | gut metagenome | biome: gut microbiome; feature: rumen; material: CR-attached | host: Bos | place: Iran: Karaj | collected 2018-10
GCAGCCCTCCCCTCCCTTCAAGGGGAGGGGTTCTTGCCTTGCAAGCGTCCTTCGGCCGAGCGAGGGGTGGGGTCTGTAATATCAGTAATATCCTATCAGCGAAGAGTGGGGCCGAAGAAGTTTCAGCGAAGAGTGGGCTGCAAAGAAATGGCAGCGAAGAAGTGACTGCGAAAAGGGGCAGCAAAGAAGTGGCAGCAAAGGACATTACTGACATTACAGACCCCACCCCTAACCCCTCCCCTTGAAGGGAGGGGATGGCCTCACGGAGTCCCTGCGGCAGGCAAAACGGCGCAGCCCTTCCCCTCCTTTTCCAAAGGAGGGGTCAGGGGTGGTTTGTCAATACTGTCACAACCTATTTCCAAAGGAGGGGTCAGGGGTGGCATGAATAATCCAAGTAAGGAAGGATGGGAATGGCTACGCCGTTATGTGCCCGCCGCAGAGGTAACTACTCCCCTCCCTCACAGGCGATGTTGTCCTTAAGCGGACAACATCTTCAGGCCGGGGGTGGGTCTCCTCTGCGCAGATGAATCCCCCTCCAACTCCCCCTTTGCAAGGGGGAGAATAGGGTTACCTCAAGCCTTTGACTATTGAATAAATTCAACTATCAACTTACCTAATTAGCGGCGTACCTATGCCTTACTCCATCCGCACAGCATGGTTTTTATTGTTTTTTCTCAGGCCGCTTCGGTATCAACTCACATAGATAGCGCAAGGTATTGCATCCTTTCATAATTTTTGTCTGAAGAAATTCCGTAGTGGAGAATCCTGCAGTTTCAAGGCAACATGGGTTTTAAAAGTTTCCTGCCGAGAAACCATCGGTTTCTCGGCAGGAAACCAAAGGTTTCTCGGCAGGAAACTTCTGATGTTTCCGAGCTGTGCGGATGGAATAAGACATAGTGACGTCGCAAATTGGGTCTGTTTGTTCCCCGAGTTCTGTCGTCCCTTCAGGACTATTTGCTGCGTCGACCATGATGCGCAGGGACAGGGGGAGGGGTGTTGACCGCCTTCACCCCGCCGCTGTCATATTCCCGGCCAACACCCCTCCCCTTACAGGGGCGGGGGAGCGGCGGAGATGCTCTAGCAAATGTGTATAAAGACTAGTTACAGGGACGGAGAGGCGGCAACACTCAGCCCTTCACGGGAGCTCAAGGATAAAAGTCAACCGCACCATCCGAAAAATATTCTTGAAAAGAGCAATTAAAGGACGGCAAACGGAAAATCATTCTGCGAAAAGCGGAATAACAGGGGATTTTTCTGCATTTCAATCAAAATTTGGTGGATAACACCAAACTGCGTACCTTTGCACCCAGATTACGACAACAAACAACAAACCATTAAAAAAAGAAAAGACTATGGCACAGAAAAATTATCGCTTCGAGACTTTACAGCTTCATGTAGGACAGGAACAGGCTGACCCCGCCACTGACGCCCGCGCAGTACCTATCTATCAGACTACGAGCTATGTGTTTCACAACAGCCAGCACGCTGCCGACCGCTTCGGCCTGCGCGACGCCGGCAACATCTACGGCCGTCTGACCAACTCGACGCAGGGTGTGTTTGAAGACCGCGTGGCAGCATTAGAGGGTGGCGTGGCCGGACTGGCCGTGGCATCGGGTGCCGCCGCCATCACCTACGCCCTGCAGAACATCGTGCAGGCAGGCGATCACATCGTGGCTGCCGACAACCTCTACGGCGGCTCCTACAACCTCATCACCCACACGCTGGCCACGCAGGGCATCACCAACACCATTGTCAATGTGAATGACCTTGCGGCCCTCGATGCTGCTATTCAACCCAACACAAAAGTAGTATATGCCGAGACCTTCGGCAATCCCAACTCTGATGTGCTCGACATCGAGGGTGTGGCCGCTGTGGCCCATAAGCACGGCATCCCCTTCATCGTGGACAACACCTTCGGCACGCCCTACCTCATCCGTCCGTTGGAGCACGGAGCCGACATCGTGGTTCACTCGGCCACAAAGTTCCTCGGAGGTCACGGCACCTCGCTGGGCGGCGTCATCGTTGACGGTGGCAAGTTTGACTGGAAGAAGAACCCGGAGAAGTTCCCCACGCTGGCCCAGCCCGACCCCTCGTATCACGGCATCGTCTTTGCCGACGCAGTAGGCGCTGCTGCCTATGTCACCCGCATCCGTGCCGTCATCCTGCGCGACACCGGCGCCACGATTTCTCCCTTCAATGCGTTCATACTGCTGCAGGGCGTTGAGACGCTGAGCCTGCGCGTGGAGCGCCATGTGGAGAACACGCTTAAGGTGGTGGACTTCCTGTCGAAGCATCCGAAGGTGGCCAAGGTGAATCATCCTGCCTTAGAGAGCCATCCCGACCACGCCCTCTACAAGAAGTATTTCCCCAACGGCGGCGGATCGATCTTCACCTTCGAGATCAAGGGCGGACAAGAGGAGGCATGGCGCTTCATCGACGGCCTGCAGATCTTCTCGCTGCTGGCCAACGTGGCCGACGTGAAGAGCCTGGTCATCCATCCCTACACCACGACGCACTCACAGCTCTCGCCCGAGGAACTGAAGGAGCAGCACATCACGCCCAGCACCGTGCGCCTGTCGATAGGCACCGAGCACATCGACGACATTCTCGAGGACCTGGCACAGGCATTTGATAAAATTTGAAATAAAGCACTGAAAAGAGAAATGGTAATCTGTCAAATTCCCTAAAGATTTGGCAGATTACCTAAAAAACCGTATCTTTGCACACTCAAACCGACACAGATGAGGAATTATATCATAGCCGACAATCAGGAGCTGACGCGATTCGCTTTGGAGAGTCTTCTTCAGAAAGACGAGGCGAATGTCGTGTACCGCGCTTTCGACAAGGCCGGATTGGTGGCACTGCTCAAGAAACACGAGAGTGCTGTGGTGCTACTCGACTACACGCTGTTCGACTTCACCGACGAAGACCAGCTGCTGATTATTGCGGAGCGCTTCAACCTGTCGGATTGGATTCTCATCAGTGACGAGCTCACATCGCAGTTCATCCGTCGCGTGGTGTACTCCTCGCATCAGTTCAGCGTGGTGTTCAAGGATGCTCCCATGAGCGAGGTGAAAGAGGCTCTGAAAGCTGCAGGACATCATAGCCGCTACCTCAGCCAGCGGGCTCTCGAGTTCATCATCACCCAGCAGCAGGAAGAGGAAAAACCTGACATCCTGACTCAGACAGAGGCAGAGATTGTGAAGGCGATTGCTCAGGGAAAGACGACGAAGGAAATTGCCGCTGAGCGTTTCTCCAGCATCCACACCGTCAACACGCATCGCAAGAACATTTTCCGCAAGCTGGGCATCAACACCGCTCACGAGCTCATCAAGTATGCTCTCCGCGCTGGCCTCATCGAGTCATCGGAATTCTACATTTAACAACACCGACATGAAAACAAAAACAGTATTAGTGACAGGCGCCAATAAAGGCATCGGTTATGGCATTGCCAAACATCTCGGTCTCAGCGGCTGGAGAGTAGTTATCGGCGCACGCGATGAAGGGCGTGCCACAAAAGCCATCAATGAGCTGAAAGCGCTGGGTATCGATGTGCTTGGCTGGGTGAACATCGACCTGAAAGACCTCGACGGCATCGAGCGGGCTGCCAAGGACGTCAGCGAGCGGTTCCCTGAACTGACACTCCTCGTGAACAACGCTGGCATCCCAGGCGATATGAGTGTTGACAGCGAGCATACGGAGATCAGCGTCATCCGCGAGACGCTCGACGTGAATTTCATCGGTACCTTCGCTATCACCAAAGCTCTGCTGCCCCTGCTCACAAAGAACAACGGCCGCATCGCCAACATCACCGTACCTTCGGATATCAGCCCCTATTGGCACCCGCTGGCCTACGTCGCCAGCAAGGCCGCCCAGAACGCGATGATGGGCGTGATGGCCATCGAGTTCCAACAGCACAACACACCCATCGAAATTTTCTCCGTTCACCCAGGCCCCACAACCACCGACCTGAACGGCAACATGGCGCTGCCGGGCTTCCACGACATCGAGACCGTAGGCCAGAAGTTTGCAGAGCTAATTAACGACGGCCAGAACCATCAGGGAGAGTTTATTGAACTCTATCCCATTGTAAAAGAGGATTAACAGCACATCCCCCGCTCCTTCAAGTGGGGGATGTGCTGTATCTTACCACTACTCCATCACTTTACATAAATCTTTTGTCCGTTAACGATGTTCAATCCTTTCTGCAAGGAACTGAGGCGCTGACCTTGAAGGTTGTAGATGGCAGATTTCGTTTCTTCTTCATTATTTGTTATCGCTCCTATTCCTGTCGTCTGCACTTCGAAGTGGCCGGTGAAGGCCTCACTGTTATTCTCAACAGTTACGGTGTAGCGGCCTTTCGTAAAGGCAGAGATGTCGATGCTGAGAGCGACAATACAGCTTGCGTTGATGGACTTCTCATAGACGACATGATTGGATTCGTTAGTGATGCGTACCTGATAGAAATCGTCGAGCGGCTCAAGATGGATGCCTAACTGCAGGTTGCTGTATTCACCATACAGCGACTGCTGTTCCTTACTCCTCCTCGGTGCTTGGGGTTTTGTCTTGATGGTATGGGTGAAGTCGAAGCGGCCTTTCCGGGCGTACTCTGGGGTAGCCCCGTCCTCATAGTCGTAGTTGAGGTAGATGACTTCATCGCAGACAGCACACGACATCAGGAACTGCGGTACAGGATCTGAATATATCGGATCGTATGCATTGATTGTCGGTCCATCAATACCTCCGACTCCTTCCAACCAGTAGGTACTGTGGACGTCACGATAAATCCATATATTTCGATAAACACCTTTAAAGCCATCTAATCCTCCACTCTGCTTCGGTCCAATTTCATAATCTCCATCAATGAAATACACCTTGTCATTGGTTTTGAGGGAGAAGTCATACATCATCCTCATAGACTGCCTCGTCTCGTCATAAAAATACACTTTCTTGTCTTCTTCGTACCATGCTCCCACTTTGCTCAGGGCAGGTGATTGTGACAGATTGTTATAATCTGGATAATCTGGACTAATAAATCTCTGGCACATCATCTGCTTGCAGGTCTTTCCGTCGATAATCGTGTCGCCATCGAAATAGTAGTAGTCAATCACCTGCACAGGATTACCCGATATGGTTCCCACCTTCCACACCTTACCATCTTCGACGAACGGACGGTAGGCTATGTTGTTAGCTGGATTTGGATTTATTAATTCGTCGAAATCGTCAGCCGTAAAGATACACTCCCCGTCCTCAAAGCAGGACAAGAAGTTTTCTCCATGAAGGATACCATTGGAGGGTTGGGGTACATAAAGATTCATGATGTTCCAGCCTTCTTCACAACCCACGCCCTCAACAATAGGAGCTGAAGCAAAGTAGTTGGAGGAATCTGTGGAACCCTGTTCCATCAATAAATCATAATACAAAACATTGAGTAGTTCATCATGGTGGAACTGCATAGGCTTAATGGCAGTAAGCAGAAAGTACAAGGGTTCGTATGAAGGCCTATAGCTGTTGCCGACAGACATGCCGAAATCGTATAGCAGATGGTCACCATCATCTGTATACTGCCACACCTTCCTGTCCTCCTCACGAAGGGCACAGCAATAATTGTTGCCCTCTTCGCTTGTGCGATACATCTTATAATAGGTCTTGCCTTCTATCACTGTAGTGCCGTTGATAAAATACGACACGCTCTTCGTCCACTGCTCATCATCCCATAAGTTATGATAAAACTCTTGATAGTTCCACGTCTTTCCTTCTTTCAAGAATGGATGATAATCGTCTTGAATCCAGTCTTTTAGGGATAGTATAGTACCTTTAAACACTTTCTTGAACTTGTCTATTTCTGACGGCTGGACATAGATGACAACCTCGTCATCCATAAAATAGAACGTGTCACTACGCAATCCTTCGGGGAAAGTGCCTCTGATAACAATTGTTTTGATAGGACTCCAGCGGAAAACGCTCTCAGCAAAACCACTTACGCTCTCAGGAATATCAAGAAATCTTAGGTTGTCACATTTTTCAAAAGTGAAAGCACTTATATACTTGATGTTTTTGGAAAGTCTTATTGAATTAAGGCTTTTACAATTACTAAACGTACTGAAAGACATGTATGTCACGCTGTTGGGCATTTGCACAGAAAGCAGGTAAGGATTGTAGGCGAAAGCATCGCCTCCAAGCCAGGTAACACCATCAGGAACGGAGTAGTTTTCGCGTTTTGCACCTGCTGGATAACAATAGAGCCGGGTCTTGTCCTTATTGAACAACACACCATCAATGGAGCACATGCTTGGATTAGCTTCGTCCACCTCAATACTCACAAGATTGGCGCAGTTGCGGAAGGGATTCTTACAGTCGTCATAGCCAGCATAGTGCTGGATATCTACTACAGTCTTAGGAATCCTGACCTTGGTCAGTGTATTGCAGAAGTCGAAAGCCAGCCACTCTATCCTATCCACGGTATATGTTTCGCCATTATAAGCGACCTGTTCAGGAATGTCTAATTCTCCCACCCAAGTGTTCGTGTTGGCTACCATGGCAGTATGCGTTGCCTCGTTTAGCTTATATTGCAAACTTTCAATAACCACTGTTGGCGTAATGTCACCTCCAGGAATTACTGGTTCTTGAGCATATACCATCGCACTCAGGAATAAAAAACCGATTAATAATCCTCTTTTTTTCATATTCGTATTTTTGTTTTTGTAGTTGTTATTATTATTTCGTGATAATTATTTGCCGTTGAGTATCTGTTCCAGAGTGATATCCGGGCTGCTCTCTCCGAACACATCCTTCTTCAGCTTCAGTTTGCGATGCTGGACGGCTGAGACGGTGATGCAGTAGATATTGCCGATGGTGCGGTTGCTAAGACCGAGCCGCGTGAGGATGCACAGGCGGATGTCGTCTTCCTGCATTTTGGGGTATTGCTCGCGTATCTTGGCAAAGCGGTTAGAGTCGATGGCGTTAAGCGTACGTTCTATCTCGCTCCAGTCGTGCGGACTGAGGTAGATGAGCGAATCGCCGCTCTGGTTGAGTTTCTTCAGCACTTCCGTACGTTCGAGAATGAAGCCTTGCAAAAAAGTCACTACTTCGTTGGCCTGGTGCAACAACGTCTTCTGATGCTCTGCCTCCTCTTGGAGACGGCATCTCTCCTGTTTCTGCATACGGATGCGATAACGAAAGGCCAGTACCGCCGCAAGAAGGATGACGAACGAGGCAATGATGACCGTAAGGAGTGTGCGGCCATATAGCTGTGAGCGGTATTCCAGTTGCTGGTTCTCCCTCTCCTGCCTCAATGTCTCCTGATAGTATTGGTCTTTCTGCTCCAGCGCCTTGTAATAGAAATTCTCTATCTGCCCGAAGGCTTCGTCCACGCTGTCCTCCACCTCTGCGGCACCCAATCGCCGGAGTGCAATCATGGCGAGGTTGCTCTGCACGATATATGCCAGGTGGACATTGTCATTTGCATCAATCTGCCGATAGACCGTCTCTGCCGAATCGAGCATGTCGAGGCTGAGGTAGCTGCGGGCCAGCACCTGCAAGACACCAGGTCTGAGGTCGGATGTCGCTACCGATTCTGCCCGATGGGCGTAGTCGAGCGCTTGGCGATAGTCTTCCTTCGCCCAGGCGATGTTTGCAAGGCTGGTGAGCGTCTGACACATCAAGTCGGTCATCTGTCCTTTCTCAGCAATGTCGTATGCACGGTGGATGAAAGCAAGTGCTTCGTCGTAGGCACTCCCCTCCCCCACTTCGCTTTGCAAAGAATCTTCAGCGGTGAAAGCCACTTGTGCGGCGTATGTGCCCGCATAGTCAAGCAATAGGACGTAGTTCTTGCCTTGCAAGTCTCCTTCGGCCGAGTGTTGCTCATCGTCGGGATGCTGCTCATAGGCGTTCAGGGCTTTCTTCATCAGACGCAAGGCTTCCTCGGGATTGCTCTGCGACAATGCTTCCGCCAATCGCTGGTACGCTATATAATGGGTGTGCCAATCCTCGGATGCTTCCGACAATTGGATGGCCTTTCGCAGCAAGGTCTCACCCTGACGGATGCTGTCGTTGGCTAAAGCAGCCTCAGCCTCTTTCAGACAACGTGCTGCCGTCAGTGAATCTGACATCTGTTGCCGTTGACTGCAAGCAACCATCAGAATGCACATTATTATTATACGCAGGAATCGTGCAAACAACATTATCATATTTTCATGTTTTTCAGTTGCAAAGGTACGACATTATTTCGATTGTTGTATCAATTGCCTATGGAAAATATGCAAACTAGGTAAAATTGGATATTACTACAAATCAATGAATTATAGTAAAGCACATCATTCAGCCTATGGAAAAACACAAAGAAAGGTATGGAATAATTAGACTGCTGAGGTCAAAATGGAACGAAAAAGAGCGAAATACCACGATTGTGGTATGCAAATAACAAACGAATGGTATTGTGGGAATCAGGAAATCGCCGTACCTTTGCACCGTCGGAAGTGAAAAAGAGATTTGCAGCCTCCGCAGTAAAGGAAATCATTCTAACACATTAATAAAAGGTAACGATTATGACAAAGATTGCAAAACAACTGACCGACCTGATCGGCAACACCCCGTTAGTGGAACTCAACCGTTTCTCCACCTCAAAAGGCCTTGAGACTCCGGTCATTGCCAAGGTAGAGTTTTTCAACCCCGGCGGCAGCGTGAAGGACCGCATCGCTCTGGCTATGATTGAGGACGCTGAGCAGCGAGGCATCCTCAAGCCCGGCGCCACCATCATCGAGCCCACCAGCGGCAACACCGGCGTAGGCCTTGCCCTGGTGAGCGCCGTCAAGGGCTACCACCTCATTCTCACCATGCCCGACACGATGAGTGTGGAGCGCCGCAACCTCGTAAAGGCCTACGGTGCCGAAGTGCGCCTCACGCCTGGCAAGGACGGCATGAAGGGAGCCATAGCCGCCGCCGAGCAGCTGCGCGACAGCACTCCCGGCGCCGTCATCCTGCAGCAGTTTGAGAACGCTGCAAACCCCGCCAAGCACTATGCCACCACTGGCCCAGAGGTGTGGCAGCAGACCGACGGCACGGTGGACATCTTCGTGGCAGGCGTGGGCACCGGCGGCACCATCAGCGGTACGGGCAAATATCTGAAGGAGCAGAACCCCGAGGTGAAGATCATCGCCGTGGAGCCGAAGTCAAGCGCCGTACTCAACGGTCAGCCCAGCGGCCCGCACAAGATACAGGGCATCGGTGCCGGCTTCGTTCCCAAGACCTACGACGCCACGGTCATCGACGAGGTGTTCGACGTGGACAACGACGACGCCATCCGCACCGGCCGTGAGGTGGCTCAGCAGGAAGGCCTGTTGGTGGGCATCAGCGCCGGCGCCGCCCTCTATGCCGCCACACAGGTAGCCCTGCGCCCGGAGAACAAGGGGAAAAAGGTGGTGGTGCTGCTGCCCGACACAGGCGAGCGTTATCTCAGCACCGTGCTCTATGCCTTTGAGGAGTATCCGCTGTAGGAAGAGGACAGAGAGGACGCAAGAGGATGGAAGAGGATGGAAGAGGATGGGAGGATGGAAAGAAAAACATAGTTTTTTTTTGCTTTTTGCCTTTTTCTTCGTACCTTTGCAGCCGATTAAGTATGAAAATCGAAGAGCTGCAGTCCCTTTATGGGAAATGTGCGCAGGTAAAGGCGCTGGCAAAGACCTTAGGAAATGACAAGATGCGGCGGATGGCCCTTAGCGGGCTGTCTGCCTCTTCGGTGTCGGTGGTCTTCTCCGCATTGAAGCTTCAGAAGGTCTTCCTTTTCATCCTTCAGGACGCTGAGGGAGCGGGCTATTTCTACCATGACCTGACGCAGCAACTGGGCGACAGCCAGGTGCTGTTCTTCCCCTCAAGCTACAAGCGCGCCGTGAAGTACGGACAGAAAGACCCTGCCAACGAGATACTGCGTACCGAGGTGCTCTCAACTCTCAACTCTCAACACTCAACACTCAACACTCAACCCTCAACACTCAACCCTCAGCTCTACATCGTCACTTACCCCGAGGCGCTGGCCGAGATGGTGGTGGCACGCCAGCAGTTTGCCGACAAGTCGCTGACGCTGACCAATGGGCAGACGGTGGCAACGGAGCAGGTGCTCAAGGAGCTGCGCGTGTTGGGCTTCCGCGAGGTGGATTACGTCTACGAGCCGGGGCAGTTTGCACTGAGAGGCAGCATCCTCGACGTGTTCAGCTACAGCCACGAATATCCCTTCCGCATCGACTTCTTTGGCGACGACATCGACTCTGTCCGCACCTTCGAAGTGGAGAACCAGCTGTCGAAGGAGCGTTGCCAGCAAGCCACCATCGTGCCGGAGATGAGCATGACACAGCAGAAAGCGTCACTGCTCACCTTCCTGCCAGACGATGCCATCCTGGTGTTCCGCAACTATGACTTCACCCGCGAGTGCATTGAGAAGACTTATCAGGAAGGCTTTTCCTCACAAGCCTTGAAGGAGCGCTTAGAGACAGCCACTGAGATGGAAGCACGGCAGATAGCGCAGGAAATGCAGCGCGACACTCTGCTCACCACCGGCGCACAGTTCGATGCCCTTGCAGAGCCCTTCCGCCGCATTGAATTAGCTGCCCCAACCCTGACCTCTCCCCTGGGAGAGGGGAAGCGGGAGGGACCGAGGGAGGGGAAACTATTCCATATCTCGCCCCAGCCGCTGTTCCACAAGAACTTCGACCTGCTGACACAGACCTTGGAGGACTATCTGCTGAAGGGCTACAAGCTCTTCATACTGGCCGACAGTCCCAAGCAGATAGAACGTCTGAAAGACATCCTCGCAGAGAAAAGCAGCCTCGGCATTGAAGGCATTGACAAGACGCTGCACGAAGGTTTCGTAGACCACGACCTGAAGCTCTGCCTCTTCACCGACCACCAGATATTCGACCGCTTCCACAAATACAACCTGAAGAGCGACAAGGCGCGCTCGGGCAAGGTGGCCCTGACGCTGAAAGAGATTCAGCAGTTTGAGATAGGCGACTACGTAGTGCACATCGACCACGGCGTGGGCAAGTTCGGCGGGCTGGTACGGATGCCATTGCAGGATGGGGCGTTTCAGGAGATGATAAAAATCATCTACCAGCGCGGCGACGCCATCTATGTCTCTATACATTCTTTATATAAGGTGTCGAAGTACAAGAGTCAGGACGGCGGTCAGCCCCCGCGCTTGTCAACACTCGGCACAGGGCAGTGGGAACGCCTGAAGGAACGCACGAAGAAGCACATCAAGGACATTGCCCGCGACCTGATACGCCTCTACGCCACACGGCGCCATCAGCGAGGCTTTGCCTTCAGCCGCGACACCTATATGCAGCAAGAACTGGAGGCGTCATTCGTCTATGAAGACACTCCCGACCAGCTGAAAGCTACGCAGGACGTGAAGGCCGACATGGAGAAGGACACGCCCATGGACCGCTTGGTATGCGGCGATGTGGGCTTTGGCAAGACAGAGGTGGCCGTGCGCGCTGCCTTCAAAGCGGCCACCGACAGCAAGCAGGTGGCCGTGCTGGTGCCCACCACGGTGCTGGCCTATCAGCACTACCACACCTTCAGCAACCGTCTGAAGGACATGCCCGTCAGGGTTGACTACCTGACACGCGCACGCACCGCCAAGCAGGCCACAGCGCTGCTGAAAGACCTGAAGGAGGGAAAGATAGACATCCTCATCGGCACGCACAAGCTCATAGGCAAAAACGTGAAGTTCAAGGACTTGGGACTGCTCATCATTGACGAAGAGCAGAAGTTTGGCGTCTCAACAAAAGAAAAGCTGCGCCAGATGAAGACCAACGTGGACACGCTGACCATGAGTGCCACCCCCATACCGCGCACACTGCAGTTCTCGCTGGTAGGGGCACGAGACATGAGCGTCATACAGACACCACCGCCCAACCGCTATCCCATACAGACGGAGATACACACCTTCTCGGCCGACATCATCACAGAAGCCATCAACTTCGAGATGAGCCGCAACGGGCAGGTATTCTTTGTCAACAACCGCATCAACAATCTCCGGGAGCTGAAGGAGATGATAGTGAAGTACATCCCCGACTGCCGCGTCGCCGTGGGCCACGGACAGATGAAGCCAGACGAGCTGGAACAGATTGTGCTCGACTTCTCCAACTACGACTACGACGTACTGCTCTCCACTACCATTGTGGAGAACGGCATCGACATTCCTAACGCCAACACCATCATCATCAACAACGCACACAATTTCGGCCTGAGCGACCTGCACCAGATGCGAGGCCGGGTAGGCCGTGGCAACCGCAAGGCGTTCTGCTATCTGTTGGCACCGCCACTGTCAGCGCTGCCTGCCGACAGCCGTCGCCGACTGGAAGCCCTGGAGAACTTCAGCGACCTGGGCTCGGGCATCAACATCGCCATGCAGGACCTCGACATACGCGGTGCCGGCAATCTGTTAGGAGCCGAGCAGAGCGGATTCATCAGCGACCTGGGCTATGAGACCTACCAGAAAATCCTCAATGAGGCGATGACGGAACTAAGGAATGAGGCCCCCCTTTCGTCCCCCGAGGGGGACACCAATGTAGGCAAGCCCACTAACAAAACAAATGAAGCCCCCTCGGGGGCAGTAGGGGGGGCTTTCCCCTCGGGGGCAGTAGGGGGGGCTTGGTCTTTCGTAAGCGACTGCGTCCTCGAGTCCGACCTCGAGATGTACTTCCCCGACAGCTACGTTCCCAGCGACTCAGAGCGCATCCTGCTTTACCGCGAGCTGGACAACATCAAGGACGACAAGGAGCTGGAGGCCTACAAGACACGGATGACTGACCGCTTCGGAAAGATGCCTCATGCAGCACAGGAACTGTTGTACGTGGTGCCGCTGAGACGAATGGGAAAAGAGTTAGGCTGCGAGAAAATCATGCTGAAGCAAGGACGCATGTTCCTCTACTTCGTGCAGAACCCCGAGAGCCCTTACTATCAGAGTGAGGCTTTCGACCATGTGATAGACTACGCCACGCATGAGGTGCTTCGCTGCAAAATGCGCGAGATGCCTGCACCCTCCGGCCAGCGAGGCATGAGGCGCTCAATGGTGATAGCCGATGTGCCCACGGTAGAAGAGGCCGTGCGCGTTTTACAAACCATTAGAAAACCCGACAATCATGGATGAAGATATAGAATTAGGCGGATCAAGAAGAGACTATCGTACAGAAATACCTGGCAACGAAGACGACATGTATGGGGAGGGCTTTCAGTATATCAACCTCAAGAAATACAACCACCTCATCCCATACATCATCGTGTTCGCCATTGTGGTAGCACTTGTACGAGGTGCCTTGCCCAAGCGTGACCGCAAGGGCTGCACCCTCATGGTGCTGTTTGCTTTTATTATTTACTACTTTTTCAACAGATGCGTGCATCTATAGCATGTAGTCCACTATCCACTGACCCACTTCACGCGTTCCGTAGTGCGCTCCACCTTCTACTTGTATCTCAGGTGTACGGACGTTGGCATCCAGTGAGGCATCGACAGCCTTGCGAATGAGCGCCCCCTCTTCTTTCATTTCGAAATGTTCTAAAAGCATAGCGGCCGAGAGAATCTGCGCCACCGGGTTGGCCAGGTTCTGCCCCGCAGCCTGGGGCCACGAGCCATGCACAGGCTCAAAGAGCGGTGTGTGCAGGCCTAACGACGACGAGGGCTGCAGGCCCATCGAGCCGGTGATGCACGACGTCTCGTCGGTGAGGATGTCGCCGAAGGTGTTCTCCGTCACGATGACGTCGAAGAAGCGCGGCTCGGTCAACACACGCATAGAGGCGTTGTCGATGAACATATAGTCGGTTGCCACCTCCGGGTACTGCGGTTCCATCTCCTTTGCTATCTGACGCCACAGGCGCGAGCTGGCCAGCACATTGGCCTTGTCCACCACGGTGAGATGCTTCTTGCGCTTCATGGCATACTCAAAGCCGACCTTCAGGATTCGCTCTATCTCAGGACGCGTATAGATGTCGGTGTCGTAGGCTTTGTCGTTGTCCTGATATTTCTCGCCGAAATACATGCCGCCCGTCAGTTCGCGGATGACGATGAAGTCGGCTCCCTTTATCAGTTCATCTTTCAGCGGCGACTTGTGCAGCAGACAGTCGAAGGTGGCTACGGGACGGATGTTGGCAAAGAGCCCCAGTTTCTTGCGCATGGCTAACAGGCCCGTCTCGGGGCGAACAGGCGCAGTGGGATCGTTGTCATACTTCAAAGAGCCTACGGCAGCGAAGAGCACGGCGTCGCTCTCCATGCACAGCCGATGCGTGGCCTCAGGATAAGGGTCGCCCACAGCATCGATGGCGCTGGCACCCACCAGACCTTCCTCGAAAGAGAAGTCGTGACCAAACTTGCTGGCTATGGCTTTCATCACGGCCACACCCTGCTGCATGATTTCCGGGCCGATGCCATCGCCCGGCAGGATGGCTATTTTCAGTTTCATTTCTTTTCTTTTTTTTCGTTATTAACTTTTTTCGTTATCTCGTTATAACGTTATCTCGTTATCCCGTTATAACGTTATAACGGGATAACGAAATAACGAAAAAAAACGGGATAACGCCACAACGTTATTTTTCCACTATATTCAGCATTTTGATGGTAGCCTTGATGGCGGCTTCTGTCTGGTCGGCGTCAAGGCCACGTGTGCGCAGCACCTTGCCATCGGGCATCTGCCAAGTGATGACGGTCTGCACCAAGGCGTCGGTGCGGCCGCCGGGGGGAATGGTGACAGCATAGTTCTGCAGCAGCGGGAAGGTGCGGTCGAGATATTCCTTGTAAATCTTGCGCAAGGCCTTGACAAAGGCGTCATACTGACCGTCGCCTGAAGAGTGGCCCTCGTATTGCTGCCCGTTGATTTCCACTTTCACATTGGCCAGAGGCTTCAGACCGTAGGCCAGTGATACTTGGTAACTGACGAGCTTCACTTTATCCTCGCTGACATCGTGTTTCAACACATCGCTGACGATGAAGGGCAGGTCGTCCTGTGTCACCACTTCCTTTCTGTCGCCCAGCTCGGTGATACGCTTCGTCACACGCTGTGTCTGCTCGGGCGTCAGTTCCAATCCCAGCTCCTTCAGGTTGCGTGCAATGTTGGCACGGCCACTGGTCTTGCCCATGGCATACTCCCGTTTCCTTCCAAAGCGCTCAGGCACCAAGGGATTGTGATAGAGGCCGCCCTTCTGGTCGCCGTCGGCATGGACACCGGCCACCTGGGTAAAGACATTGTCGCCGATGATGGGCTGGTTAGGAGCGATGGCTATGCCGCTGTAGCTCTCCACAAGGCGGCTCACATCCATGAGCTTCTCCTCGTTGATGCTGGTCTTGGCATTGAACTGATCCTTGAGGATGACCTGCACGCTCGACAGCGGTGCATTGCCACAGCGCTCGCCCAGACCGTTCACGGTGACGTGCAAGCCTTTTGCGCCACTCAAAGCAGCGGCCAGCGAGTTGCTCACAGCCAGGTCGTAGTCGTTGTGGGCATGGTAATCGAAGTGCACCTGCGGGTATCGCTTCAGCATCTTGCGGAAATACTCGATGACCTGCAGCGGATTCATGATGCCCAGCGTGTCGGGGAGCATGAAACGGCGTATAGCAGACCCACCCCCTTGCCCCTCCCTGCAGGGAGGGGAGTCATTACCTTGCACGCCCATATTATCAGGGGTAGTAGTAGTTTCCCCCCTCCCTGCAGGGAGGGATTGGGGGAGAGTCTGCAGACTATCCATCAGCTGATAGACATACTCCGGCGAGTCCTTCATGCCGCTACTCCAGTCTTCAAGGTAGATGTTGACGCCCACGCCCTTGCTATTGGCATATTCCACCACGCTGATGATGTCGGCGATGTGCTCCTCAGGGGTCTTGTGCAGCTGCTCACGGCAGTGGCGCAGTGAGCCTTTGCACAGCAGGTTCATGGTGCAGGCGCCGGCGTCGACAATCCAGTCGACCGAGGTGTGGCCGTCGACGAAGCCCAGCACCTCGACACTCTGCAGGCGGTCAATCTGGCGGGCATAGCGGCAAATCATCTTCACCGCCTCTTTCTCGCCGTCGCTGACCCTGGCCGACGCCACCTCGATGCGGTCGACATTCAGGTCGCGCAGCAGCATGCGGGCAATCATCAGTTTCTCATGCGGCAGGAAGCTCACGCCGCTGGTCTGCTCGCCGTCGCGCAGCGTGGAGTCCATGATTTCCACGAAGGGCGGTAACCTGTGTTCGTCAGTCTTTTGTGTTGATTTCATCGTTCTACTTGTCGTTATAAAGCCCATAGGCCGAGAGTATATCAACGTAGACCTCAGTCTCAAAGATACGGTATACCAGACGGTGCTTCTTCGTTATCTGACGACTCCATCGGTTTGCGGGCTTTCCCTTCAACGGCTCTGGATGGCCAGTGCCCGTCATAGGATGTTCAACAATCTCATTCAGCAATCTGACGGCTTTCGCAAACGCAGCTGGCTCGCTGCGCTTCAACTTGGCAAGTCCCTCTTTGGCCTCAGGAGCATAGGTAATCGTGTACATAGTCAGAGTGAGTTAAGCCAGACGTTCATGTCATCGCGATTGGTAAAGGTGAAGCCCTTGCCATCGGCAATCTCTTTCTCTGCCTTGTCTACGCGGGCAAAGAATTCCTCCTTCGTCATCAGCGTAGGGTCAGTCTTCTTTTGGGCAGCCAGCTTCTTCACATATTTCACAACCTTAGCCAGCAGTGTCTCGTCGTCGGCTATCTCACCCATGGCGCGGTATAGTTCCGCGTTCAATTCTAATGCAGTCATAATCCTAACATTTTTAGTTGTTGGATGCAAAGGTAAGAAAAAACTCAGAAAACGAAAAGAAATACAAATATTTTTTTGATTTCCCGTTGCGTACAATATATATCCTCGCGCGCATGCGCAATATATCGCGCGCGTGAGTGAAAACAGCTGGTATACCGTCAAGCCAATATGAATTTACATTGAAAGGGTCCCCACGATGCAAATCCTTCAACATGAGAGTCCCTTTTATCGTAGTCATACTTGTAGAGAACGATTCTTGTGATGCTTTGCAAACCAGTCCATGCAAAATTCTGATTCTCTAAGACATATTCGGCTGAACTTTTATCATCCATATAGAACAATGGATTTTCTCTTTCATCCTTACATTTTTGAGCAAAGCCAAAAATAAAAACCATAGCCAATAGAACGACACCGAATCTAACTAAATTATTATTCATATCATAGTAGCTTAAAATCGCACCTATGAAGCTCAGGTTCGGTGCTAATCATTATGATTTCTGAGGCATACAAAGAAAAATTTTTCCACGGGGTATTTTCCCTCATATTCTCTGCTGCTCCCACGCAACGGTTTTCTGCTGGTTGGCGACGAGGAAATCGATGTCGTCAAGCCCTTCCATGAGACAGTGTTTCTTGTAGGCGTTGATGTCGAAGTGCTCACTGTGTCCAGTGGCGTTGTTGGTGACGGTCTGCTGCGGCAGGTTGACGGTGACCGTAGTCTTTGCGTCGGCCTTGATGCTGTCGAAGAGCTCTTGGAGGAACGCCTCGCTGACCTGCACGGGGAGCACGAAGTTATTCAACTCGTTCTGCTTGTGAATGTCGGCAAAGAACGAGCTGACGACCACGCGGAAGCCGTAGCCGGCAATGGCCCAGGCGGCGTGCTCACGCGAAGAGCCGGAACCGAAGTTCTTGCCTGCCACAAGAATCACGGCGTCCTTGTAGCGGGCATCGTTAAGTACGAAGTTTTCCACCGGCTTCCCCTCCTTGTCGTAGCGCCAATCGCGGAACAGGTTCTCACCGAAGCCGTCTTTGTCAGTGGCTTTCAGGAAGCGGGCCGGGATAATCTGGTCGGTGTCTACGTTCTCTATCGGCAGAGGAACGCAGGTGCTGGTGATGGTATCAAATTTCTGTTTCATTTCTTAAAACATGAATAAGGTCACTGGTCATCAGCTCCTTGAAGAGCCGCTCCAGATTGTTTTTCTTGAGTTTCAGGTTTCCTCCGTTGCCACTCTTGTAGGCTTTGAAGAACTCCTCGTCATCTTTATACAGGCTCAGCGATTCTGAATCGCCACCAGTAGAAATGTCTTTCACCTCCCTGCCTTTACTGATGCCCGTGTCTTTCAGCTTTGCAACAAGTGCCTTGTAGTGCTGCTCGGTGTTGGGATAGCGTTTCTCAGCCAACGTCCTGCTATAGTCACGTATGGTCACAGTAATCGAGTCGGCAGTAACGGTCATCGTAAATGAACGGTAATACGGCGGGGCAATGGAGCCGTCGGAGTGGCAATAGACTATTTTTGTAACCTGTAGCCAGTCTTTCTCCGCGATGCCCTTTTCAAAGATTGAAAACAGTCCTGATATGGCAAATAACACAGATAGTATCTTCATCCCGTTAATGATCAGTCATCATTGTTCGTGGGTCGGTGATCACTCCTGTAATGGCAGCGGCAGCGGCGGTGAGGGGCGAGCAGAGGATGGTGCGTGCACCCGGCCCCTGACGGCCTTCAAAGTTGCGGTTGCTGGTTGAGAGGCAGAGCTTGCCGGCCGGCACTTTGTCGTCGTTCATGGCCAAGCAGGCCGAGCAGCCGGGCTGGCGAATCTCGAAACCGGCAGCCTGAAGCACAGCGTCGAGACCCTCGTCGTGTATCTGCTGTAGGACGGCCCACGAGCCTGGCACCAGCCAAGCCACCACACCGTCGGCCTTCTTGCGACCCTTCACGATGGAGGCAAAAGCGCGGAAATCCTCAATGCGACCGTTGGTGCAGGCGCCAAGGAAGACGTAATCCACCTTCTTACCCAACAGCTTCTCGCCAGGCTTGAAGCCCATATATTCGAGCGCACGAGCCCCCCCTGCAGCCCCCGAGGGGGCTTCATTACTTTTTGACACATTTGTGTCCCCCTCGGGGGACGAAGGGGGGGCTGGTATGGCCTTTGTTATTCCTATTCCCATACCGGGATTGGTGCCGTAGGTGATGCGCGGCTCAATGTCTTCGGCGTGGAACGTCAGTTCCTTGTCGAAGACGGCATCATCGTCGGTCTTCAGCGTGCTCCAGTAGGCGACGGCCTTGTCCCACGCCTCGCCTTTGGGTGCATACTCCCTGCCTTTCAGGTAATCGAAGGTCACGCTGTCGGGGGCGATGAAGCCGCCGCGTGCCCCCATCTCTATCGAGAGGTTGCAGAGCGTGAGACGTCCTTCCATCGACATTGCTCTCACCACCGGGCCGGCATATTCCACGAAGTAGCCGGTGGCGCCGCTGGTGGTCAGCTGAGCCATCAGGTAGAGCGCCACATCCTTCGGCGTCACTCCCCTACCCAACCGTCCGTCGATGTTGATGCGCATCGACTTTGGCTTCTGCTGCAGGATACACTGCGACGCCATGACCATCTCCACCTCGCTGGTGCCGATGCCGAAGGCCACAGCGCCCAGGGCACCGTGCGTTGAGGTATGCGAGTCGCCGCAGACGATGGTCATGCCAGGCAGCGACAGTCCTTTCTCAGGTCCTACGACATGGATGATGCCGTTGTCTTTCGAGTACATGCCGAAATGCTTGAGGCCGAAGTCGCGGGCGTTGCACTCCAGTGTCTCCACCTGCTTCCTCGACACTGGGTCTTCTATGGGCTTGTCCTGGTCGTGCGTCGGTGTGTTGTGGTCGGGCATACAGACGATGCGCTCCGGCCTGAAGCACTTCAACCCGCGCTGCCTCAGTCCCTCGAAGGCCTGCGGCGACGTCACCTCATGGCAATACAGCCTATCTATATAAAGTTGTGTAGGGCCGTCAGCAATATGCTGCACTACGTGGACGTCCCATATTTTGTCGAACAAAGTTTTCATATTCTTGATAATGAGAAAATGAGATAATGAGAAAATGAGAAATTATTTTCCCCGTTTCATATTCTCTTTTGTTTTCTTTATGATTTTGATAAGTGTACCTATAATAATATTAAGGTCGTTTTGAATTGAGTTATATTCACCCTCAGAGATTTTTCAGATTTGTAAAGGAGTCTCAGCCAAAACTCTGTCTCACCTGCTTCTTTTAGCGCTATACTTAGCTTACTGATAAAATCGGCTCTGCTCTGAGCATTTTTACTTTCTGACACATTTGCACCAATACTTGTGCCTGACCGATAAATCTGAAGAGACAAGGTGTATTCTTTTTTTTCCTTTCTCAGATAATTGTACATTTTAATAATGCGCAAAGCAAAGTTTTCAGATAAATCAGCAATCAAGTTATCGTGCAACATAATTTCTCATTCTCAAAATTTCACATTCTCTCATTTTCTCACTCTCTAAATTTCTCATTTTCTCATTTTCTCATTTTCTCATTTTCTCATTCTCTCATTTTCTCATTTTCTAAATTTATTTATACAGTCAATATATGCCTCTACCGACGCCGTAACGATGTCGGTGTTGGCACCGAAGCCGTAATAGAGCTGTCCGTCGTACTCCACCTGCATGTGGACCTTGCCCACATCGTCGCTGCCCTTCGAGATGGCTTGGATGGTGAACTCCTTCAGCGTCATCTGTTTCATGATGATGCGCTTCAGCGCCCTGATGGCAGCATCGACAGGACCGTTGCCGCTGGAGGCTGCCTCAAACTTCTGGCCACTGATGTCCAAGCCTATCGAGGCGACGCTCTTCACACCCTTGCCCGTCGTCACCTGCAAGAAGTCGAGCTTCACGGCGTGCTGCTCGGCAGTGTCGGCACCGGCCAGCATCAGCACGTCGGCATCGCTCACCTCCTTCTTCAGGTCGGCCAGCTGCAGGAACTTCTCATAGATTTTGTCTACCTTCTTCTCATCGCTCACATCCACGCCATAGGTGTGCAGGCGATGCTTCAGGGCGGCGCGTCCGCTGCGGGCGGTCAGTACGATACTGTCGATGTCGATGCCCACATCCTTCGGATTGATAATCTCGTAGGTCTGCACGTTCTTCAGCACGCCGTCCTGGTGGATGCCGCTTGAGTGCGCAAAGGCGTTGCGACCCACGATGGCCTTGTTAGGCTGCACAGGCATGTTCATCAGCGAGCTGACCATGCGGCTCGTGGGATAAATCTTCATCGTGTTGATATTCGTGTCGATGCCAATGCCTTTGTGACACTTCAGTATCATGGCTATCTCTTCAAGCGACGTGTTGCCGGCACGCTCGCCGATGCCGTTGATGGTCACCTCCACCTGGCGCGCACCGTTGAGCACACCCTCTAAGGTGTTGGCCGTGGCCATGCCTAAGTCGTTATGGCAATGGGTGGAGATAATGGCTTTGTCAATGTTGTCGACATTCTCTTTCAGGTATCTTATTTTCTCACCGAACTCTATGGGCAGACAGTAGCCCGTGGTGTCGGGGATGTTCACCACCGTAGCACCGGCCTTGATGACCGCTTCCACAACCTGCGCCAGGAAAGCATTGTCGGTGCGACCGGCATCCTCGGCGTAGAACTCCACGTCGTCCACAAACTGCCGTGCGTACTTCACTGCCCAGATGGCGCGCTCGATGATGTCGTCGCGCGTGGTGTTAAACTTGTACTTGATGTGCTCGTCGCTGGTGCCTATGCCGGTATGGATGCGTTTGCGCTTGGCATACTGCAACGCCTCGACAGCCACGTCGATGTCCTTCTGCACGGCACGTGTCAGCGCACAGACGGTAGGCCACGTCACGGCCTTTGAAATCTCGATGACGGAATGAAAGTCGCCGGGAGAACTGATGGGAAACCCGGCTTCGATGACATCCACACCCAACTGCTCCAGGGCTTTCGCCACCTGGATTTTCTCTACAGTGTTCAGCTGACATCCCGGCACCTGCTCACCGTCACGAAGTGTCGTGTCGAAAATGTAAAGTCTTTCTGACATGTTGTTCCTTTTTCTTTTTACCTTAAATCGGCTGCAAAATTATATACTTTTCCCACCAAAACAAAAAAAACAGGACATTTTTTTACCTAAAACTCACAATTTTTTACTTCTGCAAAGTTGTCCGTAATTTTTCTTTACATTTCGGACTGTTTGTCCGAAGCCTTCGGACAGACAGTCCGAAGCCTTCGGACGGAGAGTCCGAAGCCTTCGGACAAAGCGTCCGAAGCCTTCGGACTTTTTTTTCAGCATCATCTTTTTGTAAATTCAATTTTATTTCATACCTTTGCAGCCATCATTTAGAAACAAACATCTATTCCCTTTGTCAAAAAAATCTATGATGAAAGAACAAGAGTTATTCAGATCAGTAGCAGAAAGCGGCTATTGTGTTTGCAATGCCGAGCATTGCCCCAAGAAAGCACAGTGTCTGCGATGGATTGTCGGTCAGCATATGTCCGACACAGTGATGTTTTGCATGAGCGCCAATATGCGATTCAAGGATGTGGCGACGGCTCAGTGCCCCCTCTTCCGAAGTGCAGAGAAAGCGCAAATGGCAAAAGGCATGATTCACATATTCAGCGACAACATGCCCAAGCGGCTGGAAACGAGCTTACGCAACCAACTCATCAGCCGGTTCGGTCGCACTTACTATTATGAGTACCGCAACGGCACACGCCTCATCGCGCCCGACATGCAAGAGGAGATACGCCAGATGTTCCGTCAAGCGGGCTGGAACGAAGACGTCAGCTTCGATGAGTACGTGAAAGACTATGACTGGTAAGGTGGTGGCCTATGAAACGGTTAGGGATGATAGCCGCAGCAACAGTGCTACTGATGTGGGGCGGCTGCGCTACACAGCAGGAGAGAAATGAGCAGCGGGCAAGGATGCGGCAGGCTGTAGAGCAGGCTGTCGCATCCAGGCAATGGCGCATTGACGTACAGTCCATGCTCACGCTGCGTTATGGAGCAAGAACAGTGACGCCCGACTTCTACCTTGAGCTGCGGGGCGACACACTGGTCAGCTACCTGCCCTATCTGGGGCAGGCGCACCAGGCCACGCTGACCACACCGATAGGTCTGAACTTCAAGGCGCCCCTCCTGCGCTATGCCGACCGCCATCTCAAGCCCCACGTGTCCCAGATGGAAATGGACGTAAAGACGCAGGAGGACAACTACCATTATATAATAGATGTGTACGACACCGGCGAAGCCGACATCCGCGTCAGCTCCCTCTACCGTGATCCCATCAGCTTCACCGGCACTGTTTCAGACCAGCCCTAAAAACAGTTTGATGAAGCATCGTAACTTATCCCCCCCCTTGGAAGGGGGGGGGCAGGGGGGATGAAACTTTGCGCAGATGAATCCCCCTCTAACTCCCCCTTCGCAAGGGGGAGAATTAAGTTACCGCAAGCCTTGCTTGTATCTATCATGATACATTCTTATGAGGAGTCAGTTTGCTTCTATATTGGCGTGCACACTATCGGGTAATTGCGGATAATCATAAAGACAAATGACTCTCTATGAAAAGCCTATGTCTCTGGATTGAAATCCATAGCAAAGCTATTGTCTTTAACTCCCTTAACTCCTTTAACTCCAAAACTTGCGAAAGTTGAATTACGACCTCTTACTTATCACAAATCCTATTGGGGGCTTCGGCTGCGGAACCTCGATAGGCACGATGTCTTCAGCAGTGAGCATGAGCATCTCAGCCTTATCCATAGGCTGTTGGTTTACGCAGCGTGTCGCGTGCTGGATATAGATTCGCTCCAGCTGGTTGGCAATGAAACGGGCATTTCCCCAAGTTTCAGGGTCACGCGACTGATAGGCCAGTGAGAGCATGTCGCGGTATTTCTCCCATGCAGAAGGGGTAAAACTGTAGCCGTAGTCCTTCAAGCGGCGACGGGTGATTTCCATCAACTCCTCGACGGTGAAGTCCTTGAACTCGAACCTGTTGGGAAGACGCGATGCCAAGCCCTGATTGAGGTCGAGCATCTTCATCATCGGTTCCTTGTATCCGCAGAGCACGACGGCGATGTCACGCTGCGACTCGTCGGCAAGGACTTTCATCAAAAGCTGAATGACAATTTTTCCCGGGTCGTGTGGATGCGGGCTGTTCAACAAGTAGGCCTCGTCAAGCATCAACACTCCGCCCTGGGCCTTCTCCAACACCTGTCGCAAGGAACGTTCCTCGTCGCCCCAAAGCGTACCCATGAAGGTGCCGCGATCACAAATCACCACATGGCCTTTGGACAAAGCGCCTGCCTGACGCATCAACGAGCCGAAGAGTCGGCATATCGTCGTCTTGCCCGTTCCTGGCCGCCCCAGGAAGAGGCTGTGCAGCGACACGGCGTGAGGCTTGCTCTCAGGAAACAGCTCGTGCATCCGCTTGTTGTAGCTGGTCAAAGCCACCAACTCATCCATACGGTGCTTGATGTCATCACAGCCTACCAACTTGTCCAGTTCTTCACGAGGATTCGCAATAGGACGCAGAATCTCCACAGTGACCTGCATGTTGTTATTCTGTTCAACCGTTCCATCCGGGTAATAGACAGGGTCGTCATCGTCTTCGTCTTCGTCATCACCGACGGGACTATCCGTTTCGTCCTCCTCCTCATCCGCTTCAGCCTCGTCGTTTGAACCCTCGTCGCCGAAAGTCTCCTCATATTCACGATTGATGAAGTCGGTCAGCATCTTCTCGAATTCATTCTCTTCAAAATTCACCTTTTCCTTACCATCCTCCTTTCGATCCTCAACGGTTTCAGTTTTTAAGAGTTCTTTAAGTGCTGCATCATAAACGGCATCCACGTTTGCCTTCCCCACCAGCTCTTCATCACGGTTCGTCCAGATAAACTTGCTTTTCAGCCGTTTGCAGCCGTCAATCACTTTTATGTTTCTCGACTCCCAACGCTCTTCCATCTCACCAGCATTAAGGATAGTAGCCTCTGTCAGAAGGATGCCAAACACGGTTATCTCCTCATTGCGGGGCTGCAGGTATCTTGTTATCTGCTTTATCGCCTCCGAAAGCTTCCAGACCACACTGACACGTGGCTCGTCGTTGGCACGATAGATGAAGGAGCCCATTTCCTCAGACTCATCGTATGTTTGTTTGTCATTGTTTCCGCAGCAGTCGAGACAAACCAAGACAACTGTCGCGGAGTCAGCATAGAAATACACTTCATAGTCATTCAGATGGGGATATAAACCCCACCGATAGGTAGAGTACACAGAATAGTTCATCTTAGTCAAGGCATTCATATACTTGATGATGGTGTTTTTGGACTGCTTCTTGAAATTTTCAATCAATCTATTTGTCTTTTTCATAATCTACATAATTCTAATCACAATAAAAATATCGACCTGTTCGGGCGTTTTCACCCGCACAGGCCACACTGTCTCATCTCAGAAACCACAAGGGGTTTCTTTTACGGATGGCAAGTAGCATAAGCACGACAATCCGGTCGTGTGGTGCACATATTCGTGCACACCTACCAACTGAATTATCCACCTTATTGTTGCACAAAGAAGAGAAGAGGAAACAACCCGCTTTACCCTTCGAAGATAAAGCAATACAATTGTAGCAAAATGTCAAAGAACGCACAGGCGAACGTCAAAGAACACATCAGCGAACTTCGATGAACGCAACGACAACAAGGCATTATCTGCCTGTCGACCCTCAGACTTTGTTTCAACTACGTCTTAGAACCGCTCGGCAAATCAATGTGTTCATTGTCATTCTGTACATTCTTGCTACAATTGTTTTAGTGATAGAATATGCAATTCGGCTGCAAAATTATATAAATTACATGAATCTCCAAACTTTTTCGTCACTTTTTTTCGAGAAACATAAAAATGAATGTCCCAATCTTTGGCAAATCAAAAAAAAGCACTACATTTGCAGGCATGAAACAAGCAATGATTTTTGCCGCCGGTCTGGGCACTCGCCTGAAGCCCATCACCGACAGCATGCCCAAGGCAATGGTTCCTGTGGGCGGTAAGCCTCTGCTCTGGCACATCGTCATGAAACTGAAACGCTCGGGATTCGAACGCATAGTTATCAACGTCCACCATTTTGCTGACCAGATAATAGACTATGTCAAGGCCAACAACAACTTTGGGATGGACATTTTGATATCCGACGAGCGTGACTTGCTCCTCGATACGGGAGGAGGGCTGAGAAAGGCATTGCCTTTATTCGATGAAGGCAACCCCGTCCTCATCCATAATGTAGACATCTTCAGCAATGTGGACCTGGCGGCCTTCTACGACAAGGCTTCCTCTGCTGATGCCTTGCTCCTTGTCTATCATCTCCGTACCGGGCGCGACCTGCTCTTCGACTCAGACATGAGCCTGTCGGGTTGGACGAATGATGACAGGGGTATTGTCAAGTGTGTTCTGGGCAAAGAGCCGGCAGCGCTAAGCCGTTATGCCTTCAGCGGCATACACATCGTTCACCCCTACTTGTTAGAGAGCATGACCCAGATGCCGGAACGATTTGGCATCTTCGAATACTACATGCAGTTCTGCCAGCAATACCGCTTCCTGGGCTACGAGCAGCACGATTTACGAATGCTCGACGTTGGCAAGCTCGACACCCTCACACAGGCAGAAGAATTTCTCAAGACAGCGGGCACTCTATAGGCCACCCCAGACACCTCCCCAGGGTGGGGAGATGCCTCGCGGAGTCACTGTGCGCAGCCAGCTGATGACAACAAAGGCAACTGCTGTCTGCTGGTGGTAATTTAGAATGTAGCACCGAGCATGATGTTAAAGCCACGCAGCTTGTCGTAGTCGGTGACCTTGCTGAAGTCCATCCAGTAGGCGGCACCGAAGCTGAACACCTCACTGATGCGACAGCTGGCTCCCAATTGCCATCCGGCCACGAAACGCTTCATGCCACCCATCGGGTGGTCGTTCTTCATCCAGTTCTCAGTATAGCGGCGTTCATCGGCCTCTTTCTGCGTCTTGGCTGAGAAGGTGTAGCGCCCGTAGATGCCGGCGTAGGGATGGAGGGCAAACGACTCAGAGAGAAGAAGGTCGTAGGCCAGGCTGACAGGGGCAGTGAGCGACACCATGCTGAACTTGTTCTTCACTTCCTGCTCAGTCTTATTACGGAACAGATACTGCACCTTCGCCCCTGCATCAATGCCAAGCGGCGAGCCAAGCGGGAGGAAATAGGTGAAGCCTACAGAGATGCCGTGATAGTTGCTTTCCGTCTTCGACAGTCTGCCGTCATCGTAGCTCCATGTGTGTGGGTTATATTCGGCAAAGAAGACGCCATAGCTTTTCACGTCTGATGACTTGTAGTTGACACTATAGGGATTTTGCTTCACCTGTTTGTCATAGGAGGCACGGCGATACTGGCCTACGGTCATGGTCTTCTGCGCAGTGGCAGAAACACTTGCCACGAAGATGATAGCAGTGGCAAGAATGATTTGAAGGCAATGTTTCATCATTTATATGTCACTTAAGTTTAGGAAGTTAAATTGGAAGTTAAATTGGAAGTTAAATAGGAAGTTAAATTGGAAGTTAAATAGGAAGTTAAATAGGAAGTTAATTCGCTACGTTCATGGAAGACTGAGTTGAAAGGATGGGTTCACCGTCGGCATTCCATTGTATGCCCCGCCGCAGGTAGATGTCGCGAATGATATTGCCGTCTACGATGCGCTTGTCTTCATAGAGCATATCGGTGCCAGAGCCGTCGGAGGATGTGACCAGGTAGACATTCGACAGGCACGGTGCTGTGGTGGAATCTTTGACGATGAGCGGCTCTTGTCGCTTCACCCAAACGGCAGTGTCGAGCAGGTTGGCTGTGACGGGTGCCGAAAGCATGCCCACCGTGGTGTAGACAGTCCAGATGCCGCTGGCCGAGTAAAGCACCAACACGCGCTGTCCATCGGGTGTGATGAAGGCTTCGGGGTTCTCGTTGACGTAAATGGGATAGGCCGAGCGGTGGCCGTCGGGATTGATCCACTGGCGCTCCCACTCATGGTCGGGCAAGGAGATCATGACGCGGTTGGAGCTGGTGGTCCAGGGATTCTCCATGCGCGCTATATATATACACTGTGTCTCCGTCTCATGGCGTCGCTCCGGCCATCCGCTCCACAGCAGGTACAGCTCGCCGGAAGGCATCTGCAGCAGGTTGGGGTGTATGCCGTAGTTCCATTCAGCATGCGTCTCTATAGGACCTTTCATCTCAAAATGCCCCGTCATGGGGTCGGCGTCGGCACACTCCATGACGAAAAGATGATGGTTGTCGGTATTGCCGTCGTCGCCCTCGAAATAGAGATACCATTTGTCGTTGACACGATAAATCTCTGGCGACCAGAAATGTGTCATTGTGTCGCGTGTAGCACTCCAGAGGGTGCGCCGCTGCCCCGTTGCCAGGTCTTCCAACCGCTTGGTGCACAGCAACTCGATGGAATCGCCGCCATAGCTCTGCATGGTGAAATAATAATTGCCATTGTGACGAATGGCCTGCGGATAGCCCATGTGTTCAAGCAGCATGATGTCCTCACAGGCTTTGGGTGTCTCCGTGCGATGGCAACATGACAGGGAAAGGAGTATAGGAGTAAGGAGTAATGAGTAAAGGAGTTTCTTATTAAAATGTTTCATTTTCTTGCGTATTGATGATGCAAAAATACAATTATCTTTTCACTTGACAAAAATTTTTCGTCACAATTTGTTTTCCAACAACATTTTTCGTTCAACGGCGGTGCTTTTCTTCTTGTTTGAACGGTTTTTTATTCTCTTTGATTATTTATTTTCCCTCTTTTCGCAAGTTTTTGTGTTATTTTGCAGCGTAAATGTTTTTTGAAGTTAGTTTTAGTTAGTAAATAATGGGTTAGTAATTTTATCAATGCGACGTGATGTCGCCTATGTACACACACGAAAGATAGGTATTAGTATTCTTTTAAAGGTAAAAAGATTTTTCAGGAAGCAACATGAGTGAAACATATTCAGAATACTATAAAAGAAATTGTATGAAAAGATTACTGACATTTTGCGTTTTGGGAGCTATGGCACTGACGGTCATGGCTCAGTCTGCTAAACTGTTCACTCCGTACAAAACCACCAACCTGCGCCTGCCCAGCGTCCCCCTGATTGTCAGCGACCCGTACTTCAGCGTGTGGTCGCCCTACGACCAGCTGACCGACGGCACCACTCGCCACTGGACCAACGACGAGAAGCCCTTGGAGGGCCTTTTGCGCGTTGACGGCAAGACCTATCGCTGGATGGGTGCCGACCGCGCCATCCTGCAGAGCATCGTGCCGATGGCCGACGAGGAAGCCTGGGAGGCCGACTACAGCCGCAAGTCGCAGCAGCCTGCCGGATGGATGAAGCCCGATTTTGCCATCAACGACAACTGGCGTCGCGGCAAGGCAGCGTGGGGCAGTCCCGACCTCAGCTTTGTGCGCACCCACTGGAGCGACCTGAACAGCGACCTCTACGTGCGCCGCACCATCGACCTGAAGGCCAGTGACCTGAAGGAAGACCTCTTCATGGTCTATTCTCATGACGATGTGTTCGAGCTCTACATCAACGGCACGAAGGTGGCCGACACCGGCGAGACGTGGGTGGAAGGCGTACAGCTGCACCTTGATGCAAAGCTGAAGGGCCTGTTGCATGAGGGCAGGAACGTGATAGCCGCCCATTGTCATAACACCACTGGCGGTGCCTACACCGACTTCGGACTGTTCAAGAACATCAGCACCAGCAGTGCCAGCATTGAGACCGCCAAGCAGAAGTCGGTCGACGTACTCGCTACCAACACTTATTACACCTTTATATGCGGGCCCGTAGAGCTGGACGTGGTCTTCACGGCTCCCATGCTGATTGACGACTACGACCTGCTCTCTTCGCCCATCAACTACATCTCCTATCAGGTGCGCGCTACCGACGGCAAGGAGCACGACGTGCAGCTGATGATTGCCGCCACGCCCGAGATGGCCCTCAACAAGGTTTCGCAGCCTACCCGCTCCAAGCTGGTTGAGAACGAATGGGGCGGCCAGCAGTACGTCTGCACCGGCACCATCGACCAGCCCATCCTCGCCAAGAAAGGCGACGGCATCTGCATTGACTGGGGCTACTTCTACATCCCTGCCATCAACGGCACTGTGTCGTTGGGCAAGGCCGCTGACATGAGAGAGCGCTTCGCTGCCACCGGCAGTACAAAGACCATGAGCATCTACGAATGTTCCACCGCCTCCTCCATGCCCTTGCTGTGCTACGTGCACGAGTTCGGCAAGACCCGTCAGGCTGCCAGCTTCATGATGATGGGCTACGACGAGGTGGAGGACATCGAGTATATGTACAAGCGCTACAAGGGCTACTGGGCACACGGCGGCACGGTGAGCATCTTCCAGATGTTCAACCGCATGAACTCGCAGTATCAGAACATCATGCAGCGCTGCCGCGACTTCGACAAGCTCATCTACGACGACGGCCTCGCTGCCGGCAACGAGCACTACGCCGAGATTCTCTCGGCCGCCTATCGCCACGTCATCGCCGCCCACAAGCTGTTCCAGGACGACCAGGGCAACCTGCTGTTCTTCTCAAAAGAGAACAACTCCAACGGCTGCGTGAACACCGTCGACCTCACCTATCCCGAGGCCCCGCTGTTCCTCTGCTACAACCCCGAGCTGCAGAAAGCCATGATGACATCCATCTTCGACTATTCAGCCAGCGGACGTTGGACGAAGCCCTTCGCCGCACACGACCTCGGCACCTACCCGATAGCCAACGGCCAGGTGTATGGCGGCGACATGCCTTTGGAGGAAGCCGGCAACATGCTGACGCTGGCCGCACAACTGTGCAAACTCGACGGCAACGCCAACTATGTGCGCAAGTATTACGGCATCCTGGAGACCTGGGCCAACTACCTCTCGGAGAACGGTCAAGACCCCGCCAACCAGCTCTGCACCGATGACTTTGCCGGCCACTGGGCTCACAACGCCAACCTCTCCATCAAGGCCATCATGGGTGTGGCAGCCTTCGCCGAGATTGCACGCATGATGGGCTTCAATGACACAGCCGACAAGTACCTGGCCCGCGCCCGCGAGATGGGCACCAAGTGGGAGAAGGATGCCCGCGAGGGCGACCACTACCGCCTGGCCTTCGACCGCAACAACACCTGGAGCCAGAAGTACAACATGATCTGGGACAAGCTGTGGCAGACCAGCGTCTTCCCCGCCGGCACCATGGAGCGCGATGTGAAATACTATCTGAAGAAGCAGAACAAGTACGGACTGCCCCTCGACATCCGCAAGGACTACACCAAGAACGACTGGATTATGTGGACGGCAGCCATGGCCAGCGACAAGGAGACATTCCTGAAGTTTGTGGAGCCTGTCTACAAGTTCATGGACGAGACTGAGAGCCGTGTGCCTACCAGCGACTGGTACGACACGAAGACAGGCCGCATGGTGGGCTTCAAGGCCCGCTCGGTCATCGGCGGCTTCTGGATGCGCGTGCTGGAAGAGAAACTGAAATAATAAAAAAACAGATATGAGAACGATAAGAATGAAAACCTTGACCTCGGCTGGTTTGCTATGCTGCCTCATCGTGGCAGCCCTCGCTTCCTGCGAGTCGTCGACCACCGTGGAAGACTACTACGGCGTGCAGACGTCGGACCCCTACGACCCGTCGAAGCCGGTAACCATCACCAGCTTCACGCCCACCAAGGGCAGCGTGGGCCAGCAGGTGGTCATCCTTGGCCAGAATTTCGGCAACGACTCGTCGATTGTTAACGTCAACATCGGCGGCAAAGAGGCTGTGCTGGTGAGCGTGAAGAACAATGCCATCTACTGCTATCTGCCGGGCGCCGCCTACGACCAGATAGAGGGTAACCGCCTATATGCTTCGGTGCAGGTCACCGTCGACAAGCAGACGGGCAAGGCCGCCAACCGCTTCGAGTATGAGCGCAAAATGGTGGTGGGCAAGCTGTGCGGCAAGAGCTACGACCGCGAGGCCGACGCCGTGTGGATCGACGGCTCGTTCGACGACTGTAGCGGTTTCAAGAACGACGGCGTGATGCAGTTCTCGCCCTACAACCACGACCAGCTCTTCGTGGTCTACGACCAGGAGCCACACTTCGGCACCGTGGCACACGGCATACAGCTCATCGACCTGAAGGAGCGCACCGTGCAGACCATCCTGCCGCTGTCGAAATTCTCCAACCAGCGTCTGCGCACCATCGACTTCGCCGTCGACCCCTTCATGTATAATGAGGACGGCAGCTTCGATTATATTGTTGACGAGGAGACGGGCCAGAAGAGCGGCTATGCCCCCGAGGGATGGGACCAAACCGCCACAGCCGACCAGAAGAAATGGCGCGAGCACCTGATTATCTCGGCCGACAACGACGACAGCAACTACCGCGCCAACTCGGTCTACATCGTCGACCGCGACCCCGAGGGCAACTTCAGCAGCGGCTCCACCGTGCGACAGCTGGCCAACTACCGCCAGTGCAACGGTGCCTCGCTGCATCCCAATGGAGAGCTGTACTTCACCAGCTTCGCACAGGGCGAGGTGCTGCGCCTCGACATGAGCAAATACTGGGAGACGCAACTGCCCGACACGCTGGGCGGCTCGGGCACCAGCTGGAGCCCCTACGCCAACCAGAACCTCTACGACCTGAACACCGGCAGCAGCACCGGCACGGGAGCCTTCGAGAAGCTCTTCACCGTGCAGGATGTGAGCTGGGAGTTCCAAATCGACATACACCCCAGCGGCAAGTATGCCTACATCGTGGTCATCAACCGCAACTACATCCTGCGCACCGACTACAACGAGCAGACGCACCGATTCTCGGCACCCTACCGAATAGCCGGCGACATGTCGCGCGAAGGCTTCACCGACGGCGTGGGACTCTCGGCACTGCTGCGACGACCCTATCAGGGCACCTTCGTGAAGAACGACCAGTACGAGGCCGAGGGGCGCGACGACATCTACGACTTCTACTTCTGCGACAGCCGCAACGACGCCATCCGTCTGCTCACCCCCGAGGGAATAGTAAAGACCTACGCTGGCGGAGGCTTTGCCACACATGCCGACGGCAACACCTACGGCAACGAGAACGGCGAGCTGCGCGACTTCGCCCGCTTCCACCGCCCCACCGGCCTGGTGAACGACGTGCACCGCGATGCCATCACGGGCGAGAACACGCTGATATTCTACATCCTCGACACCAGCAACTTCGCCATCCGCACCATCACCATGGAAGAGAACCTCGAAGCAAATGAAAACTGAAGAATGCGCCACCGCTACATCCGAATAACCCGGAAAGCTATCATCGTCATTCGTAATCCGCAATTCAAAATATGAAGAGATATATCATAACGCTATTCCTCGTGCTGGGCTCGACGCTCTCGGCCCTGGCGCAAAAGGAACTGACCATCACGGGCCGTGTGACCGACGCCAACGGCGAGGAGGTCATCGGAGCCAGCGTCATCGTGAAAGACTCGAAAGGACTGGGAACCATCACCAACTTCAACGGCGAATACACCATCAAGGTGCAGGAATACCGCACCCTGCAGTTCTCCTATATCGGCTTCAAGACGCAGGAGGTGCTTGTCAAGGGCGACAAGACCCGCATCGACATCGTCATGCAGGAGGATGTGAAGCAGGCCATCGACGAGGTGGTGGTCACCGGTATGGGCACCCAGAAGAAACTCACCGTCACGGGTGCCGTGTCGAACGTGAAGGTGGAAGACCTGAAACACTACAGCACGTCGAACCTGACGAACACGCTGGCCGGCAACGTGCCCGGCATCATGGCCTTCCAGTCATCGGGCCAGCCAGGCAAGAACACCAGCGAGTTCTGGATTCGTGGCATCTCCACCTTCGGAGCCAGCTCGAAAGCCTACATCCTCGTCGACGGATTTGAGCGCGAGAACATCGACGACATCAACATCGAGGACATCGAGAACTTCTCCGTGCTGAAGGATGCCTCTGCCACCGCCATCTACGGTTCGAAGGGCGCTAACGGCGTTATCCTCATCACCACCAAGCACGGCAAGGCCGGCAAGGTGCAGATCAACGGCAAGGTGGAGACCTCCTACAACACACGTACCATCACGCCCGAGTTCGTCGACGGCTTCCAGTACGCCAACTACCTGAACGAGGCCCGCGTCACCCGCAACCTCGGCGTGCTCTACCAGCCCGTGGAGCTCGACATCATCCGCGAGGGTCTCGACCCCGACCTCTATCCCAATGTGGACTGGCAGGACCTGCTGCTGAAGGACGGAGCCCTGAGCTACCGTGCCAACATCAACCTGAGCGGTGGCGGCGAGACGGCCCGTTACTATGTGTCCATGGCCTACACCGAGGACGAGGGTATGTACAAGACCGACGAGACGCTGCGCAAGAAGTATGACACCAATGCCAACTACAAGCGCTGGAACTACCGCATGAACGTCGACATCGACGTGACGAAGACCACGCTGCTCAAGCTGGGCATCGGCGGCAACCTGAACAAGCGAAACTCACCGGGCATCGGCGACGACAAGGTGTGGGGACAGCTCTTCGGCTACAATGCCCTCTACACTCCTGTGATGTTCTCCAACGGCTTCTATCCCGCCAAGGGTGTGTTCAATGCAGAGGAGCGCGACGGTGTCATCACCTACACCCTCGACGAGAACTACATCAACCCCTGGGTCAGCTCTACGCAGACGGGCTACAACAACGAGTGGAACAACAACATACAGACCAATGTCACGCTGGAGCAAGACCTGGGCTTCATCACCAAGGGACTGCACTTCACGGGCCGTTTCGGCTTCGACACCTACAACCAGAATGCCATCCACCTGCATCACTTGCCCGCCCTCTACAGCGCCCGCTCGCGCAACACCGAGACCGGCGAGCTGGACTTCCAGATGGTGCAGAACGCCAAGGACATGGAGCAGACGACGAGCAACGACGGCTGGCGCCGCGAGTTCCTCGACCTGCTGCTGCACTGGGACCGTTCCTTTGCCGACGCCCACTACTTCGGCGCCAATGTCAAGTTCACCGAGGACCAGCAGATCTCCACGCAGAACTTAGGCACCGACGTGAAGAACTCGGTGTCGCGCAAGAACAAAGGCCTGGCCGCTCAGTTCACCTACAACTACAAATACCGCTATTTCCTTGACTATAACTTCGGCTACAACGGCTCTGAGAACTTTGCCGACGGCCACCGCTGGGGTTTCTTCCCCGCCTGGTCTGTGGCTTGGAACATCGGCGAGGAGCCTTGGGTGAAGAAAAAGGCACCTTGGCTCGACATGTTCAAGATTCGCTTCTCCCACGGCAAGGTGGGTAGCGATGCCACCGGCAGCACCCGCTTCCCCTATCTCTACACGCTGGAGCAGAGCGGCAACGGCTACTCCTGGGGTCAGTATGCCAGCAACACCTATTCCAGCATCCGCTACCGCCAGGTGGCCAGCGAGGGCGTCACTTGGGAGGTGGCTACGAAGAATG
>JAEEGG010004158.1_pt1 | contig 35271 bp, 28 predicted proteins | sample 9134161 | NCBI WGS metagenome assembly JAEEGG01 (sample SAMN16246543, study PRJNA631951) | gut metagenome | biome: gut microbiome; feature: rumen; material: CR-attached | host: Bos | place: Iran: Karaj | collected 2018-10
CTCGTGCATGGGACATGGCCCCATCACGTTCTGAGGATTTCAGCTAACCCTATCATTGAGGACTGACAGACATCTACGCTGCCAGCCCTCTTTTGTGTACTATAAACCACTTTGCAAAAAATCTTGGGACGCAGGCACAAAAAAGCCGCTAACTTATTGAAAGTCAGCGGCCAAATTTTATTAGGGTGGTCGAGGTGACAGGACTCGAACCTGCGACAGCCTGGTCCCAAACCAGGAACGCTACCAACTGCGCTACACCTCGTTTTCGTTTTGCGGGTGCAAAGGTACGAAATAAAAATGAGAAAATAAAAAAATGAAAGAATGAAATTTGCGAATTTAACATTCTTTCATTTTTTCATTCTTTCATTCCTTCATTACTTGATGATTCCCTGCTCTACGAAGATCTTCTTCAGGATAATGACTGAGCGGTCAACCTGCTCCTTCGTGTGAGTGGCCATCAAGGCATAGCGTACGAGGGTATCCTGAGGTGCGCATGCTGGCGGGATGACGGGATTGATGAATACTCCTGCCTTGAAGGCGAGCGCCGTAACGAGGAACGTCTTGATGTCGTCGCGCACGTAAAGCGGGATGATGGGGCTCTCGGTCTCGCCGATCTCGAAGCCTTCTTCGCGGAAACGCATCAGGGCGTACTTGGTCACATCCCAAAGTGCCTGAATGCGCTGGGGCTCGTTCTGGATGATGTGAAGGGCCTCCATAGCTGCGGCTGTGGCTGCTGGCGTGTTGGATGCCGAGAAGATGTACGAGCGGGCATTGTGGCGCAGGAAGTTGATGGTGTCCCAGTCGGAGGCGATGAATCCACCGATGGAAGCGAGCGACTTCGAGAAGGTTCCCATAATGAGATCGACCTCGTCGGTCAGTCCGAAGTGATCGCACACACCCCTACCCTGGCGTCCGAACACACCGATGCCGTGGGCTTCGTCGACCATGATCGAGCAGTTGTACTTGTGCTTCAGCTCTACAATCTCAGGCAGCTTAGCCAGGTCGCCCTCCATCGAGAAGACGCCATCGACCACGATGAGCTTGATGGCCTCGTAGGGCAGATTCTTCAGCACTCGCTCAAGATCCTCCATATCGTTGTGCTTGTAGTGGAGCTGCTTGGCAAACGAAAGACGACGACCGTCCACAATAGAAGCGTGGTCGCGATCGTCGCAGATGATGTAATCGTCCTTGCCACAGATAACGGCTAGCACACCCTGATTGACAGAGAATCCTGTAGAGAAGCAGAGGGCTTCATCCTTGTTGACGAATTCAGCAAGTTCCTTCTCAAGCTTCACGTGCAGGTCGAGCGTTCCGTTGAGGAATCGGCTTCCGGCACAACCAGAGCCATACTTATCGAGCGCAGCCTTAGCCGCATCGATGATACGCTGGTCGCCTGTGAGTCCCGTATAAGCATTCGAGCCGAACATCAGCACTTTGTGACCATCCATTTCAACCTCCGTGCCCTGCTTACCTTCAATGGCGCGGAAATAAGGATATACGTCAGCCTCCATGTATTTCTGTGGCTCACGATAGTTTTTGTATTTCTCTTGTAATTGTCCCATTCTGACTAATAGGTTTTCTTTTCTTTTTATTTCAGGCTGCAAAGTTACACATTTTTTATCAATTCGTGCAAGTTTTTATTAATAATTGTATGTTTTTTGTGATTTTCTTAAAAAAAACATTGCTTTTTCTGCGTTTTTTTGTATTTTTGCACATGTAATGATGATGGAAAAGAAGAAAATTACATTCATACTGAACCCTATATCGGGTACGCATTCGAAGGATGAGATACCTGGACTGATAGAGAGCACTCTCGACAAGGAGCGCTTCGAATCTGAAATCATCTTCACGGAATATGCCGGGCATGCCGCCGAAATAGCCCATGACTGCGCCGAGGCTGGCGCTGACATCGTTGTGGCGGTGGGTGGCGACGGCACGGTGAACGAGGTTGCGCGATCGCTCGTTCACACGCAGACCGCCCTCGGCATCATCCCTTGCGGATCGGGTAACGGCCTGGCACGCCATCTCTGCATACCGCTCGACGTGAAAGGGGCACTGAGAATCATCAACAAGGACATGATCGAGGACTTCGACTACGGCATCATCAACGACATGCCCTTCTTCTGCACCTGCGGCGTCGGCTTCGATGCCTTCATATCGCTGAAGTTTGCCGAGGCTGGCAAGCGCGGACCGATCACTTACGTGGAGAACGTGCTGAAGGAGGGACTGAATTATAAACCAGAGACTTACGAGGTTGAGGACGAGACGGGGGCAACGAAGTACAAGGCCTTCCTGATAGCCTGTGCCAATGCGTCGCAATACGGCAACAATGCCTACATCGCCCCTGGAGCCACCATGAAGGACGGCGAGATGGACGTGATCGTGATGGAGCCCTTCGATGTGCTCGACGCGCCGCAGATTGCCGCCGACCTCTTTATGAAGACGCTGGGCAACAACTCGAAGATCAAGACCTTCCGTACGAAGCATTTGCACATACACCGTAAGGAGGAGGGTGCCATCCACTACGACGGCGACCCGATCATGACGGGCACTGACATCGACGTACACATCGAGCACAACGGCATCCGCATCGTAACCAATCCTGAGGCTATCGAGGACGAGGCGCAGCCTAACTTCCTGCTGAATGCCTTCAGCGACCTCTTTAATAATATAAATAATGTACGTGAGGACATCGAGAAGCGCGGCAAGCGGATTCAGCGGGTGAATAAGGTGCTGCTGAGGAAGCTCACGAAGTTGTAGTTTTCGAGGAGTGTGGAGTGTGGAATGAGGAATGAGGAATGTGGAATGAGGAATGTGGAATGAGGAATGTGGAACGAGGGACGAGGATATAAAAAAAAGGCTGAAGAATTTCATCTTCAGCCTTCTTTTTGCTTTCGAGAGGTGCCTAGCAGATTCGAACTGCTGTAGACGGTTTTGCAGACCGTTGACTAAGCCACTCATCCAAGGCACCGTTTCTTCAAATGCGGGTGCAAAGGTAGTCATTATTTTCGACACTGCCAAATGTTTTCGCGATTTTTTTGCTTCTTCTTGCAATTTTTCGCCAATGCACAGCCTTTGCATGCCTCATTGACATCGGTCAGAGCCCGATATACACGGAAGGCTGCATAGCTGACGGCGGCAGCAAGAACAGCCACAACAATCCACGTTTGCCACATGGCTGCCTACACTACGCCTCCTCAGAGAAGAGATCGCCGATCTCAGCGATTTCATCCTCATCAAACCATTTAGACAGGCGTCTTTTGGCCTTATCCACGATTTCAGGATCGATGCCCGTCCACACCTTCTTCAGCACATAGAGCAGCACGGCGAGGTCGTCGGTCAGTCCGGCAATGGGAATAGCATCTGGTATCACATCGAGCGGACTGATCATATAGCCCAGGGCTCCGATGATGATGGCCTTGTCGCTCTTGCTCACCTTATCGCTCTGCAATGTATAGTAAAGTATCAGCGCCGCATAGACCAGCTTGGCACCTGCTCGTTTGGCGATACGTGCAAGTTTCTCAGCAAAATCCTTCTTCGAAAACTTGCCTGAATAATTCATAAAATCGGGTAATTCCATAAGTTCATTCTTTTTGGTTAAGTATTATTTGTTTATCCTGATGATTCTGATGCCAGTGTGAGTGGGGTGCTTCTGCAGATACTGCGCCAGCGTCATGGGTTCGATGATGACCTTCTTGTGGATCATCGAGGCGTTAAGCAGGTGGAGCACATTGCCCTGCCACACAGCCAGTCCGAGGTGGGCAATATCGAGCCCTTTCTTCTTACAGGTGATGGCGATGATGTCGCCGTCGCGCACAGCCTTCTTCAGCAGGGCACTGTTGGAGACGAGTCCTTTGGGGATATAGCGGAACTTGCCGCCTGACACCTTCTGCTCCATGCGACGGATATCGCTGAGATATTCAGGGTGCTCTCGCAGAGCCTTGTAGCTATTAGGATGCGTGCTCATATAGTCGACCTTGACCGTCTGTATGGCCTTGAACGGAGGGTTTGGTGCCTGGATCTCCTTGACAATGCCCTTGGCCGTGTTAGCCGTAATCCACTCTGTGAAGTAATGGATGCGGCTGGTGTAGCTGTCGGCCTTGCCCTCACGATAGCGCATATCCCTGAGTGCATCGAGGTAGGCTTGCCATGTGTATTGACGGCGATAGGCGCAGAGCGTCAGGGCTGTGACAGTTTCTACCAGCGTGGTACAGTCGAGCTCGCGGGTGTTGACAATGAGTCGCTCAGAGTTGAACTTCTCGAGCGTGTAGGCCACGTAGGGCACACCCAGGAACTGACGCGCAAAGAACAGTGGAACGTTGGCAGTAGCAGGCTGCTGGCGAACCTTGCTGAGCAGCTGGCAAATCTTAACACTATCGGCAGGCAGGGCACTGACAGCACCCTTACCATTACCTGTAGCCGCACCTGCATAGAGGCACATCCACCAACCTATTATTAATAACGAAAACCTCTTCAAATCTGTCATCAGAACTTGCTTAATATACGATCCATCACCCAGTTGACCGGTGTAGCCGAGACACTGGTACAGGTGCACACCGACAGGCCTTGCAGATGCTCGATGACATTCTTAATGAGCGGATACTGCACGTAAGGGGGATTGGGCACGGTGATGCTCTCATCGCCCTCGCTGGTCTGCAGGCGTATAGGATTATAATCGAACACAGAGAAGCTGACCTGCCCTTCAGTGCCAATGATCTCGATACAGTCTTCGCGGGCACTCTCGTGGGCCACGTAGCACCAAGAGCCGCTGCCAGGCAGTCCATTCTCGAAACGGAAGCAGGCACTCACGGAATCCTCAGCCTCGTAATAGCCGCCGCGATTGGCACAGATACCTCGGGCTTCGAGGATGACGCCGAACATATCCTGCAGCAGGTCGAGCTGATGAGGAGCCATATCGTAGAAATAGCCACCTCCGGCAATGTCGGGCTGCAGCCGCCAAGCCAGTGGTGTGCCGTTCCTGACGGCCTCGGCATCGGCAGGGCGCAAAGGCTCTGTATAACGTATCTGAACATTCAGGATCTTGCCTATCCGACCGCTGTTGACGATCTCCTTCACCTTCTGGAAGTAAGGCAGGTAACGGCGGTAATAAGCCACAAAGCAGGGGATGCCCGTCTGCTCAGAGATGCGGTTGATACGGGCGCAATCCTCATAGCTTGCCGCCAGCGGTTTCTCCACATAGACGGGTTTTCCAGCCTTCATGGCCATGATGGCGTAAGTGGCATGGCTGGCTGGAGGAGTGGCCACATAGACGGCATTCACGTCAGGATCATCGATCAGCTCCTGGGCATCAGTATACCACTTACGGATGCCGTGCTCGATGGCATAGGTGCGCGCACGCTGCTCCGTACGGCTCATCACCGCCTCAACACTCGAGCCATCGACCTCGCTGAAAGCTGGTCCGCTCTTGCGTTCAGTCACGTCGCCGCAACCTATAAATCCCCACTTTAATTGCTTCATACCATAAAATTTTGGTGCAAAGATACGAAAAATCGGGGGGAGAACAAAAAGATTCATTCTTTTTTTATATCTTTGCACTCGAAAATTCAATCAGAGATGGAAAAAGAAGACAAAGACATACTCCAGAAGATACGTAGCAGCCGTGCATGTATACGTGACGGCTACCGTATGTTTACAGAGAGATTCAGGCGGATATTCCGTCATACATGGAAATGGACCATCGGCTTTGCCGTGCTATCGGCTGTAGCCTCTGCCCTACCCGTTCTCGTATCGCCGACCCTGACATTAGCTGGTTTGCTGATTGAGGTCGTGGCCGTCGTGGTGTTCTTGTGGCTGGCCAACAAGCAGCTCCATAAGCGTGGCTTCTTCGAGGCGACGCAGAAGGTGGGCTTCAAGGCATGGATGCGCCACCTTGGCATGCTGCTGTTGATCATGATCGTGTGTCTCGTCATCGTATCGATACTCATACTGTTCACCTCGTTGCCCTCAGTCATCATGATGGCTGCCAACTGGGAATCGCAGATGGGTGTGATCAACGGTGATCCTCAAGGTATGCCCGATTACGTGATGTGGCTCTCGATCGGTGCCTTCCTGATAGCGGGTTTCCTGAGAGCCTACGTGTGGCTGACCATCCTCTGCCCGCTCTATCTGGCAAAGGTTTCCATTGCCTTACAGGAGAAAGAACGCGAAGAATTCAATCAGAAATCAATTACGAAAAATAATGAAGAAAAGGCTATTGTTTATAGATCGTGACGGAACGCTCATCGAAGAGCCTGCCGACGAGCAGATTGACAGCTTTGAGAAGTTGAAGTTCGTGAAGGGCGTATTCCGCAATCTGGCCTTCATCCGCGAAAAGCTCGACTTCGAATTTGTCATGGTGAGCAATCAAGACGGACTGGGTACAGACGCATTCCCTGAAGACACTTTCTGGCCTGTCCACAACTTCATTCTCCAGACGCTGGAGGGTGAAGGCATCACATTCGACGACATACTCATCGACCCTCACTTCCCAGAGGACAACGCGCCAACGAGGAAGCCGAATACGGGTCTGGTTGAGAAATACATGAACGATACGGAAACATACGACATTGCTAACTCATACGTTATCGGTGATCGCGAAACGGATAGAAGTTTTGCTCGAAACATCGGCTGTAAATCACTGATTCTAAGCGACGAAGGTATGTCATGGAATAAGATTACAGAACTACTCTTCGCTGGAGAGAGAATCGCTGAGGTGAGCCGTAAGACTAAGGAAACTGATATCCATATCAAGGTGAATCTTGATGGCACGGGCAAGTGCGACATCAGCACGGGATTGGGATTCTTCGATCACATGCTGGAGCAGATCGGCAAGCATGGCATGATGGATCTGACAATTCACACGAAAGGAGATCTCGAGGTCGACGAGCACCATACGATTGAGGACACAGCCATCGCCCTGGGTGAGTGCATACTGAAGGCCTTAGGCGACAAGCGCGGTATTGAACGCTATGGATACTGCCTGCCGATGGACGACTGTCTGTGCAGTGTGGCACTCGACTTTGGAGGCCGCCCGTGGCTGGTATGGGACGCAGAATTCAAACGTGAGAAAATCGGCGAAATGCCTACCGAAATGTTCTTACACTTCTTCAAGAGCCTCAGCGATGCTTCGAAGATGAATCTGAACATTAAGGCTGAAGGGCAGAACGAGCACCATAAGATAGAAGGAATCTTCAAGGCACTGGCCCGTTCGCTGAAGATGGCTGTCCGCCGTGATATCTATCATTACGAGCTACCTTCAACAAAGGGAATGCTTTAATTGGGCTAAAATTTGGTGATATCGAAAACTTTTCGTACCTTTGCAGCCCAATTTATATATAATAAGGTATAAGGATAAGAGATGATTACAGTTACAAACCTGCAAATACAGTTTGGAAAGAAGGTTCTCTACAAGGATGTGAACCTGAAGTTTACCAGTGGAAATATCTATGGCATCATCGGAGCCAACGGTGCGGGCAAGTCTACCCTGCTGCGCGCTATCAGCGGAGAGCTGGAACCCAACAAGGGATCGGTTGAGATGCAGCCAGGCGAGCGACTGAGCGTGCTCGAGCAGGACCACTTCAAATACGATGCCTTCACGGTGATGGATACCGTGCTGATGGGTCATAAGCCCATGTGGGACAATATGAAAGAGCGCGAGGCACTCTACTCGAAGCCTGAGATGACAGAAGAAGACGGCAATCGTGCCGCAGAACTCGAGATGGCCTTTGCCGAGATGAACGGCTACGAGGCAGAGAGCGAGGCAGCCCAACTGTTGCAGAACCTCGGCGTACAGGAGTCACAGCACTATAAGCAGATGTCAGACATCTCGAACAATGAGAAGGTGCGCGTGATGCTGGCAAAGGCACTCTTCGGACATCCTGACAACTTGCTGCTCGACGAGCCTACCAACGACCTCGACCTCGACACCGTGCAGTGGCTCGAGGAATATCTTTCGAATCTGGAACAATGCGTGCTGGTGGTCAGCCACGACCGTCACTTCCTCGATGCCGTCTCTACCCAGACCGTCGACATCGACTTCGGTAAGGTGACACTGTTCTCAGGTAACTACTCATTCTGGTACGAGAGTTCGCAGTTAGCTCTGCGTCAGGCTCAGAACCAGAAGCTGAAGGCCGAGGAGAAGAAGAAGCAGCTGGAAGAGTTTATCCGCCGATTCTCAGCCAATGTAGCGAAATCCAAGCAGACCACTTCACGCAAGAAGATGCTGGAGAAGTTGAACGTAGAGGAGATCACGCCCTCTACACGTAAGTATCCAGGCATCATCTTCTCAATGGAGCGCGAGCCTGGCACACAGATTCTCGAGGTTGAAGGCCTGAAGGCCGTAGATGCCGACGGAACGGTGCTCTTCGATAATGTAAGCTTCACCATCGAGAAAGGTCAGAAGACAGTCTTCCTCTCACATAATCCCAAGGCAATGACCGCTCTCTTCGAGATTATCAATGGCAACCGCGAGGCTCAGGCTGGTACCTACAAATGGGGTGTCACCATCACCACAGCCTATCTGCCACTCGACAATACAGAGTTCTTCCAGAGCGAGATGAATCTTGTGGACTGGCTCTCGCAATGGGGACCAGGCAACGAGGTGACGATGAAGTCGTTCCTCGGCCGTATGCTCTTCAAAGAGGAGGATGTGCTGAAACATGTGAATGTGCTGTCAGGAGGTGAGAAGATGCGTTGCATGATTGCACGCATGCAGTTGAAGAACGCCAACTGTCTGATTCTCGACACACCTACCAATCACCTCGACCTCGAAAGTATCCAAGCATTCAACAACAACCTGATACAGTTCAAGGGCAATATCCTCTTTGCCTCACACGACCATGAGTTTATCAATACCGTTGCTGACCGTATCATCGAACTGACTCCAAAGGGTACCATTGACAAGCTGATGACCTATGATGACTATATCTACGACGAGGCCATCAAGGAAAAGAAAGCCGAGCTCTATGCTTAATGGCACGGAATTTGCATGAAGGTTATCAGAACTTTTAAACAACCGCTATTATGACAGAAAAAGATATCAAGATTGAAGGAGAAGAGACTGTTGATGCAGTCGACGCTGAGAACACAGAGAATGCTGAGCAGACTGAGGCCACAGGTGCTGAAAACGAGAAGTCGGCTGACAAAGAGTCAGAGGCTGAGGAGAAAGATCCGCTGGTGAAGGCTCAGGAAGAGATTGAAGAGCTGAAGGACAAGTGGCTGCGCTCAGTAGCAGAGTTTGAGAACTACCGCAAACGTACCCTGAAGGAGCGTGCAGAGTTGATTCTGAACGGTGGCGAGAAGGTGATTACAGCCATCCTGCCCATCCTCGACGATATGGAGCGTGCCATCGAGAACGGTGCCAAGACCGATGATCCAGAGGTGCTGCGTGAGGGTATGACCCTGATTCATCAAAAGTTTATGAAGACGCTCGAGGCTCAGGGTGTCAGCAAGATTGAGACAAAGGATGCCGACTTCGATACCGATGTTCACGAGGCTGTGGCCATGGTGCCTGGTATGGGCGACGACAAGAAAGGAAAGGTCATCGACTGTCTGCAGGAGGGCTATAAACTAAACGACAAAGTAATCCGCCACGCAAAGGTGGCCGTAGGACAATAAACAAGATAAAAAAGTAAAAAGGGAAATAAATAATGGCACAGAAACGTGACTACTACGAGGTGCTGGGCGTTCAGAAAAGCGCTACAGAAGATGAGATTAAGAAAGCGTATCGTAAGATAGCCATCAAGTACCACCCCGATCGCAACCCGGGTGACAAAGAGGCTGAAGAGAAGTTCAAGGAGGCGGCAGAGGCTTATAACGTGCTGCACGATCCGAAGACTCGCCAGCAATATGACCAGTTTGGTTTCGATGGTCCTGGCATGGGCGGCTTCGATTTCAGCGGCTTTGGTGGTGCCAGCATGAACATGGACGACATCTTCTCGATGTTCGGCGACATCTTCGGCGGCCACGGCTTCGGAGGTTTTGGAGGTGGTGCGCGCCGCCCTCAGCAGCACAGAGGCGGTGACCTGCGCCTGAAAGTGAAACTGACACTGGAGGAGATCAACAAGGGTGTCACCAAGAAATTCAAGGTTCGTAAGGATATCCATTGCCCGCATTGTAATGGTTCTGGTGCCGAGGCTGGCAGCGGCAAGGAGACTTGTCCTACATGTCATGGAAGTGGTGTCATCACCCATACCACTCAGAGCATCTTCGGTATGATGCAGCAACAGAGCGTTTGTCCTGTCTGCGGCGGCGAAGGTGAGGTTATCAAGAACAAATGTAAGGAATGTGGAGGCACTGGTATACAGAAGGGCGAAGAGGTCGTTGAAATCAACATCCCTGCAGGTGTTGCCGAAGGTATGGTTGTCAATGTTCCTGGCAAAGGTAATGCCGGCAAGCATAACGGCTTGAACGGTGATATTCAGGTGTTCATTGAGGAAGAGCCGCATGACACATTCGTTCGCGATGGCAGCGACCTTATCTATAACCTTCTGCTCGACTTCCCCACAGCAGCACTTGGCGGGGAGGTAGAGATTCCGACTATTGAGGGCACCAAGCTGAAGGTTAAGCTCGAAAACGGCACACAGCCAGGCAAGACGCTGCGACTGAGAGGCAAGGGCCTGCCTGCTGTTCAGGGTTACGGCAACGGCAAGGGTGATCTGGTGGTGAACATCAGCGTCTATGTGCCGAAAACACTCAGCCGTGAAGAGAAGCAGGCCATTGAGCAGTTCAAGGACAGCGACAACTTCAAGGGCGACAAGCAGACACGCGACTCGATCTTCCAGAGATTCAAGAATTACTTTAATTAATATATAAGGTATATGACATATTCAGAAACGTGTGAATTCCTCTATAACCAGCTGCCCATGTTTGAAAAGCAGGGGGCTATCGGCTATAAGGAGGGACTGGACAACACCATCGCCCTGGATGAGCATTTCGGCCACCCACACCGAAACTATCGCACCATTCATGTGGCTGGTACCAATGGCAAAGGATCCTGTGCTCACACGTTATCTGCCATCCTGCAGATGTGCGGCTACAAGGTAGGACTATACACCTCACCCCACCTTGTGGATTTCAGCGAGCGAATCCGTATCAACGGAGAACCCATCTCTGAAGAGTATGTCATTGACTTTGTGGAGAAAGAAAAGGCTTTCTTCCAACCGCTGTCACCCTCATTCTTTGAGATTGTCACAGCGATGGCCTTCAAGTACTTTGACGACATGAAGGTGGATATCGCTGTCATCGAAGTGGGAATGGGTGGCAGGCTTGACTGTACAAACATCATCACACCCGTACTTTCCGTCATCACTAATATCGGACTGGATCACACTCAATTCCTGGGAACCACGCTCGAACAGATTGCAATAGAGAAAGCTGGTATCATGAAGAAAGATGTTCCTGTGGTTATCGGAGAGACCACGCCTGAGACCAAAATGGTGTTCGAGGCAATGTCGACGGAAACTCACACTCCCATCGTCTTTGCAGAAGACGAGCAGGAAATCATTACTGCCATCCACACCAATCATGGCACCGAATATCGCACCAAGAACTTCGGCATCTTGACTGGTGAGCTCATGGGCTACTATCAGGAGAAGAATACCAACACCATTTTATGTGCCGTCAAGGAACTCGAGAAGTTAGGCTATCTGTATCACTGCCCTTGCAATAGGGAAAGTGCCTGCAAGAACAAGGAAGTAAGAGACGGATTCAAGAACGTATGCGGCCTGACTGGACTCAGAGGGCGCTGGCAGAAAGTGAGCGACGTTCCACTTACTATTTGTGATACGGGCCATAACGTGGAAGGTTGGGAATACCTGAGCAAACAGATCAGTGCTGTCAACTGCCATCACAAGCACATTGTCTTTGGCATGGTGGAAGATAAAGACTTCGAAGGTGTGATGAATCTATTGCCAAAGGATGCGACCTACTATTATACACAAGCCAAGAATCATCGTGCCATCTCAGGTGACGTACTGAAGATGTACGGCATGGGAATCGGACTGTCAGGTGAGAGTTTCCCTGATGTAGCAACTGCCTATAGAATAGCTCGAGATTCTGCCGATAATGGTGACTTAGTGTTCATTGGAGGTAGCAGTTATGTAGTCGCAGACTTCCTGAAAAACTGCATTTAGGCTTTTTTAATACACAGGAAACATTTTTTTCGTTGATTCCTTCGTCTATTTGGATATTTTTTTGTTACTTTGCAAAAAATTGTTTTGTAACTAAAAACATTCAATTATGGCTAATACAACAGAAACAGCGAATCTGTGTGGTCTGAAGCGGGAGAACTTCCAGACCACGATTAATGGTAAGAAAACCGACCTGTACATCCTCAAGAATCGTAAAGGTTATGAAGTTGCTATCTCTAACTACGGAGGTGCGATTTGTGCTATTATGGTACCTGACAAGGATGGCAAAGTAGCAAACGTTATTCAGGGACACGGCAGTATCCAGCAGCTTATGAGCGGCAAAGAGCCTTATTTGTCGACTCTAATCGGCCGATGGGGTAACCGTATCTGCAAAGGCCAGTTCACCCTGAACGGCAAGGATTATCAGTTGGCTCTCAACGATGGTCCCAATCACTTGCATGGTGGTACCGTAGGTTTTAACGCAAAGGTATGGGATGCCCGTCAGATGGGTCCACGCTCCCTGGCTCTGCACCGTGTTTCATCTTATGGTGAGGAAGGCTTCACTGGAGAACTCGACGTGACCGTAGAGTTTACCTTCACAGACCTTAACGAACTGATCATCGAGTATCTGGCTACCACCAACAAGAAGACCATAGTCAATCTGACTCATCACGCATTCTTCAGTCTGGCTGGTACAGCAGATCCCACTCCAACCATTGAGGATCAGATCTGCGAGATCAATGCTGACTTCTATCTGCCTACCGACGACACCGCTATTCCTACAGGTGAGATTCTGAAGGTTGAAGGTACACCGTTTGACTTCCGTGCTCCAAAGACATTCGGCAAGGAGATCAACGCTGATAATGAGCAGATTAAGTTCGGACATGGCTATGACCACAACTACGTGCTGAACAAGCATGAAGAGGGTGAACTGAGCTTTGCTGCCAGAATTACCGAGCCAAAGAGCGGTCGTACACTGGAGTGCTACACAACAGAGCCTGGAATGCAGCTTTACACAGCCAACTTCGCAACAGGTTACAAGGGAGCCAACGACTGTACATTCCCATACCGCTCAGCAGTATGTCTGGAGGCTCAGCACTTCCCTGACACACCAAACCGTCCTTACTTCCCCAGCGTCGTTCTGAACCCAGGTCAGCGCTATAAGCAGAAGACGATCTATCGTTTTGGTGTTGTTGAATAATCCTCCGACTAAAAATTAGACAAGAATATGACTGAGACTAAGAACAATGGCAAGCTGATTGCCATTATCACCATGTGCTTCATCTTCGCGATGATCAGTTTTGTAACAAACATGGGTGCACCCTTTGGCAACATTTGGGGATTTGAATATCCATTTGCAAAGGCATGGGGTAATCTGATGAACTTTGCCGCCTACCTCTTTATGGGTATTCCAGCTGGTAAAATGCTGACTAAATACGGGTATAAGAAGACTGCCCTGATAGCTCTTATCGTAGGTATTGTGGGATTGGTATTCCAATATCTTTCAAGTCTGTTTGGAGCCGGCTCTTACGTTTTTTCATACAACGGCATCCCTGTAGCTCTCAATCTGGTCATCTATCTGCTGGGTGCTTTCATCTGCGGTTTCTGTGTATGTATGCTGAACACCGTAGTGAACCCTATGCTGAATCTTCTCGGAGGTGGTGGTAATAAGGGTAATCAGCTCATCCAGATTGGTGGTACTTTGAACTCACTGACTGGTACGTTGACTCCACTGTTGGCGGGTATCCTCGTAGGTACTGTAACCAAGGACACCAGCATGAGCGACGTTGCTCCATTGCTTTTCATTGGAATGGCTGTATTTGCTATCTCATTTGTCATTATCAGCCGCGTTTCAATCCCTGAGCCTACCCTTGGTAAGATTGAGCCAAAGTATGAACGCAGTCCTCTGGCTTTCCGTCACTGTGTGCTGGGCGTTATTGCCATTTTCTTCTATGTAGGTATTGAGATTGGCATCCCCATGGAGTTGAATTTCTATGTAACTGATCTTCCATTCGAGGGTGCTGCAGCTGCAGGAGGCACACTAGCCGCAGCCTACTGGCTCCTGATGATGATTGGGCGTGCATGCTCAAGTGCCATCTCTGGTAAGGTTTCTACTAAGCTGCAGCTTTCGACTGTCAGTGCCGTTGCAATCATTCTTCTGATTATTGCCATCTTTATGCCAGAAAGTGTAACTATCGGCTTCAACGGAAATGATGTACCTGCTAAGGCATTCCTTATTCCCGCCTGCGGACTCTGCACCTCTATCATGTGGGGCGGTATCTTCAACCTCTCTGTAGAGGGTTTGGGCAAATATACGGAGGCAGCTTCTGGCATCTTCATGACAATGGTTGTTGGTGGTGGTATCATGCCGTTGTTCCAGGAGGCTATAGCAGAATCAGTAGGTCCGATTGCCAGCTATTGGCTTGTCATTGCCATGCTTGCCTATATCCTATTCTATGCCCTCATCGGCTGTAAGAATGTGAACAAGGATATCAAAGTAGACTAAATTTAAACCTCTAAAACATTAAGATTATGGATATTGAATTTGTAAGAAGCCGCTTCATCAAGCACTTTGATGGAAAGACCGGTAACGTATATGCTTCTCCTGGACGAATCAACCTCATTGGTGAGCATACCGATTACAATGGCGGTTTCGTATTCCCTGGTGCTGTCGATAAAGGTGTCATGGCCGAAATGCGTGCCAATGGTACTGAAGACACCGTGATGGCTTATGCCATCGACCTGAAGGATCGTGTAGACTTCAAGTTGAGTGATCCTGCAGGTCCTCGTGCCAGCTGGGCTAGATACATCTATGGTATTTCACTGGAGATGAAGAAATTGGGCGTTCCCGTTAAAGGTTTCAATATCGCCTTTGCAGGTGATGTTCCCTTGGGTGCTGGAATGTCTTCTTCAGCTGCAATGGAAAGTTGCTTTGCCTGTGGTCTGAACGATATTTTTGGTGAGAATAAGGTTTCTCAGTGGGATATGGTTCTCGCAGGTCAGGCTACCGAGCACAACTATTGTGGTGTCAACTGTGGCATCATGGACCAGTTTGCTTCTGTCTTTGGAAAGGCAGGCTGTCTGATGCGCCTTGATTGCCGCAGCCGTGAGTTCGAATATTTCCCATTCAAGCCCGATGGCTATCGTTTGGTTTTGCTCGACTCTGTCGTAAAGCACCAGTTGGCAGGCTCTCCTTATAATGACCGTCGTAATAGTTGTGAGAATGTGGTAAAACACATTCAGGCCAAACATCCAGAGGGAAAGTTTGAAACCCTGCGTGATTGCACTTGGGAACAACTTGACGAGGTTCGTGCTGAGGTTGGCGAAGAAGATTACAAGCGTGCCAAGTTTGTGCTTGGCGAGAAGGATCGAGTGCTTGCAGTCTGCGATGCTTTGAACGAAGGCGATTACGAGAAAGTCGGCGAGATGATGTACAAGACCCACGAAGGCCTGTCAAAGGACTACGAAGTATCTTGTGAGGAACTCGACTATCTGAACGACATCGCCAAGGAAAATGGTGTAACAGGTAGCCGTATCATGGGTGGCGGCTTTGGTGGTTGTACCATCAACCTCGTTCGCAATGACCTTTATAAGAAGTTCATTGAGGATGCCAAGCAGAAGTTCAATGCAAAATACGGACATGAACCAAAAGTCTATGATGTAGTCATCGGCGACGGTTCACGCAAGATTTGCTAATTCCGACTTGCTATAAACACGTCTTTTTGTGTTTATAAAAGTTAAATAAGAGCGGTAAGGTGTAAATAATACACTTTACCGCATTTTTTTTCATATTTTTATTTGTTTGTTCAAAAAATAATTGTAATTTTACACCCAAAATCGTTCAATAATAATAAAACAACTAAAAACAAGTAAAAATGAAAGTATTCAGATCAACATTGATGGGCATTGGCGTTGCAGCGCTGATGTTCTCTGCTTGTGCTGGTGGCCAGAAGGCACCACAGTTGACGGTATCGGGTCTAGACCCTGCCAAGTTTGACACAACTATTCAAGCAAAGCGTGTAAAACTTTTCACGCTAAAGAACAAAAATGGCATGGAAGTATGTATCACTAACTATGGTGGACGAATCGTTTCGCTCGTCGTTCCTGATAAGGATGGCAATCCAACGGACGTCGTACTCGGTTTTGACAACATCGCTCAGTATGCCGACACACTGAATTCACCATCAGACTATGGTTCAAGTGTGGGCCGTTATGCAAACCGCATTAAGAACGGACAGTTCATACTTGGTAATGACACCATTCAACTGAAGAAAAACGATGGTCCCAACTGTCTGCACGGAGGTGGTAACACTGGTTGGATGCATCAAGTATACGATGCTGAGCAAATCGGCGATTCTGTCCTGAAGCTGACGATTGTGGCTGCTGCAGGTGAGAATGGATTCCCAGGAAAGGTGATGGCAGTTACAACCTATAAGGTTACAAATGACAATATCCTCGACATGACATGGGAGGCTGAGACAGATAAGCAGACCATCATCAACCAGACAAACCACAACTATTACAACCTAAGTGGTGACTTTACACAACCCGCTTACGATCAAGTACTCTATGTGAATGCCGACAATTTCACTCCAAGCGATAAGCTCTACATCCCAACGGGTGAAATCAAATCAGTTGAGGGAACACCTATGGACTTCCGTACACCTCATGCCGTTGGGGACAGCATCAACTCTGATTTCGACCAGATTCAGAATGCGACAGGCTATGACCATAATTTCTGCCTGAATACTTTTAAGGATGGTAAGGGTGATGACACTCAGGTATGTGCGAGTCTCTATTCTCCGAAGTCAGGCATCTTCATGGAAATGTTTACAAACGAGCCTGGCGTACAGGTATACAGCGGCAATTTCCAGGGTGTCGGTGCTGATGCTACCATCAGCCGCAAGCATGGTATCACCTACCCCAAGCACGTGAGCATTTGTCTCGAGAGCCAGAAGTATCCCGACTCTCCTAATCATCCTGAGTGGTTACAGCCAACACTGAATCCTGACGAAAAGTACTACAGCCACGCTGCATACAAGTTCTCAATCAAATAATTACTAACATTAACATAACAAAGAAAACAATGGATTGGAATTCACATGAGTTCATTTGGCTCGATTGGACAGTTCTTGCCATCGGCCTTTGTGGAGTGATAGCAGCCGTATGGTATGCTATCTGGAAAGACAAGAAAGCCCAGCAGGGCGAGGACTCTTCTGCCTACCTATTTGGTAAAGGAGAGCCCTGGTATGTAATTGGTATGGCCATTTTTGCAGCCAACATCGGCTCCGAGCACCTTGTAGGTCTGGCTGGTACTGGTGCAAAAGACGGTGTAGGTATGGCCCACTGGGAGATGCAGGGATGGATGATCCTCATCTTGGGTTGGGTATTCGTACCATTCTATGAGCTGCTCATCAACAAGATGGGCAAGATTATCACGATGCCTGATTTCCTGAAGTTCCGCTATACTCAGCGTACGGGTTCGTGGCTCTCGATTATCACACTTGTTGCCTACGTGCTGACGAAAGTATCAGTAACGGCTTTCACAGGTGGTGTATTCTTTGAGTTCCTGCTTGGTATTCCCTTCTGGTACGGAGCCATTGGTCTGATTGCCATTACAGCTGTATTCACCGTATTCGGTGGTATGAAGGGTGTGATGACACTTAGTTCCATCCAGACACCTATTCTTATTATAGGTGCATTCATGGTTCTTTTCCTGGGTCTTAACATGTTGGGCGGAGGTAGCATCACGGAAGGTTGGACAGTCTTAATGGACAATGCCGCTTCAATGCACAATGGCGCCGGTATACACCACATGTTCCACTTTGAGCAAATGCCTACTCCTGAGGGCGGAATGGTTGCCGACCATCTGTACAATGAATATCCTGGCTATGTAGTGTTCATCGGAGCATCAATCATTGGATTCTGGTACTGGTGTACTGACCAGCATATCGTACAGCGTGTGCTCGGACAGGTGCCTGGTGAGGATAATGCAGTCGTAATGGCACGTGCCCGTCGTGGTACTATCGCTGCAGGCTTCTTCAAGATCCTACCCTGCTTCATGTTCCTGATTCCTGGCATGATTGCCATCGCTCTGAATAATATGGGAGTAGAAGGATTCTCCATGTACGATGCGACCGTTCTCGACGCTTTCATAAACAATCACATTGAAGACTCTGAACTCATTGCCAGCATCAATGCTGCTCTGGCATCTGTCGATCCTCAATTGGTACAGAATCATGGACTTCTGTCCGATCCTGCATGGCTCAGAGAGCACTATGATGAGCTTTGTCAAGTAGTTCAGACTCATCCTCACGGTGTAGAGGCTCTATTGAACACCGATGCCTCGTTTGCCGCTATGGTTAAGAACGTGCTGCCCGCTGGCGTAAAGGGTATTGTCACCATCGGCTTTGTATGTGCTCTGGTAGCATCATTGGCAGCTTTCTTCAATAGTTGTGCCACCCTGTTTACTGAGGACTTCTATAAACCCATGAAGAAGGGCATGAGCGAGGCACACTACGTATTCGTTGGCCGTATGGCTACCGTTGTCGTTGTGATTCTTGGCCTCATCTGGATGCCTGTGATGATGAGCCTCGGTTCACTCTATAGCTATCTGCAGGGAATCCAGTCATTGCTGGCTCCCGCTATGGTCGCTGTATTTACATTGGGTATGTTCTCCAAGAAGATTACACCTAAGGCTGGTGAATGGGGTCTCATCGGCGGTTTCTTCATTGGTATGTGCCGTCTGGTGACTAACGTCATCACCGATACCGGTAAGGCTACCATGGACGGTGCCTTCTGGGATGCCACTACTTGGTTCTGGCAGACTAACTGGCTCGTATTCGAGTGCTGGTTGCTCGTGTTCATCATCCTGATGATGGTGTGCGTCAGCTGCTTCACTCCCGCACCTTCCAAGGAGCAGATTGCTGCCATCACCTTTACTAGCGATTTCAAAAAATCGATTCAGGAGAGCTGGGGCGTCTTCGATGTCGTAGGTACACTCGTCGTTATTGGCCTCTGTGCCTCATTCTACTGGTACTTCTGGTAAACAATACAACAAAGAAATGACACAATTTTATAGTGAGCATTCTAAAGTCTGGCTGTCTGTTGACTGTATTATCTTCGGTTTCGATGATGGAAAGCTGAAGATATTGATTGGCAAGCGCCAAATGGATCCTGGTCGTGGTGAATGGAGCCTCTACGGAGGCTTCGTTTCCAGCGACGAGAGTGTAGATGAGGCTGCTTCTCGCACCTTATATGAACTCACGGGACTGAGGAATCTCTATATGCGTCAGGTTGGTGCTTTTGGAAAAGTCGACCGTGACCCAGGTGAGCGTGTGGTCTCTATCGCATACTATGCTCTGATCAATGTAAATGATTATGAAGACGATCTTCTGAAGGAACATGGTCTGCAATGGGTAAATATCGAAGAGATACCCCAACTCTATTCCGACCACAACGAGATGGTCAAGAGGGCACGCAAGATGATGCAGCAGAAGTTGGCTCACGAACCTGTGGGATTCCGCCTGCTTCCAGCCCTCTTCACCCTCACTCAGCTTCAGAGGCTCTATGAGGCTGTCAATGGTGCAGAACTCGACAAGCGCAATTTCCGGAAGCGCATCAAGGAGATGGATTATATCGAGAAGACTGAGCTCATCGACAAGACCAGCTCCAAACGCGGTGCTTATCTATATCGTTTCAACAAACGGGCCTATAACGAAGACCCAAATTTTAAGATTTAATTATCAATAATAAATATGTTAGAAGAACTCAAACAAAAAGTATTCAAGGCTAACCTTGATCTCGTGAAGCAGAATCTTGTTATCTTCACATGGGGCAATGTCTCTGGTATCGACCGTGAGCACGGTCTGGTTGTCATTAAGCCTTCTGGCGTCGACTATGATGTCATGAAAGCATCTGATATGGTCGTTGTCGACCTCAACACAGGTGAAGTGGTTGACGGTGAACTGAACCCATCATCAGACACTCCTACACACCTTGTATTATATAAGGCCTTCCCCAACATCCAAGGCGTGGTTCACACCCACTCTACCTATGCTACAGCATTTGCTCAGGCAGGTCGTGATATTCCCAACATCGGTACCACTCACGCCGACTACTTCTATCAGGACATTCCCTGCACCCGCGATATGACTGAGGCAGAGGTGAAGGGGAACTACGAGCTGGAAACGGGTAATGTCATCGTCGATGAGATCCTGAACATTCGCAAGATCAATCCCGATCACACCCCAGCTGTTTTGGTGAAGAATCACGGACCGTTCTCTTGGGGAACCTCTCCAGACAACGCAGTATATAACGCCAAAGTTATGGAGCAGTGCGCCAAGATGGCATTCGTTGCCTTCTCGGTTAATCCTAACCTGACGATGAATCCTCTGCTGGTTGAGAAGCACTACATGCGCAAGCACGGTCCCAACGCATATTACGGACAGAAAGGACAGAAGCATTAAAAAAACTATTAATAATAATAAACTTAAAAAAACAATGAAAAAAGGATTTGAAAATTACGAGATTTGGTGGGTAACTGGTGCACAACTTCTTTACGGAGGCGACGCAGTAGTTGCAGTTGACAGTCACTCTAAGGAGATGGTAGCCGGACTGAATGATAGCGGCAACATCCCAGTGAAGATAGTATACAAGGGCACAGCCAACAGCTCGAAGGAAGTAGAGCAGGTAATGCTTGCTGCCAACAACGATGAGAAGTGCGTAGGTATCATCACTTGGATGCACACTTTCTCACCTGCTAAGATGTGGATCAAGGGTCTGCAGCAGCTGCAGAAGCCCCTCTGCCACTTCCATACACAGTACAACGCCGAAATTCCCTGGGGCGACATCGACATGGACTTCATGAACCTGAACCAGAGTGCCCATGGCGACATCGAGTTCGGACACATCTGCACTCGCATGCGTGTAGCCCGTAAGGTGGTTTGCGGTTATTGGAAAGACGAGAAGGCTCAGAAGCAGATTGCCGTATGGGCTCGCGTAGCAGCTGGTGTTGCTGATGCTCATAACGTACGTTGTCTGATGTTCGGTATGAACATGAACAACGTAGCCGTTACCGATGGCGACCGTGTTGAGTTCGAGCAGCGTCTGGGCTACCATGTTGACTACTATCCCGTTTCTTCTCTGATGGAGTATTTTAAGCAGGTCACCGACAAGGAGGCCGACGAACTCGTTGAGGAGTACAAGAAACTCTATACCATCAAGATCGACGAGAGCGGCGAGAAGGTTTACTGGGAGAAGGTGAAGAATGCTGCCAAGGCCGAGATTGCTCTGCGCCGCGTACTGAAGGACGAGGGTGCTACTGCCTTCACCACCAACTTCGACGACCTGGGTGATGCTAACATCGACGATCCAAACTTCTGCGGATTCGATCAGATTCCAGGTCTTGCTTCACAGCGCCTGATGGAAGAGGGATATGGTTTCGGTGCAGAGGGCGACTGGAAGACTGCCTGTCTCTATCGCACACTTTGGGTTATCCAGCAGGGCATGCCAACCGGTTGCTCATTCCTTGAGGACTACACCCTCAACTTCGCTGGAGACCGCTCATCTTGCCTGCAGAGCCACATGCTCGAGGTTTGTCCGCTGATTGCTACCGACAAGCCTAAGCTCGAGGTTCACTTCCTTGGCATCGGTATTCGCAAACAGCAGACAGCCCGTCTAGTATTCACCTCTAAGACTGGTAGTGGTATCAAGGCTACCGTCGTAGATCTTGGTAACCGCTTCCGCCTGATTTCTCAGGAGGTAGAGTGCATCGAACCTAAGCCCATGCCTAAGCTCCCAGTAGCTTCTGCCCTGTGGATTCCTCAGCCCAGCTTCGAGGTTGGTGCTGCCGCTTGGATCCTGGCTGGTGGTACTCACCACAGCGCCTTCTCTTACGACATCAACGAAGAGTACTGGGAGGACTTCGCCGAGATGCTGGGCATCGAATATGTGAAGATCAATAAGCAGACGAACATTGCAGACTTCAAGCAGACCCTCCGTAACAATGAGGTATATTTCATGTTGAACAAAGCACTTAGATAACTATGACAGCAAAACAAACAATCGAAGCAGGAAAAGCCATTCTCGGTATCGAGTTTGGCTCTACCCGCATCAAGGCCGTCCTCATCGACGAGGACAATAAGCCCATCGCTCAGGGCTCACACGAGTGGGAAAACCAGTTAGTTGATGGTCTCTGGACTTACTCCACTGAGGCTATCTGGTACGGACTCCAGGACTGCTATGCAGAACTCCGCAAGGATGTTCAGGCTCAGTACGATTGCGAGATTGAAGCTCTTGCCGCCATCGGTTTCAGCGCTATGATGCACGGCTATATGGCCTTCAACAAGCAACAGGAGATCCTGGTACCTTTCCGCACCTGGCGTAACACCAATACTGGTAAGGCTGCTGCAGAGCTCTCCAAACTCTTCAACTACAACATTCCTCTCCGTTGGAGCATCAGCCACCTCTATGAGGCTATTCTCGACAACGAGGAGCACGTCAGTGACATCAAGTACCTTACAACCCTCGCAGGCTATGTTCACTGGCAGGTAACTGGCCAGTTCGTACTCGGTGTAGGTGATGCTTCAGGTATGATTCCCGTGGATCCTGCTACGAAGACATACGATGCAGAAATGGTTAAAAAGTTTGACTCACTCATCGCGCCAAAGGGATTCTCATGGAAATTGCTCGACATCCTGCCCAAGTCACTCAACGCAGGCGAGAATGCTGGTTTCCTGACTCCTGAGGGTGCCAAGAAGCTCGACGTCAGCGGTCACCTGAAGGCAGGTATCCCCGTATGTCCTCCTGAGGGCGACGCTGGCACTGGCATGGTGGCTACCAATGCTGTCAAGCAGCGCACGGGTAACGTTTCTGCCGGTACATCCAGCTTCTCAATGATTGTACTCGAGAAGCCGCTGAGTAAGCCTTACGAAATGATAGATATGGTGACCACACCTGATGGTTCACTCGTTGCTATGGTTCACTGCAACAACTGTACAAGCGACATTAACGCCTGGGTAAATCTCTTTAAGGAATATCAGCAACTGCTTGATATCGATGTTAATATGAATGACCTCTACGGCAAACTCTTCAACAAGGCACTTGAAGGTGATACTGACTGTGGTGGACTGATGGCATACAACTATGTTTCTGGCGAGCCTGTCACAGGTCTGCAGGAAGGACGCCCCATGTTCGTACGTTCTGCTGGCGATAAATTCAACCTTGCCAACTTCATGCGTGCTCACCTCTATGGTGCCATCGGTGTGCTGAAGATTGGTAACGACATTCTGCTGAAAGAAGAAAAGATCAAGGTTGATCGCATCACAGGTCATGGTGGTTATTTCAAGACACCAGGTGTAGGTCAGCGCATGTTGGCGGCAGCCCTCAACAGCCCCATCTCTGTCATGGAAACAGCTGGTGAAGGTGGTGCATGGGGTATTGCCCTGCTTGCAGGTTATGCAGTGAATAATCCCGACAAACTCTCACTCGCAGATTACCTTGAGAAGGTAGTCTTCGCAGGCAACACAGGTGTATCTATCGCTCCTACAGCTGAAGACGTTGCAGGCTTCGAGAAGTATATTGAGAACTACAAGCGTTGTCTGCCTATCGAGCAGGCTGCTGTGGATAACAAGTAATTCCCATTGAGCAATTAATTATGAAAAGAGTAATATTTTCCGCAACTATCGCGCTGGCGTTTGCCACATCGGCAACAGCTGCAGGAAACGTGAAGGCAACCATCCATGCCGATAAGGCTGGCGCCAAGATCAACCGCGAGATCTATGGACAGTTCTCCGAGCACCTCGGCTCATGCATCTATGGCGGTCTCTGGGTGGGCGAAGGCTCACAGATTCCCAATATCAATGGTTACCGCAAGGATGTTTTCGACGCCCTGAAGGCTCTGAAGATTCCCGTAATGCGCTGGCCAGGCGGCTGCTTTGCCGACGACTATCACTGGATGGACGGTATCGGTCCTAAAGACCAGCGCCCCTCATTGCGTAACAACAACTGGGGTGGCACCATCGAGGACAACTCTTTCGGTACCCATGAGTTCCTGAACCTCTGCGAGATGCTGGGTTGCGAGCCCTATATCAGCGGCAACGTTGGCTCTGGCACCGTGAAAGAGATGGCCCAGTGGGTGGAATATATGACTAGCGACGGCGATACCCCAATGGCACGTCTGCGCCGTGCAAATGGCCGCGACAAGGCTTGGAAGGTGAAGTACTTCGGCATCGGTAACGAGGCTTGGGGCTGTGGTGGTAACATGACACCCGAGTACTACTCTAATGAGTACCGCAAGTTCAACACATATCTCCGCAATCAGGGCGAGAACCGTCTCTACCGCATCGCCTCTGGTGCATCAGACTATGATTACAACTGGACGAAGGTGCTCATGGAGAACATCGGACGCCAGATGAACGGTATCAGCCTGCATTATTACACCTGCTCAGGCTGGAATGGTCCTAAGGGCTCTGCCATCAATTTCGACAACGACCAGTACTACTGGGCACTGGGCAAGTGTCTTGAGATTGAGGAAGTCATCAAGAAGCACAAGGCTATCATGGACGAAAAGGATCCTGAGGGTAAGATTGGTCTGCTCGTCGATGAGTGGGGCACATGGTGGGACGAGGAGCCCGGTACCATTCCAGGTCACCTCTATCAGCAGAACGCCCTCCGCGACGCTTTCGTAGCAGCGCTCTCACTCAATGTCTTCCATAAGTACACCGACCGCGTGAAGATGGCGAACATTGCACAAGTAGTCAACGTGCTCCAGTCGATGATTCTCACCGATCAGGAAGGCACAGGCCACATGGTGCTCACACCGACCTACCACGTCTTCGAAATGTACACTCCGTTCCAGGAGGCCACCTATCTTCCACTCGACCTTGAGAGTGAGATAATGGCTGTCAGCAAAGGCTATTACAAGGAGAAGAAGGAAGCTAAGGACGAAGGCTACCGCCCCTGTCCTATGCTCTCTGCCTCAGCAGCAAAGACAACCGATGGCAGCCTCGTGCTCGCTATCACCAACGTCAGTCTCGACAAGGATCAGACCATCGACTTCAACATCGAGGGCTATTCAGCCAAGACTGTTTCTGGGCGTATCCTGACCTCTAAGAAAGCCGACGACTATAACGACTTCAATCATCCCGATGTCGTAGCGCCTAAGGCTTACAACGATGCCAAACTGAAGAAAGGCGTGCTTACCGTCATGGTGCCTGCCAAGTCTATCATCGTCTTGAACATCAAATAACATCTTAACATGGGGCTTCGGCCCCATTCTTCTATGGACGGACTGACGATTACCATCTACAAGAAGAGCAGCAAACTGCCAGCTGTGGACGAAAGTAATTTCTTCCACAGCCGGCGGTTGTTTGAGATCCTGGAGAAAACCCCCAGGCACAAACCGTACATGGTAGTCGTCACCGATGCTCAGGGCCGTATCGTCAGCCACCTGCTAGGGTTTCTGAGATACCGCACATTCATCTTCCCTCCCTTCCTTTTAGTGCATTGTCGCGTGCTGAGTGAAGGGGTCTATGCTGTGAGTAAGTATTCGAAGGAGGATCTGATGGGTGAAATGCTGGGGGCACTGATAAGAGACATCGGCCTACGCGTATTGTATATAGAGGTAAGCAACCTGAGCCAGAAGATGCTTGGTTACAAACAACTCAGGCAACAGGGTTTCTACCCCGTCCACTGGATGAGTGTTCATAACTCACTCCACAGTCACACCCCCGAAGAGCGCATCCCCGAGAAGATGCAGAAGCGCATCAACCAAGCCCACGAACGAGGTGCCAAGACGGAGATGGTAACAACGGAAGACGATTTCGTGGCTTTCTCGAAACTGATGAGAAAGCACAACATCTTCAAACCAAAGCGTTTTATTCCCGACGATGCCTTCTTCCGTGGTCTCATGGCCGATAAGGATTCCGGGCAACTGTTCGTAACGAAGTACCACGGCAAGGTCATCGGTTGCTCAGCTGTAGTCTACAGTCAGGGGGATGCCTATATGTGGTACTCCGCCTTCCGACGTAAGACCTACCACCACATGCACCCTGACATTCTCACCATCTGGGATGCCATGAAAGATGCCCACCAGCGGGGCTATCGCCACATGTGCTTTATGGACGTCGGACTGCCCTTCGAAAAGAACTCTTTCCGCGACTTCATCCTGAGCTTCGGTGGTAAGGAACAGAGCACCTACAGATGGTTCCGATTCTCCCTGAAATGGGTCAACAAGTTGCTGGCCTGGATTTACAGAGAGTAATCATTCCCGTCCCGACATCACCTTTTTCGTTTCATAGTCGTCAGCACTCATGTTGACGTCACGTTCCTTGGGGATATCAGGCACTGCGACAAGTCCGTCATCGTTGGTAATGGCACCGACAGCCTCAGCCTCTTCATCAACCACAGAATCGCGGGCTTGTTCGATATACTCGAAGGTCGTGTCGTTCTTCTGCTCCAGATAGCGCTCATAGCGCTTCTCCTGCGACATACGGCAGCTGGATACCGCCAGCCCAGCCATCACTGCAAATAGTAAAACGAGTTTCTTCATATCATTGTTGGTTTAATTGTCAGTCTTTAGATTCTTTCCACTTGCTTCACGCCCTTCACGGTGCGCAGTTTCTTAATGAGCGCCTCAAGGCGCGAGGTGTCTTCGAGCATCACCACCAGATTGCCACTGAAGAGCCCGTCGTGTGAGTCGATATTAATCGAGCGCAGCACGAGCCGCTCATCCTTCGAGATGATACTCGTCAGATTATTCACGATGCCTATATCGTCGTTGCCAATCACACGGAGGGTAATCGAATACTGTGAAGAGCCTTTGCCACTCCACTTCGCCTTCACGATGCGATACCCGTAACGGCGACGCAGCTCGGGGGCGTTAGGACAGTCCTGACGGTGAATCTTGATACCTCCGTTGATAGTGACGAAACCGAAGATGGGGTCGCCATAGATGGGATGACAACAGCGGGCGAGCTGATAGTCTAGCCCCTTCAGGTCACGATCGATCACGAGTGTATCGTCTGTCATGTGGGCATTCATCTGCGAGAAGCGCGACTCGTCGAGGTCGAACTCACTGGCAGAGCGCGCCATATTGTCACCCGTCACAACCTTCTCGCCCTCCTTCAGTTCGACATACTTGTCGATAACGGTATTCACGTCCAGCTGTCCGTCGGCTATCTGCTTGTAGAAATCACTCACCTCCTTGAAGCCGAGCTTCTTGATGACGTGGAACATGGTAGCCTCCTCCTGCTCGATCTTGCGGTTCTTGAACTTTCGTTCGAGCATCTCCTTGGCGAAGAGGCCCTCCTTCACCTGCGTCTCCTTGAGTGCCAGACGGATCTTCGACTTGGCACGCGAGGTCTTCACGATGCTGAGCCACTCCTGACGGGGCTTCTGCTGCGATGATGTCAGAATCTCCACTTGGTCGCCACTCTTCAGCAGCTGGCGGATACTGACCACCTTACCATTGATGCGCCCTCCCGTACACTGATTGCCCAGCTTAGAGTGGATGTGATAGGCAAAATCGAGCACGGTAGCACCCACAGGGAACTTATATAGATCGCCACGAGGCGTGAACACGAACACCTCATCCTCATAGAGATCCATCTTAAACTGATCCATCGCCTCCAGTCCGTCAGAGTGCTCCAGCATGTTGCGGATACCCGTCAGCCACTCGTCGAGTCCACCCTCGCCTTTCACGCCTTTATAGCGCCAGTGGGCAGCCACACCTCTCTCGGCAATCTCGTCCATACGCTCGGTACGTATCTGCACCTCCACCCATTTCTGCTCCGGGCCGAGCACGGTGATGTGCAGCGACTCATAGCCATTCGACTTAGGCACCGATAGCCAGTCGCGCAGTCGCTTCGGGTTGGGCTGATACATATCGGTGACAATCGAGTAAGCCTGCCAGCACTGCATCTTCTCCTTATCCTCCGGACAGTCGATGATAATGCGGATGGCAAAAAGGTCGTAGATGCCCTCGAAGCCGCACTTCTGCTTTTTCATCTTTTCCCAGATGGAGTGGATCGACTTCGTGCGCCCCTTGATGTGGCACTGGATACCAGCAGCCTTCACCTTCTCCTCCACAGGGCGGATAAAGGCTGCAATATAGGCGTCGCGCGAGGCCTTCGTCTCGTTCAGCTTTTCGCGGATCATGTAATAGGCATCGTGCTCCAAATATTTCAGCGACAGATCCTCAAGCTCGCTCTTCAGCTTATAGAGACCCAGCTTATGAGCCAGCGGGGCATAGAGATAGGCTGCCTCCTGCGATACCTCCAGCTTGGCCTCCACATTCTCTGTGTCACGGATCTGCCTCATCAGGTTCACACGGTCGGCAATCATAATCAGGATCACGCGCATATCCTCGGCAAACGACAGCAGCAAGTTACGGAAATTCTCGCTCTCGATGACGGGATTCTTCTGATAGAGCTGCTGGATGCGGTTCAGACCGTGCAGGATGCGCGACACCTGAGGGCCATACTGCGCCTCGACCTCATCCAGCGTCAGTTTGCCTTCATCTACCTCGGGAATCAGCGTCACAGCCTGCAGGGCGTCCCCCTTCAGGCCGATTTCCTCGCGGAGGATTTCGGCGGTCTGAGAGGCCATTTTCTTCTTCTCTTCGTATGTAAAAGCAAACATTTCTGCCATAATCATTAATTTTCGTTGCAAAGATACGAAAAATAAAAAAAATATTCGTATCTTTGCCGCAATATTTTCACCAAACTATAAAAAATATGTTATCAGAGAAAGACTTAAAACAAATCGCCCAAAAGGGTATCACCCCTGAGCAGATTGAGAATCAGTTGAATGAGTTTAAAACCGGTTTCCCCTTCCTGAAGCTGGAGGCAGCTGCAAGTATCGGCAATGGCATCATTGCTCCCGCTGCCGACGAGCGTAAGAAGCTCGAGGACACTTGGAATGCCTACAAGGCAGAAGGCAAGCGCGTCGTGAAGTTTGTTCCCGCCTCAGGTGCTGCCAGTCGTATGTTCAAGAACATGTTCGCATTCGTTGATGCCGACTATGACGTTCCGACCACCGACTTTGAGAAGAAATACTTCGACCAGATCGAGAAGTTTGCCTTCTACGATGCACTCGACGCTGCCTGCCAGAAAAACGAAGGCAAGGGCATCAAGGAGATCATGGCTGCAGGCAACTACAAAGCCGTTGCCGCCAACATGCTGAAGGCTGAGGGACTGAACTACGGACAGCTGCCGAAGGGCCTGCTGTTATTCCACAAGTATCCCGAGGGGCCACGCACCCCGATGGAGGAGCATCTCGTAGAGGGTGCGCTCTATGCTGCCAGCAACGGCGAGGCTCACGTACACTTCACCGTCAGCCACGAGCACATGGAACTCTTCAAGGCTAAGGTGGCTGAGAAGGCAGACTCGTTCGCAAAGAAGTACGGCATCAAGTACGACATCACCTTCTCAGAGCAGAAACCATCGACGGATACTGTTGCCGCCAATCCCGACAACACCCCGTTCCGCAACGACGACGGCTCACTGCTATTCCGTCCGGGCGGTCACGGAGCCCTCATTGAGAACCTTAACGAGATCGATGCCGACGTTATCTTCATCAAGAACATCGACAACGTCGTTCCCGACCGTCTGAAGCCCGAGACTGTGGAGTGGAAGCAAGTCATCGCCGGAGTGCTCGTATCGCTGCAGAAGCAGGCTTTCGAGTATCTGCGCATCCTTGATGCCGGCGCTTCCGAGGCACAGCTCGAAGAGATTGCCAAGTTTGTCAGCGAGTGCCTCTGCACCGATGCCAAGGGCAAGAAAGCCGATGCCGCCTATCTGCGTGGCAAGCTCAACCGCCCGATGCGTGTCTGCGGTGTAGTGAAGAACGTAGGCGAGCCTGGAGGAGGCCCGTTCCTCACTTATAATCAAGATGGCACCGTATCACTGCAGATCCTTGAGAGCAGCCAGATCGACACCAACAACGAGGCCTACATGAAGATGTTCACCCAGGGTACACACTTCAACCCCGTAGATCTTGTCTGCGCTGTGAAGGACTATCAGGGACGTCCGTTCAATCTGCCTGATTTCGTCGACAAGACCACAGGCTTCATCTCCTCTAAGTCGAAAGCCGGCAAGGAGCTGAAGGCCCTCGAGTTGCCAGGTCTCTGGAATGGAGCCATGAGCAACTGGAGCACAGTCTTCGTAGAAGTTCCCCTCGGAACCTTCAATCCTGTGAAGACCGTCAACGATCTCCTCCGCGAACAGCATCAATAACCCCTAAATCCCCTCGCTCAGACTAGTGAGCGGGGGGATTTTCTTTTCATTTCTTCTGCATTTCTATCTACCTGCGATCAGATACTTTCCCAGTTTCCCACTTTCCCACTTTGGACATTAGTTTTTTTGTTGTCGAGGGAGGGAGTTATTATTTGAAAGTTGTATGAATAGTAGAACTATCCGGAATTAATAGTAGAACTTTTTAGTATTAATAGTAAATAGTTCTGGAATTAATAGTAAATAATCGGTCTATTCAAACCCTGCGAGCACCTGCGGCGAGGTATGTACCTCGTCCTTTCGGACAGTAGTTAAGCCATTACTCTTTAGCTTGCACCAACCTCCAAACATTTGGCTTCACTACTTAACTACAATGAAGTTGAGTAAACGTAGAGAAACTTGAATATTTAATTAAACAAGTAACATATAGATCATCCAATGATTCTTTCAAGTTCAGCAAGGCCCTTTTCTGTGCACATGCCTCTGAGGGAGACAAACACCAGATTGTAATAGATCTCCTCGATGGAGTAACGCTCGTAGAGATGGTTATCCATGAGATAACGCCCCAGAGCATCAAAGACGAGACTCGTCAGCTGGGCGTCAAGACTCGGCCGGAAATAGCCTTCCTCGATGCCGCGCTTGATAAATCGTTGGCAGAGTTCGCGATTATGCTCATTCCTCTCTTTCAAGAGCTGCATAACAGAAGAATATCTCCTCAGATCTAAATAGAACAGGATATTCGTCCGCTTCGTATTCTCGATCCTACGCTTATAGATGATCAGCAGTATCTCCATCACATTCAAACAGTGGGCGGCGAGCTCCGACAGCTTTGAACTTTCATCCTCCTTATACTTTACCACGCACTCATAGACAAGATGCTCCTTAGTACCGAAAATCTCATAGACGGTACGTTTGGATATGCTGAGTTCTTCAGCGATATCGTCCATCCTTACCCTGCGCACGCCTTGGGTTCGAAATGCCTTCATGGCAGTTTCCATGATCTTAGTTTTCAAATGTCGTCTGTAAGGCGAGAAATCATTAGTTTCCTGCATATTCATTCAATTTGATATGCAAAGGTAGAAAAAAAATCAAAAAAAGAAAATGTTTTCACAAGTTTTTTGTAATTTTGTGCGCGATTTTCAGAATTAACAACAAAAACGATTAGTTATAATATGGTAAAGATCTCAAAAGAAGCCGCCCTTGAATATCATGAAAGTGGGCGTCCTGGTAAAATCGAAGTAAAGCCTACAAAGGCCTACCGTACGCAAACCGACCTTAGTCTCGCCTACTCTCCTGGTGTGGCCTATCCCTGTCTGGAGATACAGGAAGACCCCGACGCTGCGTATAAGTACACCGACAAGGGTAACCTCGTGGCTGTGATCTCTAACGGCACCGCCGTACTCGGTCTGGGCGACATCGGTGCGATGAGCGGCAAGCCTGTGATGGAGGGAAAGGGACTTCTTTTCAAGATCTATGGCGGTATCGACGTGTTCGACATCGAGGTGGCCGAGAAGGATCCCGAGAAATTCTGTGAGGCCGTAGAGCGCATCGCCCCCACCTTCGGAGGCATCAACCTCGAAGACATCAAAGCACCTGAGTGCTTTTACATCGAGGAGCGCCTGAAGAAGACACTCGACATCCCCGTGATGCACGACGACCAGCACGGTACAGCCATCATCTCGGCAGCAGGACTGAAGAATGCGATGGAGGTGATCGGCAAGGACATCAAGAATGTAAAGATCGTGGTGAATGGTGCTGGTGCTGCAGCCATCAGCTGTACGAAGCTCTATATGGCCATCGGCGCCCAGAAGGAGAATATCGTGATGCTCGACTCGAAGGGTGTCATCTCTACCGAGCGCCAGGACCTGAACGAGCAGAAGAAGTTCTTCGCCACCACGCGAACGGATATCCACACACTGGCTGAGGCCGTCAATGGTGCTGACGTTTTCGTTGGCCTCTCGAAAGGTAACGTACTCTCTAAGGAAATGGTGAAGACGATGGCCAAGGATCCCGTCATCTTCGCACTGGCCAACCCCGTACCCGAGATTTCCTATGAGGACGCCATGGAGGCTCGCCCAGACGTGCTGATGTCGACAGGCCGTACAGACTATCCTAACCAGATTAACAACGTCATCGGATTCCCCTACATCTTCCGCGGTGCGCTCGACGTACACGCCACTGCCATCAACGAGGAGATGAAGCTCGCAGCCGTTCACGCTATCGCCGATCTGGCCAAGCAGCCCGTGCCCGACGTCGTGAACGATGTATATAAGGTGAACAACCTGTCTTTCGGACGTAACTACTTTATCCCAAAGCCCGTCGACCCAAGACTTATCACGGAGGTCAGCTCCGCAGTAGCCAAGGCTGCCATCGAAAGCGGTGTGGCACGCAAGAAGATTGAGGACTGGGACGAGTATAAGAACTCGCTGTCAGTACTCCTGGGACAGGAGACGAAGCTCACGCAGAAGCTCTATGCCACAGCAGCTGCTCATCCGCAGCGCGTGGTATTCGCAGAGGCAGTGCACCCCACAATGCTGAAGGCAGCCGTTCAGGCCAAGGCCGAGGGTATCTGCCACCCCATCCTATTGGGCAACGACGAGGTGATTGCCAAGCTGGCCAAGAAACTCGACCTGAACCTGGATGGTATCGAAATCGTGAATCTGCGTCATCCGTCGGAGCAGGATCGGCGTGAGCAATATGCACGCATCCTCACCGAGAAGCGCAAGCGTGAGGGCTACACCTTCCAGGAGGCCAACGACAAGATGTTTGAGCGCAACTACTTCGGAATGATGATGGTGGAGACAGGCGATGCAGATGCCTTCATCACAGGTCTCTATACCAAGTACTCGAACACCATCAAGGTAGTCAACGAAGTGATTGGTATACGTCCTGAGTTCAAGCACTTCGGTACGATGCACATCATCAACTCGCCCAAGGGAACCTACTACATTGCAGACACACTGGTCAACGAGAACCCCGACCGCGAAGCACTGCTCGACATCTCGAAACTGGTGGCTACAGCCGTCAGATTCTTCAACGAGAAACCTGTCATAGCACTTGTCAGCCACTCGAACTTCGGCAGCAACACCAGCGACGGTGCTCTGAAGGTGAAGGAAACCGCAGCCAAGATGCAGGAGCTCTATCCCGATCTGCCCATCGACGGAGAGATGCAGCTGGGATTCGCGCTCGACAATGAGCTGCGCGATGAGGAATATCCATTCACAAAGGTATTTGGTAAGAAGGTCAACACGCTGGTATTCCCCAACCTGACCTCTGCACGCTCATCGTATAAGATGCTACAGATGCTCGGTGCCGACGCTGAAATCATCGGCCCGATCCAGATGGGTCTGAACAAGCCTATCCACTTCATCGACTTCGGCGCTTCAGTTCGCGACGTGGTGAACATCGTGGCTGTGGCCACCATCGATGCCTATGTGGATAAGATCAAGTCGAAGCTGACTGCTATCGGTAAGTAAATCCATACACCTTATATTATATTAAGAGTGAGCTGCATCTTTTTCAGATGCAGCTCTTTTTGTGTCCGAGCACAAGAAAAACGCATATTTATGACCTTTTGACTTGATTTATGTCAATTAAGTTACAAAAAGATAGTTATTCGGCGATTTTTTTGATAAAATGTTTGGTATTTCAATTTTTTGCTGTAATTTTGCACTCAGAAAGTTTAATCAGTATAACAAACAACTAAAAAAGATTAAGATTATGAATGCAGCAAAAGTTGTAGAAGAGTTGAAGCAGCGCTTCCCCAATGAGCCGGAGTACATCCAGGCAGTTTCTCAGGTACTTCCCACCATCGAGGAAGAGTACAACAAGCATCCCGAGTTTGAAAAGGCAAACCTCATCGAGCGTCTTTGCATCCCCGATCGCGTATGTGAGTTCCGTATCACATGGGTAGACGATAAGGGTAACGTGCAGACCAACATGGGTTACCGCATCCAGCACAACAACGCTATTGGCCCGTACAAAGGAGGTCTTCGCTATCACAAGAGCGTAAACCTGGGTATCCTGAAGTTCCTTGCTTTCGAGCAGACCTTCAAGAACTCACTGACCACACTGCCTATGGGTGGTGCTAAGGGTGGTTCAGACTTCTCACCACGTGGTAAGAGCGATGCTGAGGTGATGCGTTTCTGCCAGGCATTCATGAACGAACTGTATCGCGTTATCGGTCCTGATGAGGACGTTCCTGCTGGCGACATCGGTGTAGGTGGTCGTGAGGTTGGTTACCTCTTCGGACAGTATAAGAAGCTCACCCACCAGTTCCAGGGCGTGCTGACAGGTAAGGGACTCAGCTTCGGCGGTTCACTCATCCGTCCTGAGGCTACGGGTTATGGTTGCGTATACTTCCTGACCTCTATGCTGGCTACCCGTGGTATCGAACTGAAGGGCAAGAAGGTGCTGATCTCTGGTTCAGGTAACGTGGCTCAGTATGCTACAGAGAAGTGCATCCAGCTCGGTGCTATCCCCTTGACACTTTCTGACTCAGATGGTTACATCTACGATCCCGATGGAATCGACGAGGCTAAGCTCGCTTACGTGAAAGAGCTGAAGAACGTTGAGCGCGGACGTATCAAGGAGTATGTTGAGGAGTATCCCAACGCTGTATATCATGCAGGTGAGCGCCCCTGGCACGAGAAGGCCGATATCGCCCTGCCTTGCGCTACACAGAATGAGATCAACGCTGAGCAGGCTCAGGCTCTCGTAGACAATGGTGTAATCGCTGTTGCTGAGGGTGCTAACATGCCTACCCTGCCCGATGCTATCAAGATCTTCCAGGATGCCAAGTTGCTCTACTCTCCTGGTAAGGCTTCTAACGCTGGTGGTGTATCAGTATCTGGTCTTGAGATGTCGCAGAACTCAGAGCGTCTGAGCTGGACTTCTAAGGAGGTCGACGA
>JAEEGG010004159.1_pt1 | contig 35269 bp, 30 predicted proteins | sample 9134161 | NCBI WGS metagenome assembly JAEEGG01 (sample SAMN16246543, study PRJNA631951) | gut metagenome | biome: gut microbiome; feature: rumen; material: CR-attached | host: Bos | place: Iran: Karaj | collected 2018-10
GAAGCCCTCTACAAAACCGACAATCCACAATATTACCGCAATGAATTACAAGCCGCGATGCGGTTTTTCGACAGTCTCGCCGTCCTGTATTCCACCAACGACGACCTCACGGTCCTCTCCGCCCGCTCGCATTACATGAACGGCGTCGGTTTTTACGAAAACGACAGCATTGTTGAGGCCTGCAAGGAATACCTGCACACGCTGGAGATTATGGAAAACCATTTCAATGTGGAAACGTTGAGAGGTTATAGGGCGAAGTTCATGGGTTTGACGTATAATCGGCTTAAAGAATTGTTTACCAGCCAGTTTATGGTTGAGCCTGCCATTTATTGCGGTAAAAAATCGTTATATTATTGTAAAATTGCACCGACATCGAAATACGGAGTCTCCAACAATTTGGCCAAATTAGGCAAACTATATGATATTTCAGACCAAGCTGACAGCGCTTATTACTATTACAACGAAGGTCTGAAAGCCTTACCAGACACCAACAATTTGATTTACAGGGACTTGGTGTCAAGTTTACCTCTCCTTTCTTATAAATTAGGTTACGGATTGCAACCTTCATTAGACAAACTGTTTTTTGTCGCCAAAAGTGCAAATAGCTATGATGAGTTATTAACACGTTATTTCACAATAGGAGGTCTTTATTATGAAGAAAACATGTACGATTCGGCTGTTAAATATCTGTATCGTGTTTTTGAATATGAAGGAGATTATATGAGAAGGCAACAAGCTGCGGACTTTTTGATGAATATATATCAAAAATCAAACGATACAATTAAACTCAGCAAGTATTCAATTTTTCTGGCTCAAAACACCATATCGAAGTATGATGAGTCTCTTAATGAGTCTGTTTTAAGCGAGCTATTCCATAATTATTTAAGCAAAAAACAAACTGAATTGCAAAAAAGAAACAGAATCAAAACAATAATAGCAATATCATTATTTGTTATCTTAGTTTTGTCGTCAATGATGTTTTTAATTGCACATTCATCAAAGAAAATCAATAAACTCAACAAAGAGCACACACGAACAATCAACACCGAAAGGAAGGCTCGATACAGAGAAAAAGACAAAATGCTTGATACAATAAAACAACAAGAAACAAAAGTTAATGCATTGGAAGAAGAGCTAGGGTACAAACGTTGTGAATCAAATAAACACATGGAAGAGTTTTTGAAAGAGCCCGTATGCTGCAAGATTCAAAACTCAGTAGGATTCATCAGTATAACATCAAGAGTTTGTCCAGCAGACTATCTCTATCTCAAACTTGACGAAGCGACTATTGTAGATCTTGATAAAGCCGTGTCAAATCATTTCCCCAATTTCAAACAACGGTTGTCCTCTATTTATCCTCAATTAAAGCAAAGTGATATACTACTTTGTTATTTGTATTTGCTCAAATTGAAAGACCAGCAAATTACTGTTTTGATGCAATATAGTTATTCGACAGTTTTCAGAAAAACAAAGAAATTGGAGCAATCATTTAACATTGGCGTAACTTTATCAGAGTTTTTGCAAACAACAGCGGTGCTATAAATTGCAAAAATTGTCCTTTTGCATCTGCAACCATTAAACAAGCACTGGTTGTTATATTACAACCAAGTGAGTATCATATATTTACCTCTTCTTAAAATTGCAATCAAATTGCAATCACCAAAACAATTGAAAAAACTTCACAAGCTTTAATTTTGTCATAGAACTTTTAAAAAATTCAAGCTATGTCAAAACTAAAACTACCCATGTTATTATTAACGCTATCGTTGTCGATAGCCTCGGGGCATGCTGCCGACACTTCTGTTATTCAAACCGAAAATGTGCCTATCGTTATGACATCTGAAACACAACACAGCGGTGATGATAAAAGCGGCTCCATGAATGTTTGCATTAACGGACACACTTTGACTGTTGTTTTCACCGAGAACCTCGGACAGGTCACCATCAGAATTTTTAATGAGAATGGCGTTCCTATAGATCTTATGACAACACCGACCCCAAACGGACAAATAATCTACATACCTTTGGCCGGACAATATACGGTATTATTCACCTTGCCCAATGGCGATGAGTATTGGGGGGAGTTTGAAGTGGAAGACTAAAGAAGACAACACATCAAAATGAAAAAGATATCATTAATATTTATTGTGCTTCAGTTGGTGTTCATATTCCATATGCAAGCCCAAAACAGAGCCAACGTGGTGTACAATTACGACGCTGACGGCAACAGAATTTCCGTAAACTATATCCTAACCAAATATGATGAAGATGACATATTGAATGACTCTGTCAGTGATACTATTGATTATGTTACTGATGATTTGGATCTTAACATCGAGGTTTATCCCAACCCCACAAGCGGTTATCTTGTGCTTTCTTCCGATTTACCTGGCAATATGCCGAAAATCAATGTGCGATTGTATTCATTACAGGGCAATATAATTGAAAACATAGAATTAACTTCCAACCGCACGGAATTCAATATTTCAGACTATCCCGCAGGGGTTTATTTCCTGTCGGTAATATTTGAAAATGAAAGGCATTTATGGAAAATTGTTAAAAATTAGAACAAACATGAAAAAACTCATACTATTTTTATTATTTTTGTGCCCAATAGCTTTTTATGGAGAAGAAAACACCGGCAGCACCATTGTCGGCTCGATAGGTGGCAACATAAATGTAAGCGTTATCGGCGGTGCCGTCTATACCATCCCTTTGGAGATTCCGCAAGGCGTCAACGGCATGCAGCCAGAGATCGGTATTATATATAACAGTCAGAGCGGGAACGGTCTGCTTGGATACGGATGGAATATTAATGGCGTTTCCACAATAACGCGAACCGGATCGACGTTATATCATGACGGAAAGATGACAAGTGCCGACTTCAGTGCTGACGACAGGTTTCTGCTTGACGGACAGCGTCTCATTATGGTAGGAAACAGCGGCAACAACTATGAATACAAAAGGAAAATGATGAGTTTGCAAAAATTGTATTAATAAAAGAGAACGGTTATTTTTCAAAATGTGAAGTGCGATTGGAAAACGGCAATATCATAAAGTACGGATACACCTCAAATTCAAAGCTTATGGCAGCCGACGGCAACAATGTCATAAAATGGATGGTGAGCAGTATTGAGGACAGGAACGGCAATACTGTATCTTACGATTATACGACCTTTGGCACTAATAGCGACCTGTATATAAGCACTATATCATACACCTCAAACAGCCAGGCCGGCTTATCAGCACAATTCACTGTATCTTTCTCTTATTCTACTACAAACAGATTTGACAACTACCACTATTACATTGCAGGCAACAAGGTGTTGTGCAACAGGATTCTCACAGGCATAAGTGTTATAAAAGACAACGAAATCATTGAGTCATACAGTTTCACGTACTATACCAACACCAATAGGATGTATAACCTTTTGAAAGAGATTTCATTCTCAAAAGGCAGCGCTTCATTGAATCCGACTGTCATCCGTTGGAACACTGACGAAACAGATATTCAGAATAACAGTCTATACTCACAACAGATTAATACAGATTTGCTTAACGAGTTTTCGTTTATCGGCGATTTCAACGGCGATGGGTATTCCGATTTGTTGACGGTTCCATACGAGCCAGAGACAGGTTATAGTGGAAACATTACAGCAAAAGTGTTTTTTAATGATATGGATGGCGGGTTTGGCCTAACACCCGACCACACACTATCAGTTCCCGATTCCTTGGATTGGATACATGTATTGGACATAAACGGAGACGGCTATGACGACTTGGTGGTACAGACTTTGGTGACAACATACGACATCCACAACTATCCGTCTTACAACACCGGATTGATACTTTATGAAAACCAGCAGGGCTCCGATTTTGACAGTATAACCAGTTACGACATCGCAAGCCGCCTTCTGGTAAGGTCTGGCGATTTTTGGGGTGAAGGGCAGACAGGCATGTTACTTTGTCCTATAGATGCGGGTGACTCTGATAACAATTATTATAGTATTCAAGGAAATCCGTTCTTCTTACACTTTGATAACAATTATTCACTTGATACTATTCCTGATTACCTGTTGGAGTTGGGTGTCGCCGTTACTGGTGACTTTACCGGTAACGGAAAAACAGAAGTCTTTATGCTATCTGCTATTTCCAGGGCTTTTTCCTTTTATAAACAAAACGGACAGTATAGAATAGCACCATATTCCATTGGCTTTTATGGTGACGAAGATTATCCATATTTTACCGGTGATTTTAATGACGACGGCAAAACCGACCTCTTTTTTAGCGACCATCACAATGACAAATATGTGGTCTTGTCAACTGGTACAGGTTTTACCGACTGGATTAGTGTGACTAGCACACTTAATTCAATCTGGAACAATATGGTTCTGCCACAGATGCAGACATATCACTATTCATTGAGCAACGTTGATCAAGACCCGTCCTATGGTGTCAATTTCTCCGACATTGACGGTGACAGAAAAACTGACATCATTTATTTTAACGGAGACAACCGACCTGTGTTTTTCAGGGATTTCAACCTGACCGCAAACGGCGGAAGATTCAGGGTCGAATATCAGGCAAGCAATAGCGACATTAATTTTATGAACCAGTTTTTCACCATGGGAAACTTCTTGGGGCAGGACCATGTCTCGTTTGTCGCTGTTGATCCGTACAATCCATCAATAACCACTGATGATATTGTGAAAATCTTCAGTTTTCCATCGACATCAGAAAGGTTCTCTGTCAACTCGATAACCGATGGCATGGGCAAAAGCCTTGACATAGAATACGAATACCTGATGCCAGGTCAGCCAGATTTCTACAGCTTTGCCAACAGAGCATACGTTAACGAGATCAAACCATACCCCGTGCCCATGTTGGCTATGAAAAGCTATACAGAACATGTCGGCTCCAACTATTACAAAACGCAATTCAAATACGGCAATGTATTGGTACACAGAACCGGACGCGGATTCATCAACTTTGAAATCGTGGAGAAAAAGACATTAATAAACAACGCACCTGTCAAACTTGAAAAAAGCAAGTTCGAGGTTACTACTACAGGTGCCAACGCTTTGGCTTTGCCACAGTGCGACTCGACATTTTTGTACAACGCAGGCATCTTGGTTTTGTCAGAGACAAACTCCTACAATTTCAATAATATCAGATGCAGCAGACAGCAGACATCGAGCGGTTTCAGGCATATCACAAGACCCGCCATGACATTGAAGAAAACCAAGAGGTTTAACCCTGACAATTACGGAGAACTGATGTCGGTCGAGATTGATGAATACACATACACTACCGGCAATAACAGCTCTTACAGCGACTCATACCACTGCGCCAACATCATGACCGGTTATAACAGGAATGACTGCAACAGTTTCTATAACTGTGAATATAAAACTGGAACCAGTATACAATATATGACCAATGATTACACAAACTGGATCATCGGCAGGAAGTCGAAAGAGTCGACAATAACAGTATTTGCCAGCCAACCGTCAATAACAACTAAGAAAAGCTACACATATTCAACAACCAGCCCATATCTGGTGACGAGCCTCATAGATGCCCCCAAAGCCTCCGGCAACAACAGGCAGACTGTACGCCATGATTACCTGTATGACGCATGCGGCAATATGGTTTCCGAAACCATAAGCGCTCCGTATGGCACACACAACGAGCCGCAGATAGTGACGAGTTACACGTATAGCAACTACAGACTTATGGCAACCAAAACAACCGACCCAAACGGATTGGTTTACCAAGACCAGTACACCTACGACAAATACGATCGGGTTACAAGCCATATTGGCAGTAACGGCTTGACGACAACTTACACCTACAACAATCCTTTCGGAAGCCAGACAACAACAATCGCTCCTGGCAATGTGGTCACCACAGAGCAAATATCGTGGTCTGCAGGTGACAACTTGGCTCCTACAAATGCTTCGTATTGCAAATACAACCAAACATCGAGCGGTTCCACCACTGGCACATTCTACGATGCAAATGGTAATGCCATCCGCACAATAGAATATAATTATGAATACGAGCCTGTGATTGTTGATGTCGAATACAACGACCGCCAGCTTCCCAAACGGCAGTCGAATCCTTATCTTGAGGGCGACACACCTCGATGGACCAAGTTCCAATACGACGGACTGGGCCGACTGACAAGCACCATCCTTCCCGATGACTCAGAGACGAGCACAGTCTACAACGGTTATACCATCACAACCGCCATCTCTTCGGGTAACTCGACGCATACAGCCACTCAAACCACGAACTATCTCGGATGGGTGACCTGCAACACCGATGCCAGCAACGCCTCTGTGTCGTACACATATTATTCTGACGGTCAAGTGGCCACCATGACCACATCGGGAGGAAACGTGACCGTAAGCATGAATTACGACGATGCCAGAAACCGCACTTCGCTCAATGACATGGACTACGGACAAACAACATCGGTTTATGATGCCTATGGACGACTCATGCAGCAGACAACCCCGAAAAGCGACCAGTTCAACTACACATACGATGTATTGGGTCGCATAACACGGAAAGATGTTCAAGGCGATGCCACGACAACATTGTACCAATATAACGAAAACACACATAAAGGCACATTGGCTTCGATAACATATTCAGGACAGTCTCTCCAGTATACATACGACAGCTATGACCGTCTTTTAAGTGTCACCGAGACACGCAACGACAGTGTTTACACCACAAGCTACACTTACAACAGCAACTCTCAGATAAACTCAAAGACATATCCTTCGGGTTATGCTGTTTACTATGGTTATTTCCCTAACGGCACCAAGAGAAACGTGAAAGACGCAAGTGGCAACACTTTATGGCAGGCCAACGAGATCAACGCTTGTGGGCAGCTTGTAAGGGCTGCCACCGGCAACGGGGCGGTGACGACAAACAAATACGACGACGCCACCAACCGCCTTGCAGGTTCGGCGACATCAAACGGCATACAGAACTTCGCCTATACATTCGACGGATTCGGCAACCTCACAAGCCGCACCGACAGCATAGGGACGATTAAGACAGAGACGTTCACCTACGACAACCTCGACCGTCTGACAGGCATAACACTCAACAACGTGGGCAGTGACATCGTTTACGACAACTACGGCCGCATGACAAGCAAACAGAAAGACGGCTTGCTGGTGTTTTCTTCAGCTCAGTTCAGCCAGACAAAGCTACATGCGACGACAAATGTACGCACCGCAAGCTCCGAGTTCCCTATAGGACAGACTGCTGAATACAACTCACTGGACAAAATCAAACTATTGACACAAGGCAGCAAGATAGCAACTTTCACCTACGGCTATGATGCACAGCGCATGAAGATGACTGTTGTAGACACACTTACGGGACGCACCAAGATAAAAGAGTATGTTGACAACTGCGAGTTTGTGGACGACAACGGCACAAAAAAAGCCTACACCTATCTGATGGGGCCATACGGCGTGTTCGCCATGGTTGAACGCTCGGGAGGAACCGACAAGGTTCACTATATCTACAAAGACCATCTCGGCAGCTGGACCACCATTACCGACGAAAACGGCACCGTTGAAGAGCGCCGCAGCTTCGACGCTTGGGGCAACTTCCGCGACGCCTCCACCTGGAGCGGCAACATGGGACGCACCCCAAAGTTCGACCGCGGCTTCACAGGACATGAACATCTCCTCGATTTCGGTCTGATAAACATGAACGGGCGCATGTACGACCCGTTGCTCTCCTCATTCCTCTCGCCCGACAACTACATGCAAGACCCCACCACCCAGCAGGGCTTCAACCGCTACGCCTACTGCATGTACAACCCTCTGAAATACATAGACCCGACAGGTGAGCGGCAGATGGGATGGAGCCCTTCAACATATTATTATGAACAGATGGCGAGACTTGTTGTCTTAAAAGAACAATACAGAGTTTACGAAGTTGCAATGGCATCGCATTGGCTATTAATGGATTATATTAGCAATTGCGTGTTTTCTCAAGGACCGAACGCAATGGGCAGTAGTGGCAGCGGCAACCACGGAAGCGGTGGAGGAAGCGTTGAGGTACAATCTATAGGTGACGGCAAATACAAAGTGATTAACGGTTTATATGATGGTGGTAATACTGTATATGTTGTAGATGACCAGGGTAATAGAACCGGTGAGGTTTTAGGACGCACTCTTACTCCTTGTACCTTTTATAATGAAGATGGCCGGCTAAAAAAAGGTATTACCATTGATCTGAATGACTTTTCAGGTCAAGTTTTTTGGAATGATTTTATTACTAATACTCCTTCTTTAACAATTTATGCATTGGATATGTATGATGGATATAAGAATGATGATTACAATAGTATTTATGATTTTAAAAAACATGACAAAGATGCATATAGAGGTATGCCTATTGATTTTGGATTTGGCCGTTATATATGTACCGCTCGTGATATTGGGAATTTTGCCGCTGGTTATTTGTGTGGAATTAATGCACTAACATATAATGACACTCGTGTTGTCTTTGATTTATTCCATATGTGTACCAACAATAGTATTAGAGGCGAACCTCCTGTATCCAGATTAGCTCAAGATATTGGTTATTATTGGGGCGCTTACAATTTTTATATTAAACTTTTTAAAAAACATTAAGAAAATGAAAAAACATGTTTCAAAAGACAAACTGATTATCACCATTGTAATCATTGTAGTTACTATTATAATTACAATTGTGTTTATACCTTTCGTATTGCATTTTCGCCCTATGCAAAACAACAGCATATACACGACTTATACGGGGAAATTCATCACCATTTGGAAAGACAATTATATTGTTTTTGATAAATTTGAAAGCCGTCTACCTCCAAAAGAAAACTACATAAAACTAAATTATAACAATTCATACCGTGGTTTGGTTGATGTGGTTTTCAAAAAAAATGATTCAATTTTAATATATAGGGAGGGATTTGACAATTCAATAGAAGTTGCATTCGATAAAAATATCTATAATGTTGAGGTGTTTTACGATGCATGGGATAACATACAAGAGTTTAAGCGAAGGACATCTTATAAAGACACTCTTGTTGTATCCGAGTACTTCTTTCATGAGAACAGAGGTGTATTGTGGCCAGGGTTTATTGAATGTATAGGAGATTCCATGTACATACGGGATTATCCTGTTGATCGTGAACATTTCTTTTTCTTCAACATGGATTTATTTCATCATACAGATAGTGTATTCTCTCGTTATGATGAAGGGTTTGATAATCGTATATTTTAAATAATTATGAAAAATAATAATTCCATTAAAAAAACCATCATTCCTATTCTGTCAGTGCTAATACTTGCTATAGTTTTAAATAGCTGCAGGTATTCAGACAGAAAGTACTACAAGACTCACACTGGGAAAGTTGTCACGATATGGAATGATTATATCATCTTTGAAAAATATAAAGGAAACAAACCTCCTCAAGACAATTACATAAGAGTTTTAGGGAAATTCAAGGGTTCTTTAAAGATGTGTTTCAAGACAAATGACTCAATCCTTATTTGGCGTGATTTTGATGAGAACTCTCTCGAGATTGGCTTTAACTCAAACAAATATAAATTAGAGGTTTTTTATGGTTATCATGACAAGCCAATGTTTGATAGGAAAACACATCATGAAGATTCCCTTTTTATGGCTTATTATTGTTTTGATTCTTTCCCTGAAGATGGCAATATCTTATTCCCACTATTTAGCGAATGTATAGGAGATTCAGTTTATATTAGGCTATACAAAGCAAGTCCTCATTTTTACAAAGATCATGTAATGTCTCGTTATGATGAAGCATTGAATAAATAATAAACTTATGAAAACAATAAAACACTTATTAATTCTGCTCTTTCTCCTTGGGTCTGTGTCCCTCCACTCCCAAGACATCTCCATAAATCTTTCAATCAGATGGAGCGAAAAACCATCTGTAATCAATACAGATTCCATAGTGCAGTATCCAGAGTTGGTAGTATCCTATACAAACAATTCAAATAAAAAACTGTATATTAAAAAATCATCAGATCAGCCATGTGGATATGTTAGTTTTTCACACGAAAACCAATCACCATATCACAGATATGAGAATTATAGCTATTTAAATTGTCTCATCAATGATGTGATAAACAAGCCCTATATAGATAATAAATATATTGTTTGTTTGTCTATTCAAGATACATACCGTTACGCTAGATGGTATTTGAAATTTGAAAATTATACTGGCGATATTGAGAATTTCGACACAGACCAACTTAATTACTATTTTGATGTTGTTAATCAATGTATTTTCAGAGAGATTGGGGGGTATAACGATACTGAATGGGGCAATTTGCTATTTACACAATCAGATATTTCGAAAGATAGTATTTGGGAGAATAGACATAATATGTTTATGTTTCTTAATCCACATGAAACGAAAGAAGATGTCTATAATTTGACATGTTTTTATCTTCTTAAAGGCACATACACATTCATGATTGATAGTGAGGAATTTAAAAAAGACGTGGTATCAGGTTTTGCACCATGGAAAAGAATAGCCATCCCACTTCCGAAAAAAGTAAAAAAATACAAGCTTTATTCCGGAAAATTCACATCAAACAGCGTAACGGTGAAGTTTGAATAAATTGATAATGCTGTTGTTGTCTGCCACATATGATTCTTTTGTAGGTTTCAGCTCCAGCTGGATTAGCATTATACCATTTCTTAAAAATCGTACAGTTATGAATCTTAATAACTTACGACATTAAAGCTTGAATTCAGGGGGTTATATCCTGAAAGTGCTCATGGCTGATGGCTGGGAGTTTACTGAAAGAATCGTTAAGGAATAATAAACACACTAACGCAATGGGCGGTAGTGGCAGCGGAAACCACGGAAGAATAGGAAGTTGTGAGACATTCAAGTAAGCGACCTCGTCACAAATGATGTCCCGAAATTGAATTCAGAGGTTTATTTGATTAAAAAAACGTAATTCAATCATTAACAATATAAGCGAACCCTCTGCCCTGGTATTTCACCTTCTTGAGGTCACCACGGCGGTTGGCGAGCTTCACAAGGCACTGGTTGATCTTCGATTTCATCTTAGCCTCGTCCATCCCAATACCCATAGCAACGGCCTTCGCCATCGTCTTGTCGTATATCTCCTTGCTCGTGGCAGGCTTGCCGTTCTCTTTTATCACATCAATGATGATATTATCCCAAGTCGACAACGGATAAGGCTTGCGCGCGCCAACAGGCCTCACACTCTCAACACTGATGATTTCATGACTCTCACCCAATAATTTGGTGAGTTCGTCGATTTTTTCATTAAAAAAGTCAATTTTCGCGAGATTTTTTCTCACTTCGGATTTAAACTCCGCAATCAAACCGATAATTTCTTCTTTCGAAAGCTCTCTAGTTTCCATTGCTTTAAAAAATAATTAAACAGTTATAAAAAAAGTATCGCAAAGGTAAGGAATTATTTTGAATATTGTACTATATTTGCAGAAAATATTGAAAAAAATATTATGAAAGAGATTATCAGCTTCCTTAATTTGATAGTTGAAAACAACAACAGACCGTGGTTTCAGCAGCATAAAGACTTGTATATCAACGCTCAAGGCCGATTCAACGCCATAGCCGAGCAGATACTGGTCGGGGTGCAGAAATTCGACCCTCTGACACGTGGTCTGACTCTGAAAGACTGCACTTACCGCTTCTACAGGGACACCCGTTTCTCACCCGACAAGTCGCCATACAAGCGACATTTCGGCTTGTTTATCTGTCCGAACGGCAAAAAATCGGGCTTGGCGGGCTATTATTTCCACGTCGAAGGCGAGGGAGCCGAGTATCTCGGACATCATGGGCTGTACCCGGGGATGTATATGTGCGAACCTTATATAACAAGGAGTGTGCGCGAGGACATCAGCACCAAGGGCGACGAGTTTGTGAAAGCCTTGAAGAAAGCCAAGAACTTCGACCTCAGCTTAGCCGCGGCATTGAAAAATGTGCCGAAGGACTACCCTGCCGACCACCCTTACGCCGAATATCTGAAATTGAAGGATTACTGCCTGTTTGAAAGCATACCTGACGACATTTTGTATTCCGACCACCTGGTGGAATGGGTCGTCGACGAGTTCCGCAGCTGCTACGATTTCAACTCGTTTCTGAACCGCGCAGCGCTTTTCGCGATGGAAAACAAATAAATTTTCATCTTTGATGCAGCAAAAACACCTTCCTTTCGTTAAGAAGATGTAAAACGGACGAAATGTTAGGATTCAACATTGTTTTGGAAAGAGCAAGAAAAGGACGACAGGAGTCGCTGATGAGGCTGTACGACCTCTGCTGCGGCACAGTGTTCAACGCCTCTTACCGGATAGTGCTGAACGCGCAGGATGCCGAAGAGATAACGCAGGACGCGTTTCTGAAGACATTCGTCAGTCTTGACAGTTTCAGCGGCTCGGAACGCGATTTCGTCGCTTTTGTGAAGACGATTGCCATCAACAAGAGCATAGACCTGTTCAGGAAACACAGCCGCGAGCCGTTTTACGAGGAAATCGACTACAAGACATCGGATATCGAGGACGACAATGACGATTTTGAGGATTTGCCGATAGAGAAGATCAAGGAGGCGCTGAACAATCTGCCCGACGGCTATCGCCTGACGATAACGCTGCGCCTGATCGACGGGATGGAATTCAGCGACATCGCGAAACAAATGGGAATCAAGGAATCGACAGTGCGGTCGCAGTATTCGAGGGGGCTGGAAAAATTAAGAATAACCTGTAGAGGATAAGGCATGCCTTATCCCAACTGGATGAGAAAATATAGAATTATGAATATAGAAGAAAAAATAAGGAACAATCGGGAGGCATTTGACGACATGAAGATGCCGGAAGGCAGCCGAGAGAGGTTTATGACCCGTGTAGGGACACGGCGTGCCACGTCCGAGGACGCCGCACGCGACGTCCGTACAATACGCCCATTATGGTTGACATTCACCACGATTGCAGCCGCCGCCGTTGCCATTTTATTGGTGATTTTCGGTCTGAACCGATATGGACAAATGTGGAAGGAATCGCCGCAAGTGGCTGATAATAAGGTAGTTGAGATGCGTCAATTTTACGATGAGAAGGTGGAGGAAGCCATCATAAACCTGGAAGACGTGATGGAGAATGTTGACGATTCAACAAAGATGCAAATCAATGCGGTGATACGCGATCTGATGAACATGGGCGACGTTTTCGCCGAGATGGCTCCGCTGCCTGAAGACCGCCAGATGGCAATAACCGAACAGATTTACGACAACAAACTGAGAACTATAGAATTGATTACAGAACAAATTAACAAGTAAAGATTATGAAAAAGATTTTGGTTTTAACAGTCTTGATGTTGGTGGCATTCCTGGCTTTCGCCAACAAATGGAGAGACAACAATCATTACAACTACAGATTTGAAGAGACGAAGACTGTCGAAAAGACTTTCGACGTGGAAGCTTTGCCCGACCTTGTCATGGACGGCATCTACAGCGACTTCAACATCACCACATGGGAGCAGCCGCAGATTGACTTCAAGGTGAAAATCACAGTGAAAAGCGACCGTGAAAGCACCGTGAAAAAACTGATGGAAATCATCGATGTGGAATTGAGCCAGAGCTGTAACACAGTGAACGCCAAGACCATCTTCAACAACAAGACCAACAAGTGTTACAACGCCTCTATTTCCATCAAATATAACGTGAGAGTCCCGAAAGACGTGCTGATGAACCTGACGACACGCTACGGCGACATCACCATCGATGAGGTGCGCGAAAAGTTGAAAGCCTCAATAAAATATGGCGATTTCAAAGCCGACAATATGATGATTGACACATTACGAAACAATACCATTGAGGTGAAATACGGCAACATCAACATCGACGAGGCAAAGAAGGTATTTATGGATATGTCGTACGGCGACGCCAAAATCAACAAGTGCGACTACGTCGACGCGACTGTGAAATACGGCAAACTTTTCATCACCGAATTGAATCGCGGGATATTGGAAATCAAATATTCGGATGCCAGAATCGACCAGGCCAACAAAGTCAAGTTCACGAATGTGGGTTATTCGGACGTGAAGCTGAGAAACGTCAAAGACAAGCTGATTGCCGACTTGAAATACTCCGATATGAGCGTCACCATGACGTCATTGGCACCCATAATTGAGATTGATGGAGCATATTCCGACGTGAATTTGTACCTTGACGGGAACGCCTCATTCAACTACAAGCTGGCATCGTCGTACGGCGACATCACTTTCAGGGGCTTCTTCGACGAGAAAAGCATTGGCGGCAACGGCACTTACGGCGATGGCGAGCCCGGACTTCTCGACATCACCACAAAATTCGGCGACGTCGATATTCGTAAAGACAAATGATCTTTTTTTCATACCATGAATTTTTTATGCCGAATTTATTTGTTCGGCATAATTTTTTGTAATTTTGTAACGTTAAATGACAAAAGAAACATATCATTTAAAATGAAACGAGCAATAATACTATTAGCAGCTATAGTGTTGAACATCAACATGTTATTAGCTCAACACACCATCACTGGAACATTGGCTGACGACACCACCAACGAGCCTTTGATGTTTGTCAACGTCGGTTTGATACGTGCTGCCGACACCGTTTATGTGGCTGGCACAGCGTCGAACGACAAAGGGTTCTTCAAGCTGGAGCACGTGCGCAACGGCCAGTATATCCTACAAATCACGGCTATAGGATATGAGAATTACAAAAACGTGCTGGACGTCACCGACAACATCGATTTGGGCACCATCAAGATGCATGAGGGCGCGGTACGCTTGGACGAGGTCGTGATTGTGGAGAGCAGGCCGCTATTCGCCAATGAAGGCGAGAAAACGCTTTACAACGTGAGCGAGGACCCGTCGATACAGACAGGCACGCTGTCGGACGCCCTACAGAACGCCCCGGGCGTGGAAGTCGACGTGGAAGGCAACATCACCTTGCGAGGCGTCTCATCGGTGGAGATATGGATCAACGGGAAACCGTCGCATCTCAACGAGGAGAACCTCAAGACGTATATTCAGCAGCTGCCGGCAAACGCCATCAAGACCATCGAAGTGATAACCAACCCTTCGGCGCGTTACGCCTCGAAGAGCGACGGCGGCATCATCAACATCGTGACCAACGTCAACGTGCAGAAAAACCAGTTCGTGAGCTTCGGCGTGAGAGGCTCGTCACGTCCCGACGTATCGCCTTGGGTATCATACGTCTACGCCACTGACAAGCTGTCGTTAAACCTCTACCTCAACGGAAATTACCGTTACAACAAAAATGAGAACAACGGCTACAGCTATTCGTTCATGGACAGCGAAATCAACCCCGGTTCGCTCGACACCACCACGACGACGCGCTACAACGGAAGAGGCAAGGACAACAGCTATGGCGGCGGTTTCTTCCTGAATTTCCAATATAACATCGACACCATGAACAACGTCTCTGTGTGGATGGGCGGCTGGCCCAACTGGAGCAACAGCGACAGTTGGCAGGACTACTACCGCAACGAGTACCGCGACAATGAGATTCACGAGCGCAACCATTACTATACCATGACCGACGCCTCAGGCAACTTCACGGGTTTCAACGGAGGCGCGGAATACCAGCATCTGTTTAACAAGGAAGGGCATAACATCACCTTCAGCTTGAACGGAGGCTATTGGGGAGGCCATAACAACAGCACCAATGCGAGGACATATTTCAACCCCGACGGCAGCGTGCAGCGACTCTCAGGATACAGGAACAACTATCGCTACGGCGATTTCAACTACGACGCCAACATCGACTACAACCTGCCTTATATCAAAGGTGGCGAGATAGGACTTGGCGTGTCGTATACACACGAGCCCGACAACTATCACATCATTTACGACACCTTGGTATCAGCCGCGCAATACGTCAACGACCATCTGAGGACACTCGACCGACTTAGCTGGGACAATGAGTTCGACGCATACCTCACCATTCAGCAGAAATTCGGCAATTTCGTCATCAAACCAGGTATCAGAATGGAGCTTGCCGACGTGCATTGCAACATGGACGGGTACATGATAGACCACGAGTCGAAACAATACGTCAACTGGAGGCCGTCGATTCACATGTCATACAGAACCAAATCGATGCACAATTTCAAGTTTAATTATTCCAGACGCATCAACAATCCGAGCGCGCGGTACCTGACAAACTTCGTTGAATACGAGCAGGAGAGCGTCGATTTGGGCAACATGGATTTGAAATCGGTATATACAAATTCCATTGAAGCAGGCTGGACGAAGTTCTTTATGAAATTCGGAAGTGTAGGATTATCAGCGTATTACAGAGACTCAGACGGTGCCATCAACAATGTGACGGAGAACTATTACGACACTGTGTTCTTCCATCGTTGGGTGCGCGCCACCAAGCCTTACAACGTCGATAATTCGTACAATCTCGGTTTTGAAGCGAACATCATGTACCGTCCAACCGGTTTTTTAAACGTCAGATTTTACGCCAATGTGTACGACTCGTACTATTCAACGAAGTTCTATGGACAAAAAGTGGAGAGCGACATGTGGTCGTACAGTCTGCGCCTGAACGTGTGGGCAAAGCTATGGAACAAGCTCGAGGTGCATGCTTCAGGTTTTTACCGTTCACCGACGCAGACGCTTTATGCCGAGAGAGAGGCCTCATACGCCATCAACTGTGGCTTGCGAGCCGATTTCTTCGACAAGAAGATGTCGGTACATTTGAATGTGAACGATATTTTCAACTGGAACAGGTGGGACAACAACACCAGCAACCCGTACTACATCTCATACAGCTCGTATAAGTTCAACAGCCGCTCTATCAGTGCAGGCGTGACGTTCCGTTTTGGAAAGATGGAACTCGAGAGAAGCGCACGCGAAGGCGGTGAAGACATGGGAGGTGATATGCCGGCAGGAAACGGGAAATAAGTCGTTAGTCGTTAGTCGTTAGTTTTTAGTCTTAAGACATTAGACGTTAGACGTTAGACATTTGACAGACATTAGTAGTTAGACATCTGACAGACATTAGTAGTTAGACAATTAGACAATGAGAAGATTATTTGTTATAATAGGAATGATTCTCGTTTTTGCGGGATGTGAAAACGAGAAGAAACCGACGCAGACGGCGCAGAAACAGGAGAAGAAGAACGTGGTAGTGCCGGCATTCGTTGGCGACTCGGCTTATTATTTTGTCAAGAGACAATGTGATTTCGGGCCACGTGTGCCAGAGAGCGAGGCACATCAACAGTGCGCCGACTGGATGATTGAGACGTTGAGAGGCTACGCCGACACGGTGTTTGTGCAGGATTTCAGGACACGAATCTACAACGAGCGCGGCATCGACGGAAAGAACATCATAGCCTCGTTCAACCCCAACGCCAAGAAACGTATCATCGTCGCAGCACATTGGGACTCAAGACCTTACGCCGACAACGACCCTGACGAGTCCAACTGGCAGAAGCCTATCGACGGTGCCAACGACGGTGCCTCGGGCTGCGGCGTGATGATGGAGATGGCACGCGTGATGAAGACGCACCGCATAGCCGACAATATCGGTATCGACTTGATTTTCTTCGACTTGGAAGACTACGGCGCCCCGAAATGGGCTGACGAGAGCCTGCACACCGACCTCGCATGGGGTCTCGGCTCACAATACTGGTCGAAGAAGCCGCATGTTGGCGGTTACTCGGCATATTACGGCATACTGCTCGACATGGTGGGGGCAAGCAATCCACGTTTTCCTAAAGAGTATTACTCGCAAAGCAACGCCTCGTGGGTCGTCAACAAGGTGTGGCGCACCGCACGCGACATGGGATATGATGAATATTTCACCAACGAGCTCGGCGACCCTATCAACGACGACCACATCTACATGATGCATTACGCGGGCATCCCGACTATCGACATGATTCACCTCATCGGTGATGAAGACCGGACATCGTGTTTCTTCCCGTACTGGCACACGATGAATGACAACATCGATTGCATCGATGCCAAGACGCTTCAGATGGTTGGAAACGTGGTGATGAAGGTGGTTTATAACGAATAGCATTCGTCATTTCGACTGGAGTGAAACGAAATGACGAGTTCTATTTCACAAATTTTTTCCCGTTAAGGATATAAACCCCTTTATAGCTTTCAGGCAGTTTTGCACCGAGGCAACGGCCGTCTAAAGTGTAGAAGAGGTTGTCGTTCAATGTGTTAGTTTCTTCTGAGATTTCCCCAATGCCCTCCCATCCGATGTAAGGGATGTAGGTTACAAGACCCAAGGTCGGGTCGTCGGCTTGGTGATAGATATGGCTTTCAATTTCATCGTAATCTGTTGAGTTCCATTTGTTTCCGACAGCCATCAGGTCGCAAGCCGAGTTGTTGTAGAGGTCGTAAATCACGCCACCGTTGCCGTTGTCGTGAATCTCGTTGTAACCCCAATCGTCTTCGGTTCCCATGTCGATGTCATGGTAATAAATTGCTGTGATACCCCAAAGGTTGCCGGTAATCAAGTTGTTACGTAAGATAGCCTTATTGGTGGTCGAATTCCCGTAAATCGAGATGCCGCTACCACCGTTCATCGGGTTTTCCTCGTGATTGTTGTTAATGAATTGATTTCCAACGATAACTGACGAGATTCTCTCGCCCTGCTGGTTATAGCCGTAACGACTATCACGGATTATGTTGTCTTTCAGGAGCACCTTTGTCGATTCCATACCCATGAGGTCAGCGATGGAGATGCCGCCCACGTACCATTGAGCCATGATGGTGTAAATCTCATTGCCGACGATTCGAATCGTGTCTTCAGCACCCGGTCCGAGGTTGATCTGCGGAGCATTGATGCCGTTGACGTTGGTGTCAAAGTCGCAGTTCAAAATTTGCGGTGAGGCCATTCCATTAACAGGCGAGCCGATGGCAGAGCCCTCATTCAGCATGAAGTAGCAGTTTTTGATAGTCGGGTTGCAATTCAAAATATTAATAACCGAATTGCTGTAATCCCTTGTAAAATAAACGAATTTCACATCATCGAAGGTCACATCCGACTCAATCACTTTGATGCCGGCACCATCCGAGAAATACATCTTCTTAAGCAAGCAACCGGTGGCGTTTTCAAAGCGCATGCTGAAATGGTTTGTCTCGTTCAGGCCGTAAAACTTAGTTCTGGTATTTGTGTTTGTGCAAACCATTGATCCATTGATGGTTACGAGCACTTCGGCAATATCCACTCTCGCTGTCTGATCATTGATTTGCAGCACATCACCAGCCGAAATTGTCAAGTCGGCATTTACGAGATAGCCATTTTCACCAACAGTGACCACTCCTTCGGTGATATCGACGAGATCAGCGAAAGTGTAAGTGGTGCCGTTGCCTGGACTCACCCATTGAGCATCAAGAGTAAGCACCATCATGAAGGTGGTGATTAAAAACAATAATTTCTTTTTCATCGTAATGTAATTTATAGCCATTAGCCGTTAGCCATTAGCCGCTAGCAAAAAAACGCTTAAAACTAATGGCTAATAAACTATTTCTTAATTGCTGCTATACCTGGTAATTCCTTACCTTCGATGGCTTCGAGGAGGGCGCCGCCGCCTGTTGAGACGTATGACACCTTGTCGGCAAGGTTGAACTTGTTGATACAGGCCACTGAGTCGCCGCCGCCGATGAGTGAGAAAGCGCCGTTCTTTGTTGCTTCAGCGATGGCCATTGCGATAGCCTTTGAGCCTTCAGCGAATTTGTCGAACTCGAACACGCCGCAAGGGCCGTTCCAGAGTATGGTCTTCGAGCCTTTGATGACCTTTGCGAACATCTCGCGAGTCTTCGGGCCTATGTCCATGCCTTCCCAGCCGTCAGGGATGTTCATCGGGTCAACGATCTGAGTGTCAGCGTCGTTTGAGAACGCGTTGCCAGCCACGGTGTCGATTGAGAGCACGAGGTTGACGCCTTTTTCTTTGGCTTTTGCGATGATATCGAGAGCGAGGTCGAGTTTGTCGTCTTCGCAGATTGAGTTACCAATCTTACCTCCGAGAGCTTTCTTGAAGGTGTATGTCATGCCGCCGCAGAGGATGAGGTTGTCGACCTTGGTGAGCAGGTTCTCTATGATGTCGATCTTGGTGGAGACCTTAGAGCCGCCCATGATAGCGGTGAACGGGTGTTTGATGTCGTTCATCACCTTGTCGACGGCAGCCACTTCTTTGCCCATGAGGTAGCCGTACATCTTGTGGTCAGCGTCGAAATAGTCGGCGATGAGAGCTGTCGAAGCGTGGGCGCGGTGTGCTGTACCGAAGGCGTCGTTGATGTAATAGTCGGCGTATGAAGCGAGGGTCTTGGTAAACTCTTTCTGAGCTGCCTTGATCTCTTTCTTTGCCTCGTCGTAGCCAGGCTCGCCTTTCTCGACGCCACGCGGTTTGCCTTCTTCCTCAGCGTAGAAACGGAGGTTTTCGAGCAACATCACCTCACCAGGTTTCATGGCTTTGATAGGATCAGCGGCCTTCATGCAGTCGTCGACGAAGATGACTTTCTTGCCGATGAGTTCCTCGAGATGTTTCACGAGCGGTTTGACCGAATATTTCGGGTCTGGGTTCTTTTTCGGACGGCCGAGGTGCGACATGATGATAAGCTTACCATTGTCGTTCAACACCTTTTTCAATGTAGGCATTGCCGCACGCATACGGGTGTCGTCGGTGATGTTGAAATTGTCGTCCAACGGAACATTGAAATCAACGCGAACGATGACGCGTTTTCCGGAGAAGTTAACTTGATCGATGTTTGTCATAGTGTAAATTTTTAATTGTTATATATTAAATTTGAATTTTTAATTTCCAAAACAAGCAAAAATGCGTTTTATTAACTGTTTGATACTGTTCGGTTTAGGCAGTTTTTCCTCTTCCACTTCCGTGAAATCGGTGTCGCCGCGGCGGAGATATTGCCGGGTGAAGGTGCCTGAGCTGATGCCCCATTTAAGCTGGAACATCTTCTTACCTTTGTTTTTGCGCATCCTCTTTGTCGATTTGCTTCCGAAATGATACACGAGGCTGTTGCCCACGCCAATGAAATCGCGCACTCCGGCGTGCCACAGCTTACGCGAGATGTCGGGGTCGGAGTACCAGCCCGGATGGAACTCAACGCTCATGCCGCCGACGAGGTCCCAGCAGTCGAGAGGCATCACGTTGGGTGGCCAGGTGCTTCCACGCCAGTCGCTGCGGGCGAGACCGGCATATTCTTTCAGCAGGTCTGCCTCACGGAACGACTCTATGTCGGTGCCGTAGTCTTTGACGACCACGCAAGGATTGTCACCTGTCGGCTCGATGAGGGTGCTGGAAATCATGAAATAACTGTGTGTATCACGCTGATTGTCAGTCAGTTTGTTGATTCGTTCGAGGATCGGCACGTCCCAGTTCGGCAAGAAATACATGTCGTCGTTGGCGTAAAACACGAATTTTGTGTCGATGAGGCTGCGGCAGGCGTTGAGGGCGTAGCAGATGCCTATGTTTTCCTTGGCATAGATATAGTCAAGTTGCTGATTCTCAACCCATTGAAGCGTTCCATCCACACCTTCGTTGATGGCGACTATGATTTGATGTTCGTAAGCCGAGTTACGGCGGATGCTGTTCACGCAAAGCTCAAGATATTTGAGATTATTCCAAGTCGGAATAATGAAGGTGAAGCAGTAATCCTTCTTCTCGGCACGTTTATATTTCTCAAAACCAATCATAACTTCTTGTCTGTCAATTCTTTGAGTGTCTGATACTTCAGTCTCGTGGCTTTTGCGGTTATGTGGCAGATATGCAAGCCGTCTTTGCCGTCGAGGAAGCCCAGATGGAAGAGATAATGCTGTATGAAGCTGAAAACGGGCGACACCACCATATAAAACGAGGCGTGTTTTTTGCCTTTCATAAAGTAATGTTGTCCGCGCATCTTGGCAAACTTAAACTGCTGATTCTCATAGTCTTCAGGTGTAGCAAAGGAGTAATGCAGCAGGTCACCGTGAAGCACTGTCTCTTTTATTTCAGTAGAAAACTCTATCGTTTCGTGAATCTCGCCCTGCCACTTCCCCACTGTGCGGTTCCAGATACGGATTTTACGGTCGGGATACCAGCCGCAGTGACGTATCCAGTGGCCGCAGTAGTTGGTCAGGCGGTTCATACTGAACACTTCATCGTCGGAGAGGCGTTGGTTTTTAAGCTCCGAAATGGAGTTTTTCAGCTTTTCTGATAGTTCTTCGTCGGCGTCGATGCTTAGAATCCAGTCGTTGGATGCGAGGTTGTTGGCGAAGTTTTTCTGTTCGGAATAGCCCAGCCAGTCCTGTTGTACAAATCTGACGTTGAACGACTTACATGTCTTTTCTGTGTTGTCGGTTGAGCCAGAGTCGACCACGACAATCTCATCTGCGACATCTTTTATTGATTCAAGACATCGGGCTATGTTACGTTCTTCGTTTTTTGTGATTATGACGGCCGTGAGCAGCATTGCACAATTTTTTGCAAAGGTAGTAATTAATTTTAAGATCTGCAAAAAAAATAATCGGAATCTCATCAAGCCTTAAACCCCTTACAGCGGCTACCTTAACGCCTTTAATGCCCTTAACGGCCTTAACGCCTTTAATGCCGCCGCCAAAGGTGGTTAAAGAAAAAAGCCCCGGTGCTTTTGAAAAACACCGGAGCTTTTGTTTTTTTTACACGCCCTGCCCGTTTTGCGGGTAAGGGTAAATTCTACTCAACAACGCGAGCCAAGCGGACCGAGACCCCGAAGCGCCTACTGTTTTGGCCCTGAGGAAACAAATTGTCCGAACCGAAGTCCACGCAGTACGCGAAGCTTTCAGACGATCCGGTACTCGACCAGTAGAACCCGTGGGAACCGACACTGGTGACCGAATAACCATTCCGGTAGCCTGCGGCTGGCAAGAACACGCAACCCACGGCCTCCATCTTGCCCCAGTCGGTTGCATTGTATTGGTTGCCTTCCCAGCTGGTGTTGCCAGCCACATTGACACCTGTTGGAGCAGCGACTCCCTCTGGATGGGTATAGTTGTCAGGAAACAGTATAACGCCATGAACCGAACCGAACAGATATGCTTTGGCGAACCTTGCATTCTTTACATTGTTCACTGTTGACGATTCGCGGCAGTTAGTTCCGGGGTTGGCACCGTCGCGAGGTCCCAAAACCCATTCCCACTCGTCTTTGGTAAGCGTGCACCAGTTGTTGTGGCCGCCGAGGTTTGCGGCGTTGGCCACGACACACCAGTCGCTCTTCAGAGCCTCATTCACAGTGTTACCGTAACTTGAGGACACGTCATTGTTGTTAATGCCATAGGCTGCCAATGATGAGCTGGCTCCAACCCATCCGAAAAGGTCGACGGTGCCGGGAGTCGTAACGTAATTGTCGCGTACAGCCGTGTTGGCGGTGGCGTTGCCGATGATTGAATACTGGGTAGGTGCAAATGACCATGTCCAGCCGGATGTTGAGTTTGCGGTTGTGTTGGTGGCTCTCAGGTTACCCGGGGCGAAACGCACCTTTTTATTCGGACTTATTGAGATTCCCACAGCGCTGCTCATAGTCATGCTTACTCCTGTGGTGTAAAACATGTTATTTGTGATTTTCGGAACGTTGCATGTGCCGGAATATTCACCAACATCTACAGTTGCGTCATCAACAGCATCCTGTGGAAGAAGGATTGCCCATTTTACCGAGTTGCTCTCGGAATAGAGTGTAACTGTTCCTGTCGTTTCTGTAGGTGTGATGCCTGCGTTCGCAAAATCAATGGTGGCTTCTGTCTTCATGCCTCCAACTGTTATCGGTGCGCTTATCTCTGTAGCCGTAGTAAACTTAACGAGACCGCACTTGTTGAGCAGCGTGCAGCCGTAGGTGGCGTTTTCATCGGTGTATGTGCTCGTCGATCTTCCGAATGAGAGAACAGGAAGCTTGCTGCTCTGGTTGGCGATGCTTACAGTGTAGGATGTCGTTCCCGCTGAAGGCGAATCAAGCGTCAATCCGCCGAGGAAGTAGAAATAGAGGTAGTCGCCCACTTCAGGCTCGGTGATATTGCCGCTGAATTTGCCGTTTTCATATTCAAGGGAACCGAGATACTTTTTACCATCGCCGACATAGATTATGTCGTGGTCGGTGTATACCACTGCGCCGGTGCCAGGATTGACCGTGTGCTTGTCGCCACCAACGTTAACTGTAATGTAAACTGTCTTGCCGAGGTTGTTAGGAGTCGCTATTGTGTCGACGTTTTTCTTTTTGCACTGGGATAAACCTAACACCAATGCGAATGCTATTATTAATAATGTGCTGAGTTTTTTCATTTTTTGTTGATTTTGTTTTAATTTAATAATTTGTTTACTTTTGTCATTTCGAGCGAAACGAAGTGGAGTCGAGAAATCCTTTTTATTACATAACATTGTATTAAAACACTTTTTCATATGTTTCTACTTAAGAGGATTTCTCCACTACGCTTCACTACGCTTCGCTCCGGTCGAAATGACGTTTGCGGCGCACTGCGGCGTAGCCGGCACCGACGGCGGTGAGGATTAGTAATCCGCTGCCCAGTGGAGCCGGGTCCTGCCCGAACGTCTGGTTGTTGAGATTGTAACCGCCGTTGACATCAGAGCCGAAGGTCTGGTTGTTGAGGCTGTAGGCGCCGTTTCCGTCACGATTGGAATACTCTCCAGCATCACGGAAGAAACCGTCACTTTGGGCGGTCGTCGTTGTCGGCGACAACATACACAATGCCATCGCCAGAGAAAGCACTAAGACTTTCAGTTTGGTTGTTCTTTTCATTTTTAAACAGTAAAGTTAACCGGTTAGTTAATGATTTTTTTTTAAACTGATTATGAATGCACGAAAACAGAAAAGACATACCACTCCAATGCGGAGGTATGCCTCTAAGAAGCCCTCCGCACCTTATAAGTCCGTAATATCTTGAATCAATAGTCATTTAAAAAAGTAGCGGCTGCAAAATTACGACATTTTTTAATATGATTATCAAGAAGTTAAAAGTTTTTTAATGGTTCTGAATTATTCATATAAGATTCCACTTTTCCACTATTTTATACACAGCGCCATCGGGTCTCAAGATGCTTTGGAACAATATTATTTCTTTCACTTCCTGGTGGATGTAGGTCTTCTGCTCGATGGCCTGGACAACCTTCTGGAAATACTGTTTCTCGCAGAGGTCTTTGATGCGACCGAGGGTCAGATGCGGCACAAAATTTTGTCTGTCACGTTGATAACCAATGCTATCGAAGGCGGTCAGCACATCTTCTTCGAGGCTCAACAACTCATCGGGTGTCTGCTGCATGCCGAGCCATAGCACGCGCGGGGCGTAGCGGGCTCCGAAGATGCCGGTGCGGTTGAAGTCCATGGTGAAACTATGATGATTTTCAACGACTTTCGACACTGCCTCGATGATTCTCGGCTCGTCCTGAGGGGGCGTCTCGCCGATGAATTTCAAGGTCAGATGTATGTTGGTGGGCTTCACCCAGTTTATCATCTTCTCATGCGACAAACTACGGCGTAAACCGTCAAGCAGCGGTTTAAATCCGTTGTTTTCGGTATTTATCGGAATTGCAAGAAATAATCTCTTCATATTTTTTCTTTTGGTTCACGCAGATATCGCAGAAACCGCAGATATTTTTATTCTTCCATAATCTAATCTGCCAGATTGCTCGCGACGCGAGCTGCAGATTTCGCAGATCGAACTGTGGAAGATTATTTCTGCGTTATCTGCGAGATCTGCGTGAGGCTAATTACATTTGTTTATAGTCTTCAGCGAGACCGCCTTCTGATGTTTCACGATAGAGATATGGGATGTCGCGTCCTGTCTTATTCATTGTGTCCACCACTTTGTCGAATGAGACGCGGTGTCTGCCATCGCTGAATGTCGAGTATATGTTGGCATCCAGAGCGCGTGCTGCTGCGAAGGCGTTACGTTCGATGCATGGTATCTGGACGAGGCCGCACACAGGGTCGCATGTCATGCCGAGATGATGTTCGAGAGCCATCTCGCAAGCATATTCTATCTGTGCCACGCTACCGCCAAAGATCTGGCAGGCAGCACCGGCAGCCATCGCACATGCCACTCCTACCTCGCCCTGGCAGCCGACTTCGGCACCGGAGATGGAGGCGTTGGTCTTCACGATATCTCCAATAAGACCTGCGGTTATCAGCGCGCGAAGGATACGCATCTCGTCAAACTCATAGCTCTTAGAGATGTGATACAGCACCGCAGGCAGCACTCCGCATGAGCCGCATGTAGGCGCAGTGACGATGAGTCCGCCCGAGGCGTTCTCCTCCGCGACAGCGAGGGCATACGAAAACACCAGACCACGGTTACGCAAGGTGTGATGCTGATAGCCCATGGCCTTGATATGATATTGCGTGGCTTTTCTGGCCAGATTCAACGGTCCGGGCAGACGGCCTTCGGTGGCGAGACCACGCTCCACAGCCTCCTTCATGGCAGCCCAGACGTTTTTCAGATGGTCGATGAGGGTCTCATCATTCTCATTATCAAGCACATACTCCCAGTAAGTCTTACCTTTCTCCTCGCACCATTTCATGATGTCGGTCATCTTCGTCAGCGGATAGATGTCGGGCAGCACCGACGGCTTGCCTTCCTCTTCGAGGGCGCCTCCGCCAACGCTGTAAACCGTCCATTCTTCAAGGACTTTATTATCTTTATCTAAAGCCTTGAATGTCATTCCGTTAGGATGATAAGGCAGGAATATCTTCGGCTGCCAAACGATGTTCACCGGTGCATGAGGCTGCAGCACCTCAAGGATGGCGACATCGGTAAAGTGGCCTTTGCCGGTGGCGGCGAGGCTTCCGTAGAGTGTGACCTCAAACGAGGCTGCGTCAGGATGACGCTCAAGGAACTGCTCAGCAGCAAAACGAGGAGCCATAGTGTGGCTCGATGACGGGCCGTGACCGATGCGATAGATTTCTTTGATAGTTTTCATAATTCATTTATTTGTCATTTCGAGCGTAACGTAGTGGAGTCGAGAAATCCTTGTTATGCCTTATTATTGTTTTAAAACCTTTTTCATATTGTTTGTGTTAAATGAGGATTTCTCCACTTCGCTCCATTCCACTTCGCTCCAGTCGAAATGACGGAGGGATTGTTCGTTCCGCTCGAAATGACGGAAGGTATAGCGTTTATCAATTTTTTAGTATATTCATTTTTCGGGTTGTTAAAAATCTCATCGGCGTCGCCGAGTTCCACTGGGCGGCCGTTGTACATCACGAGGATGCGGTCGGACATGAAGCGGACTACGCTGAGGTCGTGCGAGATGAAGATATATGTGAAGCCGAAGTCTTTCTTGAGGCGGTTCAGCAGGTTCAGCACCTGAGCCTGCACCGACACGTCGAGAGCCGACACCGACTCGTCGCAGATGATAAGCTTCGGGCGCACCGCCAGTGCCCTCGCGATGCATATTCGTTGCCTCTGACCGCCGGAAAACTCATGCGGATAACGCTGATAATGCTCAGGTTGCAGTCCGACCTCTGTGAGCAGCTCGCACACCTTGTCGCGACGACGTTTGGCGTCAGGTTCGAGGCCATGCACCAACATCGGCTCCGCTATCGCGTCGCCGATGCGCATCTTCGGGTTCAGCGACGAATAGGGGTCCTGGAACACTATCTGCGCATGTTTGCGGTATTCACGTAAGTCGTTGCCGCTCAGCGACATCACATCTCTGCCTTCGAAGATAATCTTGCCATCGGAAGGCTCTACCAGACGTAAAATCGAGCGCCCGAGGGTCGTCTTTCCGCATCCCGACTCACCCACCAGACCGAGTGTCTCGCCAGGATAAACGTCCAGGCTGACGTCATCGACGGCCTTCACATGGTCGTAGACACGGTTGAAGATGCCTTTCTTAAGCGGGAACCACGTCTTCAGATGCTCCACCTTCAGCAATGGCTCACGGCTATATATCTCTTTCAGATGAGATTCTCTTTCTTCTTGAGTGACAATGAGTTGCTGCTTGAAATCAGCGTCATCACTCCAGGTGCCGTCGAGGAACTCCTTCACTATCGGCAGTTGTTTCAGTCGGAAATCCATCGGAGGACGGCATGCGAGGAGGCCTTTTGTGTATGGGTCTTTCGGATTGTTGAGGATTTCCTGGGCTTTGCCGTATTCGACGACGTTGCCGTTGTGCATCACCGCGATGTAATCAGACACCTCAGAGACGACGCCGAGGTCGTGCGAGATGAAAATCATCGAGAGGTTATCGCTCTTTTGCAGCTCCTGCAGCAGCTTCAGGATCTCTTTCTGCACTGTGACATCGAGGGCTGTGGTAGGCTCGTCGGCAATCAGAACCTCAGGGTTGCATGCCAGCGCCATCGCTATCATCACACGCTGTTTCTGTCCGCCCGAGAGCTCGTGAGGGTAGCTCTTGTAGATGGCTTCGGGGCGTGGCAGAAGCACCTTTTTAAACAGAGATATGACGCGTAACTTCGCTTCTTCTTCGGTCACGTCTTCGTGGGCAAGGATGGCTTCGGTAACCTGAAAACCGCACTGGAACACAGGGTTGAGCGAGGTCATCGGCTCCTGAAATATCATGGCGATGCGTTTGCCTCGGACGTCGTGCATCCCGCTTTCCGAGAGATGCAGTATGTCTTTCCCGTCGAGGGTTATCTCATCGGCGGTTATCTTCGACTGTTTCTCGTTGAGAAGCCGCATCACCGCGAGGTTGCTCACCGACTTCCCGGAGCCCGACTCGCCGACGATTCCCAGCGTCTTCCCTTTCGGCACCTCAAAACTGACACCATGCACCGCCTCGTTCCATTCACCGTCGCGAAGGAAACTGATTTTCAAGTTCTTTATTTGAAGCAATTCACCCATTTTGTCATTTCGAGCGGAACGTAGTGGAGTCGAGAAATCCTCCATCAACGTTAACATTCGGTATTATTTCGTCTATATTCATAATTTCATTATCATTTACCAAACTTATCCATCCAGGATTCTTTGAATTTATTAAAATCTCTTTTTTCTTTCTACTCCATTTTTTCAATTGAGTTTCTCTATCTATAGCTTGATTTATATCATTATATTTTTCATAATAAATACATGTTCCCAAATTATATTTATCAGAAAAAGAGTTTTCAATCAAATGATTTTTATGCTCATAAACTCTTCTTATCAAATCATTTGTAACTCCGATATATAAAACCGTCCTGTCAAAATTAGTTATAATGTATATAAAATATTCTTTCATGTTTACGTTAAAATAAGGATTTCTCCATTCCGTTCCATTTCATTCCACTCCAGTCGAAATGACGACTAAAACCCTTCCAATGGAATTAAAACCGTTGGTATTAGCAATATTCCACCCAATATTATCATCATTAATATAAACTTCCACACCCACTTAAACCATTTCTGGTAAGGGATTTTCGCTACGCCTAGGGCTCCAATCAGCACGCCGGATGTCGGCGTTATCATGTTGGTGAAGCCGTCGCCGAACTGGAACGCCATCACTGTGGCCTGACGGCACACCCCTATGAGGTCGCTGAAAGGCGCCATGATAGGCATTGTGATGGCCGCCTTAGCTGAGCCTGACGGTATGATGATGTTTATAAGTGTCTGAATACCATACATTATCTCCACCGACGCCACCTTGCCGAAGTCCGACATCGATTTCGACAGGCCGTACAAAATAGTGTCGATGATGCCTCCGTCCTGCAAGATGATTACTATGCCGCCAGCCAAACCGACTACCACCGCAGCCGACAAGATATCGCTCATTCCCTCAATGAACAGTCGTGCTATGTCGCTGGCGCTCTTGCCTATAGCCAAGCCGCTACAGATGCCCATGGCAAGGAAGAGCGAGGCAATCTCCATCACATACCAGCCGTAGCCCATCACTCCGATTATCAAATAAATAATGGTGTAAAGCAGAAGCAGCAAGATGAAGTTATGCACTGTCTTTCTCAGTGAAACCGCTCCCAAAACCGCAAAAAATCCAGTCAAAATCGGGATAATCGGCATGGTAAAGGCGCTAGAGCCTATAGTCAAGGTCGTCACCGGGTTCAGATAGGAGAAAATCACCATGGCGACAAGCAGGAAGGCATACACAAACCAAGCCGCGCGTGGCACATAATGCTCAAACTCCTGCCCTTGCGCAGCGCTGTGCTGACGCCAGTAAGCGTCATCGTCATACATGATTGACGACTTAGGGTTTTTCTTCACTTTGTGGGCGTAATGCAACACAAAAGCTATGCCGAATATGTTGATAATCACCCAGCAGAAGATGCGGTAGCCTATGCCCGAGAACAGAGGCACGCCTGCAATTCCCTGCGCTATGCCAATCGTGAACGGGTTCAGAATGGCTCCGGCGAAGCCTATGTGCGCCGCCACATACACCATGCAAAGACCAACGATGCTGTCGTAACCCATTGATATTGCGAGCGGTATGACGATAATCACAAAGGCTATGCACTCCTCGCTCATGCCGAAGACCGCCCCGAAGAGGCTGAACAGCAGCATTATCAGCACTATGATGATGTTGTCTATGCCTAAAAACCGTATGACCCGGTTATTTTCAAGTCGTTGCGTGAATCTCAAAAAGGAAAAGATTCCCATGTCTATGGCCCGGCTTTTGTTCATAATCCAGAACGCTCCGCCTATCATCAGTATGAAAATGATGATTTTCGACTGCTGCACGAAGCCGTTGAAAAGTGCCGAAAACACCTGCCATGTCTGGGCTTCCGGATGGAAAGACTCCTGATATTCGGCAGGCAGCTCGTTTTGATAATAAAACTGCCCGTCCACATACATTCCCGGCTTGATAAACCAGGTCATGATGGCGGCAATCACTATTATGCAGAAAACAATGACGTAGGTATGCGGTACTTTTCGCTGAGCCATAAAATACTTTTTGCAAAGATAAGAAAATTGTGTAATTTTGCGGATAGAAAATTATTAAAACTTTATGATATGGTTAACTACAAAGATCTAGGACTGGTCAACACCCGCGAGATGTTTGCCAGAGCCGTGGACGGCGGATATGCAATCCCGGCATTCAACTTCAACAATATGGAACAGATGCAGGCCATCATCATGGCTTCGGTCGAGACAAAATCGCCGGTTATTCTGCAGATTTCAAAGGGTGCACGTCAGTATGCCAACCAGACCCTGCTGCGCTACATGGCAGAAGGCGCTGTGGCATACGCCAAGGAACTCGGCTGCGCTCATCCTGAGATAGTGCTTCACCTCGACCATGGCGATTCATTCGAACTCTGCAAAAACTGCATAGAGATGGGATTCTCGTCGGTAATGATTGACGGCTCGGCACTTCCATACGACGAAAACGTGGCTCTCACACGCAAAGTTGTTGATTTCGCTCACAAATACGATGTGACAGTGGAAGGCGAACTCGGAGTGCTGGCAGGCGTTGAAGACGAAGTTTCATCCGAGGTGAGCCATTACACCAAGCCAGAGGAAGTGGTCGACTTTGTGACCAAGACAGGTGTCGACTCATTGGCTATTTCAATTGGAACATCACACGGCGCTTACAAATTCACTCCTGAGCAGTGCACCGTCGACCCTAAGACTGGCCGTCTGTTACCTCCTCCGCTGGCATTCGACGTGCTTGAGGCTGTTGAGAAGGAGCTTCCAGGCTTCCCAATCGTGCTTCACGGCTCATCATCAGTGCCTCAGGAAGATGTAGACACCATCAACAAATACGGTGGAGCTTTGAAGGCAGCCGTCGGTATTCCTGAGGAACAGCTCCGCAAGGCAGCCAAGTCGGCAGTGTGCAAGATCAACATCGACTCAGACAGCCGTCTCGCCATGACAGCAGCCATCCGCAAGACTTTGGCCGAGAAACCTGCAGAGTTTGACCCTCGCAAGTACCTCGGACCGGCCCGCGACCACATGAAAGAGCTTTATATGCACAAGATTGTGAACGTGCTGGGAAGCAACGGAAAGCTGGCGCTTTAAAGTGGAGAGTTTAGAGTGTAGAGTTTAGAGTAGTTCTAAAGTTCTAAAGTTGAAAGTTTAAAGTGTATTTTTATAGGAAAGAGGAAGCGAGGCTTCCTCTTTTTTTGTATGAAATTTTAAGCTATTAAGCTTATAAACTATTAAACTATTAAACTTTTCAACTATAAAACTACTTTAAACATTAAACACTACACTCTAAACTATAATAAACTAATAATCGCATCGTTATTTTTTTATGAAAAACTTTTTCCTATTGCTGATTTTGGTGTTTTGTGCTTTAAAAATAACAGCACAGGAAGAATGTTTCATAGTAAAAGGAAGGATTTTTTCGAACGACAGCTTGACGGCAATTCCTAATGTTGACATTGTCAGCGAGTTATCGCGTTATGGAACTACCTCAAATCGGGACGGATGGTTTTTGATTAAATCAAAACAAATTGATACTCTTTGGATTAGCTGTGTAGGATTCGACCGTCAACGAGTTTCGATTTATCGAGATAGTATTTTAGATAAAGAATTGATAATCAGGCTGATCAGAAGTGATATTATGCTCGATTCGGTGGATATTTATCCCTGGCCGGATTATGAGACTTTCAAGCAGGAAATCATCAATATGCCTTGGCGGAAGCCGTTTTTTGTACCAGGTGTTTCGAAAGAAGGTTACGAAAAAATAATAAATCAGGAACCTGTCAGAGAACCGAAAGCGAGCTCCATCAATCCCATTTCATTGATTTACAATAGGTTCAATAAAAGAGAGCGTTTCAAGCGAAAGCTGCAGCGAAACCGCAAGAAGTTCAACCGCGAGATGGAGCGAATTGGTGCTGATTCATTAATGATACCATAACACCATACAGGTCTTCACCTTCACCCAGTGCTTTCAGGCACTTCTGTGAATGCACGAAGACGTTGTGATATGAGCTGCCTGTGACCGCGGCAATGTGCTTGTTGTCCAAGCCCAGCAAAGTAAGACATAAAACCAGTATTAATATGTCGAGAGCTGCGTCGGGGCAACATGTCAACGGATTTCAAAACAAAATGCAATAAAAATGTTGAAATAAAAAAATACGGTATAAAAATGAAGTGAACCCCGAAAGTTGGTAAAAAAACTTTCGGGGTTCACCGCACAACCGTTTAGTTGGCATCCCACACCAAACGGACACACATGCCAAGATCGCGTTTTGGGGAAGACGCATAATCAAATGCGTCTTCTGTAAAGCGGAAAGCCTTCGCTTGTGGAGTTACTGTCGAATTAGGTTGCTGTGTCACACCAGTGGCCGTCCAATAATTACCAAACATGTAATAGCCACTCGGATTATAGTGGTAATTGTACTCATAGTAATAACTACCTTGACGGTAGCCGAGAGCAGGCAGGAACACACATCCGGCCTCAAAAAGTTCATTCGCCTCAGAGCTAGATATTGATTTAACATTTTGCCAACCTGTCTTGTTCCATTGAGAATAACCGGAAGTGGATCCGCCGTCATAGCCATCAGGCGCTATGAAAATGCCATTTGTAGTCGCCAAATTATAATTATGATACTGCTGCCAAGTTACCATCAGGAAACGTTTACCTGATCTCGTTTTGAGAAGGTATTCCCATTCGGCTGCCGTCAGCGTGCGCCAATAGTTGCCATAGGCAGTCCCTCTGAGTGCACATCCCCAGTCTGTTCCATCATTCCAGTTCAGGTTCCTTGATCCGTCCACCCAATCGTTTTCTGATACAGTAGTAGTGCCGTGAAATCCCCAGCTGAATCGATCCATTTCATTGCTACTAGTTATATGAACCGCAGTTGTACCCGTGTTCCCCGAATTAGAGGTTATGGCATAAAAACCAGGGCACTCGTCATACTGGTATTCGTGGAAGCCCCACACCAGTTGGTTGGGGTTGGCCGCGTTACACTTCAGGTTGGCCCTCGAGAAATAGACCTTCTGCGTAGAACTCACCGAGAATTGTTTCAATACGCCACCACTTGTAACGGCATACTGTGCATCAGGTGCCGCAAACACAGGATTTTTAAGCGTTATTCCGGAGTTGATAAACTGGTTTTCATGAAGCGCTTCTGACGGTTCCCCTTCCACATTGACGTCGGCTGAAAGGTTGGTGCCGGGCAGCAGGATGGCCCATCTCACGCCCGTGTTGCCTTCCTCCCTGTAAAGGTCGATGGTGCCAGTGGTGGCGGTTGGCGTAATGGCCTTATTGGCAAAGTCGATGGTGGCCTCGGTCAGCATGTTCGACAAGGTGCATATATAATTTGTTTCCTTGTTGAGGTTGAACCTCACCAAAGCGCACTTGTACTCCAAAACGACGGTGTAGCTACCGCTAGTCGAGTAATTTTCATCCGAAGCGCCATAGCAGAGCACGGGCAGGTTCTGGCTTTGGTCGGCAATGTTGATGGTGAAGTCGGTTGTGGTTCCCGCCGTAGGTGCCGTTGCAGGAGCCTTGCCACCCAAGAAGTAGAAGTGCAGCTTGTCGCTCGTGGAGCAGGCACTTCCATCGATGTTGCCCTCGAAACGGCGGCCACTTTGATCGACAACATAGTTCAAATAGCCTACATAGTGGCCGTTGTTGCCCACATAGAGCTTGTCCCCAGCGGTGAATTGGATCACGCCGAGGTTCGGGGCCACTGCGTGCCTGCCGCCGTTGTCGACGTTCACTGAGATATTTTCGCCGTTGTTCACGTTCAAAGTGATGTGGACCTTTTCTCCGCCATTGCCATTGGTGGGAATTTCTTGTTTCTTGCATTGGCTCATTCCAAGCACGAGAGCCAGTGCCATGATGATTGTGCTAAGTCTTTTCATTGTAGATTGATGTGTTTTTAGTTGTTTTCCTGTTTTTTACGTTTTTTCGAAAATGCGTAGGCCGCGCCAGCCGCAGCCATGATGAAGAGTCCGCTGCCGAGCGGTGCGGGAGGATCTTGTCCAAACGTTCCGATGCTAATCCCGTAGTTGCCACCTGCTTGGCCACCATTGCCGCCGAACTGTCCGACAAAGATGTTGAAGTCGCTGCTAATGCGACTCGCATAGATATCCTCATTGTTGAGGAAAAAACCGTCGTTTTGGGCGTTCATGGTTGTCGGCAACAGCATAACGAAAGCCGTTGCCAAAGAAAGCGCGAAGGCTTTCAAAAATTGTGTTTTTTTCATCTTATTAGTTATTATGTAATAAAAAAATAATTTACGACAAAGCAAAAACAGACCGCAATGAAAATTGCAGCTATCATGTGTAAAAACAAAAACGCTTGTAACTAG
>JAEEGG010004160.1_pt1 | contig 35265 bp, 21 predicted proteins | sample 9134161 | NCBI WGS metagenome assembly JAEEGG01 (sample SAMN16246543, study PRJNA631951) | gut metagenome | biome: gut microbiome; feature: rumen; material: CR-attached | host: Bos | place: Iran: Karaj | collected 2018-10
TCGTTCGGCCTCGGTCTCTCCTTCATGGCGGTAGCCGATGATGGGCTTGTTGGCTTCCAGACGCTGACGCTGGGCATCGTTCAGGTTCTTCAGGTCTATCTCTTCACGGATAGGATAGAAAAGGACATCAACTGTGCCGTCGTTCTTACGGACAAGAGAGAATCGGGTACGATCCTTTACGATTTCCCCGTCATCAGCTGTCATCTGTACGGGGAGAACGGGAGAACGCTTGCCGTCGTAGATGTTCTGCAAGACATCCAATGGCAGGTCTTCTACCTTTTCCTGTGTCAGTCCGTACCGTTGCAGAATGCCAAATGGCACCTCGTTTTCTGAGAATTTGTAATTCATATTACTTTGAATTTAATTAATGAAATTAATGAGAATTTTCAGGCAAATGTACTGGTTTGCCTGAGAGTACCTTGAAAGAGGGGTTAAGGTAGGATGGCCTTTTATGCTAAATTAAACTTATAGTATGAAATTACGGCATTTATCATACTATAACACCAAAAAATGTTATATGATAGGGAAAAGCAAGGCTTATCTTTGCTACGCACGATGAATGGCAGTAATTTCGCGGCATGAAACACATTATCACATTGTCCGCACTGACCATTTGGAGCTTTATTAGCTGCCCAGATGCATGTGCTCAGTTTAACACCATCTCTTCCAACAATCAGAGACCCAAGATCCTGACTAAGGAAACAGACAAGAATGAAGAATGCCCCTCAGAACAGTATGAGACCGCTCCGAAGGACACATTATCAGAGTCTTCTGAAGATAGCACTGCCTTATACGACAGATACTTCAGCGTCTCTTATCCTCTCGACGAAATCAAAGTGAACTCCAAGTTCGGAATGCGTAAGCATCCTGTCACCAAGAAGTATTGTATGCATAATGGCATAGACCTGAAAGCACATTATGAACAGGTATATTCCATGCTCCCTGGTGAAGTGGTGGGAGTAGGGCAGGACAGCCGTTCCGGGAAATACGTGACAGTCAGGACGGCAAACTACACCATCAGCTACTGTCATCTGTCACAAGCCTATGCTGCATGTGGGGATATTGTGAAAGCCGGAGAAATCATCGCCAAGTCAGGGAACACAGGACGTTCAACAGGCCCACATCTGCACCTGACATCAAAAAAGGATGGCAAGGCTTTTGACCCGACCATCCTGATTAACTTTATCCGTTCAGTGAAGAACTCGTGCCTGACAAAACTGGCTTTCTGACGATAATTCCTTACTGATACTCGCAGACCTCTTAGAATCCTTCAAGAGGATTGTTCAATGACTGCTTTTTGGTCTCATATTTGTTCGTTACCTCATTTGCAGCATTCTTCAACCTATTATTATATTTCTTGGCGTAGCTCTTGCTTAGTTCCACATCCTTGAAGCCTTCACCAAGCCACACCCTATATTTTACATAGTAATTGGCGAGGAACTTGTCAATGTCTGGAATGTAATAAATGAGTCTGGTTACATATCTTCCCGGCATCCAGACATTCATTGAATAATAGCCTTTGAGATAGAACTTGTGAACAGGTTCATCACCATCCATCTCTAAATCCACGACCTCTCCTTTGTCGGTCTTCAGATAAAGATGTGGCAGGGTTTCGTTCTCAATAGAGTAATAACCGCTTTGGTTATACAGGTTCACGACACAGTAGTAACCTTCCTTATCGAGGGCGATATTGAAGGTGGGTTTCCAATAACTCCCAACAAAGCCAGCTTCAGCTTGGAAAGCACTTGAAATAGTCCAACTGGCGAATTTACTGGGCTTATTAATGGTGTCATTCGGTTCGTCTTGTGCAAACGAAGCAACACATACCATCAAGAAGGTAAGTAGAAAAGTGATTTTTTTCATAAGCGTAGTTGTTTTTTATTATGTAATTAGAAATCAAATCCACAGTCGCAGTCGAAATCGCAATCACAGTCACATGAGTCATAGTCATTATGAGAGCAATAATCCTCATGATCTGAGCAAGCATCATCGTAGCCATCATGATAACCACGGTCATAACTGTCATTAGAGAAACTGGAATGGTTGTTGTTACTCCGTCCACTATTCCTTAAACTGTTTATCAAAGCACCGAATAAAAGATAATCGAAGAATCCCATAGTTGTTCACTTTTAATGTTTGACATTGCAAAGGTAAAATGTATCAGTGCAGTCTATCTGCATAGGAAAAAATATTTTGTATTTTTGCTAAAAAAGACTTCAAAAAGAAGGAACGACCGGCTATCACAGCAGATAGTTCCCAAGCGTTCGCTATTTATTCGGCGTTCCTGAAACCTCGCAAAATTCCAATGACATAATCACAAGAATAAGTAGCAATGTCCACGCCTTTAGCAAGGTTAGAGTCTCACGACTCGAATCGTTCAAATAGTCGGCCAACTAATACGCCCCTTGGGATTGGGGTTACGTTTTATTCTTCTTCTACCTTATTCGTCAATGTCAGATTAAAAAAGATAACGATCTTTTAGGTAGTTTATCCATTTACTGCTTTCTGGGTCAATATAGTTCTCTCCCATCATTTGAAATAGCTCTTCAAAGGTAACGGCTACCCATGTCTTTTCACCTGTAGGCCCAAGCCAGTGGCGATAGTATTCTACTGCTCCCATATGTGTATTGTCACCATGGAAATGTACATTACCTTTTGGGTATAGATGGAGAGAAAGAAAATGGCTAATGTCTTTATTCTGTACCATGGAAGCACCAAGTAAATGATTGCGCCATATCTGACGTAGTTCATTACATACCAACGGTGACCATAGGTTAGGATGTTTGTCATCTGGTTTAAATGCTGCAGAAGTATAGTAGGCAGACTTCTTCATCACATCAAAATAGCGATATTGAGGGTTCTCATGGTCTGTGATAGCCGCCTTCTTTTCGGTATCTCCAGGGAGATAACCTTCTTCGGTGTATTTCACTTCGATACCAATACCTCCTTTTTCCCCATCTTCTGCAGTATATTCTATATAAGTGTCAAATGATGTTCTGTCGTTAAGATAGCACTTAGTGTATGGCTCTTCAGTGGCTTGTTCATCCTTGGGAGCATATTCAATCTTGATTGCTTCGATTTCCTTGATTTTAGGGAGAACAGATGAAATGTTTCCAATAATAGTATTGAAGACATTCCTGGCATGATCCTTCTTTTCATCTGAGAGTGACATTGGGAAAAATACATTCCAAGGTATATGCTCACTTCGCAATGTGTGACGCATCATCATACCTGATGGCGTATATATTCCCGCCTTGCGAAGCCTGAAAATCTCATTCAATATCTGTTTGCGGTAGCCCTCATAGAAGATTATACCATCTTTGGCATCATCCCATTTGAGTAATGCTTCAACGTAAAAATCAATTGGTTCAGTATAACATCTGGGCTTTCGCTTGATGGTGGAATACTCTTTGACTCCATGATTGTTCTCGAAGTAGCGAGCTTGTTTATTGCGTGCAATATCCTTAAAAGAATTACTCATAGTTTCAAAAGCTTGTTATAAATGGCAATAGCATCAGATATTATCTCGTCATGATCGAATGCGAGAATGGGAAGAGACGACAATGGCCACCATTCAGCCTTGGCAGCATCATCCTGACCAGTGACAGCTACAGGAGCATCAATGACTGCGAGATAAGCAACGGTGACAGTCCTTCCACGTGGGTCACGGTCAACCTTCGAATAGGCTCCAATCTGCTGAATCTTGGACAGTTGAAGCCCAGTTTCTTCCTCCAGTTCCCTGACGGCGCATTGCTCCGTCGTCTCGTCCATATTCATGAAACCGCCGGGGAATGCCCAGCCACCCTTGAAAGGCTGGTCGCCTCTTTGAATCAGCAGCACCTTCGGCTCTGCCTCCTTCGTTATAACTATGCAGTCTGCCGTCACTGCCGGTCTTGGATATTTATATGTGTATGCCATAGTGTATGTTTATTCCATTGTGTCTGGACTGTCGTAGAACTCCATTGCGGCCAGGGCTTCGTCATCATTTCTGAAGTCCGAATCCTCCTCGAAGATTTCTTCCACCTCTTCGGAAACTTCTCTATCTTCCAATTGCTCTAACTTCACCTCCTGCTTTTCTGGAGTGAACGAGCCAACCTTACCTACTTTTATTCTATGTCTCATAATTTCTATTTAAATTACACTGTTTCTTTTTTAATTAATCCCAACCTTCTTCGTCATTATTTTCCATGTAACGACTCATGCCGTTGTCATCCATATCATCCTCAGAGGCGGGATCGAAGCCACGCATATTGTCTGGCTTGTGCAGTGGACGACCTTTTCCATGGGGTGGTGGCGGCCCGCCTGGGTGCATGCCATCAGGTGGAGGAGGTGGCCGATGACCATCAAACCTGCCACTGTCTGGTGGTGGCGGTGGCATGTCAGGACGCATAGAGTCCATAACAGCAACACTATCCGAGTTAATGATGTTAGTGTCACTGGCGCTCTTTCTGCTTGTACATGATGCCATGAACAGCAGGGTAATGCCAAGACTAATCAAAACACTATTTTTGTTCATCATCTTTCGTTGTTTGTTTCTTTACCGTAAAACCTATACCAATGAGCTGCCTGAGCCATCAGTGATTTGAATTCTTCTGGCTTAACTTCTGCCATAGTGGACTTGATATAGACGTTCTCAGTACAGCCTATGTAAAACAGAATATCGAGGCTGTTCACAAAGGCAGTATAGAGTTTTCCTTGTTCATTGAAATAAGCCAAAGCCTTCTCCCTTTGTTCTTCATCTTTAGGACGAAGTACCTGGAAATGGAGGAAGGGTGCAGAGTTATGCACCAAATCTTCAAATGGCGTTCCGAAATTATATTTGTTGATTCGGAACTTGTCCTTTGATACGACACTCTGTTTAGCGTCCGTTACATCAATTGAAATATGTTCGATCATACCTTATAATTCTTTGAATGCCTCTAGAAGCATTTTCATTCCTTCTGAAGCCGTTGTTTTGAAATGAGTGAAGCCCAATTGTGTACATTGATCCATTTCTCCTGGGTCAATGACAAACTTGGGAACTTCATGATGGGCATAATTAATGAAACCAGCGGCAGGATAGACCTGAAGAGAGGTTCCGATAACAACAAAGATGTCAGCGTAACTCACATATTTGATAGCAACATTCATACTGTCCACATATTCGCCGAACATTACTATATATGGACGCAACTGAGAACCATCATCAGCCTTGTCACCAACCATGATTGGAGTTGTGAGTGGATATTCTTTCACGCAGGTAGTACGGTTCTCCATCGAGCAGACCTTACTGAGCTCTCCGTGAAGATGAATAACCTGAGTGGATCCTGCACGTTCATGGAGATTATCCACATTCTGTGTGATAACAGTCACTTCGTGCTCCTTTTCCAACTCAGCAATCATTTGGTGTGCATCGTTCGGCTCCACCTCAGAAAGTTGTTTACGCCTCCAGTTATAGAAATCCAGGCACCTCTGCGTATCATTGTAGAGGGCATCGGTACTGGCCAGATATGCCCATTCCTCATTTGTCCACATTCCATCCTTACCTCGGAATGTGCTTAATCCGCTCTCTACGCTGATACCTGCGCCAGTCAGGAAAACTATGTGTTGTCTTGTCATATCTATTCCTTCTTTGAATATTTCTGTACCAACATATCCCATTTATTGAGGTAGTTCTGCCATGCTGCATCGGCATCACCGCCGGACTCTGCTATGACTAAGTAGTAGAAGAGTGCCGCACCTGCTTCGTCGCCATTAACACCAAATTCTGCCAGAGCATGATTCATCTTCAGGCTATCTATTACATAGCCTCCCTCTGCTTTCTTGTAATGTGCCTCAAATCCACATATGCCTGTCCAGCTTCGGAAATAGCGAATGTATTCTTCATCACAATACATGAACCAGTGATCTTCCTGAACCTCTGGTATATGTCCTTTACGAATGATGGCCATGGCATTGTCGGAAATCTTGAAATCAGAGGGCATATTAGTTACTTCTTTAGGATCGTCTGGCATCGGCTCTGTCTTCCAGTCATCTGCTGTTGCAGTCTTTGACTTATTGGGAAGAGGACTCTCGCCAGAGAATAGATTGTTCAAATCACCCAAACCTAACTTCCAATGCATGATGGCCATGAACTGTTTCTTTTGTTCCTTTTCCTCTTTTTTCTTGGCTGCTTGCTCCATTCTCATGTAATAATGGTCTTTGAGATATTTAACCAAAGCATTGGGAGTTTTATGCCGTGAGGTGAGAATGTGTTTGGCTATATATCCAATGAGAGACACAGGAAGGTCATAATCATCAGCAATGTCCTGCCAAACTTCCATTGGAAAGCGTTTGGCCATTTCTACCTTTATGATGTCTGCATTTGTGTAGCTATGTGCAAGGTCATGCGCCCATTCACGCTCAATAGCGCAAATGTCCTTGTCCTTATCATCAACTGATTTGAAGTCACCAACATAATAGAACTGACACATTTTGGTGAGCTTACGAAGACGGTTCAGACGGGTGTGGAACTCTTTCACTACTGCTTTCATTTCATCGGGCAAGTAGGAGAGGGCTTTCTCTTTCATCCATTCAGGAATGCCCCATAATGCTTCTGCTATACTTCCGACAATAGCTCCGAGCGTATCTGCATCAGCTCCAAGACTGACGGCTTGACGAATAGCATCCTCAAAACTCTTGCTATGTTGTATAATCCACAGGGCTACAGGAACTGTACCTTGACACGTCTCATCAAACTTATTTCGGTACTCTTCAATATTGAGCTTGAAATTTTGTGGCCACTCGTAATAGAGCATTACGGCATGGTCTATTCCCATAATTAGAATGTCATCCTCAGAAATAGGCTTTCCTTTGGAATCCTGACGAAGTACCCTGCAATCGCGGATAGCATCTACTACAGCCATTGCTCCTAAGATACCTTTTTCGTGATTGTGGGTACATTCTGCCGATTTCTTGGCATGTTCAGCCAATTCGTCTGGTTGTTCAAACCACCATCCGATAGGACTGCATCTCATAGCAGAACCATTACCATAGCTTCCGTATGGCTTGGGATTATCATTCATTACCCATTTGGCAAAGCGTCCACCATATCCTCCCATGGGATGTGGGTACTTACGGCACCATTTGTGAATATACTTACCATAGTTATCAGAGCCGTGGAGTAGGGCATCAGCAACTGCAACAGTGCAGATGGTATCATCTGTATAGCCATTCTTGTCTGAGAAAAACTCAAAATTGTAGTCATTGGTGGGGTTAAACTCCCATCGGCTACCTACTATATCACCAATAATCGCTCCTAACATACTCTATTCAATCATATAAATCTTTGCATCAATCTTTACCCAATAGTCATTGACTAGTTCGACAGTCTCTATTCTACAGAAGAAAGCCTTACCTGCATCCATCAGACGAGAAATTATCAGGTTCAGTTCTCTTGGCACCCATCCTATCCGTATCTTCTCGAAATAGATACCGATAGCATGCTCATCATATTTGTTTTGGGGGTGTCGCAGCATACGAAGCACCAGCCCTTTCTCCAGTTTAGGATAAACCTGATCTATTCTATTGCAATACGAAGTACCTGCAACGACAATATCCAGGAGGAATATCTCGCGACTGAACGGCTGAAGACTATTGGGCAGTTCTGATCCAATCATCTCCAGTAGTTCTGGACTAACTTTCATAATCTGGTTCTTCATCTCCGACCTCCTTTCTCCATGATGCTGACAATCTGCTCCAGCCTTGCCTTCTCTTTTTTCAGATTCTGTATCTCTTGTCGAAGCATCGCCTGAGTCTCGGCAATCCATTCCTGGTCGTTGAGCTTGTCACGATAAGTAAACGGGAATTGCCCTAATATATCGGCAATTTCCTCGCGTATCTTTGCTATTTCTTCCTTCAGACGATTCACGCGTTCTTCCCATTCCTCGGTGGTATCGTTATCCACGGCCTCAGTCGGCATACCAGCCTCTAACTGCTCCGCGAGTTCGCGCAATCTATCCAAATCACCTTTCTCGTAAGCATCCTGTACCTTCAGAAATAGTTCTCTTTCCCACTCCGTCTGTTCTGGATGAAGGTCGGGGTGCAGCCTGTGAACAAGTTTCCTATAGAGGTCTCTCAATTCACGCTTGGAATCCTCTTGTTCCTTTTTCTCTTCCTCCTGCTGTTCCTTGATGAACTCTTTGGCCTGCTTGATCTTCTCCTCTTCCTGATAGATTCTCTCGTTATAGGTCTTGGCCGTCTGTTCAACCTGCTCCTCCACCTTTTCCATGTCAGGTTTCTCCCTGCGATTCTTGTATGCCTGAAGCAAGTCCCGCTTCTGTTTCAACAGAGCTATCTCATATTGCAGCACCAGAATCTCATACTGCAACTGGCCCAATGTCTCCATATACAAAGCTGTCAGACGTGGCCCCTCCGAGTTCTGCATCTCGTCACGTTCCGTAACAAGAGCGGCATACTCCTGCTGCAACCGTTCGTATTCCTCTTTCAGCTGCTTCTTTCGTGGACTGATGTCAAGAGCTTTGTTCATCTTCTCTTATATATTTTTCTTCATTTTGCAAAAATAGGAGGTTACTATGCAATCTATCTTCACAACACTGATATTTATTCTATTGTGTCTCTATTTCTTTAAGTTTCTTCAAAAATAAAACCTTATAATCGGATTCAAAGATGTTGATTGCAAAATTGTCTGTAAGTTCGCATTTCACAGAGTGCTGATAAGTTGGACGAGAATTCATTGCACCTTCTACTTCTACCTTCAAAGATGTATATGGTGCTTCGGCTGCAGGATATGATATGCACTTTTGTAATACAGTCATTTGTACATCATGGATGTATTTGCGAAGATTTACTGGCGCAATTTTTTCAAATGCAAATTTAAAACACAATTTAGTCTGATTAAAAGCGGTAACAGCAGGATAACTATATAGATAAAGCAATTTCTTCCCTTTATTTGTAGTGAAAAATATAGAAGGCTCAATCATTTGGCCATCAATCGAACATACATGTACTGCTCTCTCCGGATTAAATGTAGTAAACCCTTCTTGACCTAGGTTAGTGCTCATTTCATATCTAAACTGAGAGAAATTAATTTGTATTGATTCTCCACCTTTTGTCAGTAATTTAATATATTGGAAATCCCTGCCGTTATAGTTTGAACTGCCTATTTCCCCAATTTCCAACCAAGTACAGCAATTGTTGTAATAATGTTCATTTTCATCGTATAATGTAATAAAAGACATTAAGTCAGAGTCTTTGGCCGACTTTAGATTTAGATTCATTAATCGTCCATTTAAAATCGAATTATAATATTCGATGACCTCTTTTCTGTAGTCGTCTTCTCTTGCTATTGAATATTTTAAGTGCATATTATACAATTTCTATATTATATTTCTTTTTCGTATAAATGTGTTGGAACATTTAGTGGTGGCAGTAATGTAGGTGTTGAATACAGTACATATAGAGAGTGCATCGTACGTGTCATGGCAACATACAATGCTTTCTTTGATTCATCATCGTTTGCACCATTATACATAGGAAGAATTACCATGTCAAATTGTAGTCCTTTGGCACTATGGTAAGTCATGATTTTGGGCAATGTGGTATTGAAATTCAGGTTGTCTACATAATCAAAGTCGTTATCTCCTTTGTTATATTTGAATTCACAATCAACATTATTGTTAGAGAATTCCTGACTCATCCTGATAACTTCTGGGTTATTTGGCAATAATATGCCGATGTTTCTACCTTCATTGTCTTTTACCAACTTCAAAAGAGTATCAATCTGCTCTTGTTCGGTGTTAAGATGAACAAAATGGGGTAACTCAGTCTCTTTATTCTGATATACCTTTTCTTTATACTCCTGTACATCCACACCAACATAATTTTGAGTAATCTTGGCTACTGGACGTGGCAATCGATAATTGTTGAACAGTTGTAATGTGTTTAATCCTGTCATCTGGGCAATTTGGGCAATTGTCATGGTCTGTTTACCATATTGTCTGTAGATAGATTGGGCTGTGTCGCCAAAGAACAGGTAATGCATCCGTGCTGCATCTATAAACTCTTGGATTTCTTCTTTGGTGAAATCCTGAATCTCATCCACGATAATATAGTCTGCTTTCGGCATCTTCAATTTGTGTTTCCAATAATGATGATGGTAAAATCTAAAGGATGAGTCAGCTTTCCCATTTCTCATAAATCGACTAAGTGACCTGGTATAAGCAATAAGTATTACGTCTTTGCCTTTTGCGTGTAGCTGCTCTGCCTTATGCATTGCAATTACGGACTTTCCGCTGCCAGCGCAACCTGCAACAAGCATAGATTTGTTATCTGTATATTCAATGAGGTCAAGTTGGTCATCATCCATGGACTCTTCCGCAACATCCCAATCGTTTACTCCTTGGAGAATTGCTCTGAAAGAATGAAATCCTGTTTTGTCGCCTGAATTATTTGAGCGTTCTTCTTCTGGTTCCGCATTGTCTGTAATATCATTCTCTTCATTATCCTCAGTTGGGCCTTCAGCGTCTTCCTGATGTGAGTCTATTACTACAGATTGACTGTTTATTATTTCTTGAAGCTGTTTGATTTGTTCTTCAAGTTCCTTATTTCGTTCTTCGATTTCAGCAGTACGCTGTTCAGCAAGCAGTTTGCTCTGCTCTGCTTCAAGCTGCATTTTCTGAGCCGTTAATAAGGCTGCTGCCTTTTCTTCAGATTCTTTTATTAGACTTTCAATTTGATCTTGATATTCCGCTATATTATCATCTTCACCAAAAGAAAATGTTTCAAATCCATCTATGAAATTGATTGCAGTCCCACTAACAACCCGATTACTTTTTAGATAATCCAGGAATCCCATAAAGAATGCGGCACAACCACGTGCTTGTATTTCAATATCCATATTTGTTCTTCCTGCATGTGCACCGATTTCGCTTGCTATACTATAGTAGCGGCACAATTCGGCACTGCAACTGTCTAATCCGCGTCTTAATCGTTTCTTTTGTTCATCGTATTTAGAAGTAATCACATCCCTGTGTTTGTAATAATATACTTTGGGAAACATCTCAGGAAAAACTCTTCCTGTTGGTTTGAAGTTTGGAGGGTATTCTGAGTAGTAATATGTGCCATCATCACGCCTCCAATTAATTGAGGCATCACCGTTAATCAGATCCAAAGCTTTGTCTTCATTATCCATGAAGTCAAAGATGAGATACTGCGACAATAATTCTATTGCCGGTCTGATGTTAAGGAAGAATGATCTATAATCTGCATCGTTGAATGATTTAACCGCAAGATTATATCCATGCTTTAGACTTTCTTTTGTTTGTTCCATATTCAATTATGTTTTAAGGAGTTGGTACACCAAATCCTGCAATTTGTACTATATTGATATATCCTTGTTTTTTGGCTTCTTCAGACCACTTGGAAGCAAAATCTGTATTGTTTGCCAAATCATATGCAATAGTGTCTTCATAAGTCCATACAAAAACATTACTTACAAAATAATCTTTCAATTTGTCTTTTTTATCTTCTATTGCTCTAATCCTAATATTGCTTTTACTCGATAGACGACCTATATATATACCATTATGAACTATGTAATAATTATCGTATTTGTCTTTGTTTATTACTATAGTGTCATCTTTCTTTATGTTATTTAAAACATAAGAATCTACACTCTCAAATATACGACTTTGTGCAGTATAAGACAGATAGTATTTATCTAATCCCGGCTTTGGCTCTGTATATCTAAGAGCTGGATAGTCAGGAGCAACGTATATCTTGCTTTGTGTCAATGCACGTTCTCGTTCTGCTCTATAGACATATAAACGCTTTTTGGCACGAGTGTAGGCCACAAACATCAGTCTGCGTTCTTCGTCCATATCAGCTAAATCATCTACTAGTGGTGTTTGACCATCTTCGTATTCGCGATGTGGACGTAATGGTAAATTTGCAAAGGACGGTGTGGTTATGACAACATCAAACTCCAGCCCTTTTACTTTGTGCATTGTTGTAAGCACAATTGTTAAAGGGGTTTCTTGGAGAATACGTTGTGTTCGATAATTGTCATATATCTTATAAACTTGGCCAGCGTCATCTCGACTAGCTATATCCATTATATAGTCAGCAAGTTCTTTCCATGTATGTGAGGCATTATCAGAGCGAATTGAATCCATATAATTCAAAGTCAAAGTATATGCAATATCTAGTGTATATGCATCCCATGAAGGAGAATCGGTCATTTTCTTTTTTAAGAATTCTTTTATGCCATTTGCCGTTTTGTTGTTGCGTAAATCAATCTTTTGATTGGCATAATGATTAAGAGTGTCTATAAGATAATAAATTTCTCTTTCTCTCCACAATTCACCGAGACTTTCTCCTTGAATCCTAATTCTTACATCGTTTGGAACTATTTTTTTAATCTTTGAGTAGCCACGATATACTTCATTGTTCGTTCTGAAGAACACAGCTATGGTTTCAATATGACGTGCTCTTTTGAGAGCATCATTACCTTGTATTGCTTCTGCATCTATGTTCTGTTCTTTTGCCCAATTCACAATTGTTACAATGTCATTATACCAAATACGCCCCTTATCTCTAATGCTGTCATATTCAAAAACATATGGAGAATCTGGCTCATATTTCATGATAGATGGAGCCGATACCGGCATACTACCTTCCTGAATAAAATCTGAAGATTTGTCAAGAATCTTTTGGTATGACCTGTAGTTTGTAAACATAGACAATTGAACAGGATGAATCTGACTATCTAATTTCTTGTAATAAGGCCTGGGATCAAGTACTTCTGCATATTTCTCAGGCTGAAGTACAATTTTCCTTCCATAATTGTCTTTTGGAACCCTATCAAAACCATAAATACTCTGATTTATGTCGCCAATAGTGAAGAACTTAGCCCCAGGGAATATCTTATGAATACGAAGCAATGACTCAAGTCGAACAGTTGTTATATCTTGGAATTCATCAACTAAAACATATTCAATATTCGGGAATCTAACCTTAAAGTCCCTTACATGCTTGGTCAAATAGTTATAAAACTCGTATTCCCACATCTCTGTAGATATGGAATCCAATTTCTTTCCCATACATTTTTTTGCTAATGCATGGAAAGTATATACATTAAGTTGATGTGCGATTCGACTCATTCCCAGTTTTGTGAAAAGACTATTCAGACGGTTGCGAAGTTCAACAACTACAGCCCGGTTATAAGCTAATACCAATAAATGAGACGGGTCTACATGTTCTTTATATATCAATCTAGCGCACCTTAACGTTAAGACATGAGTTTTACCTGCGCCAGGACCTGCCAGCACGTTTACATCTTTATTCGTAGGCTGTTCATAAATATTCTTTTGATCGACGTTATCTTCCAACTTGGATTCTTCTGCTTTTAGGGCTTCTTCTGTCAATTCTGACATGATATCGGATCCTTCAGGGATATATTCACCAGCGAGACTTAGATAATCATTATAGTCTTTGCTTTGGAAATAGCGTTGGATATACTCGCCCAGTTTGTCTTTTTGAACAAATGTGAATATATCCATGCATGCCAGTCTTACCTTTTTAATTCTCTCATTGTCATCAAATTCTTTTCGGAACTTGAACATGTCAGAATCTTCAGTCAGACCCTCAGAAATTTCAGTTTCAGTTAACTCAGTGGCATAAACCTCTATACCGCTTTTTACTAATGGCGTATGATCAACATAAGAAAGATGGTAAAGTATGGAAAGAAGATCTTCAAAATACCTAATTCCCTTTTTTGTCCATCCAAATTTAATAATAACATCTTTTGCCCAATTGAATTCCTCTGTTGTCTCAGCTACGAATCTAATCATTCTAAGACAGTCTTCCTCCAATTCGTCAAGATATTCTTGCCATGTATTTACTCGAACCGTTATCATACATATGACATCGTCTTCCAACTTCTCAACTTTATAGTTTACCATCGGGAGATAATTGAGAAGTGTAAACATCTGTGCCCCCATTCGAGTTAAGATGTTCTTACGGAATGTCTCATATCGTATTACGGCCAATCTTGGTGGATTATCCACTTCGGCTTTCCATGGCATATATTTAATACCGTTTTCCTCAACAAGATTATCATAGACAACATCATCCATTAGGTGTTTAAATATATGCTCACGTTCTTGCTGGCCAATAACTCTGACTTTATTTATGTCACAATCAGACAGTAAGTTTCTTAGCCCGTCAAATACTATGTGGAGAGCAAAGATGTTTGCGTTATGGCTAATCATATAGTTCGTTTCGCAGAATCTACGCGGAACAAGCTTACAATTCATTGTCTCATTGAGTTCCAATAAACCTTTCTCCATGCAAAGGATAATCTGCTTCATTATCTTTGGCATAGACATGCGTAAACTACTCCTCATATCATTCATAGACACAAGTGAGTGGTTATCAAAGTCTTTGGCGTTATTGACAATATACAAGTATACAGGATCCTGCTTTAAGGGTGACGTAATCCCACTATTATCGTTTATTGTTATGTCAAGACATGCCTGGGATAGATAACGCTGCTTAATATGTCCGATTTGTTCCAACCAATGAAATGCCAGACGAGAAGCTGTGGTATCGTTAAATTCCTCTGCATTCTTGACCCATACGCTAAAAGGAACGACAATTGGTGATGTCTTCGTCTTTTCTAACGTTTGGAAACGACAGATATATTCAACAATTTTGTTCTTAGCATCCGTCAGATTAGACCAGCTCATCTGGCTTTTGACAAGCAGTTCCTTAAGTTTCCTGAAGTCCTCTTTAGAGGTCAGACATAGAGCCGGAATCTTCTCTTTTCCGTTCTCAAAGGCTAATTTGTATTTCTCTTCGTCACGGCCGGCTCTTCCGACTTCCTGAAGATAGTCTTCCAAAACAGAAGGAGGGCTGTAATGTACCACATAATGAACATTAGGTATATCCATACCCATTCCAAATGCTTTTGTTGCACATAGAATGTATAAAGGATCAACGCCGTCCTTACGTTTAAATTGTTCATAGACATCATTTCGCAGATCGGCATCAAGACCGGCATGGTAGAAGCCAATCCTGTCAATACATTTATGAAGAACACTATCGGCAGGTGCTTTTGCTGCTAATTCAGACAAAGTATCTGCTGTCTCTTCGCACTGTCTATGGGTACGGCAAAAGATAATCATACAACTTATTGAGAAATCTATCTGTTTTTCCTCAATAAACTGTGTTATCTCAGAAATCCTGGCATCATCTTCATGCTCTGTTACGGCAAATGATATTTGAATGTGTTGTCGTATGGGATTATAATCCTCTGCTGTTTGGCCTAATCGTTGAATATCGGGCAAGAATGTTCGGATGTCTGATTCAACCTGTGTTGTAACAGTTGCAGAGAATAACGCAAACATGAAATCAAAATGGTATTCTTCTCTGAACCTTATACAATCTAAAACAGCATTTCTATAGTCGGGACGGAATTCTTGTCCCCACTGTGAAATGCAATGTGCTTCATCAAAGATGATATATTCTAGTCCTCCATCCATTTCCATGCGCTGATAGAGAACATTCATAAATGACTTAACACGGAACCTTTCTGGGGTTATATACAGGAGTGCAATCTCTCCAGAACGTATCTTTCGGTAAATGTTTTCCACTTCCGGACGTTGACGGTCACCACTGAGATAATCAACGTTTGTCGCAAATCCTCTTTTCTGCAAATCTTCTACTTGATCTTGCATCAAGGCGCGTAAGGGGGTTATTACCAGAGAAAGCCTCTTTGTAATAGATGCCCGGTATAGTGCAGGCCCCTGAAAGCACACGGATTTGCCTTCGCCAGTAGGCATGGACACAATACAATCTCCTTTTTTCTCCCACATATACGGAAGCACCTCCTCTTGGGTAGGTTTCCATTTATGTTCGCCTATGAAATGTTTGCGAATAAGCTCTAATGCAGCAGTGGTGTCAATTTCTTCTTCTTTGCCTCTACTATCGTTAAAGAAATGTGTGGAATTATCTAAAGCGTCATTATATTCTGCATCGTTACCCCATAAATCCACTTTGAAGGATTGGGCATGACAACTATTTGCAATATCTTCATAATCGTCAAAATGCGGATCAATAATATAGAATTGAGTATCTTCACTATTGGCCATAACTATAGAGCAATAGTGTTCGTAGATTGGCCATGCCGCATGAATACATTGGCGGGGTGTCGTGTGGTGTACTTTGTCATCTCGTTCGTCATCTACATCTTCTTCCAAATCATCATCAAATGGAAGCTTGTCCCACATCAACATGTATCTGTCGATATCCATATTGTCCCATACATAACAGAATGGTTTATCTGTTCTATATGAGCCAACGCTGTCTGTAAACTCTTGTTTACTGATTATTACCATGCCATTGTTATGGCTACCGATATATTCTAATTTTCGGAATCCACTACCGTTGGAAGGTATAAAAAATCCCTGTGATGTCGCATATTTGGTGATTTCCTCAATTTCTTTCTTGTCATTTATGACATAAACGATTGGGAGGGATGAATTAGCCTGGTGAATTCTATTTAACAATGCAATCTGGAATAACCAGTATTTACTACGTTGAGTTGTCGAACTATTGACACGCATCACCATGTCAGCTGTACGTTTGCGGCTAACTTGTGTAAGATTAATATGTCCGAAGTCATCACCTTTGAATTTCCATTTGATGATCTGGGGCTTCACCTTATAATGGCTCAAAAAGTGTTTCCTGTATGCTTGATACTGGTAATTCAAATAAAATGCAAACTCACCGTTTCTTTCTCTTTCTGCCCATATGTTAGCGGCAAGTTCTGGCATTTCGATACCAAGTTTCCTTGCTTCATCTCCTTTGATTGGAGCATAGTTGGTCGATGCCATAGTAAATGGAAGTTTACTACCGCAAGCTATCAAATCTGCAAAAGTCTTATTATCGCATGCTTTGCATTTATGAATTCGGTCTTCTAATTCTGTACCTATTATATATATATGTTTGTAATCTTTTGAAAGAATCTGTGAATCTTCGAAAGAGCTTACATCAATACAGTCAATATGACTATTAAAGCGATATAGATAGTCTTGCAATTCCTCTTCAGAAAATGATATTTTCTCACTTTCATTATCTATAACACGGAGATATTGTGCTAGATTTTCAAGTACGGCAGTTCGTGAAACCTGACAGAAACGTTCAAGAATGGATTGTTTCAGGATATTTTCAAAGGGCTTTTCTCTCAGACAATGAATATTAATACTTCTATAGGAATTATCTTCTGAAGTACCAGGGAAAGACAACGGAATGTATTGGGCTAAGCGTGCCCACAAATTACTTGGGGCTATTAATAATGTTTTTTCTTCTTCGGGGATAATTGCAATATCTTCTAGCTTTTTTATAAGTTTTTCGTCTAATGGGCGTAATTCCTGGAAGAATTGTCGTTCAAGATTTGCTGTACTTTTGAAATAATCTGAATAATAGTCAAGCTGCAATGATTCGATAATCTTATCGATGTTTGCAGGAAGTACATTACGTAGCTGCTCTACCAAATTGTTATCAATGGATAGTCTGTATAGCTGATTCCAAAATAGTTCGTTTGTTAATTGGGTGTCAGCTTCTGCATTATGTTCTGTACGTAATGAGTAGGCGTATCTACAGGGATTAAGTAAGATCTCGATTTCAAGGGTATCCCATACAAAAGAATTATCCGGCAATTCCAATCCTTTCTTTCTTAGAATTGGCAAATCCCATAGTTTAATATTGTGGCCAACAACAACTGGAATTTTCTTTAGTTTTCTGAATAATGAGTTAATTTGGTCTTCACCAGTATAGGCTCTCATATTATCCTCGGCATAGAAAGCAAACTCTTTTATATTTTCACCATCTGATTCCAAATCAAATACACAATATGGCAATTCGCCCTTAACAGTTTCCCATTTCTCTCCGATGTAGATCGAGAACAGTTTACTACTGCTTAATTCTTCATTAGTAACGATTTCAATGGCCTTGTCTTCTGGTAGGCGTTTTACTAGTTGAACACTATCCTCTGAAGCCATTCGTTTCAAAACACTAATGACTTTATCTTCTGATAGCGCATTTATTGTACTGAGCAATTCATCGTCTGCAAGGTTTTTTGAACAAAATTTCAAGAAACTCTTCAATTCTGGGTTTCCAGAATTATTCATATGTTCAATAACAATCGATTTTTCAGAAAGAGCATTATAAAAATAGGAGTTTTCTGTCAAATAGAATAACTCTGCTTTAATTTCATCGCTCAAATCCTCAACATTGCTAAAAATGTCAATAGCTGATATTTCTTTTTTGCTACAGATCTTCAGGAAAGCACGTACACCTTCGACATCATTCTCTGTCAGTTTTTTGCTTATGTTGTCACGCAAAACGTCATAAGAAGGAGATACATCATATCCTTTAGTTATATAATTCCCCCAGAGGTCAAGATTATTGTATGTTATCTGTTCCATAAGGACACGGAGAAATGTGACTGGCACATTTTCAGTTTCCATTAAATTACTAGCCCAAAGTTTGATTGTATTATCGTCTAAAACATCAACAATCTTATGACTCTTTACAAACTCTTCATTCTTATCCATGAAGAGTTGTTTACAATAGTAATATGCTCGAGCTGTATTTCCTTTAATAAATTCTCTTATGTCTGACCAATCTGCACTTATATCATCAATCCATGATTGTTTACCTGTGAGCTTCTTTAAAATAAGTCGTAAAGGGATAGTTTGAGTAGCAGCATTGTCAAGCACCAGTTTATCATATATAGGGTGTGTACTAAGCCAGTTCTCTACAGCACTACCAGAGTTTAAAGAAGCTTCTTTAATAAGTATATTGGTTAATTTGTCGATATAAAGAGTAAAATCAAATGACTCTGGAAGTTTTGACAAATCAGACATTGTTCCAGAAACAAATAGTTGATCTAATAATTTACGACGATAAAGCATATACGCTGTTTGTCGCAAAGGATCTTCTGTTGTATATTCTCCTTCTATGAAAATTTTTAAAAGAAGTTCATGCAGTTCTTTATCTTCCAAGAACTGATCTATTATTATCGACTGTCTTTTTTGTGGCCTCTCCTCTATATATTCACAAAAAGTATCGATAATGATTGTAAATTTTGAAATGTTATAAGAAGCAGAAATATTAGCAGCACTGCTTGTACATGTCATTTCTTTTATGATATGACACAAAATATTTTCATCATAATGGTCTCCTTTACTATCGGAACCATATATCTTGGCGTATTTCCCTCGGTATCGCATTGCAAACAACAGGTTCTCCCGGTTGCAATCAAGACGCTCAGCTTTGGTGGCACTCCATCCTCTTATGTTTTTTCGTGGAGTGAGAATGATCCATTCATTGTCTTTAGGAGAGAGCATACCGCGCCATTCAGTACTTGTAATGTGAAGGCTAAATATTTTGCCTTCATCTTCAGCTTTACCACTTATTCCTTTATTTCCGGATATGACGAATCCCCAACCCTTATTTATATCAAAGAATTTAATTATTCCGATAATCCTTTGAGGCGAATTCGGCTTATTATTAGTTTCATCACCATCTACCTTATCCTCTTTTTCCTTCTTCTTTGGCCGAGAAGATTGATTAAGTGTAGATAAATCTATTTTCCCTAAGACATTAACTTTAGGCTTAGCTTCTTTTTCTTTTGGCAGATGATACACCTCTGGAGGAATAATGGTTAATTTTTCCTCTAAGCTATCAGCTTGATTGTCTTTCTTTACAGAGACAATTCTTCCATATTTGATATTGAATGCTAGTTGAGGGTCTATTGCATTCAGCTTTGATGCAGACACAGAATAGTCTGGGTCTACAGGAAGCTCAATCCCTTTTTCTTGGGCGAATTGGCATAATTCCTCAACGGTGCATCCTTTAAGTTCGGATATATGTGATAGTGTATAATTCTTATCTGCCATAAGATATTATAAGTTTTCGTAATACTTTCTTATTTTTTTAGCCATCAGTAGTCTACGCTTTTCAAGGAACAGTTCATATTCCTCATACCCCATATTGAAGACATCTTCAGGAATACAGTTTGCTGAAAGATTGGCATATAGTTGTTCCTTGTCAATAATAGATCCACATTCTGCAATCTTTGTCGAACATTGTTTGAGAGCGACATTAAAATAATCATTTGGAGCTTTCTTCCCAATAGATTCATTAACCGGACGATCGAGATAAGCATAATTACCATCCTGATTATATTGGTTTTTGCTAAAATGATTGTTAATGAGGTATTGCTTGGGGAATACATGATGTACATCGCCTCCAAGACTAATCAACTCACGAACTGTAATGTTGGTAGACAACAAGGATATATCATTGAAATAGACTTGTGCAGCCAAATATACCAAATATGTAGGATTGTTCGTGGATGTCATAGTAAGATTCTGAGGAACAGCCACATTCCAGAAGTTTTCAGATAAGATGGCATCCTCTATACTCTTTAACATGGCAGGTACTCCAATCTCAGTTATTTGCCTTATGTCGCGTGCAAAAGCTGATTCAGGAGAACTGCTATAGCGACCTGTCAGGACTGAGAGAACATACCATTTCTGAACTATGCGCTTCCGCTCTGCAACAGGAACGTCTGATTCTTGGAGTAAAAGATGAATAGTGTAGGCAAAATCCAAAGCCATATTCGAATTAACCATTTTTTCAGATATGAAGCCAGCCGACTTAATGGCAATCATATACTGAGTGAAATTATGCTGGCTTATGACATTAAGCACACCATCATACATTTTCTTGAAAGTGTCTTCCACGATCTCTTCTTTGAACTCACGTGTTTCAAAGTCTCGACCTGTGAGTAGTTGAACAAGATTTGCGAGTTTCGCTCTTTTCAGCTTATGCATGAAAGCGACTCGAATAACATCATCACAATTCGGGTCATAAACTGTTTCCTTATCATCTTCTAACCATGCTAGTTTTTGCAGATAGGGCGTGTTAGCAAAGGCAGTGTCGTGATTCTTGATATATTCATAATAGGTGGGTACCACAGCCAAATGACTGAAATAATCGATAATCTTTCTAAGGGTATTACCACCATGTACTTCGTCTGCCGCCATCTTTGACATGACAAAGTCGCCCTGGCTTAATGGTGTACCCTTTGAGTTGATGCGGATAAAAATATCAGTGACTACATCAATATCAAGTTTTTCTGATAATTCTATGACACCAATCTGAGTGGTTTCTATGCCTTTAAGCATATTCAATACTTTTTGTAGGTTGTCGCCACTCATTTCTGGATTCTGCTCTATATATTGTGGAATGAATGTCCATGATGAGAATTTCGTGCTGAATATTTCAGCAATATCTGGGATCCAGTGTTTGCTCTTCAGGTGGGCAGGGGTTTGAACCGCAAAGATTTCAGCCTCTCCGTCTCCGTTCAGATAATCTAATGCAGCGAAAGGATTAAATGCTATCTTCACAGGTTCTTCTTTGAATTCACTATTAAACACTTTCAGACCTGCAACAGAAGCCATGAGTGCTGTAATGCGCTGTTGGCCATCAATGATAACTTTCTTACCAGAAGAGATAGTGCCATCCTTTAATTTGACGTTTGGATTCTTCCACAGAATAATATAGCCAGTAGGGTAGCCCTTGTAGAGTGAATCGATCAAGTCACGTACTTGGCTCTTTTTCCATACGAAAGGGCGTTGAATCTCAGGGATTGCAATATCCTTAGCTTCTATAAGACCAAGTAAACCTTTGATTGTTATTGAGGTATTTGTAAATTTTTCGCCATCCATATTTGTTATTATTTATGTTAGTACATATTATTATGACAACCAATTGAATCCAGCATCTTTGGCCAATTTGGTTATAATCCATCCTTCTTCTTTAAGAGATTTCAGAAAACGTTCAAGATTATAATATGGTATAATATATCCTCCATTGTAGGTGGCTTTCTCATATACCATTCTTTTACTTGACTTATAACCTCCGTATTTTTTAATAAGTGGTAAAAAACCTTCCACTTTACCTACAATTCCGACACTATATTCTCCCAATTTTGTAAGGCCAAAAGATGGTGTTTTATTTATTGATATTACTTCCTTAATCGTATCAATTATACTTTCTTCTTTTTGGGGGATTTCTTTATTTAAGTTTGCGTCTTCATTGTTTTTAAGTTCTCTACTTTCATTATTGTCGATGGTATAACTAAGGACATGATTAGTGTTTTGTGTTTCCTCGCTATTTTCATCAACCTGAATGTCAATGGATTTCTCATCGCAACGTACTTCATAGTGCGCAGCTGGTCGCGTATATACATTTGCTATTTGATGAGATGTCACAAATACGTTTCTGTCGAGGTAGTGGGATGAACCAAACAAAAGAGTCTCTAATTCATTTTGTTGAATGATTCCTGTATACTCCTTCAGATTCTTGTTGGAAATATATCCCAATCGTCTTAATTCAGTCAGATTCTGATAACCGTCACAACTATTTGAAGGCATGAAGATACACAAATAATCCTGTGCTCGTGATATTGCCACGTTAATGATGTTGAGATTATTTATATGAGCTTGCTCTGCTCCACGTCTCAATCCCTTCGGAGGATTAAATACTGCTATAACGATATTACATTGATCACCCTGGAAACTGTGTATGGTACCAACAGTTATCTTGGTTTTTTCTGGAATATCGGACATTTGCTCAATTAGTTTGTTTATTAGTTGAGCCTGTGAAAGATATGGGCAGATTACACCAATGTTGAGATTTCCATCAGTATTATTTTCTTTATATTGTTTTGAGATATATCTGGTAAATTCTGATGCTAAAACGGCTGAATAAATATGAATATTGGAACCTGCTAATTTCTTTGCTGCATACATGTTGTCTATGTTCTCTACAGCAAAAGGAATGTAGGTTATCGGCTTAAGTGGGAGCGTGGGGATGTTCAACGGTTTCTGACTACCCATAGTCCTATTATGTTTAAGCTCACCATCATATGCATATTGACTAAAGAGCTGGCCGATCACAGGTATCGATCTATATTGGATAGACAAGTTTGTTATCTCAAACTGAATAGGTTTTGTCTTCGGATTTCTAAAGTTATTTAGTTCAATCATGGAATAGATATTCTCTTCATCCCATATTTTCTGAATATCGATGGGAGCAATTTGTTTTGGATCGCCGGCAATTATTATTTTTGTTTGATCGAATTTGTAGATTGGGTAAACTATTTGTGGAAGGGATATCATCGATGCTTCACCAATAATAATATAGTCCCATTCAATATCACGGATATACTTTTTTTCAGGTGAGGTAAAACAATCAAAAGGTAATCTTGCAATTGTAGAAATTAGACAGCATTTCTCCTGATTGTACACATCTGTATCTCGATCACACACATATCCTTCATTTTCAAGTTCAGTATCGTCGGATGCAACAAAACGTCTCATCCAAAACATACTGTCTTCATTGTCTTCTAATAGTCTTTTGGCTATTACATCACATGCTTTATTCGTTGGTGTTAAAACAAGAATGCGGCAAATCTCATTACTTGCCATTAACTTTGAAATAACTTGATTGGCCAGATAGGTTGTTTTTCCAGTTCCTGGAGGACCAAAAATAAAGCTGATATGGTCATCTAACATGTCTTTAAGATTCAACCCATCTAATTCTAATGCTACAAATGCTCGGCGTAAGTTATCCACCAAATCAATAGGATTATTTAAATCTATTCGTGCTAATGTACAATATTTTGGCCAATTGATTTGGGATAATTCTTTTTCGTCGCCAGCCTTGGCCTTTAGCCTTAATGTATGATCTCTGACGCTTGCAACTTCAAATGTACATGACAATTCATCCCTATTATTAAATAAGAAATTTACATTTATGTCGTTAATTTCCTCCAACCATAAAGGAATGTCTCGTGATGCACTATCTAGAATGAAAATTCTCGAATTGGAAGGGTCTATTCTTACGCTGGAGAATGAAATGGAAATAGCACGACTGATACCATCCTTGCTATCTTCACTTGTTGATGAGTATTCTTCTTGCAATCCAGCAACAAACCATTCGTATGAATACCTCTCCATACCAGCACGTTCTTGACGAAGCGTCATACGCTCGATTTCTCGCTCATTATCTTCTTCGAGTTTTTTCTTCAATTGAGCAATTTCCTCATTGTCGTTAGAGGATTCATTCTTGCGATTTTCACGTGCCGGTTTTCTGGAACCTATAGGTTCGTCAAACATGTCATCCAAAGTGGTCTCATCGTCTTCGGAGTATGACTCATCCGTCATCTTGACATCTTGGGGCAAATCATTTTTAGATTCTTTTTTCCGGTTCTTTACCTTTCTTTCATTTTTAATCTTTAGAAGGGCTTCAATATCCTCTTCTGTTATTCCAGCCTCTCTTAATTTGCGCCCAAGTTCATAATCTTGTTGCTGCTCTTCTGTGCCTCCAAGTTCTGTTATACTTTTATGTTTCTTGTAAATACCCAAGAGTTCAAACAGATAAGGATTATTTTCATATCCAGCATTTATCAGGTCTTCTCTATGAACATCTTCTGCTTTATAAACACCACCATTAATATTTATCCACTCTTCATTTTTAAGCTGATAAATCAGGGTCGATTCTTTTGTGGTGTATTTGTCTGTTCTGTAATAATATTCAACAGTGGCAGAAGAATGCTCTTTAAGAGGCATTTGGCCTAAGAAGTGCCATAATACCTTAGAGATTTCCTCTGTAAAACCTTCCTCCAACCAGTGTTCGAAGCCATCTATAATTTTGTCTGTAATACTTGTTATTCTTGTATAGTTAGATGGCCTCATTCGACTCTGATAATCCCACCCACGTTTATAATAATCATCTTTGTCGAGAAAATATATTTTTGGACGATTCCATAAACCGAATTCACAAAAGAATTTTCTAATTTCATCCAAAGAAAGATGAAGACTACTTTTTTTGTAAAAATTGAAATCAACAATCATTGATTCATTGTATTGGAAGTATTTACGAAGTTCAGGTGTGTCTTCATATAATCCATCCAATGTCGCGAAATGGCTGTTATCAACAGTCAAGACCTTGATTTTTCCTTTTAATTTATCTATACACTCTTTACGATCTTTCATGTTCATCTTTTCGAGAGTAGAGTATAAATAGTCAAAATCACTTAATATTGTGTCGTAACTTACCTCGTCATCATAATGCTTTAGTATTTCTGTTTCAAAATAGCTAACTCCATCTGGTTCTTTAATTCCTAGTTCTTTAAGGAACTCTAATACTATAGTATTATTGCTTTTAATTATATCTTTGTGAACGAAATTGTAGTTGGCTTTGGCATGTGTTGCTGGCAAGAAAACATTAGGATGTTCATTGCTGGCAGAGTATTTTACGTCTTCATAATCTCTAACGAAAGGAGCGACCCAAGTACCATCCTGAATTTTAATAATTGGGGCATAACGCATGAGATACTTCGCATTGGCGTGTAGATAACCTATTTTCCCCTCAATTGGATTCCATGACATACGAGCAGACGTTTTGAGGAACTGATAAAATTTAAAGACCCAATCAAGTTCCTGGTTATTCATAAAATCCGCCTTAAGATACGTCGCAAACATATCTGCGTCAAAGGTTTTTAATCCTATTTCTTTTTCCAAATACTCATACTCATCTTCATCTCGCCTAGAAGACAATCGCAAGAATCCACAATCTTGTTTTTTAATAAGGACAGATAATTGTTCGTTTGATACAAGCTTTCTCAAATCATCATTACCCGCAATAAATACATTTGAAGCATTACAATAATGGTTTCCCCATGTTAAGAACACCTTGTCAGTTTTCAATAGTTTCGTGAAACTATTATAAAAAGGACGTGATGAAGTGATTTTATCTGCCGAATAATAATAGTATGTATATTTATCAAAATATTCAGGTATCAAGTCCAAAATGTTGTCGTTAATTAGAGGTTGTTTCTTTTCATTTCTTTCTGTCGTTAAAATTTTAACAGCCTCTGCTGCAGTATCAGCAAGAATGTCTATCAATTTCTTATTGAAAGGATCATTTTTTATATTTTGCCTATTACTCGTAAGCAAAAAAGGTGCATGACATCTAAAAGGTAAACCAAAACTATCTGAAGTAGGAAAGAAACAACTTATTCCTCTTTCTGTCTTAGTATTAAGATTCCCTTTATTGCTGAAATAGAATGCAATAGCAACTTTAACAGACCTAACAGCTTCACCAAAAAGGTTTTTGTTTCTTTTAAAAAGTATAAGTTTCCTGGTTTTCTCTTGCGATTCGAGAGTTACGAAACAATAGCTAATGTCTCCGACAGTGTTGTTCTTTTCGTGCTTTTCTACATACTTAAAATTCTTTCTCGTTAACTTATTAATATATATGATAGATTTGACGTTGTTTAGAAAAAGCATAGATTCTTCTAGCTGAGAAAGCTTTTGATGTATTTCATCATATGCACTTTTGGCATTTTTAAGACGAAAAACAAATAGTGTTTCTCCTTCTTTGCGCATAGGATGATCTTTGTCAAGTAGAGTCGGAACTATTTGTTGCTCTATTTTGAACCAAAATTTATCATCATAAATCTCTGGAGCATCAGAATACACAAATACAGATTTAAAACCGAGGCCAAATTTACCGATTTTATTTCCAGTACTATCATCTTTAGAAGAGAGATACGCGGTAATAGAATTAATGTGTCCTAGTGGCTTCTTATTATCTGAAGTTACATTGAACTTGATTTTTCCGTTATGCTTGAAATATAGAACATCTTTATCCAATATAAATTCAACCGAATCTGCTTCCACATCGTCGGCATTTTGTAAAAGCTCATACACAAAATGAGCGGGATCTGGATATATATCTGCTGTTGCGCGGAATAATCCACTAAACAGACGACTGCCAAATGTTTCAGCAGCTTTAAGTCGGTGCTGTCTAACCTCCTCAAATAGGACTTGTTCAGATGATGTTAATTTCGTCATAACGGTATTACATTCTTATTGTATCATTTTGACTGTCTCATAGATATTGTTCAATTGTTATGCAGAAATCGAAATAACCTGATGTATCTGATTGACAAAATCTTTGAGTTTAACAAAGTTATTCCCGAAAGTTGGACGCCAGTTGAGAGCTTTCAATGGGTACTCCATGAAATTCCTGGTTTCAATATCGCCATTCACACTTACATAATCGAGAATGTTCTTCAGATAGAGTTCCTGCTCAGAAGTGAGATTGTTGCCCTCAATGAAATTCTGGTAAATCTGGAGTGCTTTCTTGCGATCGATGCCGTTAATGACTCTAATAAAGGCTGCAACATTATTCTTATATGGATGTCCCTCAACCAGTTCTTCATATTCCTCCTTGGTGCCAAGTTCCTCAAAGAAAATACGTTCCAGTTCTGCAAAATCAGTTGAAGTGAGTTGTTCAAAGTCCTGAATCTTGCGTAGGGTAGGATTATCGGTATTTTGTGCCAAGTAGTCAATGACACGCTGTTTATATGTGGTTTGGATAATAACATCTTCACCACCTTCCACAGTTACGTATGGATCTTCTATATCAATTATAAACTTCTTCGTCTTACGAGTTTCTTCAAGAAGTTTTATGAGGTCACGTAGCTCTGTCCTGACTAGTTCGAGACTGTCAAGCGACTCATTTTCCCAAAATTGCGGCTTCTGAACTTTTCGGATAGTATCGATATGTGTCATAACCGCAGGAACGGTTCCCTTCTTTTCCAAATGGGCAGCAATGTTGACTACCACTTGCCTAAACTGGCCAACTCGAACTTTCGAATCTATATGAGCCAATTGTAGATGAAGTAATATAACATCAAACTTCTTGGCAGACTCATCATCGTCATCCTCAGGTATGAGCTTGCCGATTTCTTTTAGACGTAAAACATCTACATCTGAAAGATAAGTCCACTTTTCCTTGTCGCGGAAAGGCTCTATTATATTCCAGTATGGACGTGCATCCTTACGTTCTTTTACAATTCCATTAACTTGCTGATGCAACAACACCTTCAGGTCATCATGCAGCTTCTTGTCGAATTCCTTCTCTTGATGGTCTGCACTTTGCAATTCCTTAGCAATATCAAGCCTCAGAGAGAAGAGCCTTTCTGTGAGTGATTTGCTGTTGGAAGGATCGATACCATCCGGATTCTTCGAGAAGTAATCGAAATTTCCACACCAATCAAAGATATAGAATAGTTTCTTGTCTTTCTCTTCTCCGAAAATATTTGGACACAGACGGGTTCCGCGTCCGATCATTTGTTCAAACTTGATTTTTGACTTCACAATCTTGAAAAAGACAAGATTCAACACCTCTGGTACATCAATACCAGTGTCGAGCATATCGACACTAACAGCAATCTGTGGTAATTTCTCTGGGGTTTTGAACTCACGGATTATCTTATCATGGTGTTTCACTTGATTATCAATCAGTTGGCAGTAATCTGCACCACGATTCGGATATAGTATGTGGAAACGTTCTACAATTCTCTCTGCATGCTTGTGGTTATATGCAAAGATGATTGTTTTACCAATATCTTCACCGCTTTTTATCTTCAGACCGCTTTCCATCAACTCTGACAAAACATTATCAATGGTGTCATCATTAATAAGGTATCGGAAGATTTCATTACCCTCGATATCACGATGGTATTCTTTGTTTGGATCGATGCCTTTAAGCATCTTCTCATAATCCCACACTTTTTCAAGCTCCTCACGTTGTTCTGGAGTTAATTCGTCATACTTGATGCCGTTGTTAATCATCTTCGAGTTATGACGTTTGGCCTTATAGGGAACGAGATAACCGTCTTTGACGGCTTCATCAAAGGTGTATTCAAAGTTCGGTTCATCCTCCAATTCAAGAAGCTTGAACGTGTTCTTGTCAATCTCATCGCGCGGTGTGGCCGTCAAGCCAATCAACAGAGAATCGAAATATTGGAAGATGGCTCCATATTTACCAAATACGGAACGGTGGGCTTCATCTATGATTATTAAATCGAAGTGACCGACGCTGAATTTTGCATCAATACAATTGATATAATTAATCATCGTCTGGTATGTGGAGAAAACGAAACGAGCGTTCAGATCAGGTTCGTCGTCATCCGAAAGTGAAGTCATAGACTCACTGGGCAACAAATTCTCATAATTGCTTCGTGCCTGACCCACCAACTCTGTACGGTCTGCCAGGAACAGCACGTTTTTTATCCAATTATTGTTGGATAGCAGCTTACAGAGCGAAATGCTGACACGGGTTTTGCCAGTACCAGTTGCAAGTACAAGCAATCCGCGTCGATGCTTAAGATTGAGCCATTCTACCAAGCACTTGATGGCTGTTTTCTGATAGGGACGGTTGGTGATAGCTTCATCAATGGTCAAGTCTGTGATGTTTGCCCGTCCACGCTTCTGAATCAAATATTCCAAATCATCGTGGCTATGGAATGAGATAACGTCACGATCAGGATAGCCCATACCATCAATAACCTTAGTCACATATCCATTTGTGTAATAGATAACAGGGCGAACGCCATACTTGGCTTCCAGACAATCCGCATACATTATTGCCTGTTTACGACCTTTACCAGCATTCTGGATGGTACTTTTCGCTTCAACAACGGCTAATGGCTTTCCACCCTTGCTGAATAAAACATAATCGCAATATCCAATTCTGCTTGGCGTAGGCATTCCATCCACTCTTACTTCTATACATGCTTTCCCGCCTTGTATATCTCCTTTTACGTTGAGAATATCCCATTTAGCCTCATTAAGCATGTAGTCAATGAGGCATTTTCTCGTGATAGCTTCACTCGCAAGGGACTCCTTGGGTTTCGCACCTGGTTTAACAGGATTTTCGATGGCTGTTTGTGGTACACTGTTGACTACATCGATAGCAACTTGTGGCTCATCTGTCGATACAGCATGGATACCGGGGAATACTTGTGGTATAAGAGTCGCATCAAATGCGGTGATACTCTTTAATGCCTTCCAACGATAAAGAAATCCACTTACTACATAGTACAGTGAACGGAGACAAATAAAAGCATCATTCTTTTTGATCTCCTGTGCACCAGTATGAGAGGCATAGTTGCCAATCTTCTTGACGGTACGAATGTCTCTCTCAAACTCCCAGTCGTAGTCGATGAAGGAATCTATCTCTGGACGTTTCAGCATGTCGTTAAGCGTTTCATGCTTTTCGAGTGTAACTGATGCCATTGCCAGATGGTTCTTTACTAACCATTCCAAAGCCTTACGGGCATTGGTGGCCGACTCCTCTGGGAAGGAGTTCTGAAATATTTCTGCCTTATCGCAGTATGCATGCAATTGGCTAAAGCTAGGTATGTGTTGAGCCAAAAGCTGGATAAAGTCGAAATTCTTCATATTGTTATCCTTTTAGTCGAACCAATACTGCATACGAGATGCAAGCAGAGTTTCGAGGTCATTAATCGTTGAATTTATTTGTTGCTTCTGTTGCTCAATAGAGGAGATTTGTGCAGCGAAGGCTTGTTGAAGGGAAAGAGGTGGCATCATTATTTGCAGAGATTTAATAAATGCCTGACTTGCCATCTTAAAATCACCATTACCAATCAACATGAATTCTTCATGCTGGTTCATAAGATGATAAAAAACATATTCAGAACAAAACGAGTTTGACTCATTTACCTTGATAAAAGCAATATTCTGATTTGTACTCGTACAAATTTTTAACAACGCAACTTTTCCAATAGTCGCACCAACTAAGGCTACAAGGACTGTTCCTGGCTCAAGTATCTTTGCACTTGAATTGTTTAATCCTTCTTTTGTAATAAATTTGCCGTCAGTTTTTGTTATGACACAATTCTGGCACATATTAGAACCAATCCAAGGAATATCCCCATTATTCCAAAATAAGGGATTGCTTTTTGATGGTGTCCCACCAGAACCAATGGTGAAACATTCTCCATATTTCTTCAAATCCCATCCTTTGTCATTTACAAGAGGATCGCCAAACATATCATAGAAGATACTCTCAGAAAGGCTTTCAAGATCTTTAAATTGAGTTCTTTTTAAAGCAATCAATTCGTTTGTTTTATCAAATTCATCTACAATTGCTTGTTGTATGTCAGCGGAAGGAACTGGTACTGGAATGCGTGCAATATCTGTAGGTTTTATTTCCATAACTTTAAATCCACGGGCATACTTCTCTTTTTCTGTATAAAAACTGTTTGAACGAAGATAATATGCAATAAATTTGGGATTAAGATTGTGCTTATATACCGCTGCATGGGCACTTACAGCAACATCGTAATCTCCTAGCCATGCTGTAGATTTACATGAGCCTTCAAGATCTTCACTGGTAATTGCAATAATCACATCACCAGGAGAAGCAATAATGGATTTGTTGTAAACTTCTAGAGGTATCTCAGAAAGATGTTTATCAATTGAAATGCCGAATTTTGTGTGAATTTGTCCATAATGAATACAAGGCAACCCTTTTTCTACAAAGTCTGCCTTTTGTATGCTCTTTCCTCGCAGGAATGTGCCTACTTCTCCAAATGTTTTATATGTCCATTTATTGTTCATTCCAAATATAATTAATTGAACCAATACTGCATACGAGATGCAAGCAAAGTTTCGAGGTCATTAATTGATGAGCTTATTTGTTGCTTCAATTGTTCGATGGCATTAATTTTTGTCACGAACGCTTTCTGTAAAGGAAGTGGGGGAACCGGAATAGATATTTTTAATAAATCTGCTTTCGTTAAGCTGGGAATTGTAACAGCTCTATTATGACGTTCGAAATTGTAATTTAAGCAGAAATAGTACAAATATGTAGGTGTGAGAATTTCTCTTTTCGCATTTAAACCAAAAGCTGTATCAACATTCCAGAATTTGGTATGTACAAATAGCGGTTTGTTGATGTTACCTTTTCTTCCGATTACAATACAATCAGCAGGACATAGCCAGTCGTTTGCATAACTCATAATGCCGCCGCTACCATATATTGGATAATCTCCGTTAGAACATTCCACGGCTTTTTGATTTTTTCCGTTTATTATGGTAAGAACATCAGACCAATTTTTAACTATCCATTTTTTATCATTAATGAATGGATCACCAAACATATTAAAGAATATGCTTTGGCACAAGTTGTTGAGTTCCGTTAATTGGGATACTTTATGTCCAATCAGTTCGTTTATCTTGTCGAGTTCTGCAACAATAGATTGTTGGACAGATATAGGCGGAACAAGAATTGATATTTTGAGCAGGTCTGCTTTCGTTAGACTAGGAATTGTTACGGCTTTATTATGTCGTTCAAAGTTATAGTCTATGCAAAAATAGAATAGATATTTTGGCAGTAAAAACTCTTCCTTGGTACATAGCCCGAATGCTGTATCAACATTCCAAAATTTAGTGGTTACAAAAAGGGGCTTGTTAATATTACCCTTTCTTCCAATGATTACACAGTTTTCAGGACATAACCAGTCTGAGGCATAACCCATAATGCCGCCACTAGCGTAAATCGGAAATTCCCCATTTACGGACTCAACAGCAGTCTGGTTCTTTCCATTAATAATGGTTAAAACATCTGCCCAAGTTTTATTTATCCACCCTTCTCTCATGTATTATCTGCTAACATGTCACACAATTCTCTATAACCTTTGAGATAATTCCCTTCTGTTTCTTCAAGACGGCGAAGAATGTTTTTAACGGGCTCGTATTCAACCTTTTCGCGCTCCACTTCTTTATATTTATTGATAGAAAGGTCATAGTCGTTTTGACGGATGTCTTCTACAGACACAAAAAAACTCTGATCTTTGCGGGTCCGTTGGCCTTCGGCATCCAAGTTGTGGAAACGATTAATAATGTCTGGTATGTCATTCTCATTAATAGCACTACGCTTGTCATCAAGAGAAAAACCATCAGCTTTCATGTCGTAAAACCAAACTTTATCAGTTCCACCGCTGTTCGTTTTGGTAAAGACTAGGACGGCTGTACTGACTCCTGCATAGGGTTTAAACACTCCACTAGGCATTGAAATGACAGCTCTAAGCTGTTGGTTGTCTACTATTTCTTTGCGAATAGCAACATGCGCTTTGCTCGTGCCAAATAGAACACCATCTGGAACAATACTTGCACAGCGTCCACCTATTTCCAATGAACGCACAAATTGAGCAAGGAAAAGTAGCTCTGTCTTGCTCGTATTGGCATATGCAAGAATCTTCTTATTTACATTACCTTTATCTAAGCTACCTGCAAAGGGAGGATTGGCCATAATGAGTGAATAACAAGCCTGGTCTTCGTTCTGCTCTGAGAGAGAATCACGCCATGCCAAATTTGGACTGCTGATATCGTGAAGTAACAAATTCATTGCACCAATACGAAGCATGGTCTGATCTGTATCGTAACCATTAATCATGCTGGTCTTGATATGATGCACTTCTTCACTAGCATACATTGACATCCCATAATTCTCTTTAATGTATTTTACGGCTTCTACTAAGAAGCCTGCACTACCCATAGCTGGATCGCATATATAGTCTTGTGGGGTTGGTTCCATCAACTCGACAATCATTCTGATGATATGACGAGGTGTGCGGAATTGTCCATTTGTGCCAGAAGCGGCCATCTTGCCAAGGATATATTCATAAACATCGCCCATCGCATCGCGATTGTTCATGTCAAGCGCATCCACTCCATCTACTATCTTGGAAAGAGTTCGTGCATTAGGAATAAGGAAGATAGCCGACTTCATATAGCGACTATAGGCACTTTCTTCGCCAGTACCAATGTGTTTTATGAACTCAAATACACTCTGGCGAACAATCTTAAACATGTTATCTGAACCGAAGTTTTTGAATACATGCCAGCGTAAATTTTCGTATGGAACACCTGCCTTTTCTTCATCACTGACTGCTTCTGGGTTTATCCAAAGCTGACCAGCAGGGAAAGTCGGGTTTTGAACTTCTGCTCCCCAATCACGGGCATTCTCTTCTTCCTGAAGTTGCTTGTCGTCAAGCATCTTCATAAAGAAGATATATGTCATCTGCTCCAATACAGTTATGGGATTAGTAATACCAGCCACAAAGAATGTGTCCCAAATCTGGTCAATTTTGTTTTTTATTTCACCTGTTATCATATTTTGATTATTTTTATTATGTTCGGATGCAAAAATATTATTCTTCTGTGCAGTCATTCTTCCCAGATGAATAAATCTTCCATGTCTCTGCAATTTTTTCTCCAATTTGCTGCCTTAACCATTGGGGAGCCAACACTTCCACCTGTGGCCCGTATGAGAAAATACGGGCTTCAAGTTCTTTGTTTGGGCGCACGGTTATTTGAAGAGTATGCTCTTTCTCACTCAGAATTTCCTGAGTTGGATGTATCGGCTTCGAAACAATATATGGGAATCTAGCGGCGTCGAACCTTAGAACAACCGGTTCTGCGACAGGATGTTCTGAGGGAACGGTAACACCTACGATGTCCTTGAAATATTCAGAGAAGTCTATCTCTGTATTTGGAATAAATGAAACATTTGCTCGTGAAAACTTAACAATTCGATCGAGTGCCTTGTTGGACAGACGATTTCCATTTTCTGTTTCTTCCAATCCTAGCAGGAACCAACGGTTGTTGAACTGCTTGACGTGGTAGGGGTGAACAATGGTGTTGTGCTCTATGCCATAATATGAAACGTAAAGAATGCGAAGCGGCTGGTGGTGGATAGCAGAATCAATCAGTTCGTCTAAGAACTCTAATCCCTTCAGTTGCTCGTTCTGCTCGAAAGATACGATGTTCTCTGCGGTTCCCTTTACGCCAAAACGATACTCCAAATTGGAGATAACTTCCTCCAACCAGGCATTCTTTGAACCGTCACGGAAACGGGCAAGCATATCAATGGTGGAGCGAAGAGTGCTTACTTCTTCAGCCGATAGCTCATTGTTGAAGATGGAGTAGTTTCTGTCTTCATAGCGGTAGTAGCACTTTTTCCCGTCATACTGGTAAGCTTTGATAGGGGCATCGTAAGTAACCCGGTCTCGCATATACTTGATGTCATCGCGTATCTGACGGATGCTGACCTCTGTTCCATAAAGGTCGTAGAGAGCTTCATTGACCTTATCCAGAAGGTCTTCAATCTCGTACTTCCTATGGAAATCGCTAAAGCAGCGGTCGAGAATCTGGTAGCGTAATAGGGCGTTCTTGTTTACAGGCATAGTCTCTTAGCTTAATTCATTTAGGAATTGGAATCTGTACGCACAAGGTCGTTAATCTCGCATTTCAGGCAGCGAGCAAT
>JAEEGG010004161.1_pt1 | contig 35262 bp, 33 predicted proteins | sample 9134161 | NCBI WGS metagenome assembly JAEEGG01 (sample SAMN16246543, study PRJNA631951) | gut metagenome | biome: gut microbiome; feature: rumen; material: CR-attached | host: Bos | place: Iran: Karaj | collected 2018-10
GCATTTGCCATTCGGGGGTAACGGCCAATTTACGGACACACTGATCGATGCGCTCCATCGCATCCTCCTGCGACGACTCCAGCTCCTTGGCTATCTCCTGAAGAGAGAGCCGCTGAGCACCGAAGAGGCCGTAATAATGCGTCACAGCCTCTTCTTCCTCAGGCGGGAGCAAGTAGAGCAGATGCTCCAGATAATGCTCCATCTGAGGGTTAATGCCTGCGGGACTCATGCCTACATGCACCAGGAAAGAGTGAAGAGAACGGGTCAGTGCGTCCATTTAACGGTTGGCATACATATTATCGTAATACTTCTGGTAATCGCCGCTCGTCACATTGTCGAGCCACTCCTGGTTGTCAAGATACCAACGGACGGTCTTCTCAATGCCCTCCTCAAACTGAAGACTAGGCTCCCATCCAAGTTCCTTCTGGAGTTTCGACGAGTCGATGGCGTAACGCAGATCATGGCCAGCACGGTCAGTGACGAAGGTAATCAAATCCATATCCTCACCTTCCTTGCGACCCAGCAGGCGATCCACAGTCTTGATCACAACCTTGATGATATCGATATTCTTCCACTCGTTGAAGCCGCCGATGTTGTAGGTATCAGCAATCTTGCCCTCATGGAAAATCACGTCGATAGCACGGGCGTGATCCTCGACATAGAGCCAGTCGCGCACGTTCTCACCCTTGCCATAAACAGGCAACGGCTTACGGTGACGGATGTTATTAATAAATAGTGGAATCAGCTTCTCGGGGAACTGATAGGGGCCGTAGTTGTTCGAGCAGTTCGTCACGACCACAGGCATGCCATAAGTATCATGATAAGCACGGACGAAATGATCTGATGAAGCTTTGGCGGCTGAATAGGGAGAATGAGGATTGTACTTCGTGGTCTCCAAGAAGAACTTATCGCCGTATGCCAGATGATGCTCCGATGAAGAAGCGGTCGTGGTAAACGGCGGCTCAATACCCTCAGGATGTGTCAGTTCCAAAGCACCATACACCTCATCCGTAGAGATATGATAGAATCGCTTGCCCTCGTATTTCTCAGGCAGGCTCTCCCAATACAACTTCGCAGCCTGCAACAGCGACAGCGTTCCCATCACGTTGGTCTTAGCGAAAGTGAAGGGGTCTTTAATCGAGCGGTCGACGTGCGACTCGGCAGCGAGGTGGATGATACCATCGACCTTCTTGTCCTGCATCAGCTGATAGAAGGCATCGAAATCGCAGATGTCCATCTTCACAAACTCGTAGTTGGGCTTGTCCTCGATATCTTTGAGATTTGCGAGGTTGCCAGCGTACGTCAGCTTGTCGAGGTTAATGATGTGATACTCGGGATACTTGTTCACGAACAGACGCACCACATGGCTTCCAATAAAGCCTGCGCCACCGGTAATAACAATTGTTCTTTTCATATCTTACTTTTTAAATTTTTCAATTACTTTTTTCAAGCAGGCAAACAATATCAACACTGCAGCGATGATAAACAGAGGCACATAATCTTTCAGGTCGTTGTCAATGAACTGGCCGAAACCCTGCACAATTCCCTTGCTGACTGATTTAATGAATGTCCAGATCTGCTCCATCATCTATCGCTTAGGGTAATGACTTCGAGGTCTTTGAATTCATGACCGTCGATAGTGAGGCGGACAAGGGTACGCTCCTTATGCCAGCCCTGAATGCCCGCAGCACCGGGGTTGATGTGTAACAGCCCCAACGTTTTGTCGTACTTCACTTTCAGGATATGCGAGTGTCCTGCGACAAAGAGCTGCGGCGGATTGGCGAAGAGCGTAGAGCGGACGGAAAAATCATAATTCCCGGGATAACCACCGATATGTTTGATAAGCACATCAACATCCTCGACCTTAAATCGATTCAGTTCGCGATACATCAGCCTCAGATCTCCCCCATCGCAATTGCCGCAAACAGCACGGAAGGGTCGGAAGGCAGCGAGTTTTTCAGCTACCTCAACGCTACCAATATCTCCAGCGTGCCAAATCTCATCGCAAGGCTCGAAGTAGTGCAAATACTTCTCATCCCAGTAGGAGTGCGTGTCGCTCAGAATTCCTATTCTCTTCATTATTTCTTAACTTCAATCTGTTCATATACCACATCAGCATCGGTATCGTCATGGCGAACGAGCCGAAATCGCTGGCCGGCATCGAATACCATACGCCATCCAAATCCCAGAACAGCGGGAACACATACGCCATCGGCAACAACAGGAACAACTGTCGCGACAGCGAAAGGAAGATGGATATCTTTACCTTGCCGATGCACTGGAAAAAATTGGTAATGACCGCCTGCGAGCCCACGACGAAGAACACCAGCATGTCGATCCTAAGGCCACGCGCTGAGAGGCTAAGCAAAGTCTCGTCGGTGGTGAAGATGCGCGCAATCTGATAGGGGAAGAGCATCGACAACACCCAACCAACGAGAAGAATAATAGTAGCACAGGCAATGGTAATCCACAGGCAGCGGAACATACGGTCGAACTTCTCTGCCCCATAGTTGTATCCCACAATGGGCTGCATGCCCTGAATCATGCCCATCACGAACATAAAGAACACCATGACCATCGAGTTGGCTATCGAATAGGCGCCCACAGCCATGTCACCGCCGTAACGCACAAACTGATTATTCATGAAAATGACAATGACACACGATGTAGTCTGCATCAGGAAAGGCGAGATGCCAATGGCAATGATGTTCTTCACCAACTGCGACTTTAAGCGATAGATACCGCGACGCAAATGAAGCAGTTCTCGATTGTCGGAGAATAGCCACATCTGCCAGCAAAGCGCTAGCGACTGCGAGGCGATAGTAGCCAGTGCTGCGCCGCGGATACCCCATCGGAACCACCATACGAAGGCCACGACCAAAACGATGTTACAACCGACAGTGAACAACGTAGCCCACATGGCATGCTTTGGCTTGCCGGCAGCGCGCAACACGGCGTTCATACCGAAATACATGTGCGTCACCATATTGCCCAGAAGTATCACCTGCATGAACTCACGGGCGTAGGGCAATGTCACATCCGAGGCACCGAAGAACAGCAGAATTGGGTCGAGGAACAGCAGACAGACCACCATGAATACGAATCCAATCAGCAGATTGAGCGTCACCGTATTACCCAGCAAATGTTCCGCCGTCTGATAGTCCTTCTGACCAAGCTTCACTGAGATACACGTCGAGGCACCCACACCGACGCAGGCGCCGAAGGCTGCACTCAGATTCATGAAAGGGAACGTGATGCCCAAGCCAGCGATGGCCTCGGGACCAACCACCTGGCCAATCATCGCACGGTCGATAATGTTATACAGGCTCGACGCCGTCATGGCCACGATGGCTGGCAGGGCATACTGCCAAAGCAGTTGTCCCACGGGCTTTTGGCCCAACGCGAGTGCGGCTTGCTTGTTGTCCATCTTACCTTTTTATTATATAAACGCCGCAAAGGTACGAATATTTTCCGACATGGCGAAAAATTTCCGCGGAGAAATCACAATCGATTCGGAAATATTTCGTATCTTTGCAGCCAAGATGAAACGATACGTACCCATGAAACAACTGTTCTGCCTCATCCTCGCGCTGTTCGCACTGACAATCGCACAGGCAGAATCAAAGATAAAATACCCCGGGGGCAGGCAATACATCTGGCGATACACCCTCGCCGACAAGCAGGGTTCGGCCTACTCGCTCGAGCACCCGGGACGCTGGCTCTCGCACAAATCAATCGAGCGCCGTCGTCGTCAAGGGCTCCCACTCGACTCCACCGACCTGCCCGTCTCGCAGAAATACCTCCGCGAGATGGAACGCTTCGCAACTCATGGAGACAAGTCCCGTGAGTCGCTCGTCGGAACGAGCCGCTGGAACAACACTGTATTGATTCGTTCGAACGATACCACGCTATTGCGTGGACTCGCAGGGCTGGAGTTCGTCAAGGAAGCACGGCAAGTGTGGGTCTCACCCGACTCGATTGAACGCAAACCGGCAAAGGTGAAGGTGCATGACAAATGGAACCCATGGGACAGTATTCAGGGAGAATACTACGGCAACGGGCGCGAACAGATTGAAATGCTTCAGGGGCACCGCTTGCATAACATCGGTCTGCGCGGACGAGGTATGACCATCGCCGTGCTCGATGGAGGATTCCAGAACTGCAACGAGATACCCGCCCTGCAACGGGCGAATATTGTGGGAGGAAAAAACTTCGTTTGGAGTCCCGACGAATCGCGCAGACAAACACCTGATTTCCGTATGCTACAATCAGAAGAGCCTGTCCCCATGATTCTCTTCCGCGAGACCGACCACGGTACGAAAGTGCTCTCGGCGATGGCTGCCAATGAGCCGCAAATCCTCGTGGGCACCGCCCCCGAAGCCCGTTATTGGTTGTTGCGCTGCGAAGACCAACAAACGGAACAGCCCGTAGAGGAAGACTATTGGGCGATGGCAGCGGAATTCGCCGACTCTGCGGGTGTCGATATCATCAGCTCTTCGCTCGGCTACAACGAATACGACGGACATTTCGGCGACTACCATCTGCGCGACCTCAACGGACGGACGGCCCTCATCTCGCGCACGGCCTCGCTGCTGGCGCAGAAGGGCATCATCCTCGTTAATTCCGCTGGCAACTCCGGTATGGGTCCTTGGAAGAAAATCACCTTCCCCGCTGACGCCAACGACATCCTGACCGTGGGTGCCGTGAATTACGACAAGAAGAATGCACCCTTCTGTGGCGTCGGACCGACGCAGGACAATCGGGTGAAGCCCGACGTTATGGCCCTCGGCTCGCCAGCCTCTTTGATATCTGGTCGGGGCACGGTCATCAGGGATATGGGGACATCGTTTTCGACGCCCATCGTCGCTGGGCTCGTGGCGTGCCTTTGGCAAGCACTGTCCAACAAAACAGCCCTCGAAATCATCACCCTCGTACGTCAGGCCAGCAGCCAGTATCAGGAACCGGATAATATCTACGGCTACGGTATCCCCAACTTCTGGCGAGCGTATATGATAGGAAAAATGGAATAGCAGGAAGATCTTAGGTGATCCTAGGAAATCCTAGGCGATCCTAGAAAGACTAGATATACTTGAATGGATAGAGAATCCAGAATAACCCTCTTCGAGCTCAATCAGCTTGTTCGTGAGGTGATTGAGTGTGAGATGCCCGATGAATATTGGGTAGAGGCGGAGCTGTCGGAATGCCGCGAGTCGAGAGGCCATTGCTACATGGAGCTCGTGCAATACGATGAAGGCTCTGCCGGAAAGACCGCCGTTCCCATCGCGAAGGCCTCAGCCAAGTGTTGGGCCTCGAAATGGATGCTCATCCGCCCCTATTTCGAGCGCACCACCGGCCAGCGGCTCCATGCGGGTATGAAAGTGCTGTTGAAAGTCTACGCCCAGTTCCACGAGGCCTACGGTTTCTCTTGGATCGTCACCGACATCGACCCCACCTACACCCTCGGTGATATGGCCCGCAAGCGCCAGGAGATCATCGTCCAATTGAAGGCCGAAGGCGTCTTTGACCTTCAGCGTGAACTCCGCCTACCGCTCTTCTGCCAGCGCATCGCCGTGATATCGAGCGAAACCGCTGCAGGCTATGGCGACTTCAGCAACCAACTCGCCGATAATCCCTATGGTTTTCAATTTCAGGTCACTCTCTTCCCTGCCACCATGCAGGGCGACGGTGTAGAGCAGAGCATCATCGACGCGCTAGGGAGGATTTTTTCGGAATACTCCGATTACTCTGAGTACTCAGACAGTCCCTTCGACTGCGTGGTCATCATCCGTGGCGGTGGAGCGACGAGCGACATGAGCGGGTTCGATACCCTGGCACTAGCCGAGAATGTCGCTAACTTTCCCCTGCCAATCATTACCGGCATCGGCCACGATCGCGATGAAAGCATCCTCGATATGGTTTCTCACACCCGCGTAAAAACCCCTACTGCCGCAGCCGCCTTTCTCATCGACCACCTGAAGACCGTGATGGATAGCCTCAATGACTCGCAGGAACAGATCCTCCGACTGGCACAGCAGAAGCTCACCTATTATAAGTCACAGTTTGCCTCCGTTGCGGAGCTGTTGCCCAGGCTCTTCTCCAATGTCAAAGTTCGTCAGGAGTCCCGCCTCGACAATATCCACAACCGCCTCATCCTCAGCAGCGGTAGCAAACTCTCAACCCTCAACTCTCAACTCTCAACGCTCTCAGACCGCCTTCCCATCCTGCTCGATCGTCGTCTGATGACCGAGAAGCACCGTCTGCAACTCATCGAGGAGAAAGCCAAGAGCCTTGACCCCGCCCTGCTGCTCAGCCGAGGCTACAGTATGACACTCAAGGATGGCCACGTCATTCGCGATGCAGCAGCCCTCCACCCCGGTGACGAGATCGAAACCCGCCTCGCCAACGGCACCATCCACTCGAAAGTAATTATTTCTCCCCCTGAATAGGGGGAGCTAGAGGGGGTCTGAGCTGGGGAACATTCTGAGGCCGATCAGACCACCCCTAACCCCTCCTACTCAGGAGGGGAATGCCTACGGAATAAATATGTTATTATGTCTTTAAAACCCTATATTATGTCTACCGAACAGAAATACGAAGCCGCCTTTGCTCAGCTTCAAGACATCGTTCGCAAAATGGAGAACGATGAATATAGTATCGACGAAATCGCTGTGCAACTCAAGGAAGCACAGCGACTCATCAAGTTCTGCAAGGACAAACTGACCAAGACAGAACAGGAAATCCAAAAGATTCAGGCCGAGCGCGAGTAACGCTTAGAAGTAGAAACCTACGGCCAGCGACTTGAAGTCAGGACCCTTGTCCTTCTTCAGCACGCTCATCGGAGAATACTTGCAGTAAACGGCGAAATCTCCGAAATGCAGCATACCCAGCACATCGACCGTGATAGGACGCTCACCGATCTTCTTGGTCTGATCGTCTATCTCATGATCGCCTTCCTCATAGTAGTTGTTGAGACGGCTGTAGAAGTTCCAGTTCACCTGAGCACCGAGAGAAATGGCGAAGTCCTTGCTGAAGCTCTGTTTCACCATCAGCGGCAGAGAGAGACTTGTCGTGGAGATGCGGGAAGCAAGTTCCGACACATCACCTTTACGATCATAAACACCAACAATATCGTTAGCGTTCTTAATAAACATCTTGTCATGACCGCTCAACGTGTAGTTACGCCAGTCAACACCGAAACCAGCAGAAAGAGTGGTCTTTGAGTTCTTCGGGGTATATTCGTATTGTGCCACTGTCAAACCAATCTCCCAAGAGCGGAACGGAGCAAAGTCTACACCGTCGGGTGCACCAGTAGGAATATCAATACCTACATACAAGTGCATCTTCCAGTTGCTGTCATCAGCCAACTTAATACCACCATCGTTGATTTCAACAGTTTTTTCTTCCTGAGCATAAGCCGACATACCGACTGCCAAGAAAGCCAATAAAAGTAACTTTTTCATTTTTTGTATATTATAATAATGTTAAAAACGGCTGCAAAGGTAGCCATTTCTACGTAAACAGACAAGAAAAGGGAAGCGAAAAGCGATTTTTCGGGGAATTTTGTTGTTTAAAAGCAAGAATTTGATTACTTTTGCAAGCAAATAAACGCAAAACGACATTAAAAAGACATAAGCAAATGAAAAATTTAGATTGGGGTAGTCTGTCGTTCGGCTACATGAAGACCGACTACAACGTACGTTGTTACTATCGTGATGGCAAGTGGGGCGAAATCGAAGTTTGCTCCGATGAGTATTTGAACCTGCACATGGCCGCTACCTGTCTGCACTATGGTCAGGAGGCATTCGAGGGCTTGAAGGCCTATCGTTGTCCCGACGGCAAGGTGCGCATCTTCCGTGTCGACGAGAATGCAGCCCGTCTGCAGAGCACTTGTCGTGGTATTATGATGCCTGAGGTCAGCACCGAGCTGTTCACGGAGATGGTGAAGAAGGTGGTTCGCCTGAATCAGGAGTGGATTCCCACCTACGAGAGCGGCGCCACGCTTTATATCCGCCCGCTGCTCATCGGTACCAGTGCCCAGGTGGGTGTGCATCCCGCCAAGGAGTATTGCTTCCTGATCTTCGTTACCCCCGTAGGACCATACTTCAAGGGTGGCTTCGCTGCCAATCCTTACGTGATTATCCGTGATTACGACCGTTCGGCTCCTCTCGGCACCGGTAAATATAAGGTAGGAGGTAACTATGCTGCTTCTCTCTTCGCCAACAACCTGGCTCACGAGAAGGGTTACGCCTGTGAGTTCTATCTCGACGCCAAGGAGAAGAAATACATGGACGAGTGCGGTGCTGCCAACTTCTTCGGCATCAAGAACAACACTTATATCACCCCGAAGTCAACCTCCATCCTGCCCTCTATCACGAATAAGTCGCTGATGCAGGTGGCTGAGGATCTGGGTATGAAGGTGGAACGCCGTCCGATCCCCGAAGAGGAGCTCGAGACCTTCGAAGAGGCCGGTGCCTGCGGAACAGCAGCTGTCATCAGCCCCATCTCTTATATCGACGACCTTGACACCGGCAAGCGCTACTCCTTCGGTGAAAAGCCAGGCCCGATGTCAAAGAAACTCTTCGACACCCTCCGCGGTATCCAGTATGGCGAGATTGAGGATAAGCACGGTTGGACAACAGTAGTCATCGAGTAATTATGAGAGCTTTACCTCAACTCGGCTTCGTAGAAGCCGTCAAACTGGCCTCAGGCCGTATCTTGGATTTCAAGGGCCGCAGCCGCCGCTCAGAGTTCTGGTGGTGGATGCTGATTGTGATGGTTGCCAACTGGGTGTTTACCTCATTCACCAGCAATCTTCTCGTCAGCGGCATTATCGCAACGATTATCATGTTCTTCGGTCTGGCTGCCACTGCGCGTCGTCTGCAGGATGCTGACAAGAGTGCCTGGTGGGTATACATCAGCTATGCCTTAGGCATCGTGAGCAATCTCATAGCAGGCCTGTCGCCTACCATGAACAAATTGGTGGAGGAAGCAATGAGCGGTTCAATGAACGAAAGGGTCATCCAGAAGGCTATGAACAACGGTGCAGGTGAGATGGCGTTTTACGCCTGTATTTCCCTCCTGTTCTGCATCTTTGCGCTCATCGTCTTCATCATGTGTCTCAAGGACAGTGATCCTGAAATGACCGAGCACGGCGAGTCACCAAAATACGTTGATGAATAAATAGCGCATGGGAAAAGGCAAGCTGGCGAAATTCGCCGACATGGAGACCTATGAGAACGTGTTCCAGTACCCTTATTCGGTAGTGGAACATGTTCCCTTTGACATGCAGGGTCACTGGCATGAGCAGTATTTCCATAATGAGAACCCCATCGTGCTGGAACTCGGATGCGGAAAGGGCGAATACACCGTGGAACTCGCCAAGCTCTACCCCGACATGAACTTCATCGGTGTCGACATCAAAGGAGCCCGTATGTGGACGGGAGCCACCCAGGCCCTCAACGAAGGACTGAAGAATGTGGCCTTTCTCCGCACCAACATCGAGATCATCGAGCGTTTCTTCGCCCAGGATGAGGTGCAGGAGATCTGGCTCACCTTCTCCGACCCCCAGATGAAGAATCCCCGCAAGCGTCTCACGTCGACCTACTTCATGGAGCGCTACCGCAAATTCCTCATCGATGGCGGCATCATCCACCTGAAGACCGACTCCAACTTCCTCTTTACTTACACCACCTACATGGTGGAGCATAACCACCTGCCCGTCATCGAGCGCACCGAGGATCTCTATCATTCCTCTCACCTCTCACCTCTCACCTCTCACCTCTTGAAAATCCAGACCTACTACGAATCCATGTGGATCGCCCGCGGACTGAACATCAAGTATATGAAATGGCAATTGCCGCGCCAAGGCGAACTGTCAGAGCCCGATGTCGAGATTGAACTCGACGACTACCGCTCCTATCACCGTTCGAAACGCAGCAGCCTCGATAAAGCGAAGTAAGGGTAAAAAAGTAAAAAGGTAAAAAAGTAAAAAAATGAAGATTATGACAAACAATGGTTTTATGGCAAAGGTAATGGGATTGGCAAAAGGTGTTTTACCTTTTTACATTTTTACCCTTTTACCTTTTTGTGCAACAGCGCAAACCACCAAGAATGTGACGGTAGATGCCGTCGGTCAACTCGCGAAACAAATCTCCAACGACGAGAAGTTTATAATCTCAGAGCTGAAGGTCAGCGGTCCGCTCAACAGCGCCGATGTCAAAATCCTCCAGCAGATTGTCAACCGCTCGAAAGCCAACGAGAAGAAAGGCGAGTGCGTAGTCACCAGCGTCGATATCTCCGAGGCCGTCTTCACCGAAGGCAAGGAAGCCTTGGCTTCCAACAAACTGCCCAACGGCCTTTTCTCAGGTGCCAAGCAACTGCTGCGAGTCTCATTGCCCGACGGCATCACCAGCATCAGCAAGAATTGCTTTAACGGTTGTGCCGCCCTGCCTGAGATACATATCCCTTCCAGTGTGACCGCCATCGAGAACCAGGCCTTCCAGGGGTGTGAGAGCCTGACTGCCATCTCTATCCCAGGCAATGTCACCGCCATTGGCGACGAAGCCTTCGAAGACTGTACGGCCCTCACCAGCGTGGAGATTCCCGACAACGTCAGCGACCTGGGCTCGCAGGCTTTCAACGGCTGCAAGGCACTCACAAGTGTCAATATCCTCGGCAAGCTCAAGAAGATCAGCAATGCCACCTTCAAGGGTTGCGAGAGCCTCAGCAGCATCAGCCTCCCCGAGAGCCTGAAATCCATCGGCAACGATGCCTTCCGCGACTGTAAGAACCTGGGCAGCATCCGTCTGCCTGAGGATGTCGAAGAAATCGGCAACTCTGCCTTTGAAGACTGCGACAACCTCAGTTCTATCGAGATGGCAGAGGTAAGCAAGATTGGCAGCAATGCCTTCGAAGACTGCAAGAGCCTCGCCACCGTCACCCTCGAGAAGATCTCCAAACTCGGCAGCGGTGTCTTCAAGAACTGCACGGCCCTCACCACCGTCAATCTGGAGGGAAGTCTCAATGAAATCAATTCCAACACCTTCCTCGGCTGCACCAGTCTGAACAGCATCAACGTCCCTGCTACCGTCAAGCAGATAGGCAGCAGCGCCTTCCAGAAATGTCAGAGCCTCGGTGAATTCGAGTTCCCCACAGCCCTGACGAAAATCGGCTCGGAGGCCTTCCAAGACTGCACCAGTCTGCGTGAAGTCGACATCCCCAATATGGTTAAGGAAATCGGCAGCAGTGCCTTCGAGGGCTGCACCATGCTCGACAGCGTAGCCATCAGCGGCTTCATCACCGAGATCGACAGCAAGACCTTCTTCCGTTGCGCCAGCCTGCGCAACGTCATCCTGCCCGCCTCTGTGAAGAAAATCGGCACGAAAGCCTTCCAGGAGTGCAGCGTACTGAGAAACATCGACCTGCCCGTGTCCTTAGTGAGCATTGGCGACGATGCTTTCGAGAAATGCGCCTCTCTGGAGAGCATCAAGATACCCATCGCCGTCACCTCGATTGGCAGCGATGCCTTCTACGAGTGCACCATGCTCAACCGCGTGGAGCTACCCGTGGCCCTGAAGAAGATTGGCGGTGAGGCCTTTGCCAAGTGCCCGTCACTGCGTGACGTTGTCCTCAACAGCCCCACGCCTCCCGCTATTGCAAAGAGCACCTTCAAGGATGTCATCAGCTGCTCCTTCTGGCTCCCCAAGAACACCAAGCCCCTCTATATGGCTAACAAGGATTGGGTAAAGGTCTACGTGTTGAAAGAGAAGGAGTAAATTGTCTAATTGTAAATTGTCAAATTGTAAATTGGCATGACATTATATCCCCAATTGATCCTCGATGCCCTGGCAACGGTCATGTATGCTGGCACGAAGAAAAACCTCGTGGAGAGCGGCATGGTAGCAGATACACCTGCCATTGCCGCCCCCACCAACGATGGTGATCCCTGGCGCGTGAAGGTAGTGCTCGAATTTCCCCGCGAAACCGACCCATTCCTGAAGTCCACCGTCAAGGCCGCTGAAGCCGCCATCAAGTATCACTGTCAGAAGAATTCCGAGTACTCCGAAAACTCCGAGTACTCCGACGAGATCTCTGTCGAGATCATCACCGAGTTCAAGTCAGCCCCTCGCCCCGAGGTAGGTCAGATGCAGCCCGGTGTCAAGAACATCATCGCCGTGAGCAGTGGCAAGGGTGGCGTGGGCAAGAGCACCGTCTCTGCCAATCTCGCCATCGCTCTCGCCCGTCTGGGCTATCGTGTAGGCCTGCTCGATACCGATATCTTCGGCCCCTCCATGCCCAAGATGTTCAATGTCGAAGACGAGCGCCCCTATGCCGTCAAGAAAGACGGCCGCGACCTCATCTGTCCCATTGAGAAATACGGTGTCAAGCTCCTGTCGATAGGTTTCTTCGTCTCCCCCACCGTTGCTACCCTCTGGCGTGGCGGCATGGCCACGAATGCCCTGAAACAGCTCATCGCTGATGCTGACTGGGGCGAACTCGACTATTTCATCCTCGATACCCCTCCCGGCACTTCCGATATCCATCTCACCCTGTTACAGACCCTCCCCATCACGGGTGCTGTCATCGTCTCGACCCCACAACAGGTGGCTCTTGCCGATGCCCGCAAAGGAATCGACATGTACCGCAACGACAAGGTGAACGTGCCCATCCTCGGCCTCATCGAGAACATGGCGTGGTTTACCCCAGCCGAACTGCCCGAGAACAAATACTACATCTTTGGCAAGGAAGGCTGCAAGCAATTGGCAGAAGAGATGAATGTACCCCTGTTGGCTCAAATCCCACTCGTGCAGAGCATCTGCGACAACGGCGATGCCGGCACGCCCGCTGCCCTGTCGAGCGACACCGCCACCGGCCTCGCCTTCATCAACCTGGCCCAGGCCGTTGTCACCGTTGTCAACCGCCGCAACAAGGAACAGCCCAAGACCAAGATCGTCGGCACAAAATAACGATGAGGATGTGTCATCATACAAGATTTATCTAAAAACAACGGATTTCACGGATTTTACGGATTTAAGTCCTACTGATATTCAGTAACTTATATAATCCGTTTAATCCGTGAAATCCGTTGTAGGTAATTATATCACACCATCTTTGTTCAGGGGATCACTTCTGCTCTGGTGCCTTACAGCGCTCGGTGTAGACGCGCTTGAAGTCTGACCAGCGGTAGTAGGGATACATGTCGGTGGGTACGGGAAGCGAAGCCTCGCGGCCGTTAAGAAGACATTTCACGAGGATGTCGTCAGTAGTCTTCTTGCCACGATAGAAAATCAGCTGGAGGTTGGAGGCCTTGCCCGTCTGCCAGTTCTGATAGACGTTCTTCACCTCGTTGGGGTCCTCAGGATCCTTGTCGGCACCGTTCAGGCCCATCAGCACGGTGAGCGGTCCGAGGCAGGTATCGTGGCCGAAACGCAGGTCGGCGATGCGATCGGAGGTACCACTGATGACGGCATCGGCCTTCTTGAGGATGTCCTGCAGAATGGGAATCATGTCATACTGGGGCGTGAACACCCATGAGTAAGACCCGAGGTTGGAGTTCTCCCAGCGGGCGGCAATCTCCTGATCGGTGATGATATTACCCATCATGCCATCGTGGCCGATGCTGGGGAGTGAGGTATAGAGGTTGATGAGATTCTCAGGGATGCGGCTGATGCGTCCAGGCAGGCTGTCGGTCGAAGTGAAGGTACGTTTGATGATCAGGCTGTCGAGGTCGTCCTTGTAGTGGAACAGATCGCGATGATTCTCCCAGCGAGCCTTTGCCCTGGGGAACTTATGCTTGATGGGGTTCTGGCGGTCGGTGGGCACCACACCGTCGAGGGTGAAGCGCGACGACTGCTCACGGATCTCGATCTTCGGATTGCACTGCACCAACTCCTGACAGAAGCTCGACATGCTGAGCACGCAACGGCCTGAGAGCGAGGAGATGGCCAGCACATTGCCACCGTTTTTGAAGACTTCGGGGAAGTTGTTGTACATGGTGCGGGCGATGAACTGATGCTGCTCCCAACCGAGGTCGGAGAGTTCGCTCACACCGGTCTTCAGTTCGTCCTTACAGGCGTGGAAGCGCTCGTAGAAGCGTTCGCCCTCGGGGGTGAGCTGGTGGCGACGATGGGCAGTCACCAACAGGGTATCGAGCTGCGGATAGAGCATCTCGTTCCAATAATAGCGCGAGCCATGACGTGAGTAGTGGCTGATGTAGAACGGTTTGTAGCCTTTCGGCGACTTGGTCAGCGCGGGTGCCTCGAATGAATAGGGGAAGTCGGTGCCGTAGGCCCTTCTGGGTTCTGCCTTAACTTGGTCAAGGGGGTTCACACGCTGTGCCCATGACATCACGGTCAGGGTCACAAAAAACATAATGGTCAAACTTCGTTTCATATTAGTTGGTTTTAATAAAGTTATTATTGTTTCTCGGTCATATATTTCCAATAGCGACGGGGCATGTCCTGCAGTTGTTTGCGGGGATTCATGCGCTCCTTGATACAGATAGCCTTGAAATAGGTGCGCCAGAGATTCTGCAGCAGCTGATCGTCGCTGCTGAGCACCTCTTCGTTGAGTTTGCCGTTGGAGAGATTAAAGGGGACGGAGGCCTCATTCTCGAAAGTGATGCGGATGGCAGTCTGGCCGTCATAGTAGAAGCCATAATGGCGCCTGGCATCGTAGATGAGCCAAGGCTGGTCGTTGAAGCGGTCCTGAAAGTGGTCGATGATGATGGGGAGCACGTTGTGGTCAGGACTGACAACAGCGAGGTAAGTACCGTCTTTCGCCTTCTGGAAACGGATGAACTGTTTCATACGCAGTTGTTCGTGCAACACGCGACGGGCGATATTCGTCACCGCCAGCACATCAGAGTCAGCGAAGTTCTTGGAGATATCCCCCTGACGGAACACCTTACAGATATATTGGAACAATGGCGTGGAGAGTTCAGACAATTCAGACAGCCAACTGACGGAGATGAGTTTCATTGCCTCAAGCGGCAGCTGTTTCTCCAAACCCGTCCAGACACGACGGGACTTTTCATCATCGGTTGTCACGTGGTAGGTATGTTCGCAGAACAAAGGCAGGGCATCACCCGTCTTGAGCAGCTGTTCAGGCTGTTCTTTCAGGCTGTAGGCATCGAACACGGCCGTCAGCAACCCATCCATCGTTCCGTCAAACGTATATACTGTCATTCTCCGAAGTCCAGTTTTAGTTGTAGCTCTTCCGCAGCACGCTTCTGCTGGGCCTTGGAAATCAGCAAGGGCCGGAGGCGGTCAGGACGCAGTTCGTTGATACCGATGATGGGCTGCGAGAACTGCGAAGTCAGCTCATTACAGGTAATAAAGTATTTCGCCTTTTTCATCACCACGCCCATCTTCTTCAGGTCGAAGGAGGTGAGACGGTTGAAACGGCGCGAATTGACAATGAGCCACGCCGACTTCGTACCAAGTCCCGGCACCCGGAGCAGCTGCTCATAATCAGCCGTATTGATATCCACAGGGAAGGCCTCCGGATGGCGCAGTGCCCAGGCCAGCTTAGGATCGACCTCCAGATCGAGATTGGTATGCAGATCGTCGACAATCTCATCGACCTTGAAGTGATAGAAACGCAGCAGCCAGTCGGCCTGGTACAGACGGTTCTCACGCACCAAGGGCGGCTGCTTGAGCACAGGCAGTCGCGGATCGTAGGTATTGACACTGACATAGCCCGAATAATAGACACGTCGCATCGTAGGCTGATCGTAAAGCATCGACGACATCGTCAGGATATCCTTGTCGGTCTCCTTCGTGGCCCCCACAATCATCTGGGTGGACTGTCCCGCAGGCACGAAACGCGGTACATGACGATACTTCCTGCGATCCTCCTTGTTCTCCAGCACGCCTTGCTGGATCAGTTTCATGGGCTGGAACACACTCTTGTGGTCTTTCTCCGGAGCGAGCAGCTTCAACGACTCCTCTTTAGGAATCTCGATGTTCACGCTCATACGGTCGGCATAGCGTCCTGCTTCATTTAGCAGTTCCTGCGAACAGCCCGGGATGCTCTTCAGGTGGATATAGCCATTGAAACGATGCACTGTGCGGAGATCGCGTGCAATAGCCGTCAGACGCTCCATCGTATAGTCAGGATTGCGCACGACACCACTGCTGAGGAACAAGCCCTCGATATAGTTACGGCGATAGAACTCCATCGTAATCTCCTCGAGTTCACTGACCGACAAAGTGGCACGCTTGATATCGTTCGAACGGCGATTGACGCAATAGGCACAATCGTACATGCAATAATTGGTCAACATGACCTTCAACAGCGAGATACACCGTCCATCATCAGCAAAAGAGTGACATATACCCACTCCCCCGACAGTTGAGCCAACCATACCCTTCTGCCCCTTACGCACGGTTCCGCTCGACGAGCACGACACATCGTACTTCGCCGACTCTGTAAGGATTCGCAATTTCTCCATGGTCTTTTCAGTCAACATGGGGCAAAGGGGTTAGGGTTTATTATCGTTTTTTCAGTGCGAGGCGCACTTCACGCTTCTTGCGCAGGAAGCCGAGACGCTCCTCTGCATGCTGGCGGGTGGTGCGCAGCTGATGGCCATAGACAAGACAGGCCGTACCAAGATAGAAGGCGACCTGAATCCACAGGCACCGCAATTCGAAGGACACATCGGCAACAGAGGCGCCCATGGTGTTCAGACGCAAATAGGCACGTATACCGAATGTACTTGGAAAAAGGTACGATATTCCCTGCAAATAGCCAGGGATGGAAGTCTGAGGCCAGGAAACACCTGTCAGGAAGAGCAACGGCAAAGACACAAACACCATCAGCAAGATGACGTTCTCACGATAACGCACCAGGCAGGATACCGTCATTCCAAAGAACACACAAGCCAAGAGATAGGGTATCATCATCTGCAACAGGTCCTGCCAGATGGCGATGTTAATGAAATGGAACATCTTCGGCACGACGATGGCGAGATAGGTTGCCATGACGGTATAGAGCATCAGATAGCACAGTGCCTTACCACTGACGACACGCCCTATCCCACCGTAGCTTGGATGGATAGGTATGAGGTCGCCATAGCGGTTGCGCTCACGGGCCGTTCCCGCAGCAAGACCGATACCAAGAGCCAGCGTCTGCTGGATGATCAGCATCAGCACGGCAGGGAGTATGGCAGTACCATAGCCCGCCTGGGGATTGAACATTGCCACATCCTCAACATCGAGCGGACTGGTGGTGATTAATTCTTCACGGGAAGTATATTTGCCGGAAAGTTTCGTCTGTATCTGGGCGCCCATCTGCTGACTGACAGCCATCGCCGTCTGATAAATCGCCTTATAGGTAAGCATCAGCGCCATATCACAATACACACTGATGGTGCCCTGCTGCATGCGGTTCACGTTAGTGGCAAAATCCTCAGGAATGAGGTAGATGCCCTTTACCACCTGGCGGCTCACCAACGACTGCGCATCGTCGAGGTCGGCAGCATAGCAAGTGACATGCACCTCAGGCGAAGCATCACACATACGGATGAACTGCCGCGAGAGCGCAGAGTGCGACTGGTCGACCACCACCACCGGCACCTCATGGATGCTCTCATTATTATAGATCCATGAGTAGAGCAAGGGATAGACGATTGGCACCACGATGCAGAACAGCAGCACGCCCTCATCGCGGAATACCTGCCGAAGCTCGAAGCGCCAGACATAGGCTGCATCGTCAAGCCATTTCAGTATCTTATGGAATATAGACATAGGTGAGCATTGCGTTTTTAATCTTACTGACAACGAACCAAGGCGACAGCATGAAAGCCACGAGAGCCACGAAATGGAACCAGGCATCGATGAGCGGGTAGCCATTGAACACCGTGATCTGATAGAGCATATAGTAATGGCGCAAGGGGAAGAGCCACGTCAGCGCCTGTATCGGAGCATCCATGCCCATCACGGGGAAGGCAGAGCCTGCCAGCGAGAAGCTGAGCACGCCCCACAGTGAACAGATACTCATCGACATACGCAGCGACGGCATCAGACCGAAGACAAAGATGCCAAAGCCTATCGACGCAAACACCTGCAGCACAGCCAGCAGCACGATGGTCCACACCCCTCCTTCATGTATGAAATGTAACACATTGTAGATGTAGTACTCGTAGACGAATATCAATATGAGGAACACCACGGCCTGAGGCAGGTATTTCCCCAAGATGGCAACCACGATATTGCCATCGGCCTTCGCCAACAACTCCTTTCCGCGCTCCATCTTCAGTTCCATACCCAAGGAATAGGCAGAAATCAGGAACATGAAGAGCATTATCACACCAGGCACGAAGACCGTTGAGAGATACATGTTATAGTTGCTCCAGGGATTAGCCACCTGATGCAGGTCGATGCGTATCGGTTGCAGGAAGGTCTGTATCTGCCCATCGGTGAGGCCTTTCGCACGCATCGTGGCCTGACCTACTGCAGCAGAGCCGAGGGTAGCGATGGTTTTCAGGTCCTTCATCACCAGCGAACCTGCCGCTATCGACACATTACTATAATAATAAGAGACCTTCGGACGACGGGCGGAAAGCAGGTTATCCGTAGTACCCTTGGGGATATACAGGAAACCGTAGATCTCATTCTCCTGCATGGCATGACGGGCCTCAGCGACAGAGGCATAATGCGCTACCACCCGTGATGACTGGAATCCGTCGAGACGACGCACCAATGCCCTGGAAGTGGAGGTGTTATCAAGATCGACCACACCCACGGGCATCTCCTGTGGGAGACCTTCATCCAGAAGAGACGTGAAAAACAACATCGTCAACAAAGGAAACACGAGCATACAGCACAGGTAGATAGGATTCTTCCTCAGAATCTTCATCTCGCGCTTCGCAATTGTCCAGATGTTGATCAAGTACCGCATCAAGAATTTTTTTTTATCAAGAATTAGAGAATTTGAGAATTTTTATCCCTATTAATTCTTTAATTCTCTAATTCTTGATAATTAAACTCATTCCTGGACGGAGGCCTTCGAGCTTCTCGACGGGACGGGCCTTGACCTCGAAAGTCTTCAGATCGTACTGACCATTAGCCTTCGTGGCCTTCCAAACGGCGTAGGAGCCCTGATCCTTCAGATAGTAGACCTTCATCTTGATATCCTTGTTGAAAGCAGGTACAAAAGCCGTAAACTCAGAGCCCATCTTCATGTCGCCCAACTGATCTTCGCGGATATTAAATGTACCCCACATGTCCTCCATCACAGCAATCGACATGATGGGAGAACCAGTGCCTACCAGTTCGCCTACCTTCGGATAGATATCGGCCACCTCACCCTCCATCTGGGCAATCTGCACGGTCTCGTGGATATAGGAATTGACTTCATTCACAGCCCCTCTGGCACGACCCACCTGAGCGGCAGCTGCCATCTTATCCTCCATACGGGCACCATTGACGGCCATATCATACTGACTCTGGGCAGCCTTCATCTGAGCCTCCATCGCCTTGTAGTTGGCATAGACCTCATCGCGTTTCTGGGCAGAGACCACACCCTCGTCAAACAATCGCTGGATACGGTTGTATGACTTCTCTGCAATCTCATAGCCGGCCTTGGCCTGCTGCAATACTGAGAAAGCACCCTGAATCTGTTCCTTACGGGCACCATTCTGGGCCTTCAGCTCGAGGGCAGCAGCGGCATTCTCCGCACTGCGTGCCTGTTCCATCTTGGCACGTACCTCAGGGGCATCGAGGATAGCGAGGGTATCGCCCACCTTCACGTAGTCGCCCTCCTTGACGCGTATTTCAAGAATACGACCAGGGACCTTACTTGACACACGATACTCCGATACCTCCACCTGACCTTGCTTCACATCCGGTTCACGACCAAGGGCAAGGAATCCGATGAGGGCCACAATGATGATAACCGCAACAAAACCTGCTATCGCGAGCAGAATGTTCTTATGCTGACTTTTCGTTTGGTTTGACATATCTCTAAACTCTAAACTTTAAACTATAAACTATTCCAATGTTCCCAGCGACTTCTGCAAGTCAACCTGGCTGAGTTTGACATCTATTTCTGCATCTATCTTCTGCGACTGTGCTTGAAGCCATGCTGTCTGGGCCTCCATCACGGTAGCAGGAGTGATAACACCTTCCTGGAAGCCAAGAGTGGCGGTACGCAGGTTCTCATCTGCACGGGCGATATTCGACTGCGCCATTGTGAGTTTCTTGTTGGCTTCATTCACACGGAAGGTATTCTGGTTCACCTGCAATTCAATCTTCTCACGAGCCTCCTGCAATTCGAGACTGGCAATAGAGGTAGCCCCCTTCGACGCGCGTACCTTATACATTACATCGCCCCAATTCCAAATAGGAACGCGCACGAGGACACCTACATTCCAGAAACCACCGAACTTCCGCTGGAAGCCGTTGAGCACATTGGGATTGGTAACATTGTATCCTCCCATCAAAGCCACCATCGGAAGATTGCCAGCCTTCAGGATGTTGGTGAGTTGTTTCGTCAACTCCACACCACTCTCAAGCATCTTCAGTTCCGGACGGTTTTCAATGGCCGATTCCACATTCAGTGCAGGAGAAAGCTCTACAACTGCAATATTCTCAGCATTCTCATCAACAAGGGTGATATCCTCATTAACAGGAAGCCCGATGGTCTGACAAAGCAACATCTTGGAGAGCACCAGGCCATCGTTCACCTTCAGCAATGTCATCTCAGCCTCGTTGAGCTTCACATCAACAGAGAGCCCGTCACTCCTGGTGGCCACACCCTCATCGATCATCTTATGCACATCGCCATGCAGTTTCTTCAGCAGGTCGAGATAGCCCTCAGCCAACTTCTGCTTGTGCTTCAGCGACACCACGAGCCAGTAGGCCTTATCGGTGGAATAGATGGTTGACTGACGAACGGCATCAGCAGAGTTGCGCTGCAAATCTTCGTTGATGTCTGCCATCTTGTTCATCGCGATAATGGCACCACCCATAAACACAGGCTGCACCATCATCACCGAACCAGCAAAGAGGTTACGGGTATCGGTATCAAGTGCATCCACCAGTCTGTCGCCCAAAGCATTGAGATTAGCAGCGATGCCCTGCAGGGTCTGCCCGGAGGCCATCTTCAGCATATTCATATCGATACCCATCAGGCTGAGTGCGGAAGCGATATTCTCCATCGGCAAAGCAGCGCTGGCCTGGGAGAGCCCCTCCTGGAAGTTGGTCATCGTAGATGTACCGAGATTGCTGATTGTCGACTTTTGGTCATCGCTGAGCAACTCCACCTGTCGACTGGTATATTGATAGGTACCGAGCGCGCTCACGTGAGGCAGGTATTTCGTACGTGCCGACTTCCTAACGTTCGTCGCCACATCCTGCTTCACTTTCGAGATGCTCATCTGCTTGTTGTTGCGTAATGCCATGGCACGACAACTGTCGAGAGACAGCAGTCTTTGCGCACTGACGGGCATCACGACCCCCGCAAGCAGAATTAATCCAGATAATCTATTCATCTATAAACTATAAACTGTAATCTATAAACTATAAACTGTAAACTATAAACTTACTCAAAGTTAAACGTTCTTGATCCGATCATATTACCATCAGCAAAGATAGACACCCGATACTGTCCTGCTTCGAGCATCTGTGAGACATTCCAAAACGTGGCAATGCTCACCTCCTCGCCTGTATATTCGATGGTCTTCTTCATGGAATACTCCAGATTACGGTTCTCATAGGCAAACGAGCCACCGCCACTGAGGGTATTTCCACCAGGATTCTGGATGCGCACATAGATGGTGCGGTTGCCATTCGAGGCTGTCACATTCTTCGTGATGGTAAAGTTCACCTGCATCTTTTTGGTGTCCTTCAATTTCTTAGTCGGCTTGTCACGCTTATTCAGGAGCGACAGGCTGATATTCGTGGCATCGAGCTGGGCAGCAATCGCCACCTTCTCTGAGAGCGATGCTTTCTCGTTGCTCAGGCCTTCAATCTGTGAGTTACGTTCCTGAAGAACCGCATTCACACGGCTGTTTTCCTGCTTCAGGCTTTCATTCAAACGGTTCAGCGAATCCACCTGAATGATATAGCTGCGGAGCACCTCGCGCACAGTTGCAAGTTCTTTCTTCAGACGGGTAATCTCACGGGCATCATCAGCCTTCACCTTCTTCAATTCTTCAAGAAGTTTCTGAGTCTTCATCTGCTCCTGCGTCAGCTGTTCCACGATGGAGTCGTTGTTGATCTGGGTCTTCATCTCGCTGTATTGCAAGGCGAAGCGCTCATATTCGTTCTCCATCTCCTGCTTGTCGAGCTCAGCCAGTTCCTGCATGTCACGGTTCACCTGTTTCTGTTCCTCAAGGTTCTTAAAGAGGTAGGCCAAACCGCCCATCAAGGCGAGAATCACCAAGATCAGCGGTATCAAGATTTTCTTTTTCATCCCTGCTAACTATTTGTTAATACCCATTCCGTCCCGATGTCGATCGACGCCACCTAGACAACACTAAAGGGTACCAACGAGTCATTTTTTACTTAAACTCAAAAAGACTTGTGAATCCAGTAATGGTAAACACGTCTTTCAACTCATTGCTCATGCCTGTGATACAAACTCGGCTCCCCTTAGGTTTGGCAGCCTTTAAGACACCAAGAAACAAGCGCAGACCGCTCGATGAGATAAATTCCAGCTTCGAGCAGTCAAAAACAATGTTCTTGCCCTCACAATCGTAAAGTGGCTGCAATTCCTGTTCTGTCACTGCAGCAGCGGCTGTGTCGAGACGTCCTTCCAATACGGCAACTAAGTTGCCGTCTTCCTGTTGAATAGTAGTTTTCATCATATTTTCACAATCTATTTCGTCAATATTTGCTGCAAAGATAGAAAAAATACAGCATGTAATCCCATTGTTCAAAAACAATTATTGTTTTTTAACTTACATTTAAAGACAACTTTCGATTAATTTCGTATCTTTGCAACCAATTTAACGAATATGACAGACATCATCCTTTCCAGTTTCCTTAGCCTATTCGCATTGTTTGGCAAGGAAGAAAATGTAGACGAGGCTCGGGCACAGCGTTTGCTCGAGGATTATCTTCGTCATCATTTCGGCATCCGAAAGATCAACACTTACCTGGGTCTTTACCTCGATATGCGAGGGGTTTACGAGATGAACGACGATTTGGATACTGAGACCATCGTGGCCTCCATCTGTGACAACCTGCATGGCAAAATCCGCACTTCGGAAGAAGCAATGCTGCTGTTACGTATCATGGAGTTCTGTGGTGTCAAAGGCGACAACATCCACCCCATGTTCAAGGTCATGGCCGAGAAGTTCAATGTGTCAGAGTCGATGTTCAACGACTTTGTCGACTTTGTCAGTGGCAAGGCTTCCAACCATGTGATGCTCCTCCAACCCGAAGGCTTTGACGGACAACTCAAGACCCTGTTGATGCCCACGACAGGCAACCTCATATTCACCTATAATGGCGACGACAAGGTACTGCTCAACGATGTGCCCGTCCTCGCAGGTGCCTATCAGGTATGGCTTCAGAGTAGTGTGCTGAAGGGCAATAACGGCCATCCGGTCTATTACTCCACCATTCTGTCCGAATACAACAAGAAGAATGGCAAGGGAGAAGAAGACAGTCAGCATGTGGAGTTCTGTGGAAGAGATATCAATTTCCGCTTCCCCAATAGCGACAACGGCATGCACAATCTGAACTTCACCCTGCGTAGCGGCGAGTTGTTGGCTATCATGGGAGGCTCTGGCACTGGCAAGACCACCCTACTCTCTATTCTCAATGGCAGTCTGATTCCTCAGGAGGGACATATCACCATCAACGGCCACGACATCTCTGAGCAGAAGGCCAAGGACCTGATAGGTTTTGTACCTCAGGATGACCTGCTGATAGAAGAGTTGACGGTCTATCAGAATCTGTACTATACCGCAAAACTCTGCTTCGCCAGCCTCTCTGAGGAAGAGATCGACCATCGTGTCATGAAGATACTCAAAGACCTCGGTCTCGATGCTACCAAGGATCTGAAGGTGGGTTCCGCCATCAACAAATACATCTCTGGTGGTCAGCGCAAACGCCTGAACATCGCCTTGGAGTTGATCCGTGAACCTGCTGTCCTATTCCTCGACGAGCCCACTTCCGGCCTGTCATCAGCAGATACGGAGAAGGTCATCAACCTGTTGAAAGAGCAGACCTATAAAGGCAAGTTAGTGGTAGTGAATATCCACCAGCCTTCCAGCGATGTCTACAAGCTCTTCGACCGTCTGTGGCTCCTCGACAAGGGCGGTTATCCGGTATTCGATGGCAATCCCATCGATGCCATCACCTATTTTAAAGGTGCAGCCAACTACGCTGATGCAGAAACGAGCGCCTGCCCCACCTGTGGCAATGTCAATCCAGAGATCGTGCTGAACATCATCGACGAGAAGGCCATCAACAATACGGGTGAGACCTCTGATGCCCGTAAGATGACGCCACAGGAATGGCATGAGCTCTATCTGAAACATCAGCCAGAGTTCTCACAGCCAGAAATCAGCGAAGTGCCTGCTTCCGACCTTAAGAAGCCTGGCAAGCTCAGTCAGTTTGGCATCTTCCTGCGCAGAAACTTCAAGACCAAGATTACCAATATCCAATATCTCTGCATCGCTCTTCTGGAAGCCCCCGTGCTGGCCATCATCTGTGCCTTGCTCACACGCTACGCTCCACCAGAGGGCTATACCGTGATGGACAATAAGAATCTGGTGAGCTATTTCTTCATGGCCGTCATCGTGGCCACCTTCATCGGCATGAGTGGCAGCGCAGAGGAGATTATCAAGGACCGTGCCCTGCTGAAGCGCGAAAAGTTCCTCCAGCTCTCCTATGGCAGTTATATCTGGTCGAAAATCATCTTCATGGCAGGCGTGTCGCTCATACAGACCTTCCTGTTTATTCTGGTAGGCAACACGATCATGGGATTAGGTTTGTTCGGCATCTGGTGGCTCATTCTCTTTGCCACTGCCTTCCTGGCCAACCTCACAGGACTGATACTGTCGCAATGTCTCAGTTCGATTGTGTCCATCTATATCAGCATCCCAATCCTGTTGATTCCGCAGATTCTGCTTTGCGGACTGGTGGTGAGTTTCTCTGACCTCACGCCAAACAGCAAGACAGGCAATGTGCCACTGATTGGTGATCTGATTCCTTCACGCTGGAGCTATGAGGCTTTGGCTGTGACTTCGTTCACCGATAATAAATATGAGAAGCCCTTCTTCGAACTCGACAAGGCCAGACAGGAGAACCAGTTCTACAACCTCGGTTTCCTCTACGAACTGCAATCACAGTTGCAGACGATGAACGACGAGAAGAAACAAGGCAAGGACGTCAATCCTGCGCATCTCAGTGTCATCAACACCAACCTGCCCGTGCTCTCTGAGTTCTGTGGTATGGCACCCTACGCTGGTGACGGTTCCTACCAATCCTTATATGACTATATGAAAGAGGCCGAGAAGATCCTGGCCAAACGTGGCAACGACTTCACGATGAAGAAAGAGGCGATGGTTTCCAAGATGGTCAAGAAACAGGGTAAGGAAGCATTCCTGGAACTGAAGAAGGACAACTATAACATCAAGTTGGAAGAGTTTGTGACAGGTGCTGACCAACGACGGATGGTAGACGTTGTCGAGGACTATCTGGTACCCCGCAACGGCATCATTTATCTGACGCCACACAACAAATTGGGTCGTGCTCCGTTTTATAGTAGTGAGAAGATCTTAGGCAGCTGGCATATTAAGACCCTATGGTTTAACCTGGGTGTTATATGCCTGATGAGCATCATCGTCATCATCCTGCTGCTGACGGACTGTCCTGGGAGATATATGAGAAAAAAAGAACAATAATACATAACTTTATTAATAACAAAAACAAAAACAAAATGAAGAAAATTACATTTTTCGCTGTCGTAGTTGCAGCAATGGCTTTCACCGCATGTGGAGGAAACAAGAGTGCACAAACCGCAGAAGAGACCGATTCTATCAAGGTCTTCGAGCAGGAGCAGGTAGAGGCAAAGATCAAGCTGGAGCTTGACAGCCTTGCAGCCGAGGTAGGCCGTCTGAAGAATCTGCCCATCGTACAGTCTGGAGAGAACGGCGTTCAGCTGACTGCTGAGGAAAAGCAGGTTAAGCCCGACTATCTGCTGGCTCCCTCTGTATCTGAGGATGCTACCACCCTGGCTGAGAAGTATCGTATTCTGAGCGCACTGAGCGTTGACAAGAGCATTGCCAAGCTGTATGAGATGCCAACAGAGGATTATGAGGCTGCTATCACCAAGCTGGCTGCTGACATCAACGATCCTTCGTTCAAGGTTCTCGACGACACATCTACCATCTTCGAGACTGGTCAGAAGCTCTATGACGCCATGAACGAGAATGGTCGCATCAACTACTTCTGGCAGCTAGTTGCTTCTTCACTCGTCGAGGAGATCTATGTCATCTCTCAGAACACAGAGAAGTTCATCACCGCTTTCGATGATGACTCTGCTGCCAATGTTACCTTCCGTATCGTCCTTCTGTCTGATGCTGTTTCTCGTCTGGCTGAGTACGATCCTGAGTTCGAGCCCGTTGCCAATGCCGTTGAGGCACTGTCTCCGCTGAACGCTATCTCTGTTGATCAGCTGAAGGCCCAGCTGGAAGAGGCTAAGGAGAAGATTGCCGAGGCCCGCGCCAATCTTCTTAAGTAATCTTAGGTAAACAAAAAATTTCCCTCGCCGATTGACGAGGGAATTTTTTTTATTTCAGGTTCTTGCGTAATAGCAAGACATTCTGCTTGTCCACATATTTATATTTTATCTTGTCCATATAGTGCTTCACAAGCATAATCCCTAAGCCACCTATGCTACGCTGCTCTGCAGGTAGGGTGGTATCCACCTCACCCTTCTCAGTAGGATTAAACGGCATCCCGTCGTCAGAGATAATAAATTCCACATACGAGTCCTCTATCCGGGCCTCGATGCGAACCTCACCTTTGGTGCCTGCAGGATAAGCATACTCCATCACATTAACCACCGCTTCCTCGATGGCCAAATTCATCTGCATAGTTGTCGCCATATCCATGCCGGCATCCTCACAAATCTCTTCCACGAAAGCGGCCAGAGTGGGCACTTCCTGAACGTCATTAGGCAATGTGAGATTCTTTGTACTCATCTTCTTTTCACTCAATCTATATAGATTCGACTGCAAAGATACAAAAAAGAATAGAACCAACAAAGAAATTTTGCATTTTGTTTGGAAGTTATATTCTTTTTTCATATATTTGCAAAATCAAAGATGACTACTGCCTATGCGAAAGGACAACTTTCTATATCGGGTCTACGACCTCTACGTCGATGGTTTCAGGCACATGCGCCTAGGCAAAACACTGTGGGCCATCATTCTCATCAAGTTGTTTATCATCTTTGTGATTCTCAAGATATTCTTCTTCCCGAACTTCCTCAAACAGCATGCTGAGGGCGACGAGGCAGGCTTTGTCGCTGGCGAGCTCGTCGAACGGGCTTCGCCCTAAAACTCAGAATACTCAGATTACTCCGAATACTCAGATTACTCAGATTAAAACCAATAATTATGCTACAAAATCTCTTTCTAAACATTGATGCCGGTACCATCGACTGGTCGAGAGCGCAATTCGCCCTCACGGCAATCTATCACTGGCTCTTCGTGCCCCTGACCCTCGGCTTAGCGGTCATCATGGGCATTGTCGAGACCAAGTACTATCTGACAAAAGATGAATTCTGGAAGAATGCTGCCAAGTTCTGGCAGAAGCTCTTTGGCGTCAACTTCGCCATGGGTGTCGCCACGGGCATCATCCTCGAATTCGAGTTTGGCACCAATTGGAGCAACTACTCCTGGTTCGTGGGTGACATCTTCGGTGCCCCATTGGCTGTCGAGGGCATCGTCGCCTTCTTCATGGAGTCGACCTTCGTAGCCGTGATGTTCTTCGGATGGAAGAAAGTCTCGCCAGGCTTCCACCTTGCCTCTACTTGGCTCACTGGCTTAGGCGCCACCATCTCCGCCTGGTGGATTCTCGTGGCCAACGCATGGATGCAGTATCCTGTGGGCTGCGAGTTCAATCCCGACACCATGCGCAACGAGATGGTATCATTTGCCGAGGTGGCCCTCTCGCCCTTCGCCATCGACAAGTTCTGTCACACTGTCATCTCCTCGTGGATCGTGGGCGCCATCTTCTGCGTGGCCGTCTGCTGCTGGTATCTCATGAAGAACCGCCATACGAAACTCGCCACAGAGAGCATGAAGATCGGCATCTGGGTAGGTCTCGTAGCAGCCCTGCTCGCTGGTGCCACAGGTCATAAGTCAGCCCAGAGCGTGGGCGAAGTACAGCCTATGAAGCTTGCTGCGATGGAAGCTCTTTACAATGGTGGCACAGACCAGGGCCTCACCGCCATCGCGTGGGTGAATCCCTTCTGTCAGCCAGACTATGCCAACGAAGAGGCTGCGCCATTTAAGTTGGAAATGCCTTACGCCCTCTCTTTCATGGCCACCAACGATATCCACGGCTATGTGCCTGGCATCAACGATATCCTCAACGGCTACACCAAACCCGATGGCACCAAAGAGCCGTCCGTCGATGAGAAGATCGCCAGAGGAAAGAAAGCTATCGAAGCCCTTGCTGCCTATCGTCAGGCGAAGTTCGCTTCCAGCGACGACGGATCGGCAGCAGCCAGTCACCTGAAAGTGCTGAAAGAAAACATGCAGTACTTCGGCTATGGCTACCTACGTGACAAGTCTGAGGCAGTACCGCCTATCCCCATTAACTTCTGGGCGTTCCGCATCATGGTGGGCTTGGGATGCGTCTTCATTCTCTTCTTCCTCGTATTGTTGCTGTTGATCTACGACATCCCGTTCCTGTCAGTCTTCACACGCAGGTTGCTGGCCTCCATCGGACTGCTGCCTGAGACGATGGCCGATGCGCCCAAACGACTCACCGGTCTGCCATCGTGGCACTACTGGGCAGCCATCGCCCTCGTGCCCCTGGCCTACATCGCCTCTGAGTGCGGATGGCTCGTGGCAGAGTTCGGACGTCAGCCCTGGACCATCCAGGACATGCTGCCTACGTGGGCTTCAGTTTCCGACCTCAACGCCGGTAGTGTCGCCTTCACGTTCATCCTCTTCCTCATCCTCTTCACCACGATGCTCGCCGTCGAGATCAACATCCTCCTCAAACAAATTCAGAAAGGACCAGAGTATTAATTTATGAAAGAAATGTGAATAATATGAATAATTTTGGTCAGAAATATCTATATAATTAATTCTTATTTCTGAATCAATTATTCACATTATTCAAATTTCTTTCCGAAAAAAAAAGAAAATATGAGTTACGAATTCTTACAGCACTATTGGTGCTTCATTGTATCACTACTTGGTGCGATATTAGTGTTTTTACTGTTTGTGCAGGGTGCCAATTCCGTGGCCAGCAGCCTGGGCTGGACAGAAGAAGGCAAACGCCTCGTCTACAACTCCACAGGTCGCAAGTGGGAGTTCACCTTCACCACCCTCGTCACCTTCGGAGGTGCTTTCTTCGCCTCCTTCCCACTCTTCTACTCTACGAGTTTCGGAGGTGCCTATTGGCTCTGGATGCTCATTCTCTTCACCTTCGTACTCCAGGCTGTCAGCTATGAGTTCCAGAACAAGCTCGGCAATTTCCTAGGTCCCAAAACCTTCCAGTTCTTCCTCACGCTGAACGGCATTCTGGGTCCGCTGCTTCTGGGCGGTGCCGTTGCCACCTTCTTCGAAGGCTCCAACTTCATCATCGAGAAGAACAACCTCGTCGACGTTGGTGCCATCACACCTATCATCTCCCGTTGGGCCAACGCCTCTCATGGCCTCGATGCCCTGCTCAATCCCTGGGTGCTGGTGCTGGGCTTCGCAGTAGTGTTCCTCGCCCGTGTACTGGGCATTCTCTACGTCATGAACAATGTCGACGATGAGGATATCCGTTCCCGTGGCAGCGTGCGCCTGATTGGTGCAGCTGTACCCTTCGTACTGCTCTTCGTTGCCTACCTCATCCACCTGTTGCTGAAAGAGGGCTTCGCCTACGATCCGGCCACGGGCATCATCTTCATGGAGCCCTACAAGTACCTGAACAATTTCATCGAGATGTGGTATCTCCTTATTATATTATTAATAGGTGTAGTGCTGGTGCTCTTCGGCATCGGCAAGACCATCGTCTCGAAGGATTACGTAGGTGGCATCTGGCCTGCTGGTATTGGCACAGTGCTCACCGTGCTCGCCCTGCTGCTCTGCTGCGCTTGGAACAACACCGCCTACTACCCCTCCACAGCTGATTTGCAGTCATCGCTGACGCTCGCCAACTCCTGTTCGAGTGAGTTCACCCTGCGCACGATGTTCTACGTCTCGCTGCTCGTGCCCTTCGTCCTGGCATATATCGTCTACGCCTGGCGCGCCATCGATGCCAAGAAACTCGACAAGGAGGAGATCAACAGCGACCACGCCTACTAAAACATCAATCCCTCGCCAGCTGGCGAGGGATTTTCTTATCCGATTGTTATCGTATACCTGCTCATAAACGAGGCGCCAGGCAGCAGATGGTTCATCAGCGGCTTGTCCTTAAACTCTCCCTTGAAATCTCTGGGATCGCCAAGACCGTACCACGGCTCAATGCAGACAAACGGTGCCTGCTTGCCATAAGGACTCCAGAAGGCGCAGACGGGTGTCTTGTAATCCACCGTCACAGCCGGCTCGCCATTGGTATCCATCAGCACAGCACGATGCGTCTGACTCTTGTGAATCTTCACAGAGTCGTTGCGGAAGAAATTATTGCAGATTTCCATCACGCCCAGATCGGCCTCCAAAGGCACCTCCACCATGTCGTAACTGCCGTCTGCATAACTTTTCAGTGCGTCCAACGGCTCCGCGTTGTCGAGTATTATCTGCCCGTCCAACTTCCCACCAGGCACGTTAAAGGCCGGATGCCCGCCAATCTGGAAATGGATCTCCTGACAGTCCGTGTTCTCCACGTGCCAGATCACATGAATCCTGTTGCCCTCCAGACGATAGGTAATGGCGAGGTTAAAGCGATAGGGATACACTTTCAGTGTCTCCTCCGACTCATGCAGTGCCAGCGTCACCTTTTCCTCCGACTTGCTGACGACAGTAAACATCGTATCGCGCGCAAAGCCGTGACGAGGCAGATGATATTCCTTGCCGTCCACCACGTAAGTATCATTATTCACACTACAGACAATCGGGAACAGGATGGGCGAATGCCTCGGCCATTTCTCGCCAGCCTGCCACATATACTCCCTACCCTTGCCGTCATTCACACTCTGGAGCTCTGCTCCCATCTCAGCGACCTGAATCGCCAGTTGTTCGTTCTTCAGTTCTATCATAGTTGTTCAAAATTATGTTCGAGTTAATCTTCCTGCTGCTTTCTGGGACTGATATTTAGCTCGTTATTCATTAGGATTCCTTCGATAATTTGTAATAGATTGCAAATATAAGAATTATTTCGGAATTTTGCAAGAAATTGTTTATTTTTCTTCCATTAGGTTAGTACCACTAGAATGTGGAGACACTGCTTTTTTCGTAACTTTGCACCAAAATATAATAAGGGATATGTATTTCACCGGTATCATCATCGCCATTATGACCTTTCTGACGATAGGCATCTGGCATCCGATTGTAATTAAGACAGAATATTACTGGGGCACGAAGCCCTGGACGATCTATCTGCTCACAGGCATTGTCTGCTGTGGAACGGCGTTGTTCATAGAGAACATCTATCTCTCGTCGTTCCTTGGGGTGTTCGGCGCCTCGGCGCTATGGGGCATCGGAGAATTGTTTGCACAGAAGAAGCGCGTGGAGAAAGGTTGGTTTCCCAAGAATCCCAAACGCACTTACTGAAACAGCAATCCCCCGCAAGTGACGAGGGATTTGCTTTTTATTTCTTGGCCTTAGCCCGTTTCTTGATAGCCTTCTCGAATTCCTTGATCTCTGCGGGCGTGGCGAGTCCCGTCTTGATGCGGAACTCCTGTTGAGCCAACTGCATCTGTTCGAGGAACCGTTTGCTGGTATGCATGCGTGAATAAACGGCAGCGGCTGCCAGACGACCAGCATCGACATCGCTCTGCCAGTGGGCTCCCACAATGACACGGCTCTCACCATACATCATACCACGCGTGAGGATGGTGTCAGCACGCTCAGGATTAATTTCCGCAAGCAACAGGGCAGAACACCAGCCAAGGATGGTATGACCAGAGGGATAGGAGAAATTGCGACGCAGATCCGGCTCGAACTGGGGTGTCGCCGTGTGCTCGTGGAATCGCATGAACGGACGGATGCGCTTATAGTAGAACTTGGGGAAATTGCTGATGTTCTCGCAAGTGGCCTTTGAATCTTTGAGTAGCTTGTAGATCTCGGGCGTCTCCTCCTCAGACATTTTCAGACCAAGGGGCTCGCCGAATTCCTGCATGATACATTCGAGACTATAGGTGGCATCGCGGATGGCAATCTCAGCACGTTCCTTGTTCTGACGCATCTGTTTACCCCACATATACTGCATGATATCGTAGGCAAAAGCCGCACCGACGGTATCTGGAGGCGCAGGACACCACTTCAGCATATTAGGCAACTCCCTGAACGAAAAATAGGGTTCAGCTTTACTCTTCTGTGCCGTAGCACTTACAGCTGCCATCATCAGGATGGCCATCATCAAACACTTCTTCATAAGTCTTGTATATTAAGTTGATTAGTGACTAAATTTCAGCCACAAAGGTACAAATTAAAGCTGATAGTTCCAAACTTTTGCACGCCTTAATTGTTAAATAGATATAATTCTTTGCAAAAACTTAGTACTTTGTATTGCAAGGTACTAATATTTTGCCTATCTTTGCACCCGAAATCATATAAAACCATCAGTATGAACATCGAGAATGCAAAGTCACAGATGAGGAAAGGGATGCTGGAGTACTGCGTGTTGCTGCTCCTGAAGCACCGCCCTTCGTACGCCAGTGACATTATCCAACAACTGAAGAATGCGGAGTTGCTCGTGGTGGAGGGGACGCTCTATCCCCTACTCACCCGCCTGAAGAACGACGGTCTGCTGCAGTACGAGTGGCAGGAGTCCACGCAGGGACCTCCCCGCAAGTACTATGCCCTCAGCCCTGAGGGCGAAAAGTTCCTCGAAGGCCTCGACAGCGCCTGGAACGAACTCGCAAATACCATTAATTATCTTAAGAACAACCACCCTAACTTATTAGAGGTAAAAAAGTAAAAAGGTAAAAAAGTAAAGATATGAAGAAGAATATTACCATCAACCTGTGTGGGCGTCTCTTCCAGATCGATGAGGATGCCTACGAGCTGTTGCAACAGTATCTCGAATCGCTCCGACAGTCGTTCGGCCATGAGGAGGGCTGCGAGGAGATTGTCAATGATATCGAAGCCCGCATTGCCGAGTTGTTCTCAGAGTTGAACCAACAGGGCACCGAGGCCATCACCATCGAGCATGTGAAGGACATCATCACCCGCATTGGCAAGCCTGAGGAACTGACGGGCGAGGAAGAAAAGAGCGAAAACAGCGGACATAAGTATGACTCCTTCAGCTCCGCAGCCCAAGGTTTTAGAAATAATGTACGCGCGAGGACAGCTGGCAAGCGACTCTACCGCAACCCCAACGACAAGATGGTGGCTGGTGTGCTCTCAGGCATTGCAGCCTATACAGGCTCTGACGTCACCTGGTGGCGCATCGGCTATGCATTGCTGATACTGGCCTCCAACTTCTTGTTCCCCTTGTTCGGGATATTTCTTAACTTCGGATTCTTCCTCCACATCAACCTGGCCTTCATCATCTTCTATTTTGTGCTGGCCATTGCCATTCCTGTGGCCGATACGCCCAAACAGGTGCTTCAGATGGAGGGTAAGGAGGTGACGCCACAGAACCTGGCCGACGTGGTGGTAGAGGACAAGCAGCCTGCGCAACACCGTCGCGGCTGTTTAGGCTCGTTCTTCTCCGTAATCATCTCGATATTCATGGGAATCTTTGTAGGGCTTGCGGCCATCGTCGGACTGGTGTTGTTGGTCTGTCTGTTGCTGATCATCGTGTCGCTGGTGGTCGTCTTTACCGTTCCTTCCGTACGAACGTCCCTGCCTTTCGACTTCGAAGATCTGCATCTGGCGGAATTGATGAGTGTACACCCTTGGATCGTGATAGCCTTCATCATCGGACTGCTGCTCGCCCTTTGCATTCCTCTTTATGCCATCGCCCACATGCTGTTCTCACGGGCAGGAAAGGTGCAGCCGATGGGCATCGGACAGCGTATTCTGTGGATTGTGCTGTGGGTGGCTTCGTTGTGCTGTCTGTTCCCGGCACTCATCTGGATTGAAGAGCAGGAGAAGGAGGAATATAACGAATGGATAAGGGAGAAGTATTCCTATCAGGGTGTGATGATGAACCAACAGGACAAGGATTTCCTGCGCAAAGGCGACTGGAACCTGATCAAGGCCGAGAACTGCGCCCACTATACCTACACTGGATATTACGATGGCAATCACAATTTGCGCTTCCTGGATGTCTACAATGAAAACTGCGATGAGGTGTTTCAGGTGGAGCGCAAGGAGGCCGTAAAGCCCGGTGTCTATCGTCTCGACTGTGTGGTCAGGGCAGAGGGACCTGGTCCATGCGTCTACGTCATTGGCGACAGCGTCAAACTCGAATCGATCCCTGTCTATGAGAATCTGGATGGCAAGCCCGATATGGGTTGGTATGACGTAAGCATCGACAACATCGTGGTCACTGGCGACTCCATCGCATACGGTCTTTCTTCCGATGAAGCGTTCACGGGCCAGCCTTGCCATGCACAATGGTTCTCAGCCACCGACTTCAAACTCACACGTACTGGCGATTTGCCGAAACAGAAGAAATAAGAGTAAACTCATTAAACTTTTTATGGAAACAAATGTGAATAATATGAATAATTTATCCCACAAATATTTATAATTATATATGAAGAAACTATTATTATCAACCATGATGCTGGCCTTTGTTGGGATGACAGGGCTGGCGAAAGATGTGGTGTGGGAGCAGCCCACCATCGAGTATGGAAACAGTAATGGCGACGGGTTCTTCAATCTCGCCCTCGACCTAACGAAGGTGGAGTTGAAGGGCAACGAGACCGTGGTGTATATCACCGCCCGTCAGCGTCCTGGCTCTGAACGCGACGACTACTGGTTCCAGTTTGCTGGCGATACCTACCTGAAAGTAGGTGACCAGC
>JAEEGG010004165.1_pt1 | contig 35243 bp, 31 predicted proteins | sample 9134161 | NCBI WGS metagenome assembly JAEEGG01 (sample SAMN16246543, study PRJNA631951) | gut metagenome | biome: gut microbiome; feature: rumen; material: CR-attached | host: Bos | place: Iran: Karaj | collected 2018-10
CGTCCATGCGGCTGCCGGTCTCGATGAGGGCCGTGCCGATAATGGTGAGGGAGCCTCCGTTCTCGATCTTGCGGGCTGCACCGAAGAAGCGCTTGGGGCGCTGCATGGCGTTAGCGTCCACACCACCCGAAAGGATCTTGCCGGAATGCGGAATCACGACGTTGTTCGCACGGGCGAAACGCGTGATGGAGTCGAGGAGAATCACCACGTCGTTGCCGTGTTCCACGAGGCGCTTGGCCTTCTCGAGGACCATGTCGGCCACCTTGATGTGACGCTCGGGCGGTTCGTCGAACGTGGATGCGAGCACTTCGGCCTGGATGTTCTTGCCGGCGTTGGCTGCATCGTTCTTGAGGCGGTCAATGAGTTTCCTCATTTCGGTCACTTCTTCGGGGCGTTCGTCAATCAGGAGCACCATGAGTTTCACTTCGGGGTGGTTCACGGTGAGCGCCTGCGTCACGTTCTGGAGCAAAACCGTCTTACCGGTGCGCGGGGGAGCGAGGATAATGCTGCGCTGGCCCTTGCCGATTGGCGTAAACAGGTTCATGATACGCGTGCTGAATTCGTCCTTCTTCCATTCCAGATTGAGTTTCTCGATCGGGTGGATGGGGGTGAGGTATTCGAATGCGACGCGGCGCTTTGTCTTCTCGGGCGGTTCGAAGTTCACCGTGTCGATGCGCATCAGGGCAAAGTACTTCTCGCCTTCGCGCGGCTGGCGCACCTGGCCCGTGATGGTGTCGCCCATCTTGAGGTCGTAACGGCGGATGATGTTGCGGCTAATGTAGATGTCGTCGGGGCCGGCGAGGTAGTTGTGGTCGGGGTTACGCAGGAACCCGTGGCCACCTTCCGGGATAATCTCGAGCACGCCTTCCGTGTAGATGGGGGTCTCCTCGCCACCGGTAGAAGAAAGGATGCTGTACACGAGCGCCTGCTTGCGCATCTTCTTGCAGTCTTCGATGCCGAGTTCTTCGGCGCGCTGCTGCAGTTCGAACATCGGGAGCCCGCGGAGTTCGCGCCACTTTGCCTTTGCGGCCGCCACTACTTCGGGAGGCGGCGGGGGCAGCTGGATGCTCTCGTCGATAAAGTCGTCTTGCGGGAGGTTCCTGTTGTGGCGGTTCTTGTTCTTGTTGAACTTGTTGAACTTGCCATTGTTGTTGAACTTGCCGTTGTTATTGTAGTTCCCGTTATTGTTGAACTTCCCGCCGTTCTGTCCGTTGTTTTGGCCATTATTCTGGCCATTGTTTTGACCATTGTTCTGCGGGTTGTTCTGGCCACCCTGTTGCTGGGCCTGCTTGGCTTCGCCATTCTGCTGGGCATCTGCCGGGGCTGCGGGCGCATTGTTCTGGGGGGCGTTTTCACTAGACGGTTCGGCCTGTGCTACCGGAGCGGCTTCCTTCTTTTCTTCGCGGGGCTGCTTCGGGGCGCTTTCTGCTGCCGGGGTCTCCTGTGCAGGGGCTTCGGCATCGGCGTTCTTTGCCTTCTTCGGAGCGCGTCCACGGCGCTTGGGGGCACCTTCTGCCGCGTCTACACCCGGAATGGGTTCAGCGAGGTCGCCAAGTTTTTCATAATCGATAGATTTATCCAGGTCGATAGTATCGGAAAGTAATTTCGGTTCGTCTTGAACCTTCTTTGTTCTAGGCACTCTTCGTTCCTTTGTCTAGTTGTTTTTATGGGAAATTGTTAAATGATAAACAGTTTAATGGGAAAAAAGGGAGTAAAAAAATCCCTTTGACTGAATAATTTATGGGAATATTCGATTCCCTCAGGAATCACGTATAAAATATAAAAAATCGGAAAGTCTGTCAAAAAAATTGACCTTTGCGCAGTATTTTTTTTGTAAAAAGATTAAATCCGATAAAAATGCCATAAAAAACACATTTTTTGCCCAGGAATGTCAGAAAAATGACACCGCGAAAATCTATATTGGGGGCGTGGATTCGTTAAACCGCGTATTTATTGCTTTGGGTTCAAATCTCGCACCCCGGTACAGCAGATTGGCCGAGGGGCGTGACATGCTTTCCCGTATTTCTTCGGGTGGCTGGCTCGAAAGCCCTATCTACGAGACGCCTCCGGTGGGTCCGGAAGGCCAGGGTCCGTACTTTAACCAGGTGGTGAGTTTCTGGTACGACGGCGAACCGAAGCGCCTGCTCAACTACCTGAAGGGTTCCGAACTCGTGCTCGGGCGTAAACCCCGCGGGCACTGGAATTCACGCGAAATCGATCTTGACCTGCTCTATTTCGGGAACAAGGTCATGGCTGGCCGTCCGACTATACCGCATGTAGAAATCCCCAACAGGCAGTTCGTGCTTGTGCCCCTGAACGACATTGCACCCGACTGGGTAGACCCGTTGAGCAACGTTACCGTGAAGGAACTGCTCTCGCAGCTTTTGGAAAATGAATCAAGGATTCCGTTTCGGACCATAACAGCGGAGGAACCCTAATGCTGACCGAAAAAGGTGTACATTTTCTCGCCATAGAAGGCGTCATCGGGGCAGGGAAGACTTCCCTCGCGCGGATTATCGCCGAACGCTGGAACGGCCTTTGCATCGAGGAGAACTTCGACGAGAACCCGTTCCTCGAGAAGTTCTACGAGAATCCGGAGCCCTATGCGTTCCAGACCCAGCTGTTCTTCTTGCTCGACCGCCACAAGCAGTTGCAGAACTACGCCATGCAGAGCGACCTGTTCCACGACCTGATCGTGAGCGACTACACTTACGACAAGGATGCCATATTTGCTGCCCAGAACCTTTCGGACAGCGAGTTCGCGATGTACGAGCAGATATCCAGGACGCTCGACCGCGATGTGCCGAGGCCCGACCTGGTGGTTTACCTGCAGGCGAGCATCCCCACACTTTTGAACCGTATCAAGATGCGTGGTCGCCCGATGGAAAAGAACATCGAGGGCAACTACCTGAAGGATCTCCAGAGCAGGTTCGACCTGCATTTCTGGCATTACCCGTACGCGCCGGTGCTCATCATCAACACCGACCACATAGACTTTGTCCACAACGAGAACCATCTGAAACTTGTTTTGGATGCTATCGCAGCCTGCCCACAGCAGACTACTTACTTTGTCCCAGAAGGAAATTAAGAAGGTTATATGCAAATCATTAAGTCAATCGAATCTCTCCGCGAAACCCTGAAGCCGCTTCAGAGGGAGGGTAAAACAATCGGTCTTGTTCCCACGATGGGAGCGCTGCACGATGGCCACGGGGCCCTGATCAAGGAATCCGTGAAAGACTGTGATGTTACGGTTGTCAGCGTGTTTTTGAACCCCATCCAGTTCGGTCGCAACGAGGATCTGGATAAGTACCCCAAGAGGCTCGAGGCCGATGCCAAGTTTGCGGAATCGCTCGGTGCCGACTATGTTTTTGCTCCGAGTGTCGCAGAGATGTACCCGGATGGCGACCCGCTCACGATGGTCCGCAACGAGACGCTCGAATGCCTCTACTGCGGTGCCTACCGTTCAGGGCATTTCCGCGGCGTGTTGACCGTCGTTTCCAAGCTGTTCCTGATTAGCAACGCGGATCACGCCTACTTTGGCGAGAAGGACTACCAGCAGGTTTTCCTTATTGAACACATGGTGAAGGACTTGAATTTCGACATCAAGATCCACCGCGTGCCTATCGTGCGCGATGCTACTGGCCTTGCGCTCTCGAGCCGCAACGAATACCTTACTGATGACGAGCGCAAGCGTGCACTTGCTATTTCTGCGGGCCTGAAGGAGGCGAAGGATGCCTACCTTGCCGGCGAGAAGGGCGTGTCGAAACTTCGCGATATCGTGGTGAAGTCCATCGTGCTGAACCGCGGTCAGGTGCAGTTCGTTGAAATCGTGAACCAGCACAACCTGCAGAAGTTCTCGGGCGTGCTCAAGCCGACCGACAAGATTGTCGTGCTTGTCGCCGCATTCTTCGGCAAGACCCGACTAATCGATAACATCGAGTTCAACTAAAAAATAAGCCTGCATGAAAATGCAGGTTATTTTTTTTCTTATAAACATTATTGAAGCTGTTTATTTTAAACCCGAGTCTCGTCGAAGGCCGCAGGGACTAACAGTCACAAGGCCTTCGTCAGCGCCCGAATTCTGTAGTTTACTGCTACAAACTATTTTCTGCCAGAGAAATCTATTGTTTTTTTTGCGTAGAGGATTGCTTCGCAAAGCGAACACTGGAACGAAGTGATTGTGTGAGCGTGCGAAGTAATCCTTGAAGCAAACTATTTACTTGTTGCGGTAAACACGCCGTCCCATGCTTCGCCAGGAGCGACAGGCGGATTCTCCTTGTACGTCTTGCAGCGCTCGATATACACGAGGCTCGGGCAACTCTTGCTTCCCGGGTCGCGTTCCGGAAGGTGCGGCTCGTAATCCAGGCACTGCGTGAAGAGTTCGATAGCCTTGTCCCATTCCATGGCCAGGTAGGCCTCGCGGGCCTTCTCCCAGATTTCCACGAGCTTGAGGAGGGTTTCCTCGTTCTCGCAGCCGGATTTCGAGAGGAGTTCGAAAGTTTTGACGGGCTGGCTCTTACCGACCACGCGGATGGTATCGAGCGAGCGGTAGATGAACAGGCCCGGTTCCAGGTGCTTCTGCGTGTCTTCACTAATTTGTATGTACGCACCGTACTGCTTGGCGGCACTCTCGAGACGTGCGGCGAGGTTCACGGCGTCACCCATCATGGTGTAGTTCTTACGCATGGTAGAACCCATGTTACCCGTCACTATGTCGCCCGAGTTGATACCGATACGCATGTGCATATCGTGCACGACCTTCGGCCACTTGTCACCTTCGCTTTCCCACTTCTTGCGGAGCTTCATGAGCTTGCTCTGCATGTCGCAGGCTGCGCTACAGGCGCTCTGGGCGTGGTTTTCCAGGGGCATCGGTGCACCGAAGAACGCGATAATGGCGTCACCTTCGTACTTGTCGAGCGTACCCTTGTTACCCAGTAGCGTATCGGTCATTGCGGTCAAGTATTCATTCAGGAGGTCCACGAGTCGGCTCGGGTCGCCAATCTTTTCGGAGAACGTGGAGAAGCTTGCGATATCGGTAAAGTAGGCGGTGATGTTCGACTTTTCGCCACCGAGGGTCGGCATAATCTCGTTGTTCACCATTTCGTCGATCAGTTCAGGCGAGATGTACTGTTTGAACGCGTTGTCGAGGAATCGCTTTTCCTTGTTTTCGTAGTAGAACTGGACAATCAATGCGGCGATATTCGTGAGCAGCATGGCGAGCAGTTGCTTGGATACGCCGATGTAGAGGCCGTCTTGGAAGTAGCGGAACGCGATGAATGCGTAAAGCGCCATGAGGATCATCGATATGGCAATCGAGATGTAGCTCTTGATGAAGAGGCCGAGCACCATGCAGAGGATGGCGAGCAGGATTACGATGGCCTGCTGATGGTTTTCGGCAAGGTTCACGATATAGTTGTCGTTCAGGATGTTCTGGATAATCGTCGCGTGTATAAGCACCGCCGGGTTGTTTTCTTCGTGAGGACCCGGCACAAAGTCGAACAGGGCGGGTGCTGCCGACCCGAGGATAAATACCTTGCCCTGGAACATGGCTTGATCGTGACGATTCTTGGTCACATCGTAGTAGGAGAGGTGCTGGAACGGGCGGCTTTCCTTGTCGGTATTGAATCGCCCGATGTAGTTCACGAGGTATCGACCATAGTTGTCGATAGGTACGCGCTTTACCGGCCCGAACCTGTATTCTTCGCCAGACTTAAGGTTGTCTACCTTCTCGTCAGGCGTCTTTATAATATCGCGGATGACCTTGTCAGTCAGGATAACCAGGCTGGACTTCCACTTCTTTTCGGCCTTGTCGTAACGCACGTCCATGTCGATGGAGAGGTGCTTGGGCTCGTTTTCGCGGAGGGTCTTGAGCGAATCCTTGAAGAAACGCAGCGTGTTCAGCGTGGAAGGAACGATGTTGAATTCCTCCTCGCTGTTCGCGTCGGTAACGAGGAACATGTTGCTTATCTCTGAATCTTCCTCGTGGGTGATGGTTACGCCCTTGAACACCTCGAGTTCTTCGCCATTCGGAATGGCAAGGAGGGAATCCCCGTCAATCTTGTCGGCAATCTTCATGAGCAGTTCAGAAACATCTTCATCGAGTGCCTGCCCGTCAAAAAGCGAGAGCTGAATCTTTCCGTCGCTATTCTTCTTGGCGATAAGCTTCTTGGAAATGTCGATGATGTCGTCGGAGGCCAAGGCCTGTGCCTTGGGATTCTTGAGGAACTTGCGCAGTTCGGTAAACATGGGGTAGCTGAACTGCGGGAACGTGGTGTGGAACACGCCCGTGGAGTCGCGGAAGACGCCGAAGGGCTTGCCGAGCTCGATGTAGTGCCCCATCTTGATCTTCACGTCTTTCGGGTCAAGGTGGAACAGGTGCATCACCGTCATGAGCGACATGGTGGAGTACACACGGCTCGGAACATCCGGATAGGCGTACGGGTTCGGGAAGCGGTAGAGCATCGATACGTGGCGCACCACGCCGTCATCGTCGGGGTAGGCGTTCACGGAACCCATGCGTGCACCGGCATGCGCCAGTTCGGGGTAGATGTTATCCAGTAGGGTCTTGGGTTCCACGTGGGTAATGGAATCCACCTGGGAATTATCGAACGTGGAGGAAAATCCGAGTTCTTCGGCGCGCTCGTAGGTGGCGAGCTTTTCCCATACGGACTTGTGGCTGAACGAGGTGGAATCGTCCATCATGAAGCACACGATGGCGTTCCCGCTTTCCTTGATGTCCTTGATCATCAGGGAGTCGAAGTTGTAGTGCGAGCGGATTTCCGAGTAGAGCGTGTCCCACGGCTTTGTAGAATCGAGAGAGTTCAAGATGCCAATCGTCTGCTCGGCCTTCTTCTGGCCGAAGTCGGCACTCTTGAACAAGATATCGAAGCCAATCGCAGATGCGCCGCCTTCACTCAAGTTCTTGATCACATTCGCATGGATGGAACGGTCCCATTCATTATAGTTGCCTAGCTTGGTTAGCGCGTTCTCGTCAATATCGACAATCATGATGTTGGGCTCGAAGCTGTGGCTCATCGAGACCTTGCCATCTTTTTCCAACTTTTCAAAGGTCTTTCCGGTCTTGATCTTGAAGAACTGGTCGTAGAAGATGTTCTCCATGTCCTGTGCCGCCGTCTTGGTGACGTCGATGTAGGGATCCTGCGAGTTTCCGAGGAGGAGAATGAGGAAGACGATAGCGGCGGTAATGACAGAACCGACGATAATCTTCTTAATCTTTTTCAATATTTTTTTATTCATGTAAATAAGTATAACAAAAGAATAAAATGTATATTTCGTAATGTATTGCCCTAGGAGCATATTTTGGCTGCACAAAAAAAGAAATCTTCTAAAAAAACAAGTACAAAGTCTAAAGGGAAGGCCTCTGTCGAGTCCGAATCCCCGTTTGCCGCCCTTCTTGCGGGCTGGTTTTTGGTCGCTTTTGGCGCAATTTTATTACTAGGCTGCATTAGTTCGGTGTATAGCGGGTCCGAAGGCAACTGGTTAGGCCCTTACCTTGGTAAACTGCTGCCGGACCTTTTCTGCTTTATTTTCGGTAAGTTGCCGGTTATCGCCTTTACGGCATGTCTCGTGCTGTGGGGGCTTTTCATTGCAATTCGTTCCGTCCGCCCGCGCATACTGAGCTTTGCGATAGGCTGCACGCTCCTTGCGTTTGACCTTTCGTGCCTGCTTGCCCTCCGAACCTACGGCATGGCGCAACTCTCCCGCGACGTGATGGCGATGAACGGCGGCATCGTGGGGCAGTTCTTCTGCCAGAATGTCGCGATTCCCGTTTTCGGGACGGCATCGTGCCTGGCTCCGCTCCTGGTGCTCCTTACGGTGCTGGTACTCATTCTCGTGCTCTCGTTCGGGCTGCGTCCGCACCATTTTGCGTTTATCGCAAGCGGAATGCGCTGGCTTGTGGGCCTGTTCCGCAAGAAGGGCGTTGAAGATGAGGAGGGCGACGAGTCCGATGAACCCGAGGAAGAACCCTCGAAACCCCTGCGTCGCGGAATTTCCCTGATTGATGACGACACGCTCTTCCGCGAACCCGATGGCTACAAGATCAAGCGCCGCGGGGAACTGAAACCCTTTAGCGCACGCAAGAACTGGATGGATTCTCCCTTGATGGATCGCGGGGACGAGGCCGGTTCGGGCGAAACGACAATTGCACCGACGATGAATGCTACGATGCCGGCCGCACCCGCAAGGACGATGGCCCCGGCAGAAGCGGCCACGCCGGATTTGTCGGGCGAAGATCCCGAAATCCTGCGCCTGGAACAGCAGCTGCGTGACAACTACCGCAACATGAGCGCCCTCGAGATTAAGGAAATCAAGGACAAAATTGCGGAAATCCGCCGTGCCCGCGAAGAAATCAAGTGGGAAAGCGAGCGCAAGGGCAACCTCGTGGTGAAGGGTGCCGTGCGTGGGCAGCCCGGCGATGAGCCTGTAGGCCGCCCGGCTGCCGCTCCGGAAGACGCTACCGTTGCCGCGGGTGCCGCCTCCGAACCGACGCTTGTTGCAGGTGCCGCTCAGACGCAGGCAAATGGGACTATCGGCGGGTTCCCGGGTAGTGAATCCCAGGATGACGATGCAACTGCGGGCGGCGTTGATTCTCCTGCTGCAGAAGGCGCTGAGGGCGAATCTGCGGACGATGACACGTTTATGCCCGAGATTGTCTCGAGCGACGAGGTGGAGCAGGACCCGACGTACGAGGCTCCGAACCAGATTGGAACATCCTCTTCGGGCACGACGTTTACGGGCGGTGCCGCGAACGGGATTCCGCAGCCTGATCCGACGGTGCATTACGACCCGTACCGCATCCCAACTGTAGACGAGATTCTTGACGCGCATGACCCGCAGCCTGCGGACTACACCGTGGAAGAACTCAATGCGATTGGCCGCATGCTCGAGGAAAAGCTCGAAAACTTCAAGGTGAAGGGGAAGGTGGTCGGCTGTGAGACCGGCCCCGTGATTACGCGCTTTGAGGTGGAACCGGGCCCGGGCGTGAAGGTATCGCAGTTCAGCGCCTTGCAGGACGACCTCGCGATGGCACTGAAGGCAGTCTCTATCCGTATCCTTGCTCCGATTCCTGGAAAGGGCGCAGTGGGTATCGAAATTCCGAACCGCAAGATGCAGACCATCTTCGGGCGCGACATCTTCGAGAGCGAGGCGTTCAAGCCCACGCCAGACAAGATTATCATGGCGCTCGGCAAGGATATCTCTGGCGAACCGTTCGCGATGGACCTGGCGAAGGCCCCGCACCTGATGATTGCGGGCCAGACAGGTTCTGGTAAGTCTGTCTGCATTAACGCCCTTATGGCGAGCATGCTTTTGAGCAAGACTCCTGATGAACTCCGCATGATTCTTGTGGACCCGAAGGCGGTGGAACTCAAGATGTACGAGAACATCCCGCACCTGCTCGCTCCCGTGATTACCAAGCCTGAGGTTGCGATTCAGGCCCTGCAGTGGCTCTGCTACGAGATGGACCGCCGTACCGAAGTGCTTGCGAAGGCGAAGGTGCGTAACCTCAACGGCTTCAACGAGAAGTTCGATGCTGGCGCACTTCCTGAAGACGTGCCCGATACTGACCGCGGCCACCGCATGGCGTTTATCGTCGTGATTATTGACGAGATGGCCGACCTCATGATGGTCGCCGGAAAGGAAATCGAGAAGAACGTGAGCCGTCTTGCCGCAAAGGCGCGCGCCGTGGGTATCCACCTAGTGCTTGCGACCCAGCGTCCGTCGGTGAAGGTGATTACCGGTAACATCAAGGCGAACCTGCCGACGCGTATCAGCTTCAAGGTGGCGTCTCAGGTGGACGCTCGCACCGTGATGGACCACGCCGGTGCCGAGAAGTTGCTTGGCCGCGGTGACATGCTGTTCAAGGCGGTGAACGCTCCTGACCCGGTTCGCGTACACGGCGCTTTCCTGAGTGACGAGGAAGCGGAAAAACTTGCCGACGCCTGCAGCAACCAGAACGTCTGTTACCCGCAACTCGAGACCTTCGAGGTCGAGGAAGCTGGTGGGGAAGGCGAGGACGGCGAAGAGAATGCCGCGATGAGTGGGAAGAAGGACAAACTCCTGTTCGAGGTGGCCAAGTGGGCCATCGAATGCGGGAACGGCCTTTCTACCTCTTCTGTGCAGCGCACCTTCAGCGTGGGCTACAGCCGCGCGGGCAAGATTGTGGACCAGCTTTTCGCTATGGGCCTGTGCGCCCGCAGCACCGGCAACTCCAAGCCCCGCGCGATGCTTATCGGCATGGACGAGCTCATGCAACTTGAACGCTCCGGCGCTTTTAGATAAAGATTAATGACCATGAAAGAATTCGCACCTGCAAAAATCAACTTGTTCCTCGATGTCATCCGTAAGCGCGAGGACGGCTATCACGACCTGGGAACGGTTTTCCAGACGATCGATGCCGGCGATACGCTTGAGTTCAGTTCCCGCGATGACGGTGAAATTCACCTGGATTACAGCAACCCGCAGGAATACCCTGTGGAATCGGACCTCGTGTACAAGGCCGCAGTTGCATTGCGCTCGCATGTAGGCAACAACGACCTGGGTGCAGATATCTTTCTGGACAAGATAATGCCGCTCGGTGCGGGCCTTGGCGGCGGTAGTGCCGATGCCGCAGCTGCGCTCCGCGCGCTGAACCGCCTCTGGGAGTTGCGCCTTCCGCCTGCCGAACTGGAACGCATCGGGGCGAAACTCGGGGCCGACGTGCCCTTCCTGGTCAGAGGCGGCACGGCTTTTGCCGAGGGCATCGGCGAGCGTTTATCGTTTATCTCCCCGTTAGACCTGCCTGCGGGCGAGGTGTTGCTTATCGCGACCCCGCACGATAGTGTCCCCACGAAGGATGCTTATGCAGGTGTCCCCAAGTCCGGGCCGGACCGCTGGGAAAAGTACAAGCTTGCCTGGGAGACGGGTTCCGAGGCCGAACGTTCCTTCGGTAGCAGCCTGCTTGATTCCGACTCGTTCTTCAACGCCTTTGAGGTTTCCGTGTTCCCGAAGCACCCGCTGGTGTCTGCCCTTAAGGACAAGATACTCGACCTCGGTGCGCGGGTCGCCCTCATGAGCGGCTCCGGCGCTTCTGTTTTTGGCATTTTTACGGATAGGGCCACCGCCGAAACCGCTGCCGAAACCCTCAAGCCCTACACCCGCTACCAGATTCTAACCAAATTCTGGCACAATTAAGTCCGCTTTTTTGCCCTAAAAAAGCCTATTCCCTTTAAAAATTTCGTGAAATTTTTTATATTTGCCCCCACCATTGGGGTATCGTCAAGTGGTAAGACAACGGATTTTGATTCCGTTATTCGTTGGTTCGAATCCAGCTACCCCAATGAACTTTTAACAATCAAACTCAAATGGAGTCAAAAATGGAACTCACAAAACTCGTAGCAACCTCGAGAGTGCTAGGCAAGAGCCGCGACTGCGCCCGTCTCCGCAAGGAAGGCAAGATTCCGGCCGTCTATTATGGTAAGGGTCAGGAGTCTGTGAACATTAGCGTTAGCGCTATCGATGTTCGCAAGGTTCTCGCCCCGGGCAAGCGTTACACCCTTCTCGACCTCGAGATCGACGGCAAGGCCGGCAATCCCGCTGTCATCTACAACTACCAGAAGGATGCGATTTCGCAGGCGATCACCCACATCGATTTCATCAAGATCAGCGATGACTCCAAGATCAAGGTCCGCGTTCCGGTGAAGCTCAACGGTCTTCCGGTCGGTGTCAAGACTCAGGGCGGCGTGTTCTCTCAGGAAACCCGCTACCTCTACCTCTCCGCCAAGCCGGACTGCATCCCGACCGTTCTCGAAATGGATATCTCCGCTTTCGAAACGAACGTGACGTTCTACGCCAAGTCCTTCAAGCTCCCGGAAGGCTGCGAACTCGCTAGCCTCCCGCGCACGGTGATCTTCACGATTACCTCCAAGTCCAAGAAGAAGGACGAAGCTGCCGAAGCCGCTCCGGCCGCCGCCGCTGCACCTGCTGCAGCAGCTCCCGCTGCCGAAGCCGACAAGAAGTAATTCTTGCTTCAGCGACAGTTTTCCGCCAGGCAGATGCCTGGCGGTTTTTATATTTGCAACATGCAAACTTTGTACGACCCGATACGCAAGAAGGATGTACCCGCTACGCCCGAAGAGCATGTGCGGCAGGCGACCATACGCTTCTTGCTCGATGTGGTCAAGGTTCCCGAACACGCTATCGCGGTCGAGTTCGCTCTAGGCCTTGTAGACCCGAAGTCGGACGAGCGTGCCGATATCGTGGTCAACAACTTCCGAGAAGGCGCGACCATCGACAAGCCTTGGCTCTTGGTGGAATGCAAGGCCCCGGGCGAATACACCTGGCCTGAACTGCAGGTTCAACTTAACCGTTACCTGAAAATCCTGACCCCCAAGTACGTGATGCTTGCGCTGGGCGATGCCACGCGATATTTTGAACTTGACCCGGTGGGCAAGACATTTAAAAGCGTGAATTCTCTTCCCGAGTATTCCTAGTTAGACCTTAATTTTTGCATTGTTTTGCGCATTTTTTACTTTTGAGGTGTGCGCTTCGTCACAAAAATGCGTATATTTTTCATGTGGAGAAATTGAAAAAATTTGTTCTATGCGGATCGCTCCTCGCTATAGCAGGGGGTGTTATTTCGTGTAAGCAAGACGAGCCTGCCACGTCCACAAAATCGGCCGTTTCAGAAAAAAAGGTCGAAAGTCAGGTCGTAAAAAAGCCGATTCCTTCTCCAATTCCAATGGTATACCGCGACAGTTCTGCGTTCCATCCTGCACTGGCGGATACTGCCGCTGCAAGTCCGGATACTACTGAAATTCCTGAATCCTCGGAAGCATCTGTTGCTTCTTCGTCGAGCGTGAAGACCGTGGTGAAAAGTTCTGCATCTGTAGAATCGTCTTCCTCTGTAGCGCCTCCGCCGGACCTGTGCGAGAACGCTCCAGAAGAGATGCTCTGCGACAAGCGCGATGGCAAGCTCTACAGGTTGGCTCACATTGGAAGCCAGACCTGGATGGGCCAGAATTTGGACTATGCCGCCGACGGAAGTTTCTGTTACGAGAACAAGCACGAAAACTGCAAGGTGTTTGGAAGGCTCTACACCTGGGTTGCTGCAATGGGGCTCGACAAATCGTTTGCGACATCTTCTGCCGCAGGCGTGATTGCGAAGGAACACCGCGGTGCATGCCCTGAAGGCTTCCACATGCCCAAGGATGCTGACTTCAACGCGCTCCTTATCTACACAAAGAACAACAACCGTTACCCGAAGGAAAATAGCGGAACATACCTGAAGATGGCGTTCTCCTGGAAGTACAGCGAGGATTGGCCTACAGGTACGGACCGTTTCGGTTTCGGTGCGATGGCGTCCGGTTTCCGCAATGCGCAGGGCGTGTTCAGGGAACTCGGGCACGATGCCGACTACTGGGTGGCTGAAGAGAGCAACAACCCGTCACACGCGCCGTACTGGAACCTCTACTACGACAATGACGAGTTCCTGGGCGACTACAGCAAGAAGAAAACTTACGCTTACTCGGTGCGTTGCCTCAAGGACAAGAAGTCCGATGACAAGCCGCATGCGGAACCCAAGCCGCAGGCCGAAAGTGCCCCGGAAGACTCCACGGCAGAATAGTTGAGAGTTTATAAAAGGAAAACCCCGCTTGAAGGCGGGGTTAATTTTTTCGTGTTTCGGGAGGGTGAGCCCTCCCTTGTCTCATTACTTCTTCGGCTCAATCCTTTCCATGCCACCCATGTACGGGCGAAGCACTTCAGGAATCAACAGCGAGCCGTCTTTCTGCTGGTAGTTGTCGCAGATGCCGACCATCACACGCGGGGTGGCGAGGCCGGAACCGTTCAGCGTATGCACAAACGTGTTCTTGCCGTTAATCTTCGTCTTGATGTTGGCGCGACGGGCCTGGTAGTCTTCGAAGTTAGAGCAGGAGCTGACTTCGAGCCACTTCTTTTCGACCGGGGCGTAGACTTCGAGGTCGTAGCACTTGGCAGCACCGAAACCGAGGTCGCCCTTGCAGAGAGCGAGGCGGTGGTAGGGGAGGCCAAGCTTTTCGAGGAGCATTTCGCCGAAGCGGGTGAGCTCTTCGTGGTCTTCGTAGCTCTTTTCCGGGTGGGCGAAGTAGACCATCTCGACCTTGTTGAACTGGTGCAAGCGGAGAAGGCCGCGGGTATCCTTACCGTAGGAGCCAGCTTCGCGGCGGAAGCAGGCGGAGTAGGCGCAGATACGCTTCGGGAGTTCGGATTCCGGAATCACTTCACCGGCGTAAAGGTTGGTCAGAGGAACTTCTGCAGTCGGGATGAGGAACAGGTCATCGTCCTTGTCGCAGCGGTACATGTCTTCTTCGAACTTCGGGAGCTGGCCCGTGCCGCGCATGGTGTTGCGGGTCACCAGGTACGGCGGCGTGAATTCTTCGAAGCCGTTCTTCATGTGTTCGTCGAGGAAAAACTGGATGAGTTCCAGGCGGGAGCCCCAGCCACGGTAGACCGGGAAGCCGGAGCCGGAAATCTTGGCGCCGCGTTCAAAGTCAAAGATGCCGAGGCGTTCGCCGAGGGTCTTGTGGTCCACACGGGCGAAGTCGTCGTTCTTGGTGTAGTAGTCAAACGGAATCGGACCGTCCTTCTCGACCACGTTGTCGCTAGAGTCCTTGCCTTCCGGGGAACGCGGGGCAATGTTCGGCACGTGCATGAGCATTTCGGTCTGCTTGTAGTCGAGGTCCTTGAGCTTCTTGTCGAGTTCGTCGATCTTGTCGCCGAGCGCGCGCATGGCGGCAACGGCCTCATCGGCATTCTCGCCCTTCTTCTTCAAGTCGCCAATCTTCTTGGATTCGGCGTTGCGTTCGCTCTTGAGGCGTTCCACTTCGGTGAGGAGCGGGCGGCGCTCGTTATCGATGGCGAGGACGTCCTTCAGGCTCACGGTCGTGTACTTCTTTTCGGTTTCAGCAATGTAGTATTCCGGATTTTCGCGGATTTTCTTAATGTCAAGCATTTTATGCCTCGGATGAATAAAATTTACGCGGGTAAATTTAGCAAAATTACAGCGTCAGACCCGCACAATCTCGTCGCAGAGGGTGCAGATGGCGCTACGGTGGGTGATGAAGATCATCGTCTTTTCGGGGTAGGCGGCGAAAAGGCGGGTGTACAGTTCGCGCTCGGTTTCTTCGTCGAGCGATGCGCTGATTTCGTCGAGTAGCAGGATGCTGCCCGGGCGCAGGAGTCCGCGTGCGATGGCGATACGCTGTGCCTGGCCCTCGCTGAGGCCCGCGCCCCGCTCGCCGATTTCGGTATCGAGCCCGCGGGGGAAATCTAGCACGAAGTCTGCACAGGCGGTATGCAAAGCCGCCTTGAGTTCATCTTCGCTCGCGCTAGGCTTTGCAAGGAGCAGGTTGTACCGGATGGAGCCGCTCATGAGCGTATTGCCCTGCGGGACATATACGAAATTCATGCGCGTGGCCTTGCCTGCAGCAAGTTTGTCGCCCGTATTAGACTGCGTCGCATATACCAAAACGTTCCCGCCTGCAGGCTCGATAAACCCGAGCATCATCCGGAAGAGCGTCGTCTTTCCCGCGCCGGTTTCGCCCAGGAGGGCAGTCTTTGTGCCCGGCTTAAAGTCATGCGTAAAATGCGTGATGATTTCGCGGTCGCCCTTCGCGTACTTGAACGTGACATCCTCGAACCGGACACCGGCCGCACCGTTTAATATAGCGCCGTTTACCGCAGGAGCATCGCCAGCATCGTCATTCGTACGGATTTCCTCGAGCCTGTCGATGCTTGCGGTGGAGTGCACGACCTGCGGGGTCATATTCAGGAGCGTGAGAATCGGCTGCTGGATTTGCCCCACCAGCTGCAGGAACGATGTCATCACGCCGAAGGTAATCACGCCATTCCTAAGCCCGATACCGCCCCATACGAATGCCATCAGGTAGCCGATGCCGAAGGCGCACCCGAGCATGAATCGCGTTACAGTTGAGAACTTTGTCCTGCGCTGCACGCCGCTTTCGAGTTCGCTCTGCATGGTGCCGAGACGTTCCGTCATCCATTGTTCGCTCCCGAGCGAGCGCAGCACTGCATTGTGTTCCACGCCTTCCTGCACGTGCATCTGGATATTGCTTTCCTTCTCGCGGATGTCGTGCGTCATATTCTTGAGGCGGTGGGCGATAAACTTGCCGATGATAATCGCAAACGGCGTGAATATCACGAGCGCCCAGGCGAGGCGCGCATCGAAGAATCGCATCAGCAGGAACGCGCCTAGCAACTGCATGCCCGTCACGACCATCTGGGGGAGTGTGTCGGCAATGACCGTCGCTACGGAATCGATGTCCTTCGTAAGGCGCGAGGTAATGTCGCCGGAGTGGAAATCATGCTCGCTGAAGAGGTGTTTCGAGAAATACTTGCTAAAAAGGTCTAGCCGGAGCGCGTTAGACTTGCGCGTGACGGTGACCGTCGTCATGTAGTAGTAGACCTGGCGGAGCAGGATTCGCCCCACGACGGTAAGCACGAGGAATGCTATCATCCACGCAATCTCGCGCGATGTTCCCGTGCGTATGGTCTCGTCGATAAACTTCTTGGAGAGCCATACCATCAAGAGCCCGAGCACCACCTGGACCAAACCGATCCAGATACGTACGAGGGCGTTTAGCCGTGTACCGCGCGTATTGCGCCATAGCCAGGCCACATAGTTCATTCTACGACACCGACCTTCTTCCATTCGTCAACGATGGCGGCGACATCCGTCTTGGCCTGTTCCGCGCTCACGTCGTATTCTTCGCAAAGGGCCTCGGCTAGCATGTCTACGCTAAAATCGCCGGCACTTTCTGCCTTTTTCCACAGGAATACGGCAGTCTCGTTGAGGCACAGGAGACGCCCGAAATCGAGAGCCCCGATACCTTCGCCCATAATCACCTGCTCGCCGCACACGTCGCGCAGCACGAATCCGCTTTTCAGTTTCATAATATTTTTGCCTTTTCTAAAACTCTATAGCACAATAGTAGCCATTTTCTGATGGGCTTAAGGATGCGCCATACCTTGGCACCAAACTTGTAGAGGCCCGAATCGAGGGAATGCCTTTTCCCGCGCGAATTGACCACGTAGAAGGCCTGCGCCTTGATGTCTGTGACCTTGCAGCGCTCCACGCCGTAAAGGTTTCCGTCGCCCATAAGCGTGACGTTTTCGCCTTCGACCTTCACTATACGGTGGATGACGTAGCGGTTGCCGTCGACAAACGCGAGTACCACGTTGCCGATTTTCGGCTGTTCCGGCTTCGCGAGGATGACGCTTTCCCGACCGCCCACAATAAACGGCAGCATGCTCCTGCCGTTCACGGGGAAGGTGACCTGGACCCCGTCTGCAACAAGCCGGATAGCCTCGGCGAGAATTTCGTCATCCGAAATATTCATCCCTTGACCCTTATGGCGCTATTGCATGTCCTTGCCGCATCCTCGTCGGGGAGGCATTCCAGGTACCAGGTAGGCACCTTCATCGCAAGCGCGTTCTCGGTTTCGTGAAGCCCGTCGGCGATTTTCCGGTCCCAGCGCTTGCCGGAGATGCTCGGCACGAGGGCGGCGTATGCCTCAATCTCGCGGAGGCGCGCAATCTTGTTGTAGGGAGCCTGGCTCAGGAGTACAATTGCTCCCAGCGGACAATCTTCGTTCCTGTAGCAGGGCGTCTTGCCGCTCCAGGGCGAACCGAACACGCGTACCTCGTTATCGAAGACGCGCACCACCGGGTTGTCGTCGTTCAGGAGTTCCGTATTCCCGATATGCTTGAGCCAGAGGCGTGCGTGCGTGCTCTTGCCGGTCCCGCTCTTGCCGAGGAACATGTACCCGTAGCCTTCGTGCCTTACCACGGCAGAGTGGAACAGCGCAGTCCTGTACCGCGAGGTGGCCAGCGCGTAAAGCACCATCATCGAGTTGTTTATCGTAAATTTCGGGGCGAATTCCGTCAGGTGGATGGTCCCGCGGGTGTAATCTCCATTGCACACGAGCGTCCCGCAGGTCCTGTTCTGCAGCCTGAATTCAAATACGGCGTCGTTCCCTTGCGTGTGCCCGCAGAGAATCTGCTGGCCTTCCTCGTCCTGCCGGGTTTCTTCCTCGAAGGCGGGCGCAGGGGATTTCACGACATTTACCGTAAAGAGGGCGGGGTCTTCGCCCGCATAGGCGAACGGCGCGTAGTTATCGAGCATTGCGCCGGAATCAAGTCCAAGTTCGGGAGCGAATCCGAGCGTAAACACGTGCTCGGCGACCTTGTAGGCGTATTCGGTCTTTTTTCCGTTATTCATCTTGACCCAATATAAAAAATGTTAAATTTAGGCCATGCTCGTTTTTGGCAAAAAGTTTGTATCCGGGAATGTTTTGCGCATGTGCCTTCTGGCGCTTGTATCGCTTATGTTTGCAGGCTGCTACAGCTTTACGGCAAGTACGCTCCCGAGCCATATCAAGACGGTGCAGATTCACGAGGTCGAGGACAAGGCTCTCGACCCAGTGCTTGCAAACGACCTGCATACGGCGATCGTCGACATGTTCAAGAAGAACGCCGGCGGTATCCGTCTCGTGAACGAGGACGCTAACGCCGATTTCGAGATTACGCTCCTGAGTTATGCGAACAAGCCCGAAAACTACAACAGCAATAGCGACGTGGAAACGTACCGCGTTACCATTCGCGTAAGCGTGAAGTTCTACGATAACGTGAAAGAACGTATTATTTACGAGAACAAGTCGCTCTCTGCCGACGGTGTCTACGATATCCAGAAGAACGAGTCGGAAGACAGGCACGGCCAGGCTCGCGCCATCGAAAAGTTGCAGGATTTGATTATCGCAAACGCATTAGCGAAGTGGTAGTCGCTAGATAAAGTCCGAGACGTGGACCGGCTTCTCGTTCAGGAGAGCCTCGGTGAGCGTCGATCCCACGTACGTCAGTTTCAACGAGAAGAACGGCTCGCCCCGTTCCAGCAGGGCGAGGAATATGAGGTCGCCGTCCCAATGGGGGAGGCGTATCACGTCTTCCTTGGGCACCCACTCGAGAGTTCCCTCGTCGCATTCCTTGATTGTCCCCGAAAACTCAGTCGCGGTGAACAGGTGCATGAACTCCGTCTCCTGCATGCCGTCGCTGATGAAGGTCACGATACCGCGGTACCTGGGGCGAATAAGTGTCAGGCCTGTCTCTTCCATCACCTCGCGGCGTATGCAGTCCTCGGGCGATTCCTTTTCCTCGAACTTGCCTCCGATGCCAATCCACTTGTCCTTGTTGATGTCGTTCTTTTTCTTGACGCGGTGGAGCAGCAGGTACTTGCCGTCTTGCTCAATGTAGCAGAGGGTGGTGTTAATCATTTCGTTTCTTCCTCGACATGCGTTACGGGAATCAGCCGCACGCCCTTCGAGTTCCAGTTCTTGAATTCTTCGCCTTGCGGCAATTTGCTCCCGAAGCCTTGCGCGTTGATGCGCTTCTTATTAATGCCCTTCTCGATGAGGTAGTCGGCAATCGCCTGTGCCTGCTGGTTCGATACCTCCTCGCCGGCGGGGCTGCTGCACTGGATTTCGAGGTCGAACGTGTACTTGCGCATCAGGTAAATAACGTCGTTCAGCGCGGTGTAACTCGAGTTCAGCAGCGTTTCGGAATTGTTCTTGAACTTCACATGCACGGCAATGGCGTTCAGGTTGTTCTTCGGGTTCAGCGGGCATCCGTCACGCCCTACAATCACGTTCGGGAAGGTTCCCGGGCACTTGTCCATGTAGTCGTAAACTTCGTCATTGTCGCTATCGATGGGGCACCCGACAGAATCCACGGGAGCATGAGCGGGGGAGTTCGGGCACTTGTCGAGAGCGTCGGGTACACCGTCCTGGTCGTGGTCGCGCGGGCATCCATTCTCGTCGACCGGGAATCCTCTCGGGGTGTCTAGGCACTGGTCCCTGCTGTCAGCCACGCCATCGCGATCGTTATCGGCAGGGCATCCGTCCTCGTCGACGATTTCACCCTCGACGCTGTTGGGGCACATGTCAATCTCGTTGGGGACGTCGTCGTGGTCAAAGTCAAGCGGGCAGCCACGCAGGTCTACCGAGTATCCGCGCGGAGTATGCGGGCATTCGTCGCGGTCGTTCAATACGCCATCGTGGTCATCGTCGAGCGGGCAGCCGTTCTCGTCCACCTTGTCTCTCGAGAGCGAGTTCGGGCACTTGTCGTTGTTGTCGTCCACGCCGTCGCCGTCGCTGTCGCGCATACATCCGGTGCTGTCAACTGCGGTTCCCTTGGGGGTGGCCTGGCACTGGTCCACGTAATCGGGAATGCCGTCACCATCGGTATCGACAGGGCATCCAAAGTAGTCTACAATAACGCCTCGCGGTGTCTCGGGGCAGTTATCGAAAATGTTGAGCACACCGTCCTGGTCGTTATCCACGGGGCAGCCCCTGCTGTTGACCGCGACCCCCAGTTCGGTGTTGGGGCACAGGTCATGGCGGTCAATCACGCCATCATTGTCGGCGTCCTTGCGGCTAAAGTCGAGCGTCTTCGTGATGGCAAGCACCATCGTGTATTCGGGCGTGCCACGTATAAAGTACTGGAGTTTGTCATCCTTATAGCGTCTCTTTATCTCAATGCTGTTGTCAAAGGTCGCCTTGCGCACAAAGTCGAAGCCGACATCCATACCGAGCATCAGGTTAAGCATGTCGGGCAGGTGGATTTTCACCGCGGGCGTCACGCGGAACACGTCGTTCATGAGTTCCTTGACGGGATTGTCACGGAAAAGCGATGTTTCGGCAGTCATCTCGAGCACACCCGAAACCATCTTCTTGGGGAAAATCTCGAAACCCGAGCCCCAGAGCACGGTGTAGTTCTTTGCGTTCAGCACATGGAAATAGCCCGCATAGCTGTTCCAGTACAGGACGTCGAAAAGGTCTACCGAGACAACGCCCTCCAGGAAAAGGCCCCACTTGCCGGCCGTGAAGGCATAGGATTCGCGGTCGTCATCGTAGATGAACCACTGGTGCCTAGGCCTAAACCCGATGGACTTTGCGCCTGTAGGAATGGTCAGGCCGCTAACGAAGGCCAGGTTGACCGGAACACCAGGAATGGGGTAGGAATACTTGGTCCCTAAGTAGAGGTCGCCGGTACCGAACCCATCTAGTTCCGTACCATCGATGGTGCCTTCGTAATAGAGGGGTAGGGTGAGCGTGAGTTCCAGGTTGTCGGTCGCACCTAAACCGAGCGTGAGCGAACCACCCGACGAGGGAGTATTCTTGTCTAGTTCTACGTTTTTTTGCTGATTTTCACTCAGGTAGCCGTTCATGGCGAGCGCGTGACCATCACTTACAGACTCATAACTACCCGAAATAAAGAAGTAACCCTGACTCAAGGTGTTCGCGGTAGGCACGCGCACCCCCTCCATATCCTGCCCGATGCCTATCTGGGCATGGAGGAACTGGGTGAGAAATAGCAATGAGAGCAGGATTTTCTTCATAATCCGCAAAAAATTTAACTTTTTTTTGATTTTTTTTGTTGTTTTTTCAACTTTATGTGTATATTTGCCTCCGTGAGTCTCTCGTCCAGGCATAATCAGAATATCCCCGTGTGGCACAGGAAGGCACAGAAGGCTTATCGCGTTAATCGCGTGATAATCATTCTCCAGATGGTTGCCGCCCTAGTGATGTGCGGAGTGATCCTGTATGGCATGGCTCGAGTGTTAAACTGAAACAAGAGGTATTATGTTACAGTTCGCCTATCATTGTGGTCGCCGCCCCAAAGGTGATGGTTTTGATGCCCCAATGCCCTTTTCTAACGAAGAGGAAGAAGAAGAAATTGAGGAAGAAGAAGACGTGGACGAAGAAGTTGACTTCGACCAGCCTTCCTTCAAGCGTGACCAGATCTGGTCCGATTACGCCGAAGACCTGGACTACGACCAGTGATCTGCTGGCGTAGGCTTGCCGGCTATTCCATAGCCGTTCTGGCGACATCCGTATTGCTGGCCTGTGCTCCGAACCAGGCTTCGAATGGACTTGCCGACGTGCAGGTGCAAGAAGCACCTGTGAGCGATACGCTGTCGTTTGCCGAATGGTCTCTCCGGTTCAAGGTCTCCGATTCACTTGCCATGCGCCCCTCGTGGGAAAACTACCAGTACGCACTGCAGGCGATGGACAACCAGGAATGGAACCAGGCACGCCGCTACCTGAACCGTTCTCTCCGCAATCTTGTTACCGAACATTTTGATTCTACCTACGCGAACGTGAGCCCGAAGGAGGATTCCCTCTACAGGCTCAAGATGTCCGTGTTACTGGTGCGTGCTCTCGACGAGGTGTACCCCAACGAAGTGACGGGTGCCGACGAAGGCCCGCTCGACGGCATATTCCAGGACGAAAGCGTCCTTGCCGACAGTGCTTCCCTCATGAGCCTCGAGGACCAGCTTGATTCCCTTGACGTGAACGAATTCACGCTCCCCATCAAGTTCAACGAGCGCGTGCTGCAGGAGGTATTCTACCTTACCTCGAAGGCGAAGAGCTTTACTGAGGGGTCGCTGAGCCGCAAGACGGCCTACGATTCCCTGGTCTACGCGAAACTTGCCGAGCACAACATGCCCCGCGACCTCATCTTCCTTTCCCTCGTGGAATCCGGCTTCAAGGTGAAGGCGTACAGCCGAGCGAAGGCTTCGGGCCTGTGGCAGTTCATTCCCGAGACGGGCAAGCGCTATGGCCTGAGCGTTGACTACTGGGTCGACATGCGCCGCAACCCGGAACTTGCTACCGAGGCTGCGCTCAACTACCTTTCTTACCTGTACAACGAGTTTGGCGACTGGCTCCTAGCCATGGCTGCCTACAACTGCGGTGAAGGCCGTATCCGTCGCGAAATCCGCGAATGGAAGGCTGATTCCACGCACGATACCACGCAGGCCGTGACCTACTGGGACCTTGAACTCCCGAAGGAGACGATGCACTACGTTCCGCGTATCCTCGCGGCGATGGTCATCGGTCATTACCCGGAACAGTACGATATTACCGTGAAGCAGACCTACCGCCCGCAGTTCGATACCGTAACAGTGTTCGACTCCTTCTCGCTCGAAGAAGTGGCGAAACTCCTGAAGGTCCCGGAGGATACTCTCCGCACGCTCAATATGGAACTCGTGATGTGGTGTACGCCGCCTAACGTGGATTCTTACCTGCTGCGCCTGCCGTTCGGTACCCGCTCCGCATTTGTCGAGGGCTATGACCGCATGCAGAAGAACTCGTTCTCTAGCTGGCACCACCACAGGGTCAAGAAGGGCGAGAACCTGGGGGCGATTGCCAAGCAGTACGGCATTACCGTCACCGAGCTCAAGCTCGCGAACAACCTGAAGAACGACCGCGTACGTCAGGGCAAGACGCTCCTGATTCCTATCAAGGTCAGCCCGAAGAAGTCCTCGGGCAAGAAGCCGCTCAAGGTCCGCACCTATGTGGTGGAACTGAGCGACAACCTCGCATCCATTGCCCGCCAGTTCGGCGTCTCGCAGGAATCCCTGCGCATCTGGAACCAGATGGAACCGACCGCGGTTGTCAAACCCGGCGATACGATTTTCGTCTCGAAACCCGAGCTCAAGCCCGCAGGCGAGGTGAAGAAGATTGAACTCAAGAAGGGTGAACGCTACGTGGTGGGCGCGGGTGATACCTACGCGAACATTGCCGAAGCGCTCTCCATACCTACGCGCCTCCTGATGGAAGCGAACAGCGGGTTTATCCGCAGGCTTACCATCGGTGATTCCCTTGTAATTCCGGCATACACGCCGCCGAAGAAGCCCGCAAAGTCCGAACCGAAGGCCGATAGCAAGAAGGACGACAAGAAGGCGGAAAAGGCGAAGAAGACTGCCGAGAAGGTCGCGCCCACGAAGGGCAATACCTACGTGGTGGAATCGGGCGATAACCTCTACTACATCGCGAAGAAGTTCTCCTGCACAGTTGATGATCTGATGGCTTGGAACGGACTTACCAACTCGAACATCCATCCGGGCGACACGCTCGTGGTGCGCGGTTCAAAGAACGCCTCGAAGGACAAGCCCGCCGAAAAGGCTGACGGGTTCATCACTTACACGGTGAAGCAGGGCGATTCGCTCTATGACCTTGCGAAGTCCTACAAGACGACCAAGGAAGATATCATGAAGTGGAACGGGCTCAAGGATACAAAGATTAAGCCCGGCGATAAGTTGAAAATTAAAAAGCCTTAATAAATAAAAAAAGCACGGGTTCGAGACCCGCGCTTTTTACTAAGGGCTAATGACTGCTTAGAACAAATCAATAGTCAGGCTCACGTAAGGCTGCAGGAAGGCGTCGAAGTCAAGCATGAACTCCTCGTTTTCCTTCTTGTCCGAAATGGGCTGCTCGTAGTACGTGTGGAAGTACTCGTGCGTATTGCGGATGCCACCGGCAAGCGTGAAGGCATGGAATGCGACGCGCAGGCCTGCACCGTAGGTGTATCCCCAGATTGCGGGGGCGAGGTACTTGGAATCGTTCTGGAAGAAAGTCTTGCCGGTAATGCCGCCCAAGAAGCCGTAGAGCTTGCACATGAACTGGTAATTATAGCTGCTGTACAGCGGGACACCGAAATCAACGCCAATCTGGGCGAGCGCGATGTGAATCTGGTGGTGGCCCTCGATGTCATCCTTCTCAACAGGGACGTTCCAACCGTCGTACTCGATTTCCATCGCTTCCTGTATCGCGTAGGCTTCCTTGAGGTTCTTGTCCTTGTAGGACACGCCCAGGAATTGGTAGGCGAGGATTGCGTAGATGCCGACGTAGTTGTTGAAGGGGAGGATACCCGTACCGCCGAAGGTGAACGTGTTGTTCACGCTGATGTCGTACCTGCGGCCGTTTACCGTGTAGTCCCAGTTCACGTTGTCCATCTTGATGTTCGTGAACTCGATGTAGGGGCCGATCGCGAAGCGTTCTTCGTACTCGTTGATGTCGCTCTTGTTGTCGGCGGCCATGGAATTGTCGATAAAGACTGTGTCAGCATAGCAAAATGCTGCTGCGCCAAGCGCTAAGGCAAAGAAAAATTTACTCATGAACTGAAATTTAAAAAAATTTGGAAAAAAAATTTTTTTTGTGAATAAATTGGCTAAAAAAAGTGTAATTTTAGAGGCATAAGAACAAAAACACCTTTTTTGGAGTAAAAAAATGAAGAAAACCCTTCTTGGACTTTGCGGTCTCGGTCTTGCATTCTCCCTTGTCGCCTGCGGTGACGATGTCAACTTTAAGGACCCGGCCTCCGTGCAGGCATTCCTTGCCAAGAGTGATCCCCAGGGCGTTCGCAAGGCTCTTGAAAACAAGCACATAGCTTTCAATGCGAACAACTTCATCAACTATGCCTTCAACAGCGATACGCTCATGATGACCGTGTTCCTGAAGGCCTCCTATGAAATTGATGCCATTGCCGATAACGGCAACAACGCAGTCGCCATTGCGGCCAACAAGGGCAACGTGATGGTGCTGAACTACCTCTTTGACCATGGCGCAAAGGCTAACGTCAAGAACAGCAACGGCGAAGCCGTGCTCGACAACGCCGTGATGATGGGCAACGCCGACGTGGTGAAGATCCTTATCGATCAGCTCAAGAAGGAAGGCGCTGACCCGGCAACGCTCGGTACCGCAGTGCTTATCGCCGCCAAGACGGGCAAGGTAGACATGCTCCAGCTGCTCGCCGATGCAGGCGCTCCGCTTGAGAACCGTGGCCCGGATGGCTACCTCCCGCTCCACTGGACCGTCAAGTCCGGCAACTACGACGCCATGATGTTCCTCATCGAGAAGGGGGCCGACGTGAACGCCAAGTGCGGTCAGGGCTACTCCGTGCTCGACTGGGCTACAAACGAAGGCTACACTCGCCTGATCAAGGCCCTGAAGAAGGCCGGTGCCAAGAACACTGCGCAGTACTTCAAGGATTCCAAGAAGTAAGCCTTATTTAACGCATTTTTTCGCAAGGAACCGTGGTCTAGAGGCCGCGGTTCTTTGTATTTTTCGCTTATGAATTTTCCCTTCTCGAAACTACTCGTATGTATCGGGCTCGTTGCCGTAATGGCAGGTGCCCAGGAGACGGTGGAAAGCGTTCGTCGCCAGATCAAGGCGGTCGAGGCTGAAACCTCACGCGAAAAATCCCTACACGATGCCGAAAAGAAGCGTCACTCCGAGTTTATCGAAGTCGGCCGCAAGAAGGTACAGGCACTTGCGGGGCAGAACAAGACGCTCAAGGCGGAAATCGATTCGCTGAAGGCGGAACTTAGCCACATTGCCGAAGCCCGCCAGAAGACGATGGGAACCATCCGCTGGTACGAAAGCCGCAAGACGAAGTACAACGAGTCCCTGGCGAAGGTTATCGATTCGCTTGTGCCCGTATTCGAGTCCGACTTCCCGTATAGGAACGAGGAAACCATCAAGAGCGTCCAGGAAATCGCGGACCAGCTCCACAAGGGCGTTATCGAGGCTGACGATGCACTGAACCGTACGCTCGAGGTATTCTACGACCGCATCCGCCTGGGTTACACGACCGAGGTGTGGAAGGGATTCCTGCAGGTGGATGCCCGCAGCGTTCCCGGAACTTACCTGCGCTATGGTGCGGTAGCATCGATCTTTGTGAGCAACGACGGCAACGACGTGCTCTGGCTTGCCCGTACCGCCGATGGAGGATACTCCTGGAAGAACGTGTCCGATGACCTTGCGATGCGCACAGTACTGAAGGACGTGATGAAGGTTGCCGAAGGGAAAACGGCTCCGAGGCTCGTGACCATACCGGTCGCATTCCCGAAGGAGGCCGAATGATGAAGTGTGAAATGTGTAATGTGAGATGGGGAATTGGGGCTTTCGTCCTAACTGCCTCGCTAGCCTTATTCGCTCCTGCATCCTTTGCGCAGCAGAACTCCGACATCGATGCGGTGAAGAAGCGCGCAGAACTCAATAGCGCGAAGGCCGACCTGGAAGAGGCCCGCAAGAAGCGTGACATGGCTGTTGCCGCCCGCTGGAAGGACCGCGAGACGGCGAACCAGGAACGCGAGATGTTCAACGACAAGTACCAGGAAAACAAGGAGAAGGTCGACGCCCTGATGTCGGAACGTGCCCGCCTGTTCGAGGATGTGCGCGTAGCCCGCGAGGATTTGGCTCAGGTGAAACTCCAGGCCGAAAAGGCCCGTGCCGAATTCCTGTCCTTGGCTGCCGGTCCGGAACGCCTCGAGACGCTCGCGAAGTTCCAGGAACAGGGTGTTCCCTTCAAGATGGCGGAACGCGTAGAGGTGCAGAACAAGGTGAAGAAGGAGATGGGCCTCTACAAGGATGACCCGCTCCGTATTGCAAAGGGCGTGCTCGATGCTGCCCGCGCCGAGATGGCTTTCACTCGTGAGGCGACTGTCGAGAAGGCTGAACTCATGTTCGGTTCTGCCGTGGCGCAGGGCGACCGCATGCGCCTTGGCGGGCTCTATGCCTTGCAGATGGCAAACGTCGCCGATATCCACGGGTTGCATGCAGCAGCGCTCATGCTCCCGGTTGCAGGAGAAAAGAAGCGTACCTACAGCTGGCAAGAGAACCTGACTCCCGAAACGAAGAAGAATGTCGCGAAGGTCTTTGCGAACGTGAACGATTCCGCATTCGTGATGGTGCCGGTAGACGTGCTCCTGAGTACGGAACTTTCTAGCGAACTTGCAAACCATACGGAAACCACCTGGAAGGACGACTTCAAGCAGTTCTTCAAGAACGGCGGTATCCTGATGTACCCGATTGCGACACTGTTCGGGCTCGGGCTCCTGATATTCCTCATCAAGTTCATCTGGATCATGGTGGCAAGTTTCGGCGGGCTTTCGGCGCGGCGCGCGCTGAAGGCACTCGAGAAGGGCGACGTGGAGACAGCGCGCGTACAGTCCGCAAAGTCCCACGGCAAGGTAGGGAAGGTGTTGCGGACTGTACTGGGTAAGGATTACCCGGGCCGCGCCTCTGCAGAAAAGGCCCTAGAAGAACTCTTCTCTGCCGAAGTCCCGAAGATTGAATCAGGCCTTACCTGGGTCTCCGTGTTTGCCTCTACCGCACCGCTTCTGGGCCTCCTGGGTACGGTGATGGGTATGATCGAACTCTTCGACGTCATCACGATGCACGGCACTAGTGACCCGAAACTCCTTGCGGGCGGCATTTCCATTGCCCTCGTGACTACGGAAGCGGGCCTGATGGTGGCTATCCCGCTGCAGTTGTTGCACACGTTCCTCGTGAACCGTTGCGATGCATTGCGTAGCCGTATGGAAAAGGCTGGGCTTGCCGTACTCAACGCCCTCTGGATAAAGGAAAAGTAGCCCTTGATTACGGGCGTCGACCAGAATTCGCTTTTTGAAGCGGCCATGAACATCCTCCTTAGGGGAGGGTGGGTGCTTGCGCCTATCTTCTTGCTCGGGTGGTTCGGCTGGTTCCTGATGCTCGAGCGCTACGGCTACTACTTCATGCTCAAGGGCAAGTCCGTTTCTGCATTCTGGAAGAACCTGCAGAAGAAGGGCGAGTCCGTTGCCTTTGATTCGCTCGGCAAGCGCCCCTACGGGTATTTCTACGCGCTGGCGAAGGACGTGCGCGATTACCGCGGGCAGGGGCCTGTCGCCGTGCGTAATGCGATGGAGGCTACGCGCCACCGCATATCCGTGAACCTGTCCAAGTCGCTCAAGACAATTTCTACCTGCGCCGCACTTGCGCCCATGATGGGGCTCCTGGGTACGGTTTCGGGCATGGTGCATACCTTCGAGACCATACAGCAGTTCGGTTTCGGGAACCCGGTACTCCTTGCCGACGGCATCTCGGAAGCGCTTCTGACAACGCAGGCGGGCTTGCTTGTGGCCTTCCCGCTGATGCTAGCCTACAACTACCTCTCCAGTTGTGTGGAGAAGGTCGAGGACAGTGCCTGGAGCGAGGCATTGAAATACGAATCGTATGTTTTTGAAAGTTCCGGATGTCATCCTGGAGGGAGCTGCGCGACCGATAGGATCCAGAATGCGGAAAATCCTGATTCACATGAAAGTGTAGAGGAGGATAAATGAGTTTTATACGTAAAAGGACACGCGATGCGGGCGGAATAGATGTTTCGCCGATGCTCGACATGGTGTTCATCCTGCTTATCTTCTTTATCGTGACCTCTACGTTCACGCGCGAGACAGGTGTGGACGTGACAAAGCCGAAGGCAAGTTCTGCGAAGGAACTCGCGAAGGAAAGCATATTAATTGGCGTGACGCGTCAGGGTACGATACACATCAACGAGACCCAGGTGAACCTCTCTACGCTTCAGACCGTTTTACGCCAGATGATGGCCGAGGCTCCGGACCGCCCGGTAATTATCGTGAGCGACCGTGACGCCCCGAACGGCGTGGTGGTGGATATTCTTGACGAATGTAACTTGGCGAAAGTCCGCAAGGTTTCAATCTCTGCGAATAAAGAGGAATAGTGGTCGACTTTCTCGCTAAATATTTCCGGTTCCCGGCAGCATTCGTGCTCTCGTTTATCGTGAGTGCGGTGTTCTTCCTTGCGATTCCGGTGCTGAACGCCCTGCTTTTCGACAAGGGCGTAAAGACGGAAAAGGAACTCGACGCCGTAACGGAAGTGGAAGTGCTCGTGAGCGAGAAGAAACCCGAGGTGAAGCAGAAGGTAATTCGCACCATCGTGAATCCGAACCCGTTCAAGATTACCTCGAACATGGGTGTATCCCGCAGCCAGAATTTCCAGATGGATCTCTCGCTGGCACGCGGTGCGGCAGGCGATGGCGTTGCCGTGGGTACGGGCTCGATGGAAAACGTGGTGTACGAGGCGGGCGAGGTAGACGAGCAGGCGCAGGTTCTTAAGGAAGTGCAGCCGAAGTTCCCCGACCGCGCGAAGAAACTCGGTATTTCGGGCTACGTGAAGGTTATGGTCGTCATCGACGTGTATGGCGACGTGGCGCAGGCGAGTGTAATGAGCCTCGACCCGCCGGGTTATGGTTTCGAGAACGAGGCCCTGAAGGCCGTAAAGCAGTGGAAGTTCAGTCCCGCGCACTTGGGCGGATATCCCGTGGCACAGAAGGCCACAAAGGAGTTCCGCTTTGTCAAATGATTTTAATTACAAATTTAGAGAGACCTTGTCTCGGGTGAGAACATCACGCGGGCGGGGCCCCAGCTCAGAGTTGCGAAGGCCGCACGGGCCCCTCCCTGCACCCTCCCCATCCTTGGCCGACGCGCAGACGGGTAAGAGATGTTTATCTCTGGTTTTATTCTTCTTTATTTTTGTTGCTTATAGTTTCGCGGCGGAGGATTATTTTTTCAAGGCGAATGAACTTTACGACCAGGGAAAGTTCAAGGAAGCGGTTCCGCTTTACCGTGCAGCGATTGACGAGGGCCGTTACGAGCCTTTCGCATGGTTCAACTTGGGCAACGCGCTGGTACAACTTGACCGCAAGCAGGTCGCGATGGTGGCCTACAGGCGCACCGTAGAACTCCTGCCGAATTTCGAGAAGGCTTGGATGCTGCTGGGCGACCTCTACTACCTCGCGGATTCTCCGGGAGATGCGATTGCGGCATACAACCGCGCGATTGAACTCGGCGTAGAATCTGACCACGTGCACTTCGCGCTTGCGGAATGCTACCTGAAGGGCCGCGACTGGACACTCGCGCAGAAGAACTTCGAGCGTGCGCTGAGGCTGAACCCCGACCGCATGGATGCCTGGTACGGCCTTGCCGAAGTCTACGAGAAACTGGGCGACTACGAGTACGCCATCAAGACCTTGCAGAATGCACTCCAGATGACGGCTACCGCAGGTGCCGACGTCCACTTTACGCTCGCATATTACTACCGCAGCATGGATTCTACGCGCCAGTCCCTGAACGAGATGGAGAATGGCATATTGATGGATCCGGAGAATGTCTCTGCTCGCCGTTACCTCGCGCAGATGTACGTGCAGAACAATTCCCCGTGGATGGCAATTTTCACGCTGGAAGAAGGCCTGCGGCACAACAAGGGCAAGGGCGACCTAAATCTAGACCTGGGTCAGATCTACTTTAATCAGAAACGCTACGACGAAGCGTTCGAATGCTACATGAAGGCCTGGATTGCGGGCAGTTCGCAAGGCCGCATCGGTGCCGAGAACGTGGGCCACGTGTTCTCTAACGCAGGCGATACCGAGAAGGCCGAAAGCCTGTACAAGAGAATTCGGGAAAAGAAGTAGAATGGTTTCGTGGTATAGCGCTTGTTTCTCCTGATTGTCATATATGTGGCCTTTATCGGCCTCGGGCTTCCGGATACGGTTTTAGGGGCGGCCTGGCCGCTGATGCAGCGCGACCTGCATGCCCCGCTTTCGGCTGCGGGTCTCCTCTCAATTATCGTGAGCGCGGGTACGATTGTTTCTAGTCTCCTCACGCCAAAACTCCTGCGCCAGTTCGGTACGGGCAAACTCGTCCTCGTGAGTATCGCGCTGACGGCTGTCGCATCCGCAGGGTACGGCTTTTCGCCTGCGTTCTGGATGATGTGCCTGTTTGCAATCCCGATGGGAATAGGTGCGGGGGCAATCGACGTCGCGATGAACAACTTTGCGGCAATCCATCTGGAATCGAAACACACGAACTGGCTGCATGCGAGCTGGGGAATCGGCGCGTGTCTTGGCCCCGCGCTGCTTGCGGGTTCAGCCTTCTTCGGGTTCGGCTGGCGCGGCGCTTACGAACTGGTGGCATTGTTGCTCGGCGTCATCGCGGTCATGATGCTTGTTTCGCTCCCGCTTTGGAAGCGGAGGGAGCGAGGCGATTCCCGCCTGCAACAAACATCCAGTATTCCCGATATCTCATTGCGGGCCGCCTTGCGCGTCCCAGGAATGAAACTCTCGTTCCTGACGTTCTTCTTCTATTCTTCGCTTGAGATATCGACGAGCCTCTGGTGCGGTACGTACCTGGTAGCCCGCGGTTTCGAACCCGAGGTGGGCGCGCTCGCCGTTTCGCTCATGTTCGCTTCCGTAATGGTAGGGCGCATCCTCAGCGGTATTTTCGCCATCCGGTTTACCGACATGCGCCTTGTGCATGCGGGTATCGCGATTGTCGTTGTCGGCTGCCTTGTCCTCGTATTCCCGCTCCCGCCGTGGGTCACGCCGGTTTGCATCTGCCTGCTTGGTTTCGGGTGCGCTCCCGTTTACCCGTCGCTTATCCATGCCACTCCTGCGCGGTTCGGTGAAGAACTTTCGGGGCGTGCCATCAGCATACAAATGGCGGGTTCGTATCTGGGTTCCATCATGATGCCGCCAGCATTCGGGTTTGTTGCGAGCCATTTTTCGGTGATTGTATGGCCTGTGGCTCTTGCCTTTTTTGTGGGTTCGCTTCTGCTGTGTGTGTGCCTGCTCGATTACGTGACGCGCAAGAGGCTCAATAAGGCTTTCGCTGTCGAACGCTTCATGGATGTTCTGCAGCAGGTGAAGTTGATGGATGAGCGGCGCCGTAGTGCACGCCGCGAACGCCGCAGGCTCCGCCGAAAACAAAAGCGTGCTAAGCTCGCGAAGGCCCGAATGCGGTAAATGTTTCTACATTTGTAACTATGGCTAAGAAGAAAAAAGTTTGGAAATCAAATAGCGGTGCCGCTGCATTCCGTGGTAAGGAAGACCGCATCCGCGAAACGCTTACGCAGATTATAAACGGCGAAAGCAGGCTCCTGCACCGTCCGGACGAACTGTACGAGACTATCGCGAAGACGATTGACGATATCGAGGATTTCAAGGATGTACGCCTGCAGCTCGAACTGCTCGCGTGGACGCTCCGCACGGATTTCCTTTCGTTCAAGGCGGACGACGAAGAACGCGACGACTGGGAAAGCCTCTTCTACGATGCAGGCACATTCTTTGTGGAACTTGCTAGCCAGTACGATGACAAGGACTACATTGCCGACCTGATTCACGACCTGGCGCTCCGTCATGTGGGTGGGGAAGGCCGTTCCGTGCTATTCCTCTCGCTCAACGAGGTACTACCCGATGAACGCGCGAAGGCCTTGATTGACGAACTTATCGCGACAGTTACCGAAGTGGAACTCCAGAACCGCGAGGATATCATTGATGCCATTACGGACATGGCAGACGCCCTCGGCGATTGCGAACGCTACACGAAGGCAGCCCTCCTGAAGGACCCGGACAAGAGCAACGCAACGCTTATCGATATCGCGAACGAGTACTTTGTCGCAGGCGATATCGAACTTGCCAAGCAGTGGCTCGGCGACGTGCGCGACCCCGGTGCCGAAGACGAGGAGGCATATCTCGACCTCATGGCGGCGATTGCCGACAAGGAAGGCCGCAAGTCCGACTGCGTCAAGATTGCGATGCGCCTGTACGAAACATTCCCGAAGGTCATCAACCTCGCGCGCCTCTGCCAGCAGGTTGACGAGAAGCAGGCCGACACGCTCCTCAGGGAACATTCCAGCTTCCGTAGCGGCGGTAACATCGACATGGAATTCATGCAGTTGCTCGCCGGAATGAAACGCTATAGCATTCTCGAGCAGTATATTGACATGTACGAGAAGGACTTGCCCGCACAGGATGCCGAAATTCTGAAGGGAATCTCCGACGAACTCGAGAAGGACGGCCAGAAGGCGCTTGCAGACCACATTCGCGAATGGACGGTCGAGGAGCCCGAAGAAGCGCAGGCGTTTGACGACCGCGACTGATACGTTGTCCTTACATACAACGGAATTTTACCTCCGGAGGCTTTATTCCTCCGGATTTTTTTTACATTTTGCCTGTCATTCATTAAAAGGAGAAAATATGAATATCTCGAAAATTGGTTTAGGTCTTTCTCTTTCTGCGGCTCTTTGCCTTATGGCTTGCGGTGACGATTCCAGCACGTCTCCGGAACCGAGCAACAACCCGCAAGAAACGACTTCTTCTAGCAGCGAAACCTCCGGCACGCCGGATTCCAGTGATAACAACGGGGATGTTGCTTCTTCCAGCTCCGTCGAGGCTGCCTCCAGTTCTTCTGCCGAAGAAGAGGCTGCCCCCTGCACGTTCGGCGCAACGGACGATTCGTGGGCAATCAATTACAGGGGTAGCGATGGCAGCAACAGCGCGAGCATCAGGACCGTCTTTGAAATTCAGGGCGAAGACCTCGTCATCCGCGACTCCGTCCGCTTTACGGGCAACACGGCCAGCATGTACTGCCGTTTGCTGACGATGAACGACTCTACTGCAACGCACCCCTCGTCTATGGACGGTAAACTCGCCGGCGTGCAGAATTGCGAAGGCAGCACCGCAGTCCTCGTTTCTACCCGTACGGAGAAGGGTTACTTTGCGAACAATGCCCGCGAAGCAGTGCATGCTTCCGTGAAGAAGGCTTGCGATGCCGCAGTGAACGGCTCTGCCTTTGAAGTGTTCCCGCTCCAGACGACTTCGAACTGCAACTTCACTGTCGATGATCCTGAATGGATTTACTCCTACCTTGACGAGAACTGGCGCGGTACTGACAGCGTTATCGTGAGGTACGTTGTCGCCTATGATTCCGCGGAAAGTGAAATCATGAGCCGCAAGTACGAAATTCAACCGATGCACTATGTAGAATGCATGACCAAGCAGTTCGCGAATATCGGTACTACCAACTTCTGCACCATGGAAGGCTATGTCAATGCTTCTTCTTCGGGCACGCTCTCCAAGCCGAGGGAAGATGTCTTCAAGAGCGAACAGAACTACTGCAAGGAAAAAATGCCTGCTGAAGTCGAACCGGAAAGTTCCAGTTCCGCTGATGTCGAAGAAACCTCGTCGAGCTCTGCCGCTGCCCCCGCTGGCGACATGGTCTCCTGCGATGTTCCGGGTGTCATGGGCGGTTGTGAAGAGGCTCCTGCCGGTAGCGACCAGGCGAGGTTCTACATCTCCTCCTGCGAATCCCTGCTGGAAGGCACGCTCGGCACTGGCTGCTCGAACTAACAATCAACGAAAATAAAACAAGAAAGCGGCCGGAGAAATCCGGTCGCTTTTTAATTCTTTAATGTGACTACAAAGGGTCGCGGCGTCTTTATTAGCCGAGAGCCTTGATGATGGCGTCGCCCATGCCGGTCGTACCGACCTTGGTGCAGCCTTCCTGGTAGATATCGCCAGTGCGGTAGCCCTGGGCAATGACCTTTTCGCAAGCAGCTTCGATAGCCTTGGCCGCTTCTTCTTCCTTGAAGGTGTAGCGGAGCATGAGTGCCACGGAGAGGATCTGTGCGAGCGGGTTTGCAATACCCTTGCCTGCGATGTCCGGAGCGGAACCACCGGCCGGTTCGTACAGACCGAAGGAACCTTCGGCGATAGAAGCGGACGGGAGG
>JAEEGG010004168.1_pt1 | contig 35220 bp, 39 predicted proteins | sample 9134161 | NCBI WGS metagenome assembly JAEEGG01 (sample SAMN16246543, study PRJNA631951) | gut metagenome | biome: gut microbiome; feature: rumen; material: CR-attached | host: Bos | place: Iran: Karaj | collected 2018-10
GGGGATAGCATATAAGAATTTACTATGATTTTTTATGCTTTTCTGGCTTCATAATCGCTCTCGATATCGGCCTTCCAGGCACCTCCGGTAAATGCTGCCGCCATGGAAGCTCCCTTGCACTTTCTCGCCTTTGATACAACCTTTCCGAGGACATCGTAATTAAGTGCTATTCCGGCTTCATCGCAGCAGTAATCCGCAGCCATCTCACGTGAGATACCCATATTCCCCGCGGTCTCGATCGCATCGATATTGGCGCCCAGGAATATGAACTCCCAGTGATCCTTCTCCTTCTTCTGCTCGACCAGGCGCTTGATATCCTTAAAGCTGTAACGTCTGCTGGCATTTTCAAGGCCGTCGGTGGTGATGATGAAGAGGGTCTTTTCCGGACGGTCCTCTTCGCGCGCATACTTGTGGATATTTGATATGCGGTCTATCGTCTCGCCCACGGCATCGAGGAGCGCGGTGCAGCCTCTTACAAAATACTCTTCATCTGTGAGCTTACCCACTTTCTTAAGCTCGACTCTGTCATGGATGGTCTCGACCTTATCATCAAACAGCACGGTTGATACGTATGCCTCTCCGTCCTCCTTTTTCTGCTTGGAGATCATGGAATTGAATCCGCCTATGGTGTCGCTTTCAAGTCCGCCCATCGATCCGCTTCTGTCAAGAATGAATACAAGCTCGGTTAAATTTTCTCTCATAGTATTTACCTCTTTTCCACCGCCTGAACGGCTTTAATTAATTGTGCTTTCCGGTTTTGTCCGGCGTTTTATTGTTTCTGAGGTAATACTAATAAAATAAGGACCCGGGTTGGTCTACCGTCAGGCGACATTTTCCGGGTCCGAAAAGAAATACTTATTATGCGGTTTTAATGCGATCCGAGAGGCGGCTCTCCGTATTCGTCCAGCGTATAATTTATGACGAACATGTCATAACTTTCCTTCTCTATGAAGTAACGGACTATCAGATCCTGTTTGCTGCAGGGTGAAAGAGCAAGTCCTGCCCTTGAAAGAAGATCCTTCGTATCATCGAGACTCAGCTCCAGTGCGATCGCGATCGCAAGCGCCGTGGATTTACTCGGATTCTTGGTGGTTCCGCATTTAAGCTTTGAATACGCCTTTCTGTCTATGCCTGCTTTCTTCTGAAGCTCGGGCTCGGTGATGCCCTTCCTGTCGGCAAATTCCCAGACAAGCTCCATGAACGACTTATCCAGATCACCGATGACATCCTCAAGTTTTCTGTCAGCCTTGGGCTCCGGAGCAGAAGCCTGCGGAGCCATCATTGCAAAAGCCATCGGCTTCATATCAGAAGCAGACATCTGCATAGCGTTCGCGGATCCGGAAATTTTCGCCGCTGCGCCCATAAAGGCTTCATCTGATGCGGCAGGAGCGGATTCCTTAGCGGCACCGGTCTTTCTTGCTGCGAACAGACCGGGCTTTTTTCTTTTCTTCCGGGGAGTCTCTTCAACATCAAATGATACGCATTCTTTGTCAGCCGCTTCAAAAGCTTCTTCCGTGTATGCGTCCTCTTCAAGAGTGATCCCATCGGGTTCAGGACAGGCACCATGCAATAACTCTTCCGGTTCTTCGTAGTACTTTTCCAGATAGAGCCTTACTTCATCAAGTATCTGCGCCGAAACGCATGGAACTTTTCTTTCACCGGACATATCTGCCTCCCCTCGGTCTGTGCATCAGACAGCTTTGATATCCGCGCCTTCGTACCTTCCGGCCTGAACCTTCCACATTCCGGCGTATTTTCCGCCGAGTGCAAGGAGGCTTTCATGAGTGCCTTCCTCAACTATGCGTCCGTTTTCGAGCATTATGATACGGTCCGCATCCCTCGTGGTCGAAAGTCTGTGGGATATATAGAACACGGTCTTGCCCTCTGCGGCGGATTCCATCGCTTTATTGAGTTCATACTCCGCGATCGGATCGAGTGCCGAACTGGGCTCATCCATTATCAGTATATCAGCATCCTTGAAAAATGCGCGTGAAATTGCAATTTTCTGACTTTCGCCACCGGAGAAGTTCACACCGTCTTCATCAAACTCAGCGGTAACCTGCGTATCGAGTCCCTTCGGAAGCTTCTTCAGACGTCTGGCAAATCCCGCCTTTTCCAGAGCGGAGAGTATCATCTCCCTGTCCTTAGACTCATCGCTCATAACGACGTTCTCGGCAAGTGAAGCTCCGTACATCTGGTAATCCTGGAATACAACTCCGATCCTTCTTCTGTAATCGTAAGGGCTGTAATCCCTGATATCCCTTCCGTGATAGGTTATCTTTCCGGCTGTCGGATCGTACAGTCTCATAAGCAGTTTGATGAGCGTTGTCTTACCCGCTCCGTTATATCCGACGATCGCTATCTTTTCTCCGGGTGATACCTTGAGCGATATGCCCTTGAGGGTTTCTCCCGCCTTTTCTTCGTACGCAAAGCTTACATTATCAATGACAAGCTCACCGTTTCCTTTCGGAACCTTCTCACCTTCGAACGGCTTGATCACGGGCTCGTAATCGAGGAATGCCCTGATCTTGTCGATGTAGAGACTGTTTTCCTGGGCCTGGGGGAATATCTCCGCTATGCCTGCCATACCTCTTCTCAAGCTTCCCGTTCTGTTAAAAAGAACGACGGCATTACTGTAATCGATGGTATGAAGCACGGCTGCCTGAAACACAAGGTATGTGATGTAGAGACCGTCCATGATGAAGTCACCTATCACATAATCTCTTGTAAAGGTAAGGAAGGATCTCTTTCCTCCGACCTTCTCCTGCTCTTTTACTATATCGTCGTTGGCTTCGTCGAATTCCTTTTCGAGGGAATCGCCTACAGCGGGGTGAAGCCTTAATTCCTTCGCATAATCATTCAGATAGAAAACCCTGCTGACGTAATTTCTCTTTCTTTCGAGAGGATTGACCTTGAGCCTTACATCGTAGTTGAGTTTGTTGATCTTCTTGGCGACGATGAAGCGAAGTATCAGCGATGCCGTTACGAAGAGAATACCGGTCGCATTGGTCACCAGGTAGAAAACTCCTGTCGTAAAGACGATCGTGAGTGCCTCCATAATGCTCTTGCACATCGCAAGGAATCTGTCTATCGAGCTTTCCGCCTCGGCAACCGCAAGCACGAAGTCATTGTAGTATTCGGGGTCATCGTAGCAGGAAAGATCTATCTCTGCAGCCTTCGCATACATCTGTTCCTTCAGTGCGCGGTAAAGCTTAGGCTTGCATCTGAAGCTCCATCCGTGGATGAAGAATCCGTCGGGAACGATCTGGATCATATTGATCACAAGGATGATGCCGATGAAAAGGAGCGCCTTCCAGAACGGCTCATTATACTCCGCACAGTGAAGCACGTAACGTATTCCCAGAACATGCTCGAGGAAGATTATTCCCTGATACCTGAATCCGTCGTAAAGGAAATAGATCATGTATCCGGGACATGTCTTAAAGCACAGGTTCCATAAGAAGAGCTGGTTCTTCCATACTTTCTTCATACGGCTTCACCTCCTTCCGCAGATTCTTCGGAACTTTCGCCGGAGCTGAGCGCAAGGTAATTGACCGCCTGCTTTCTGTACATATCGGCATAGATACCGTTCATATCCATCAGCATCCTGTGAGACCCCGCCTCGGCAACGGTCTTGCCTGAGAGCAGGTATACCCAGTCGGCATTCTGTACCGAAGATAATCTGTGTGATATGAATATGAGCGTGTTATCCCTGCACGATTCGTATATGTTGTCGAAAAGCTCGGATTCAGCGATCGGGTCAAGTGCGGAGCTGGGCTCGTCGAATATCTTGATGGGGCATTCCTTCACAAACGCTCTTGCAACAACGATCTTCTGGAATTCACCTCCCGAAAGCACGGCACCTTCATCGTCGAACTCATGTGTGAGTATGGTGTGTGGTCCCTTCGAAAGTGACATTACCTTGTCATATGCACCTGAAAGCTTAAGGGCCTCGGTTACCTTTTCTTCCTTTTCGGAAGGATCGATATTCTCACCCATCACGACATTGTCTATGACCGACATCGAGAACATTCTGTGATCCTGGAACGCAGTCGCAAAAAGTGCACGGTATTTATGCAGGTCATATTCCCTGATGTCGCGTCCGTTCAAAAGGATCACTCCTTCCGTAGGATCGTAGAACCTGAGCAGGAGCTTTATGAGCGTGGTCTTGCCCGCACCGTTATGTCCGACAAGTGCGTAGGTCTTGCCTCCGCGGAATTCCATGTTCAGATGGGAGAGAACTTCCTTGTCCTTGTATGAGAATGAAACATCCTTAAACTCTATGCTTTTGATCTCCGTTCCGGGATCGTCGCCTGCGGTATCCTCGGGAATCCTTTCCTTATACTCAAGGAAGCTTCTCAGATACTCAACAAACAGACCGTTCTGGAAAAGAGCGGTAAGTGATTCCGTAAATCCGATCAGTATCCATGTGGTGGAGACCATCATGCTCGTGATGACGGAGAGCTGTGCCAGAGTCATCGTATGGCTTACAACAGTCCTGTATGCTCCGTAGATAAGAAGTCCTTCGAAGATGAATGTGAATGTGAACATGACCGTCATCCAGTGAAGGAATACAGCCTTCTTCGTATACTTCTTAGTTACATCGGCAAGGCCGGTTATCGCTTCGTTGTACTGTCTCTTCATCAGCCTGAAGACATCGGTAAGTCTCATCTCCTTCGCATACTCGGTCAGATACATTACACGGTTGATATATGCGATCCTTCTGTTATGAGGCGCCATATCCTTGTTTCTCGCATAATCAAGATGCGAGTTCATTCTTTTGAATACGAAGTTTCCGATTATCGGGAAAAGAATGAAAAGGACGGATATCTTGTCCACCTGGTACATAAAGGCGAATGCAAATACGCTGGCGATCGCACCGAACACCGTTCCGAATACCACCTCCACGGTCTGTATCAGTCTCTCGTCGGCCTTCTCCATCGCAAGAGTATATTTATTGTAGAATTCGCTGTCCTCGAAGCATTCAAGCTCCACATTTCTGGACTTTCTGAAAAGCTTACGGTAGACGCCCTTGTTTATCACGGCCCTGGCCACGGGGATGATCTTTCCGTTCAGTACCGCGTTGTAAAGACTCATCGAACCGAATACAACGGTGACCACGATGATGAAGATCATGATCCTCGAAAATTCCTGCCCGGTTTCAAGTGCGTTGATGACAAAGCGCATAAAAAATGCACTGTAAAACAGCCATTCAAAATATCCGAGGAATCTGCTGATTGCCTTATGCACTACAAACCTCGGACAAATGCGCATCACAAGACGACAGGCAAAGATATTGTTCTCTAATGCCCTGCCCCTTCCGATCTCTCTTTTTTTCTTTTTGTCGCTCATGGGTCCATCCTTACAGAAAACGTATTTCGTTTATTGTATATGCTGCAGCTTACTTTGTCATTTAAGTTTTAGTTAAATTTTTATACTTATAGTGTAATATGGTATAATTCGGGTTGATATGGTTAAGTGCAGTTTTTGTGACAACTTAATGAGTGAGACAGATCTGAACTGTCCCTTTTGCGGAACACCTCACGATCCGATAAAAAGGGGTCCTTCCGGTGTTCCCCGTACGATCAGTGAACTGAAAAAATTCGTGGATACGACAGGCATTTCGCTTGCAAGACTTCATTTTCACATAGATGAGGATTACAGAGGCAGCAGAGCGTTCGGAATTTACAGAGATCCCAAAACGGGAAATTTTGTCGTATATAAAAATAAAGATACCGGGGAGCGTGCGATAAGATACGAAGGTCCCGATGAAGCGCATGCAGTTTATGAGATATATCAGAAATTAAAAGAAAGAATGACAATGTATCGGAACAATCCGATGAACCGGCATACCGATCTGTATAAAGATCCGAAACCGGATCTGCTCAATATGGGTTCCACGAAGACCGGAATCATTATAGTGGTCATTGTAACCGTCTTTATAATACTTTTATATATGCTGAGTTATAGCATCGGGTATATTCCGAATTCCGGGGGCGGAGGCAGCAGCACACGGTATGAGTCGAGTTATGACAACGATTCGGACTACTCCTATTCGGATTGGGGATCGGATTCGGATTATGATGACTGGAGCTCCGACTGGTGATCAGCCGGTTATCTCTATCTCACACATTGCAGACGGATCATCTGAGATGATCTCGGAGACTCCCTTTACGCGGATTATACCGCTCTTAGGATTCTTGATGCTGATAACGCTGCTCACGATATCAGCTTCGACTTCGGATTTTTCAAATGAAAGATCCGCTTCTTCCATAACACAGTTTATCAGTTTCAGCCCCTTGCAATAGCACAGGGGCTGTGTTCCTGTTATTCTGCAGTTTTCAAATGTGACATTCTCGCAATACCACGCAAGATATTCTCCCTTGATCACGCAGTCTTTGACATAGACATTCTTCGCATGCCAGAAGGAATCCTTGGTATCGAAATTACAGTTTGTGAATGTCGAATCTTCAATATACTGAAAGGAATACTTTCCCTTCAGCGACACATTATTGAAGGTTAGCTTATCGGAGCGCATCATGAAGTACTCACTCTCGGCAGATGAATTTTTCATGTTCAGGCCGTGAACGGACCAACCGAACTCGGGCGAAATTATGCTCGAGTTTTCTATGGTGACGTCACTGCACTCACGAAGAGCCTTGATCCCGTGAAGCTTTGAATCGGATATTCTTATATCGTTCGAATACCAGAGTGCGGCGCGGCATTTATCGGTCATCTCACAGGAGTTTATCTCCAGGTGATCGTCATGCCAGAATGGATAACGGAGATTGAAATACGAATCGGAAACCTTAATGTTCCTGCTTTCCTTAAGCGCACTCTCACCGTCCGCAGGTCCGTCGAACCTGCAGCCCGTAACCTCTATACCGTCACTTCCGTACAGAGCTCTTTCCTGATCAAATGTTTCACCTGAAATAATGTTCATACTCATAACCAAAGCTTAGCTTCCATAATCTGAACAGGTACATGCTTATACTACCATCGGACACAGAAGCATTCTTCAAAATAATTGCCATCAATTATCAGTTTTTTGTCATCGGTGGACTGTACTTCATTACTTGAAACAGTCTTCGATCACATCCTCAGGGCAAAGGCCGGCTGCCTGGGGCGAAATTCCGCAAGCAAGGGAGAAGTAGTTACCGAATTCCGCAATGTACCACTTATCGTCATAGCATACACAGGTCATAAACAGAATATAATCATCTCCGTCTATTTCCAGTTCCATGCATATGTTTTCGATATCGCCGCCCCAGGACTTCTTTTTGTACTTATTATAATCCTTAAGGGCTTTACCGAAATCGAAATCAAAATCGGACTTATCCAGAAAATCCCCGATCTCAATATTTTCAACTTTCGGATCGGAATTCAGAAATTCCATAAGTGTTTCAAGATCGTCATCATCATCTATTATAAACGTTATGCCTGACGTTAAGGTTGATGCCAGTTCCTCATCATCAACCTCAGCAGCCATCGGTACGATCATCTGTCTGAAAACACTTGAGGAAATATATGCACGCCTGTTCTCAAGATTTACGGACGATGTAAGAACAGAATCATTTCCGAGCATCACAAGCTGCTGCCCGCTGGTGGCAATTCCCGGTGAAAACGCACGTATTCTGTCATAGAATTCCTCAACACTGTAGTTTTCTTCAAAACTCTCCATGGCGAAAGTTGAAAGAATTCCTTCGAAATCTCCGGCCTTCAGATACTCTGCATAAGCCGTGACCGCCTCTTCCGGAGTATCGTATCCATCTCCTTCAAGCCTGGCGGTTTTGCCAAGGCTGCCCCTCATCTGCAGAACCGCCATGAGAAGCACTGCCGTTGCACAGACACCTAGTGCAAGACCGATCATGAAAAAGACAAACTTTCCCGAACTCTTTTTACGCGGTTCAGGTGCGGGAGTCACAGGCACAGGGTTCCCACCGGCCTGTGCATTTTCGGGTGTGGGTGTTACGGGTGTTGCATTCATATTGTTAGCATCCATGTTCACATCCTCCGTTCAATTGAAAAAGTTAACTGAGCTTGAGATCTCCGGGCTTAACCCATCCGAGCTTTACTACGATCTTATGTATGATAAGTGAAAAAACAGCGGGAAGCACAAAGCATATAAGAACGAGACCGAGCCAGTCGAACCATGTGATCGCTGCTTTGGCGCCTTCCGAAACATCCTTGACCCATCCGGTATAGACTCCGATAGGACCTACAAGTCCGCAGGTTCCCATACCGGATGAAATGGCAGTTCCGTTCATCTTCAACCGGAATACACAGGTTGCGATCGGACCTGTGATGGCCGATGCAAGTGTCGGTGCGATCCATATTCTGGGGTTCTTGACGATATTTCCCATCTGGAGCATTGATGTTCCGAGGCCCTGTGAAACCAGTCCGCCGACTTTATTTTCCTTGAATGAGATGACTGCAAATCCGACCATCTGTGCACAGCATCCCGCAACCGCGGCACCGCCCGCAAGCCCCGTAAGAAGAAGGGCACCGCAGATGGCTGCTGAGGAAATGGGAAGTGTAAGGGCCATACCCACGATGACGGAAACCAGTATTCCCATAAGGAAGGGCTGAAGATCGGTTGCCCACATAATGAGACTTCCGATCGATGAAGCAGCTTTTCCGAGTGCGGGAGCTATAAGCCATGAAAAGAACATTCCGACCGAGATCGTGACAAACGGTGTGACCAGTATGTCGATCTTGGTCTCCTTTGATACCATCTTACCTATCTCTGCAGCGATTATCGCAACAAAGAGTACCGCAAGAGGTCCGCCGGCACCGCCCAGGGCATTGGATGAAAAGCCCACGGTTATAAGCGAAAAGAGAACAAGCGGCGGACACTTGAGTGCATATCCTATGGCAACAGCCATAGCCGGTCCGCTCATTGCCTTAGCCATGCCTCCTACGGTGTATTCAACCGGTCCGATCGTGGCAATGGGCTGTGTGAGAAAATCAATCTGAAACTGTGTTCCGATGGTATCGATGATCGTTCCGATAAGGAGCGAACAGAAAAGTCCCTGTGCCATAGCACCGAGTGCATCGATAGCGTATCTCTTAAGTGAGATCTCAATATCCTTTTTCTTCAGAAATTCTTTGAATGAAGTCTTTTTATTTTCTTTCAATCTTCTTCCCATCCTTTACAAACATCGCACCAGCCTGCGAAATCGGTAGCCTTCTCAAGTTCCGCGGGTGTAAGTGTCACAGAGACAAATTCATTTCCTCCCGCAGGATGTATGTATTCAAACCGCTTCATTGATATATCAAGCCACACCGGAATATCCGACGGAACCCCGAACGGACAAACACCGCCCGGCAGGAACCCCGTAAGTTCCTCAACCCTGTCCCTCGGTATCATGCTCGGTTTGGTATGGAACAGTGCCTTGAACTTGGAACTGTTTACCCTTACGTCACCCGCCATCACAATTATGACAGGCTTGTCATCTACGATAAAGGAAAGAGTCTTTGCGATTTCCGCTTCGCTGCAGCCTATCTGCTGTGCGGCATGCTCCACGGTATCAATGGTCTCGGAATGAACCGTTATCCTGTCTCCGAAGCCCCTTGCATCAAGCCATGACTTAACAGCTTCACTCCCCATATCTGGCTCTCTCTCCTCCGATGTATTTATAGCGGCTTCTTCCGGCAAGGATTATCGCTTCACCGATATGCTTATGCTCAAGCTTTAAAGGAACCACAACCGGTCTCATATGCATTCCGATCATTACGCCGCCTATGTCTATTCCGAGAACAGCCTTCGACTTTATATCCTCCACGGCAACGGGCTCGGAAAGAGAACCGTAATGCTTTGTCGCAAAAGCGCCGCCCGCTTTTCTGTGGGGAACTACATTGACGATGGTAAGATCATACTTTTCCGCAACTTTCTTTTCTACTATCAGTGCCCTGTTCAGATGCTCACAGCACTGAACGGCAATATCGTATTTTCCGCCGAACACATCGGTGAGTGCTCTGTACAATTCGTCTGCGATATCCTCGCTGGAATTGGTTCCGGGCATATCTCCCTGTACTGTACTGGTTGAACAGCCCACAACGAGCAGATCTCCCTGCGAAGGATCAGCGTTTCCGAGAACCTCGGTAAATACCTCTTTTGCCTGATCGTAAATTCCCATCTTTAATCATCTCCCGTCAGATTAATAATAGAACTGCAAACACTGTGATTTTATCATATTTTGAGGAAACATTCAGAAATAAAACAAATAGGGCGAGGATGTTATCCTCGCCCTAAATCCTGTGAACCGATTGAATTACTTCTTAGCGCCGTTTACAAGATCCTTGAGAGCCTTACCAGCCTTGAACTTAGGAACGGTAGCTGCGGGAATCTTGATAGCCTCTCCGGTCTGAGGGTTCTTGCCCTTACGAGCTGCTCTCTTGGAGGTCTCGAAGGTTCCGAAGCCTACAAGCTGAACCTTTCCCTTCTTCTTAAGCTCCTTGGATACTGCGCCGGTGAAAGCCTTGAGTGCCTTATCAGCGTCAACCTTGGTAAGTCCTGCTTCCTTTGCGATTGCATCAACTAATTCTGCTCTGTTCATTGATTTTATCCTCTCAATATATTGGGGTTGTTTATTGGAACACTGAAAATATACCACAATATAGGCTTTAATTCAATAGTTTTTTGGCTTAAAACCGTATCTTGTGCTCGATTTTTACGCTTTTTTTGACATTTTCCTCGAAAATCTGCCCGTCAGAAGGGCTTCCGACGCCCGTTCCGTAGTGTACGGGGATGGCAATCTCAGGTTCCAGTTCATCCACTAAACCTGCCGCTGCCTTGGCATCCATGGTATATGTACCGCCGATCGGAACCAGTGCAATGTCGCATTTTACGGCCTTTGCTTCCTTCGTGGCATCGGTATCACCCGCGATATATATGCGTTTTCCGCCTGTTTTAAGGATATATCCCACCCATCCGGCACTCTTTGGATGGAACGGTTTCAATATATTGTAGGCAGGCACCGTTTCAAATTCCAGTCCGCTGACCTCATATGAAGCTCCGGGTTTTACCGTAATGATCTCAGTAAACCTGTCCGCGATCTCTTTTACCTTATCTTCCATCTTTTCCGGAATGACAAGGATCGTATTCTTTCCTATTACTTTATCTATATCTTCCGGTGAGAAGTGATCGTAGTGATCGTGCGTGAGAATAATAATATCCGCATCGTTAGGTGTGATCTGCATTCTGAACGGATCAATATATACAGATCTGTCTCCGTACTTCACGCGTATACTGTTCTGTCCGAATACATCAATGTTCTCAGTCATATTCTGTCCCCCATCTTAACAGGCAAAGCCTTCACTTAACCCCGAATATTTCAAAATCCTCAAACAGGCCCCAATTAGAATCTGCCTCGCATTCGTAGCAAACGATCACATAGTCAAAAGACGAAACATCCACCTGTGCTGCATGTTCCCATTTGCTTTCAACCGCATATGCACCGTCTGTTTCAAACAGGGTCCTATCAAACAGTTCAACTCCGCTCACAATGCAGGTTACTTCCCTGTCTGTGTACGCCTCGATTATGAATTGCGGCCAAGGCTGGCTCCACGTAGTAAGTATGTTGGGATATATTTCAAAATCCTTTTTTTGAAATGCTTCTTCGTCTTTATATATATATGCTGTATAGGCTTTCCTCGTTCCCACCGAATACTTCAAACAGATATTATTTAATCGGTCAAACAGTTCATCAAGTTTTTCGTAATCGGATGAACAGATGAAAATGTCCAGGCCTTCGGAATTTCCCACATCCGGATATAGATAATATTCATCAAACGTCTCATCCAGAACAGCGGCGAATTCATCACGGATCACATTCCCGGATTTGTTGTCAGGATAATCACTCCAATATACGGCATCATTTATTGAAGACGTCGCACCCTCATCCGTATTGTAATAAACAATGTAACCATCACTGTATTCTGCGTTTCCCCGCACATCACCGTTTTCTACGATCATTTTATAATAATGTCCGTTCTCAACATTCGTATACGCTACCGGCGAATTGTCCATTGCCCATACTATCGGAGCTCTCAGATCTTCGGTTTCGGTTATCCGGACATCAACCTCATCACCGGTCTCCTTATAGATCATATCCCTGACATATTCGATCACTTCTTCCTCGGAAAGAGGATGATATGCCTCGGCGGAAGATTTCCAGTCTCCTGTTGTGCATCCCGAAAAAACAAAAAGAAAAAGCACAGGAAGAACAGAGGTAATGATTTTTTTCATAGTCCGCCGTATTTGCTTACGGATTCCCTTTTCTTCCATTGCTTCGATATTCTCCGTCATATCATTTACTCTCTTCAGCTTTATCAAGAGCACGTTTTTCGTTCACGACAAAGCTGATCCCCAGGATGACACCGGGTGCATTGTTTGTGATATACAGGATCAGATTATTTATCATACGAAAGTTCGAGCCGAAAAGCAGATCATCAAAGAATCCGGGTTTACCGGCGGCATTCGCAAACCCCTTCAGATAAGAATACATATAGAAAAATGCAATGAGTCCTGCGATAGCCAGGGATATATCGGGAACGTAGCATTTGTATCTGTAACCCATCACTCTTGCAATGGCAAATACCGCAATATAGGGAACCAGCACATCAAGTGCGCACCTCACTCCGCCCAGGAAAGCGTAGGATACCGAGAAAGTATCCAAATTAACGAAGACCACCGAATAGTCAAGAACAAAGCTGACTATCATTGCTGCAGCTGCGACTGCCACAGCTTTGATCAGAGATTTTTTGGATATTTCCTTTTTCCTGAATTTCCAAAGAAAGATCAGTGTGGCATAAACAATAAGCACTCTGAAAATAAAAACGATCATATCAGTCTCCTGTCATACACGCCGGCATTTATTTTCGTATTCACTTCCGGTATCTGGCGAGTATAAAAGTATAAGCGACACCCAATCCTATGGAAATGAACACAACGCCCAGTATGGAAACGATGAATCCGGCAGAATTCTGTTTCAATAACAGCAGAGGAAGTCCAAACAGTTCAAGCAGGATCGCATATACGATCCACAATGTTCCCACCGAGCGGTTATATTTTTCCACATCATTAACTTCGGGAGGATTCACACCGGCAAAAAAGCCGGAAGGCTTCTTTGATCTCCCCGCAATAATTCCTATCACGGCAATGGCGATCGCGATCGCAGTCCAGACAATAAAGCCGATCATCATGTTATGCGCCTCACTTTCTCATGTGTCACGCAGCATAAGCCACTTGGTTAAAAGATCATTTCTCTTTATCATAAGGGATGAGTATGGAGAATGAAAAATCCACATCATCATAGGTGATCGAACAGGTACCGCCGTATTTAGCCACCGACTCTTTGATGTTCCTGATCCCGAATCCGTGACCGCCTTCATCTTCCTTGGTGGAAACAAAGTCATTGAGGTTCTTTTTGATCTCTCCGTTATACGAATTCTTAACTGATATGACGATATCGTTATCCTCTTTGACTATCTTCATCTTGACAATCTTCTTCTCGGACTTTTCACATGCTTCGATCGCATTGTTCAGAAGATTGGATAAAATGACAACAATGTCATCATCTTCTATCGGAAGATCCTTGAGCTCAGTCAGAACAAGAACGCAGAGAATACCTTTTTCTTCCATCTCCTTATATTTCGTATTGATGATGGCATCCACCAATGCATTGTTGGTACGTATGCAGCTTCTCTCGCCGCTGAGCTTTCCGCTTATATTGTCGATATACTTTTCAAGTTCATCGTACTGTTTCTTTTTAAGAAGCCCTTCCATGCACATGACCTGATTCTTATACTCATGCGCTTTTCTTCGCTGCTTCTCGTAGTTGGTATAAAGTGCCTTATACAGTTCCGTCTGGTTCCTTACTTTGGTCCTATACATATCGTCTTCCCTGATCCTGCGTTCCCTCCTCAGGATGTCGCAGACCAGATAAAAGACTATGATGTTTATCGCCACCAGTCCGAAAGCGATCAGGAAATCGACATTTCCGACCTTGACATTATCCGAGCCTCCGGACGTCCACAGCATCGCGCACAGAACAACGATCGTAAACAAAGGGAATGCTATGAACCTAAACCACTCTGCTCCCTTGAGGATATCCTCAGCATCACCTCTCGCAATCTTGGTCTTAAGAAACAGCACCGTCATAAACAGAGTGAGCTTAGCCAATGCGTCAGACAGATCCCGGCTGAATTCATAGCCCGACAGATACAGACTGAACCTTTCATTCATGAAGAGATAGTATAGATAGAAAACATAATCCACAGCCATAAGAAGGCTTTGGAACAAAAGAGCGATACAGAAGGATTTCCACAGTTTTATCTCGGCATACATGAACATTATCAGACCCGTGATAAGGATTATCAGGATCTGATTCACAAGCTTATTGTCACCGGTAAAAAATGTCAGCATAAAATTCATGCCGGACAGAAGAATGATGAACAGATAATCATTAAGCCTGTCTTCATTTCTCTTTTTGGCGAAAGCCTCGTAAAAGAGTTTGCAACAGACCGTCTCCAAGATTATGACAGATATACTTTCGAGATAACCCAGCACTGTTTCAGATTGCTCCTTTGTATTCAGCGATCAGTTTCTGAACATCATTGTATCTGGCCCTCGGAATGCTGAGCTGAGTACCGTTATCGAGGAACAGACAGTATCTTGAAATGCTGTTTACATGCCTTACATTGACCAGATAACTCTGATGGATGCGGATGAACCCCTTGCCATCAAGCTCCTTCTCCATTTCGTCCAGAGTCTTATATACCGTGTACCTGTTCAGTGAATCTTCCATGATATGGAAGATAAGTCTGTGGAGATTGCTTTCGACAAATAAGATACGCTCAAGCGAAACCGTCTTTTTCCCTTCGGAAAAATCGAACTCCTTCTGCTCGACCTCATAGGCCATTCTTTCCCTGATGGAATCGAGACATTCCTTTACGCTTCCTTCGAGCATGTTGTTGTTTTTGAGAATGTACCTGAAGGCATCTACCTTATACCCTTCGATGGTGTAATCGATATATGCCGTAACAAATACGATAAAGATGTCCTTGCTTTTTTCACGGATCTTCCTGGCCACATCAATTCCATCCATTTGATCCATATTAATATCCAGAAATACAATATCGTATTTCTGCACTTCAATACCCAGATCCGTGAGTTCTTCGCCGGACGCGAAATCATCGATGGAACAAACGATCCCTTCGGCTCCAAGATATTTTTCCAGGATACCCCTTATCTCATTCCTGAAATACTTTTCGTCGTCGCAGATTGCAATGTTCAGCATAAAGCCGGATGCCTTTCGTGAAAGCACAACGATAACATCCCCCCACGCTTTATTATATACAATCTCCCCTCATATACAACAAAATGCCGCCCATATATTTCTCAGGGGGGGTGAGAAAAAGAGCGGCATTCATCTGATACACTGATCGTTATATTTGTATTTGATTTTGGGAGTTTCCGCAATAGCCATTGCAGAAAACGACAATATTTTGCAGAAAATGACAAAAATCCTTATGTCTCGTCACAATAATCCTTATATTTTCCGAGATCCACTCCCTCTATCTGTTCTTTGCCGGCGATAGCAAGAATGACCTTCGGATACACAACAGCAGGCTCTGAATCCGTCCAAAACAGTCCCCGTCTTTCCGAGTGATATTCGCAATCAGTATAGACAGCATCATTATCCGGATCAATGATCAGACCAAGCGGCGTAACTTTGGAGTTATCATGATACCAGCACACAAAGAAATAGACATGATCATCCAATGGGTACTCATCAAGAAGTTCTTCAAATCCCGGAAGTTCCTTCACATTCGTAAAAACGTCTGCCAGTTTTTCCAGCTCTTCTTCATTTTCCACCACGTAAAAATCACTGCCGACAGATCCGCTGAAGTTGAAATCATATGCTTCCATATAGATATCTTCTGTGGATAATCTGTACGCAGATGATTCCGTACCGACATAAGTCTCATCGGAATCGTGATGATATGATATCCATAATACGCCCAGAAGCATTATTACCGCTATGATCGCCAATATCTTCTTCATGAAATAACTATTCCCTATAATTCATACTCTATTATATTACTTACCCTTACATACATGCCGTCGATCCAGGCGGTAAGATAAATGGTATGAACGCCCTCTTTTCCGTGGAGCCACTGATACTCCGAATCAAGCATCGTCTCACTTTCAGCGTTTCTGTCCAATACCTGCACACCGTCCAGTTCTATATGCCATCCCAAACTTTCGAAACCATCGTGCTCATCTCTGACGATCAGATAATCGCATTCTTCATATAAAGTCAGGGTAAAAGTTTCAACCACTTCAATCTCATCAAGCATTTTCTGTCTGTATGAAAGGAAATCCTCTTCTACTCCGTTAAACAAAAAGGCAGCACTGCAGTTTCTAAAGGTTATCGATCCTTCTCTGCCGATGATTCCTCCGTAATCATCATCTCCGCCTTCAACCACCCCCGTTGCGTGAACATTTTCCCATACATTTGTCCACAATATCTCACCGCCGACAATTCCCGTACCGGAGGTTCCGCTGACATATGCATCCTCAAAATTTATATTACGGACTATGACATCAATTCCGCGTCCGATAAACCCGCATTCATCATATCCAAGGCGTATACTCATTCCTTTTATGGTATGCCCCTGTCCGTCTATCGTTCCGCAAAAAGCATGAGAATTTCCGTTTTTATACCATCCCATCGGCATCCATGTAAAGCCGGTCAAATCAATATCTGAAATCAGCGTCACGCTTACTTCTTCCCATTCATCAGGACGGGAATTGACGTAATAAACGACCGAAGCAAGTTCCTCAGGGGTGGAAACACAGAAATTCGGAGCGTTATCATATGCCCAGTTTTTATCGGCAAGTTCCATTATGCTGCCTGTATTGTATTGTCTTTCCCAATCCGATACAAACAGAGTCATATCCATATCATACTCATATTCAGATGCATCTATTCCCCAGACTGTATACCATTGATATGCATCCACCAAAAGATATACTCCCTCTTTCTTTATAGGTGCAGTAATCGTATTTGCCTCGGTATCGCAAACGCATTTATTTACGGTTTTGTAAAACATGGATTTTTCATCATAACGAAGCATGATCAGATTGCTCTCGGGGATTCCGCGAAGTTCATCTTCATCATATACAAATGTCAGTTCCACATCATCCACATCCGAAAAGGATACATCAACCGGAACACCTACCAGTCCGACCACCCCGCTATGCATCACATTCATCCCGTACAGATCAAAAATGCTTACTTTTTTGCCGATCTTACCCTTGCACTCTCCGGATAAGATCACCTTTACCACTTCGGGTTTATCGGGGTTATATATATCCACCTCGTAGGATTTTCTGTTGTCCTCTTCAGGCGAAACTTCCGATTCGGTATTTTCCTGAGTTTCTTCAACCGGATCATTATCAAATGCGCATCCGGTAAAAAGAATACTTATAGATAAAAAAATTATGATCAGATATTTTTTCATGTTTTGTCCATGTCCCATTATCATTCAGAGAACGTGTCATTTCATTTTCAACATACAAGTTTTATTCCTATTTATCAATCAGATATCAGTAAACAGCAATAATATGCAGAAAAAAGCAGCAATCCCATAATAAGAGATTGCTGCAGCCAAAGCCGATCACAATATCAACTTTATTTACAGGGCGAGTTCTTCCATTACTTTGGGAAGGATGCACTTTGGTCCGTAAGGATATTTAACGGATATGTAGTCAGCGAATTTCATCGGATCCTCACTGTTGTCCGCGAACATATCCCAGTGACCCGGAATAACGAATGAAGATCCCATCTGACCGAGCCACCAAAGAAGTGTCCTGTTTTCATCACTCAGCTTTATCGCCATATCTGTCCTCTATGTAATCGGCAAGATATTCCGGACACAGTGCCCTGATATGCACTCCGTCCTCCTCATAGTTTTCGGATTCGACTTCAGCTTCTTCATGGAAGCGGTTTATTATCTGCCCGTCCGCAAAAGGAATGACTTTCTCCACGATGCGGTTTCCTTTTCGAAAAATGCTCTGAAGCTCATCGAGAAGGTCATCAACTCCGTATCCGGTCTTGGCGGAGATATAGAACCTGTCACTTCCCGGAGTGTTCTTTATGTTCATATCCGCATCACGAAGGTCGGACTTATTATAAACATAGATCCTGGGGATCCCGAGCACATCCATATCCTTCAGGATATCTTCCGTGACCTTCTTGTGATCGTCGTGATGGGGATCCGAGGAATCCATTACGATAAGGAGCACATCCGCGTATTTCAGCTCCGAAAGAGTGGAGCGGAATGCCTTGATAAGATCGTGCGGAATGTTCTCGATGAAGCCTACGGTATCGGAAAGAAGGAAGGGCTTTCTTCCCGGAAGATCGATCTTCCTGATCGAAGTATCGAGAGTCGCAAAGAGCATATTCTTCTCGAACACCTTCTTGCCCGCCGTCTTATCCGGAGTGGGGTCTCCGCGTTCCACAAGATAGTTCATAAGCGAAGACTTGCCGGCATTCGTATATCCAACAAGAGCAACGTGTGGATAGCCTCCGCGGTTTCTTCCCTCTCTCTGGACATCGCGCGTCCTTTCCATCACGGTCAGTTCTCTCTTAAGTTCACTGATGCGTCTTGAGATCTGACGTCTGTCGAGCTCTATCTGTGTTTCACCGATACCCTTGTTCGCACGGCTTCCTCCGCCGCCTCCCTGTCTTCCGAGATGCTGCCACATTCCGGTAAGGCGGGGCATCATGTACTGAAGATATGCGGTCTCGACCTGAAGTCTTGCTTCTCCGGTTCTCGCCCTTCTCGAGAAGATCTCGAGTATGAGATTCGTCCTGTCCCACACGGGAACGCCTATTATCTTCTGCAGGTTCTTCATCTGCGCAGGGGAAAGATTTCCCAGGCATACAACGAATTCGGCACGGTTGGCCTCTACGTGCATTTTAAGTTCTTCGGCCTTACCCGAACCTATCCAGGTCGCGTTATCGGGTGCAGGCAGTGACTGGGTGAGTTCATAAGCAACATCCAGATCGCATGCTTCGCAAAGGCTTACAAGTTCCTTCATCGAATAGTCGAACTCATCATCGCTTTCGTTCGTGCGAAGTCCCATTACAACTACGGTTGTCAGTTCATTATTTTCTTTTTCAAATTCATGTGTCATAAACACATTATCGCCCCAAGCCGCGAAAAAGTACATACTACCCTGAGTATAAAGAGTGCAGCCCGCCACAGGTCCGCTTCATGATCCGGCAAAAAAAGTACAGCCCGCCCGCAGGACAGACTGTACCAAAAAATCAGAATAATATCTTCTTCAGATAATCCATATACTTGAAATAGTCTTCATCATTGCTCAGATGCTCAAGGATGACCGGCATATCCGGATCGATAGCGCTCATCTTTTCCGCGTAATACTTAAGGGGAAATTCACCTTCACCCGGTGCGCACTCTTCGAGCCTGAGCGTATATCTGCCGTCAAGATGCACATCCTTGATGTGGCAGCTTCTGATCTTATCTCCAAGGAGTTCCGCACATTCATCGACGAATTCTTCGGGGTGGAAATATCTGTCCGCGGAATTGGTCATGTTGATGATATCCATATGGACCGCAAACCTGTCCCTGTCCACATCCTCGAGAAGCTTTATATATTCCTTCGGTCCTGTCGGGATCATCCACGGCATCGGCTCCAGGGTGAAATACGTATTCTTCACACCGGCCCTGTCTATTACCTCACGAACCATCGATACAGTCTTCTTCCAAGCCTCTTCGGAATAATTCTCCCTGTATCCGCCGTCCCATACCGGCCCCATGGATCCTGCAACGTTTACGGCACATCTCGCTCCGACAAAATCCGCAAGGCGAAGCTGCTCTACGGTGTAATCCATATTTGCTTTACGCTCATCCGGATCGGATGATAGAGCATTTCTCCATATCCCGACTTCCGCGATCACAAGTCCTGCTTTTTCCGCAGCTTCCTTGTACGCGATGATCTTCGATTCCGGTTCACTGCTCTGAACAGGAAAGACCACTGCGCCACAGCCGAGGTTCACCTGTGTTTGCGCCCATTGCTCGGGAGAATCATATGCAAGAGGTGACGATGTTCCGAGTCTCATATCAGATTCTCTCCTTTGCTCAGATCAGGTTTCCGGTGAAATGAAGGACGGAAGGGTCTATGCTCTTTACATCTGCCGAGCCGGTAAAGCTCATGACATACCTGAGCTCGCCATTCGTCTTCGTAATGAAGTTCTTAACTCCGCTTACGCCGTCCTTTTCGAGTGCGGGCATCATAGATCTTCCGACAGCGGCCGCATCAGCACCGAGAGCAAGAGCCTTGAAAACATCGGCGCCGCTTGCTATTCCGCAATCGACTATGATCTTAACATCCTTCCCCTTTAATGCTTCCTTTATCTTCGGAAGTATCATCATGGGAGGAACCGCAAAGGGAAGACGTCCGTGATGATGGCTTACGATGATCGCCTTTGCACCGATATCCGCGCACTTTACCGCATCGGATACGCTGAGGACTCCCTTTACGACAAAAGGAAGCTTTGTAAGTTCAACATAGGATCTGAGCATATCGGCAGTCTGTTCCGCCATCAGCTCGCCCACACAGACATCAAGTCCGTTCTCACCGAAGATATGGTCAATGTCCATACCTATGCCGAAAGCACCGACGCTTTCCGCAAACTGCATCTGATCCTTTACCTTGGCATTGTCGGCATAGGGCTTTACTATCCTGACTGTCTTAGCGCCGGTATCTGCGATCTTCTTAAACAGATCGTTTTCCATCATGCCGCAGAAATTGAGAATATTTAATTCCTTCGCCGCTACAGAGTATTCTTCAAGTCCGGTCATATCCCTTCCGTTATACTGTCCCAGATGGGAAAACGCGGGAGTCATTATCGGAGAATCAAATCTTTCTCCGAAGAATTCTATCGACGTATCCGCGACGACCGAATCGATGAGACGCTCTTCGATCAGGATCGAATCCATATATTTCTCGGTGATCACATTTGCATCGGATATTCTTTCGTAGCTCATATTCTTCCCCTTATCTGGTGAAATTGGTCCATACGCGGGGTTCGGTATCGGGAAGGCCGATCTCCTGTTTTCCAAGCTTAATGCTCTTCATCAGGAATACCATGTTCCTTGCAAGCACTCTCATTACCTGCATTCCTTCATCATCAACCTTGCCTTCACCGGGCTCCCATCCGTATATGTTGTTCCAGTACTGACTGGTCGCAACGGGCATATTGGAAAGAGTGAAGAACTTGTTCAGTTCGTCGAATGTTGCGGTGCATCCGGAACGTCTCGCACTGACCACGCTCGCACCGACTTTAAGGCTCTTGTCAAAATGAGTGCTGTAGAACATTCTCTGAAGCGCGGACATAAGTGTTCCGTTGGCGGATCCGTAATATACCGGCGATCCGATAACAAGTCCGTCGGCCTCTTCAAACTTTGCCGAAAGCTCATTTACTATATCGTTAAAAACGCACTTGCCGTTCTTCCTGCAGGTCTCGCAAGCGATGCATCCTCTTATATCGGTCCTTCCGAGAAGGATGTTCTCATATTCGACACCGTTCTCCTCAAAAACCTTCTCCATCTCATGAAAAGCCAGAGCGATGTTTCCGCTTTCCCTGGGGCTTCCGTTCAGCATAAGTACTTTAATTACGTCTCCCATAGCTGCTCCTTTACATGCATAGTTATCAGCATCATTTACATTTTATGTCGGGAGGCAGGTTTTTGCATCCGATTTTCTGTTATGGAATCTTTCAATTTTTGTTCGGACACTTTACCCGATCTGTATCTGATTGGTAACTTCCCTTCCGTTCCAGGTATCTCCGTCCGAGCGGTGGTATTCGGTAATGACCGATCCGTCCTTCATGGTATAGACGAGCTTAAACACCTGTCCGGCCTCAACTCTTACAGGATAGTTGTCGTACGGAAGAACATTGTCCGTGGTCGGAACATCCTTAAGATCCTCATATGCATCCTCTATCCTCCATACTTCACGGGTGGAATAATCGGGCAGCATAGCCGAAAGATCCGTTGAACCGAAATAGCTTGCCGTGTATTCTTTTCCGTTCAGAACTATTGTTTCCGATGAAAGAGGTCCGGCTTCATACTTCAGGTCCAGAAGTGATTCGCATATAACCGTCCCTCCGTAGAAATCATTCAGTCTGTTTGCCATACAGGGAACCTTTCCGGTCTTATAATCCATGCCGTCCGGGATGGTATGCGCACTTCCGTATATTCCCATGATATCCCTGCCGAATATCCTCTCATATTCGGTGATGAAATTCTGGGCCATCATGTTTTCCCTGTAAACCTCATCCCCCGACCGCTGATAATACGATCCCTGGTCCATGTTCTCAACCGCAGTCACATACTCATAGGAGCTTTCATCATATCCGTTTTCGAGAAGATATGAAATGTATCTTTGTCCGGTAGTCGCATGCTGGTGTCCCACATCGGTTCCGTGGAATACGGTCTCCGGACATTCATCCTTGATCTTCTTCAAAAACTCAAGAAAGCTTTCGGTATGAACCTGCGTTCCGTCAATATCATCATAGACTTCATAAAGGATGTCATCATTATCCGACTGCATCCATACGTTAAGATACTCCGCCGTAAAGTAGGGAAGCTCCATGAACAGATCCCTCATGCCGTCATTATGGTAGTATGAATCCCACAGCTCGAATTCACCATCTATGATGGCGGTGTTTCCGTGTTCTTCACCGTACAGATATATATTCCCCGCATCTTTCGGAAGCTGCGGAGTCGATATGGTATAAAAGCTTCCCAGAAATCCTTCGGTCCTTATCGTTATGACCGCTCTTCCGTATACCGGAAAAAAGTAAGTTCCGTTCGTTATGCCTTCCTTTTCGAATACGATCATATTGCCGCACTTTACGGTCACGTTAAGACCGTGTTCGCTTCCGGATGCGCTCTTTACATCAAAGCCCATATAATCCGCTTTCGGAAAAACAGCCTTCTGAAGGGTTCCCGAAAAATCCGCATAAGAAGCGGTCCATTCATACATATTATATTTATCCCTGAGATTGCTGAAGGACCCGATCCTGGTCCTGGCAAATCCGAGATACCGGGCGGCCCCGAATGCGATGAGCGCGATCACCAGTATGATGAGCGTGGATAAAGCTTTCTTTTTGATCTTCATTTATTTCCTCTTTTCTATCCTTCAACCAGTGAAGACAATTTCTTCATTTTCAGATGATCGATCAGATACACGATGCATACGAAAAGGAAAACCGCAGCGGCTGCAAACCATCCCCACATCTTCGTAAACAGACCCAGAGCCGCAAAGAGCAGGAACAGCAGCAGGTAGGGCATCATCAGTTTTCTGTAGAACAGCGCCCTGTCTTCATATGTCGTGTGAAGTTCAAACGGCTTTCCGTCGTTTTCCTTCTCGACGATGAGGAGAGCCCTGTCCATTGCCGTTGCCCTGTCAGCAAAGAAATCACCTTTGTCTGCAGATTTATGAGTCCGCTGTAGAATCTTATCTTCTTCATGATCTTTCTCCCATCGTATCCGATGCGAAATCCACAAGCTTCCTGAGTCTTGCAAGCTCCGTCTTCGCAGCCTTCTTTCCTTCCGGAGTAATGACATATTTTTTCTGCCTTCCGTTTACGTCACCGTAGGGTTTGATCCATCCCTTTTCGAGAAGGGAATTTATGGCACCGTACAATGTACCCGCGCCAAGGGAAAGTCGCCCTTCCGTCATCTCCTCTATGAACTGCATGATCGCATAACCGTGCTTGGGCTCATAAAGAGAAAGCAATATGAAAAATGTAACTTCCGTCAGTGCTCCGCCTTTTACATTGTCACGCATGTTCCCCCGCTCCTTTATTACGTTTACCGTAATATATCACTAAACGTAATAGTCGTCAACAAAAAATGCAGCCTGCCTTTTCAGACAAGCTGCACTTTATCATGTTATCTTCGGATTATCCGCAGATTATATCCGCGGTCCTGCATCTTACTACGGAGATAAGATCTGCCGGAGAAAGTTCTATCTGAAGTCCCACCTTTCCGGCACTTACGAATATCTTCTCAAAGCCGGTCGCGGTTTCATGGATGAATGTGGGGAACTGCTTTTTCATTCCGATGGGAGAGCAGCCTCCGTGTACATATCCCGTAAGCGGAAGAAGATCCTTCTGCTTTATCATGTCAATGGACTTTTCGCCCGATGCCTTCGCTGCTTTTTTAAGATCAAGCTCTTCAGCTACAGGAACGACGAACACATAATAACCGCCGCTCTTTCCCTGTGTGACAAGAGTCTTGAAGACCTTAGAGGTATCTTCGCCGAGTATGGCGGCTATCTGTTCACCCGTCAGGCCTGCATCGGGTTCATATGCGTGTGTCTCATATGGGATCTTCTTTCCGTCGAGAACACGGCATACATTTGTCTTATCTTCCTTTTTCATCCTGCTTATCTGTCCTTACTTTCCGAGCACTTCAGCCGCTTCCTTCATCAGGTCGATGATGGGCAGATGCTGGGGACATACCCTTTCGCACTGACCGCATCCGATACAATCCGAAGCCTTGCCGTATCTCTGAATGAGTCCGTTGTAGAAATTCTTGGATCTCCAGTCATCGGGATAACGGCGAAGGGTATTCATGGTCCTGAAGACATCGGGAATGCTTATCCTCATCGGGCATCCGTCGCAGCAGTACTTGCAGGCGGTACATCCGATCTGGGGGATAGCCATCAGCTCATTCGTAACTTCATCTACGATCGCGATCTCGTCTTCGGTCATAGGTTCGAAGTTCGTAAATGTTCCTATATTGTCATCCATCTGTTCTTCGTTGGACATTCCCGACAGAACTGTCATGACTCCGGGAAGGGAAGCGACAAAGCGCAGTGCCCATGATGCGACCGACTTATCCGGCCTGCGAGCCTTGAACTTTGCATCGATCTCGGGAGAAAAGCCTGCGAGCATTCCACCCCTTACGGGTTCCATTACGATGATGGGAATATTTCTTTCGTGAAGTATATCATACAGCTCCTGCGAGCGCACGACAGGATTTGTCCTGTCGAGATAGTTGAGCTGGATCTGCACGAATTCAACTTCGGGATGATCGTCAAGGATCTTCACCAAAAGCTCGGGACTTCCGTGGAAGGAGAATCCGAAATGGGTGATCTTGCCCTCTTCCTTCTTCTTAAGTCCCCAGCTGAAGCAGTCATACTTTTCGTAGACATCGTAGTTATTGCCTTCTTCGATCGAATGGAGAAGATAGAAATCGAAATGATCCACGCCGGCTCTTTCGCACTGTTCGTTAAAGATCCTCTCGATGTCCTCTTCCTTCCTGATCTCCCATGCGGGAAGCTTGGTCGCTATCATGAAGCTGTCCCTGGGGTATCTCTTTACGAGTGCCTCTCTTGCAGCCACCTCGGACTTTCCTCCGTGATAGACATATGCGGTATCGAAATAGTTCATTCCCGCTTTCATATACTTATCAACCATGTTGCAGACCTGCTCATGATCGATTACTCCGTCCTTTTCGGGAAGACGCATAAGTCCGAATCCGAGCTTGGGCATTTTGTTAAGATCGATACTCATAAGGCTGATCTCCTTTCCTGTCCGGGCTCCTCAGAGCCGCAAATGAAATTAACACTCCCACAAAACAAACCGCCGTGCCGGTTATCAGCATCGGTCTCATTCCGAGATTATCCAGGATGACTCCGCTGATAAGATTTGAAAAAACTCCGCCTATGGTGATGGCACTCGTCACATAGGCCTGACCCTTTACCTGATCGTTTTCAGCCATGGTATGACTGACATAATACGCTCCCGCGGGAATGAACACCGCATATGCAAAGAGCTGGAACGACTGGCTTACGAACATCCAGACCATATTACGTGCGAAGATGAGGATAAGTATCTTGACGAAAAACGCAGCCCCCGAAAAGACGAGCAGCTTCGCCGGTGAAACCTTCCTGAGCACAAATCCTATCAGTGCCATAACGGGAAGTTCCAGAATGGCCTGAAGGAAATTGGAATATCCGAGCTCCGTCTCGCCTCCGCCCAGGGCCCTTATGATCTGGATCATAAAATCATTGATCATATTGTGGGCGAAAAAGAAACATATCGATGCAATGACAAAAAGAAAAAATGCGGGATATTCGCGGAAGAAATCCGTAACCTTGCCGTGGGTTTCTTCTGTTCCTGCGGTTCCTTCCGCCGGTTCTCCGGCTTCCGCTTCGCCTGCCGGTCTGTAGAAAAAGACGGCTGCTGCAGATACCGCCATTATGATCACGGTCACCGCAGGCAGCAGATCCGCTCCCTTTGCCTCCACCGCCCTTCCGATAAATGCGGATGTAACGGCAAAGCCTGCCGAACCGAGACCTCTTGCAAGTCCGTACACAATGTCGCAACCCTTCTTCCGGTATTCAAAGCAGAGCGCGGTCATGACGGGCTGGTACGCAAACTGGATCATATAGATAAGCGCATAGATTATGAAGATCACCGGCTTTGAGTCCGTAATGAAACGCAGAAGCACGGACCCTGTGAGGATCACGATACAGGAGATCAGTATGAATCTTCTGTTGGTCAGCCATCCTTTTTTATCTATCACATCGGCTATGAACGGCTGGAACAGAGCCGAGGTGATATTGGCAGTCGCAAGCAGGATACCTACCTCTGTATTTGAAAAGCCCCTGGACATCAGGAAAACCGCAGCGCATGCATGGACCGTACAGAATGCGGCAAAGTAAGCGATGTTCAGGAAAGCATAACCGGTTGTCCAAAGTGCTTTTTTATTCATGTCTCCGGGATATTAATCTTATCCGTCCCCTCAATATCCTATTTTATCAAATATCTCGTCGAGCAGTCTTGCATTCTTTATCGAAAACTCCGCACTGATGTGAGGTTCCTCTCCGTTTTCGATGCAGCGGGAAAGCTGCTCGGCCTCAAGCGTGTAGTTCTGCTTAACATAGAGCTTGCGCTTTATCTCCTTGCCATCCGCGATAACGCAGTACGAAAGATCGCCGGACTGATTGTATTCCACATCCGAAACTATAACACCCTTGCTTCCGTGAATGTAGAGCTTATCCTTTCTGGAATTACAGCCGGGAGTAAAATTCATTCCCACGTTGAAGGATGCCCTGATCTTCTTATCTATCTTGAGAAGTGCGGATGCGAACACATCAACATCCGTCTCTCCGAATTCCGCGTCTGCAAATACAAGCTCGATGTCACCGTCAAAAAGTCTCCTGATCATCGTGGTGCAATAGCATCCGAGATCGTAGACCGCTCCGCCGCCCAGTTCCTTGTGAAGACGGAAGTCCTCGATATATCCCTGTGTAAGGAATTCGGTCTCCATATAATCGACTTCTCCGATGATGCCGCTTTCAAGGTCAAGCTTAAGCGAATCGATGTAAGGACTGTGAAGATAAGCATAGGCCTCCATCAGGATCTTTCCTTCTTCCTTTGCGACAGCGAACATCTCCTCCGCTTCCCCGGCATTCATCGCAAGGGGCTTTTCGCAGAGAACATTCTTTCCGGCTCTGAGTGCCTTGATGACCCACTCCTTGTGGATGTTGTTGGGAAGAGGAATATAAACAGCCTGCACATCGGGATCTTCGAGAAGCTTGTCGTATCCGACATATCCCTTTACAAAACCGAATTCCTGCTTGTAGCTTTCCACCTTCTTCGGATCTCTTCCGGCGATGGCATAAAGCTCGCAGTTCTCACCTTCCTTTATACCCGGAATGGTGCAGTGTTTTGCAATATTAGCGGTTCCGAGGATTCCCCATTTGACAGCCATATCATTCTCCTTTACTCGCATAGGTCCCGAGACCTGACCTGTCTTTATATATCATTCTACAAAGTATGGCCGGCAGATACACATGATTTTTGGCAGAAAAATCATCATTTTTTGTCATTGACCGGGCCGACGATCTCCTCATAAAGATCGAGTCCGAAGCTGGTAAGCTCGGGTGCGTGGGGGATCATGCGGAATGTCCTGCGCCCGTCCTCTTTTCTCTCGGCGGAAAGGAACTGCACTCCGGATTCCGGACGCCCCTGCGTCTCATCATGCATTCGCCTCGCAAAGGAAAGAAGATGCGTGACCGTAAGTATCTTAACGCCCGATTCCCTGAGCGCCCTGATTATGTCGTATGCAATGACGGAGCCTTCCTTTTCCGTCGTGGTTGCGAAGGATTCGTTCAAAAGGACAAGCGATCCGTCACCGATCCGGTCGATGATACCGCTCATTCGTTTCAGCTCTTCATCGAGCCTTCCGCTGTTCATCTCGCTGTCTTCCCTGCGGGTGAAGTGAACGAAGAGATTCGGGAATATCCCGCTTGAGAATGATTTCGCCATTACGGGAAGTCCGCACTGCATCATGACCTGTGCGATACCTATACTCCTTAAGAAGGTTGATTTGCCTCCCTGGTTGGCTCCGGTGATGATAACAAGATCCTTACCCGCAAGGGACATCGTGTTTCCGACAACCGTGACATGATGCTGCATCGACATCACGAGTTCCCTGAGTTCTTCAAACTTCAGATCATTCCGGTCGCAGACCCCGGGATAGCACCACTCTCCGCCGACTCTTTCCATCTGCTCTTTGAGCTGTACCGCTGCCAGATAGAATGCGCTCTGGAACCTCAGCCTGTCAAAGAAAGTACGGAACTCTTCAAGCTCGCTCTTAAGCTCCTCCGTGATATAGCTTACTATTCCAAATTCAAGCTGCTGTACCTGCTCGTCGATATTCTGGTCTCCCACCGTGGAAAACGAATCCGGTGTCAGGGAGTTTTTGAATTCACGGATCTTGTACTTGGCACTTCCGCGCTTATAGAATTTCTCGCTTCGGGATGATACTTCCTCAAGCTTAAGAGAGCTGAATTTCAGTCCGTCCTCAAGTCCGCTCTCCATCACGATCCTCGGTCTTACGACCTGCTCTCGCCCCTCATCCTCTTCATCCGATCCGTCCGTGTAAAAGGAAATATCTCCGAGAACACTCTTCACAAATTCTTCGCGTTCCGCGGAATATGTCTTCAGAAACTCTGTTTTGAAAGCACCCAGTCCGGCGGAACTTAAGTCATCACGCTCCGACAAAAGCGTTCTTATCGCCGAGAGCGAATCGATGAACAGATGCAGAACCTTTATATCTTCCGTAAGTCTTGTAACGGGATTGCTCTGCTGAAGTTTTTCCCTTCCGCCTCTTCCGAGCGTGTTCCACTTGCGGATCACATCACTGCAGATCTCGTACAGAGAACGTATAAGTTCCTCGTGTGAGATGCAGTCCTTAATTATCTCCTGACGGAACTTTATCTCACCTGCGGACTCAAGCGGGATCATCATGACATTCCTGAGAGTCTCCATCAGATAAGTGTCTTCTTTTTCGACGCTCTTAAGCTTTCCGTTTTCGAATACAAGCCTCTTGGCTGCGGAAAGGATGAGCGTCTTTAATCCGAGGTCGCCGATTATGCTCTCGGTATCATAATATTTTTCTCTCTCAGACCTTTCGCGGTCCTTATATAACAGGCATACCTTCATAAGCGCTCCTTCAGCTGCTCGTATGTCAGCCTGTATTTATTCACGACATTTTCCGCACATGCGGTATCATCCGCTTCGCCCCTTACGATCCTGTAGGTCTGAACCCTGTGATCATCCAGCGTTGCCTTGAGGCTTACAACGCCTTCGCCCGCAGAACAGAGTTCGCGAAGATGCGTGACATAGATGCCCATGCATCCAAGGGCCATAAAATGCTCCAGCACGTTCCTTCCCATGATCTCCGCATCATAGCTCGCCGCAGTCGTGAAGAGTTCGTTGATGACCACGAAGGTTCCATACTTTTGCTGTTCCATCATCGGAGCGAGCCTCACAAGCTCCTCTTTAAGTTTTCCGCGTCCCGTCTCAACACTTTCCTCTACGGAAAAGTGCGTCTGAATATCCGGGAAGAAAGGAACGTTTGCGGACTCAGCCGGAACATCGAATCCCATCTGCGCAAGGTAAACGAGCTGCCCGAGACTTCTTGCAAATGTCGTCTTGCCGCCCTGATTGGGACCCGTAAGCACAAAGAACTTCTCACCGGCTTCATATCCGAAATCATTCGGAACGACTTCTTTGTCCTTGGCCCTGTTGGCAAGCGCAAGGGCCATATCGTATAGTCCCTTTGCTTCCATTCTCTTACCCTCATCCGTCTCCGGCTCGGTGAACTTAAAGCCCGACTCTTCCATGTCGATCTGAAGCGATCGGTAGGACAGATAGAAGATAACTTCCCTTTCGAATCTGTGCAGTACTTCCTTTTCATACCCTTCGGACATCTCTGCGGTCTGTTCGATCAGTGCAAAGATCCCGGGCTTTTTCTTCTGTATGATCTCCAGACAGGATTTTTCGATCTCTGTAAGCGTGGGATCCGCGATGAAAGGATTCCGGAGGCTTCTTACTTCCCCGCCTCTCTTTTCCCTGAGCATCTTACCGTAGCTTCCTTCATCCGGTAATTCTTTCAGTTCCACGCTCATCCTGTCCCTGTCATATGTGATCACAAAGCGGAGCGCCCTTATCTCTTCAAGCGTCTTTTCTATCTGCTCCCGCAGTCTTCGGTATTCAACGCTTTCGAGTATCTCCTTCAGAGCGGAAAGGAAACCCTTCATTCCGCCTGAAGTAAGCCCTGCGGATTCCAGCGACTTTGCAAGCTCTTCATAGACATCACAATACGATCCGACCTCCCTTATCTGCCAGACGTATCTTTGCAGAGGGATGCGGACCTTTTCTTTTTCCCTGCGGATGTTTTCGATTTTCTCAAGATCTTCGGTGAATTTTACGAGCGCCGCATATACTTCATCCTTCCTGATGTCCCTGTATACGGCACGGCGATAAGAAACTTCCTCCGGAGACTGAGGAATATACCTGAAATACTTTTTGACGTCCCTGCCCCATTTGACGGTGAGTCTGTCTATCACCTGATCCAGATTCAGATCCCGGAAAAATGGTGCGGACTCCAGGGGCTCGAATTCCCTTGAATCGGGGTTCAGTATACTGAACCCCGCCGTGTTGTCACTTGATGCTCTGTTCCCCATGAAATACCCTCTGTTTCTCCCCCGTATTTTCATTCTAACAGATTAAGCGGGTATTTCAATTATGTAATCAGCTTGCGAGGTCGCGCTTATTGTAGTAAAAGAAGGCGAAGAACACGCCGCATATCATGACTGCCACAGCCAGACAGATCGCACCGGTCGGAGTATCGGCATCGGTGAAGATCTCGGCCGCATTGACGTACGAATAAGGACCAACAAAGAGGTAATCCTTAAGATCCGGGACAACTCTTCCGATAACATCGTAGAAATAGAAGAACATTGCGAGTGCGATTCCCATTCCCATACGGTTCTTCCATGACAGAGCCGAGATACCGAAGCAGATTCCGGCAACCTCGAAATTCATGAGCATCTGTCTTCCCATGAATGTCATAAACTGCGCCGTGGGAAGTTCCTCTCCGAGTGCGGCAAATCCGATGGCATAGAAAATTCCGCAGATGAGAGTAAAGAAAACCAGGTAAACCGCAACGCATAACCCCTTGGCGATGAGCACCTTGGTTCTGGATACCGGAAGCGAGAAAAGGAATTCGCCGGAGTGACCTTCTTCTTCCTTTGATATGATGCCGATAGCAAGTATCGCTGCGAACATTCCTCCGCCCAGACCGTGAACCGTTCCCACCTCCGTTGCGAAGTAGCCTTTCAGGGTCGCGATGCTGAGAGTGCTCATTCCGAAGGCGTCGGAGAATGCGCCCATATTGGAGAACGCATCAGCCATATCCTTCATCTCTCCCTGCATGCTCGAATAGAGAAGAATGCAAGCGAGTCCAAGAAGGCCAACGGACAGGCTCCATATAAGGAAGCTCTTAAGATTCAGTTTTAATTCTTTTGCCAGTATGTGTTTCATCACTTTTCCTCCTCATCTTCGTAGAAGGCAAGAAATGTATCATCATCGATCTTCGGTGAATCAAGCATTGTCAGCCTGCCGTCGCGCATTATCGCAGCGGTTTTGCAATACCTGTTGACCTCCGAAAGAACATGCGTCGAAAGAAGACAGGTCGCTCCCTTTTCCACATATTCGTTAATAAGTTCGAAAAAGTGCTTCTGCACCAGCGGATCGAGTCCGGAGGTCGGTTCGTCGAATATAAAGAGCTTCGGCTTATGCTGCATCGCACAGACGATGCTGACCTTTTTTCTGTTTCCGAGGGAAAGCTCCTTGATACGTTTGTCGGTATTTACTTTCAGCTTTTCACAGATCTTGCCCGCTTCCTCGGAGCAGTCAAGCTCCCTTACATCGGCGGCATATTTTATAACGTCGGACACCTTCATGGTGTTGTAGAACCAAGCCTCGGAAGGCATGTAGCCTACCTCCTTCAGGATCTTCTCGTGATCTGTTACGGAATCCATACCGAGAATCTTGATGCTTCCCTCATTGAATTTCAGGAATCCGAGCATGGAACGGATCGTTGTGGACTTACCGGCACCGTTGGGACCGAGGAATCCGAAGATATCTCCTTTCTTTACGTCCAGTGATACATCGATGACGCCCCTGTTCTTGCCGTAGCTTTTGGTCAGATTTCTGATCTCGATGACGTTTTCCATATGCTGCTCCTTTCTGTGATTCTATTATTAGCAGCAAAATAATACGGGAACAATGCCTGTTCCCGTAAGATGCACTTATTTGCCTTCATCAGGCACTTTTTTATGCTTTGTCTGGAAAAGCCTCAGCTCTTCGTTCAGCTGCTTGTCGTCTATCCGGCGCTTTGACCTGTATATCAGGAACACGCAGAAATATGTCACGAGCAGGTACGCGGCAAGTCCTGCGGTGACCGGGATGCTCTTATCAAACCAGCTTCCGAAATATGAAACCAGACAGTAAATGCAGGTGCAAACGATGATGCCCGCGATCTCTTTTCCGCCGAGCTTATCGGCTTCGTCAAAATTCGCAAAGAGGTAAACCTGTATGTATCCGATCACATAACAGGTAAGGATCATCTCGGCAAGATGCAGGATCTGCGCATCGTAAAGACCGCTGCATACCCTGTACACACAGTAGAAGAACAGTATCGCAAAGAAATAAAGGCATGCCTTGAACTCTATACCTATTTCCCTGGTCAGGTATTTTTCCCACAATGAAAGCTTTTTATCATTTTTCATCCTGTTTATACCCCCCTGAGAAGTTTTCTGAAATCCGAAGCAAAGCGCCTTGAGATCATGATGTGCTCACCGTTTTCAAGTGTTGCATCTATCCTGTTCGATGAAAGACTCTTAAGTGCCGACACGTGATTTAAGTTAATGATCATCGACTTGCTGCATCTGAAAAAGGAATCATCGCTCACCTCACTCATGAACGAACTGAGCGATCCCTCGATCCTCACGACCTTATCACCGGTGTAGACAAACAGCTTGTCATCCACCGTTTCGAGGTAAAGGATCTCGTCCAAAGAAACGGAGCAGTTTTCGCCGTCGGATTTACCCCACAGTTTATTGTCACCGTTATTCAGTATTCCTATGATCCTGGTCAGGTTCGGAGTCAGTTCCCGGTACCGGATAACTATGCTCTCTTCGCCCTCGGATATCTGTTTAATGTCAATGTTCAAATAGTTTTCTCCAAAAACTTTTCTTCACAGGATTCTTATGTTGTTCAAGATGCTGCTTTACCAGCTCCGCGGCTTCCTTATAAACCTCAAGCTCTTTATAACCTTTTTGCAGCCTTATTGTCTTCCCTGTTCCGTATATGGCAAGGGAGTAACTGTTGTCACCCCGAAGAATCTCTCCCACTTCCCTGTCTCCCAGAAGAATATCGCACGGTGCGATCGGTCCGAATCCGTAATCACATATGCACCTGTTATATCCGTAGCAATCAGGACAGAGGAATACTGTGTTGGTGGCAGAGCGGGAAAAATAGGTCTTTCCGCAGAACTTGCATTTATTATGTACATCACGGCCGCCACAGTTAACCTTCGTAAACCATGCGGTAACCTCCAATTCCGTCACGGGTACTGTTTGATCCGGATCACCTTCATTAAGTTTACCCGTGATCTTCAAAAGCAGGGACTTATCTTTACGTTCAAGAACCTCGAGTCTGTTATCGTATGTGGGGTGATGATCCCCGCAAAAGAGATCGGATTCCGACTCCTTTTTGGATTCAGGCAGGGAAGATACAAACCCGGGCTGAAGATAACTGTCAAAGAGCTCAACCTCAGGAAAAGAGATCTCCCAGGCGACGGAATCGCATTCAATCCTGAGGCAAATGAGATACGGCACATCTTCACGGATATCCCCGTCCTCGATACACCATTTTGCGGAGGCAACGGAATACTTTTGCTCGCGATCAGGGCCCTTCATTATCAAAGTTTTTGCCGGATTATCGGAACCTAACATTTTGGGGAATCACCTCCGAGCTTTTTCCCGCGGGGACTCATGAAAGCAACTTTATTGATGTCATTATATCTTATTATCGTGCCAATAAAAATCCGCAATAATTTCCTGTTTAAATTCTTCCGCTCTTGTAATATTATACAGGAGAAGTTACAAAACAAACCAATGCTACAGGAGCGAGGGGTTTTTATGGAAGTATCACTTACAGGCGGTTATGTTACGGATTATGATGATTTTTATCTCTGGGTAGAGAGCTTCGAGGAAGATGCGGACGCAAGCGTCATCGCCAAGGATGAAAACGGAGAAGCTGTTACCGTAACAAAAGCAAGAGTCGGTATGGTCGTATCCCATTCCGAATACGACAGCGAAGACGATTACGATGCTGCAGTGGATGATCTGCTCAGCGAAGACTATGATACCTTTGCGGAATTCGTTACTGATGACGGCATTTACTATATCGGAGTAGAGCATCTTGATGAAGGACAGAGAGTTGAATCCTTCGAGATCGAAGACGATGTATATTATTGCTGATAAATAAAAGCCCCTCTGTTCATAAGAGGAGCCTGATGCGAAAAACAAGCGTAGCAGCTTAAGGCTGCTACGCTATTTTCTTCCCGTAAGATAATACACCGCAAGGGCAGTCCTGTGTGTAAGTCCTTCTTTGCTCAGGATGCCGGAGATATAGTTCTTGACCGTACCCTCGGAAATAAAAAGCTTTTCCGCGATCTCCTTATTGGAAAGGCCGTCGGCCACAGCCTCGATGATCTCCAGTTCACGGGGTGACTAACCCG